>Ga0066690_10000590_pt1 | contig 11586 bp, 9 predicted proteins | sample GraSoiAngelo_139_FD_62303 | JGI IMG/M metagenome (GOLD analysis project Ga0066690, IMG submission 62303) | Grasslands soil microbial communities from the Angelo Coastal Reserve, California, USA - 14_0929_12_20cm | ecosystem: Environmental > Terrestrial > Soil > Grasslands | place: USA...
CTCACCTGCTCCGGTGACATGTACCCAACAGTTCCTAAGACCATGCCTGCGGAAGTGCAGGCGCTGCTGGCGCGCGTGACGCCCTCGTCGGCGCCCTGCAATACTGTCTGCTTGGCCAGGCCAAAGTCGAGGATCTTGACCCGCCCGTCCTTGGTGACAAACAGGTTGTCCGGCTTGAGGTCACGGTGGACAATGGCTTTGTCGTGGGCTGCAGCGAGACCTTGGGCGACTTGCATAGCGTACTCGGTCGCGCGGCGCGGGGGCAGAACGCCACCGCTGAGCCTTTCGCGCAGCGTCACGCCTTCCAGCAGTTCCGTGACGATGTAGTGGGTTTCGTTCTGCGTGCCGATGTCGTGCACAGAAAGTATGTTGGGATGATTCAGCGCCCCTACAGCACGCGCCTCCTGTTCGAACCTCCGAAGACGTTCAGTATCGCTGGCGAAGGACTCGGGTAGGACTTTAACGGCAACCTCGCGTCCCAGGCGTGTGTCGCGGGCGCGGTAGACCTCACCCATGCCACCGGCGCCCAGCGCGGCAAGGATCTCATACGGGCCCAAACGGGTTCCGACAGAAATGCCCATGCACAGCCTTCATCTGGATATAGGGCGCATTCGCCTACGCGCGAAGAGTCCCTAAACGAATAAATAATAACCCTCGATGGGTTTGTGTTTGCTGATAATTCCGGCCTGGTACGGCATTTTATTCTCGATCTAATTCTGGATCTAACCGAATTCTCGATCAAACCGACCCCGAGATTGAAGGGGATCCACAAGAAGAGCGACGGGCTCAACGATCGTCGCAACGCCTCACCACAATACACAGGAACACAAAATCGTCACAACCAGCGGCGCTGGCAAAGAGCTAAACCGGCATAAATCCCCTACCCGTTCACGGCCGCGGGCAGTGGGCGTACCGGAAGCTGGATTCCCGGGACGCCCATGCCATGTCAAATCATACGTGGACGGATCGCAGTGGTTGCGTTAACTGTTGCGCCAATTTTCGGTGAAGCAGCTGATTTGCGGTCGTGCGTGGGCGCACTTGTGGGCAGCGTGGGCAAGAACTGTGGCACAATGCGCGCCTGGATCACGTGCTCGAACCCGGAAGCGAACTTGATGAGCGTCGGCTCGCTGAAGGCTGTCCCCGTGAAGGTGATACCCACGGGAAGGCCGAACGAATTCCCCATCGGAACGTTGATCGCCGGGTAGCCCGCGATCGCTGCCGGCGACGAACTGCCTTCAGCGAGAAAGTGATCGCCGTTGATCAGGTCGGTCGTCCACGCCGGCCAAGCTGTGGGCGAGACAAGTGCATCGACACCAAACTGTTGGAGAGCAGCGTCGATCCCCTGCGGTCCCCCGATCATTCGCTCGTTCGCCAGTGCGGCCTGGTAATCCGCTTGGGTGAACGGGGCCGACGCAGCCAGTAGGAAGATTTCCTGACCAAAATATTTCAGTTCTACATCCGCGTGTGCCTCGTTGAAAGCAATGGCATCGGCGAGCGTCTTGATAGGAATGCCAACTCGCGTGGCTAAGTAAGCGTTGAGGTCACGCAAGAAGTCATAGATCAACACGGTGAATTCCGAGACGGCCGCGATGATATCCGTGATCGTAGGAATGTCAGCGGGGTCCACAATGATTGCGCCACCATCGCTCAGGGCTTGGATCGCGGCGTCGTAGATGGCGTCGGTTTTCGCACTCCCACCAGTCACGCCGTTGCGCATGACTCCTATGCGAGCCCCGTGGAGACCATCAGGATCCAGAAACTGGGTGTAATCGCTAAACACCTTTTCGCGATTGGCAAACGTTGCGGGATCCCGAGGATCCGGAGTCTGGCTCGAAATAACTCCAAGCACGACGGCCGCGTCGGAGACCGTGCGGCCGTGCGGGCCGACAACGTCTTGGTCGTGAGAGATCGGCACAACACCGGCGCGGCTGGTCAGCCCCAGCGTCGTCTTGATACCGACAACGCCATTGTGGTTCGCCGGGCAGACGATCGAACCATCGGTTTCGGTCCCGACCGATCCGGCGGTGAAATTCGCCGACACGGCAGCGGCCGAACCCGAACTGGAGCCACAAGGATTTGTGTTAATGATGTAAGGGTTGTTACATTGCCCACCACGGCCTGACCAGCCACTGGTAGCCGGGGAGCCGCGGAAGTAAGCCCACTCGCTGAGGTTAGTCTTGCCCATGATGACCGCGCCACCTGCCCGCAGCTTGGCCGCAACCGTCGAGTCCTGCTGCGCTGGCATGCCCACCAACGCCAATGAACCGGCGGCGGTTTGCATTTTGTCGGCAGTATCGATGTTGTCTTTGAGCAAGATCGGGATTCCGTGCAGCGGACCTCTCACCTGCCCTTTCCGGCGTTCGCCGTCGCGCTGCAGCGCGATCGCGTGCGCGTCGGGATTGAGCTCCAAGATGGAGTTCACTCGTGGGCCATCCTCGTCCTGGTTCTGATCCAGCACCTTGATTCGTTTCAGGTAATAATTCAGTAAGTCAGCCGCGGTGAGATGACCGGCTGTCATCTGCGCCTGCAGTTCAAGGATGGTGACCTCGTTCAGGTTGCTTGGAGCCGAAGCAATGGCAGAGGCCTGGGCTTGGTCAAGAGCAGCGGCGGCAGGAGCAGCTGCGGCCAGACTCCCGAAGGAGGCTGCTGCGGTACCGGCGAGGGCGCCCATGCGCAGAAAGTCCCGCCGGTCGACTCCGGGTGGAGGTTGTGGTTTCGTGCTCGCTGAAGAACGCACGTTAGCGAAAAGCTTTTCAATTCGCCGAAGCATGGCGGTCTTGTTAAATGTTCGCGACATTTCGTTCCTCCTTTATGGGCAACCCCACCTTCGCCGTTCCACAGGCGTGGTGGTTGGTTTTTTTGACTCGGTGGACTGACGCACAGAAGTTCGACCCTTGCGATGAATTGAGCCTCCCCTGCGGACATGCGCGCGCGCACCGGGGCTGAACTACCTAAGGTTTTCGGTAGGGCCTACTACGACAAAGAGTCCGTGTCAGCATTCCTGAGGCTTCGGGCAGTAATTCTCCCCCTGCAGTACCGAAACTGTCAATCTTTGAAAGGCAAAACACGCCCTCCATGCGTGAGTCGTAATATTCAGAAATCCCCGTCCCGTGCGCGAAAGTTGACTTATCTTTGATGGCTGGCACTGTCCTCGATTTTTTTCAATCTACGCAGTGGGTGACCGCTTCATTACAGCTGGGGTAGATAGAAAATATGCTTGTAAACTGGGCGATCTTAAAGATCTCGTAGATGTGGTCATTTAAACCGGCGAGCGCGAGTTTGCCATTGACCTTCTTTATATTTTTAGCCACCATCATCAATACGCGTAAACCGAGACTGCTCATATAGGTCAGCTCTGAGAAATCAAGCACGAGCCGGTCTTCGCCCTCATTGATGAGAGCCAGAAGCTGCTTTTCGACCCTTTGAGAGGAGTTTGCGTCGAGTCTTCCTCGTAGCCCAACGATCTTGACCTTGCCACGCTTCTCCTCTTTGATCTCCATTCGAATTTCCCCTGTCAATTACGATATCGAAATGCCTAAGTCTTGGTTGCCGATACTCTGCGGCCCGATTGCGCCGCAGATCTCGAGTGCTGCCTTGTCAAAAAAGAAGACTTCCGAGCCTCCGCGGAGCCAAACTCTTTTTCAATTACCTCCGGGACGGTGTCGGCCCGGCACGAGCCATTCTTAGCGGTTACATCCAACGCTGTCTCGGCTTGCTCTTCTCGGTCTTTTTTCTCATTACCAGATGGTTTTTCTCTTCTCTTCTGGTGTATTCGATGCTGCTGGTGAGCTCTCGAACCAGGTGTAGGCCCAGTCCCCCGACACTCCTCTGCTCGAGCGGTCGATCCAGGTCCGGTGGGGGAATTTGCAGCGGATTGAAGGGACGGCCATCATCTTCAACCTCGATGACCAGCTCACCGTCTGTTAGGTCAGCACGCACCACGATCTCGTGCCGCTGGTTATCCCCGTATGCGTAGGAGATAACGTTTGCAAGGACCTCCTCCAGAATCAGATTGAGCTCGAAAAGGGTCTTAGACGAAAGACTGCATTTCTCTCCGAAGTTTTCCAGTTCGCCGTGCAACTTCGCGATTTCGGAGAGGTCGTTCCTTAAGACGATGCGGATCTGCTCATAGCCCATGCCCACACCGCCACCACCTGAGAGAAGTGGATGGTTCCGTCCACCCAGCTTGCTCTTTGAAACTCCCGTTGAATCCTACCACAGGACTGACGGAGTACTGCCGAATGCGCAGGTTTCTGAGTGGTTGTCTTAAGTTTCGCGGCCGCCGCCCAACCCCTGACTCTTGGCCAGAGCTTGTGGACTTGCCCCGAGTACCCGGGTAATTGTTAGGGTCGTAGGGTGGTAGAATGCGTGCAACATACTGTCCCCATCAACTTTTCTTCTGGTGCGTTGTATTTATGGATGACAACGAGGATTTGAGGCTCGTCTCTGAGTCCCGGCAAGGTAGCCGAGACTCCTTTGAGAGGCTGCTCCTCCGGTATGAAAAGCCAATCTTTAACGCAGCCTACCGGATCCTTCGCGATTACGAGGATGCAAGGGATGTTACTCAGAACGTCTTTCTCAAAGCGTTTCAAAACCTCGAACACTTTAATGCGAAGCACCGCTTTTTCAGCTGGATTTACAGAATCGCCCTCAACGAGTCGATTAATCTCTCCAAAAGCAGAAGGCGGTTCGATGCTGCTGAAGATGCCAGGATTGAGGTACGGAATACGCCCGAAAACCTCCTGAGCAGAAAAGAGCTTGGTGAGGTCGTTCAGGCAGCTCTAATGTCCTTGGAGTTCGAGCACAGGGTGGTCATTGTGCTGAGACATTTCAATCACCGCAGCTACCAGCAGATGGGCGAGATCCTTGAAATACCCGAAAAGACAGTTAAGTCAAGGCTGTTCACCGCTAGGGCTCTTTTAAGGGAAATCCTCTCCGGGAAGGGGGTCCTTTGAGCGAGTTGCGGGTGAAGTACTTGGAGCTGATACACGCCGAAATAGATGGAGAGGCAAGTGACAAGGAACTGGCCGCTCTTCAGGAGTATCTAGCCTCCGATCACGAAGCGCAAAAACTACGGGCCGCACTAGCGAAGCTGAACAATGTTTTAAACCAGGTCGAAGAGGTCGAAACTCCGGCCGACTTGCACACAAGCATATTGACGGCTCTCCCGCCGCGGCGCCCTGCCTTGGAAATTGTTGCACAGAACAGTAGTCCCTGGCGGCTAAGAATTCCTTTCATTCGTTACGGATACACTCTGGCAGCCGGCTTGCTCCTAGGTGCAGTTCTTACAGGGGTCGCTCTCAAGAACCTGTCTCCACCAGAAAAGTCGGACATCTACGGCACTCTGGCCGTTCGGGAAAATGCCCAGCGTTATGTTGCCGTGGAGCACATGAACCTGGACTTTCCCGTCCTTCGAGGTTCTGTCGAGCTAAGCCGTTCCGGTTCTAACTCGATGATGGTCTTCGATTTATATGGCCAGCAAGCGGTCGAGGTTGAGGTAGGGTTTGACGGCAGCCAGGCGGGCCTTATGAGTTTCAACCAGCAGCTAGGTGCTATTCGCTCGTTTCAGGTCAAAGAGGGTACTATATCGTTCCAGAGTGAGGGTAAGCAGCGGTCGACTGTCGTCCTAGCAAGCAAGAAGCATGCCCAGCTCCTCCTGAACCTCAGCTTTTATGTCGGAGGCAAGCTTGTTCATCAGGGGACGCTCGGGGGAGCAGCGCGAGCAGGATCCGGGAAATAAAAATTTCCAACTTTTTGCTCTCGGGTTTGTATTTGAAGTAATCGGGCCACCAGGAACTCAGCTGAACTGGAGGAAATATGGAGATTCGCGATAACCGGAAGGTCAAAAGGAACATCATCCTCGGGAGTATTGTGTTGGTTGCAATGGCCGCAGCCGTCTACTTCAGCTTCTTCTACCCGCCTTCTGGTAAACAGGTGACGGGCACGATTGCTCCGGCCGCGCGGTATCGGGCCGAGCAGATCGGTAAAGCCGACGTGAAGGTCGAGGAAACCGATATAACGCGGTGGACCCAGACGGCCGAATTCGATCATCTTTCGAAGGACCCCGCTGCCCGCAAGCTCTTCACAAATGCGGCGTTTCGCAGCGCACTAGCGAATGACGCCGTCCGCGATGCGCTCAGGAATGCCGCTGTCCGCGATGCACTAGCGAACTCCGCCGTCCGGGACGCAATGGCGAACTCCGCCGTCCGCGATGCAATGGCGAATTCCGCCGTTCGCGATGCAATGGCGAACTCCGCCGTTCGCGATGCAATGGCGAACTCCGCCGTCCGGGACGCAATGGCGAACTCCGCTGTTCGCGATGCAATGGCGAACTCCGCCGTCCGGGACGCAATGGCGAATTCCGCCGTTCGCGATGCAATGGCGAATTCCGCCGTCCGTGACGCAATGGCGAACTCCGCCGTCCGTGACGCAATGGCGAACTCCGCCGTCCGTGACGCAATGGCGAATTCCGCCGTTCGCGACGCAATGGCGAATTCCGCCGTCCGCGACGCAATGGCGAACTCCGCTGTTCGCGACGCACTTGCGAATTCTGCCGTCCGCGACGCACTTGCGAATTCTGCCTTCAGCGACGCGCTAAAGAATGCTGCCCTTCGCGATGCTCTCGCGCATGAATAGGGCGGTTTGGCTTTCAGGGTCGTGGATCTGCGTACCACACTTTTCTTGATAATAATGATAACTTGCAACGGCCAGGGTCCCCTCTGAGCCTTGAATGGGCAACCTGGTCGTTGCGTTATTGTGGGAACCGAAGAATGCGTCTGGCAACCTGGGCGGTCCCGGTCGCACTCCTGATTGCCGCCGCTCCTGCGCGAGCGCAAGGTCTCTCGGAGATCGAAACCGAGGACCTTCGCCTCCTCTACCGTAACCCGTCACAGGCCTACCTCGCCCCCTACGCAGGTCGTTGCTTTGAAAACTCCATGCGCTTCCAACGCTGGCTCTTTGGCTACGTCCCTTCGCAAAGAGTCGCCGTTCTCCTGAACGACTTCTCTGACGCAGGCAACGCGAGCGCGACGGCCATCCCGCACGATGTTCTGCTGGTCGGGACATCTCCACTTGACTCCGCCTTCGAGACCATTACGCCTAACGAACGGCTGAACTTCATCATGAACCACGAGTTGGTGCATATCGTCACGGTGGATAAAGCTGCGCGACGTGACCGCTTCTTTCGCGCCTTGTTCGGCGGCAAAGTAACCCCGGTCGCCGAGGACCCCGAGTCGGTTCTCTACTACTTCCTGACCTCGCCTCGAGATGCTTCACCGCGCTGGTACCGCGAAGGGATCGCGGTGTTCATAGAGACTTGGATGTCCGGGGGCCTAGGCCGCGCTCAGGGCGCCTATGACGAGATGGTCTTCCGGTCCATGGTCTTGGATGGAAGCCGCTTTTACAGTCCACTGGGACTCGTTTCCGAAGGGACGAAAATCGACTTCCAAGTGGAGGTGAATTCCTATCTCTACGGTACGCGCTTTATGTCTTATATCGCCAACCGGCACTCCCCGGAAAAGCTGATCGAGTGGGTTTCCCGAAGTGACGGAAGCAAAGGCTACTACGCATCTCAATTCCGGCATGTCTTCGGCCAGAAACTCGAAGACGCCTGGCAAGACTGGATCAAATCGGAGAAGGAGTTCCAGCAGAAAAATCTCGAGGCCATCCGCAAGTATCCGGTCACCCCTTACCATGACATTTCGCAGCGCGCTCTTGGGTCTGTGTCTCGAGCTTATTACGACCCAAGCTCGCAGAAGATCTATGCGGCTTTCAATTATCCGGGCGTGGTGGCTCACGTGGGTGCTATCTCGATGCGGGACGGTTCAGTTGAGAAACTCCTGGACGTGAAAGGTCCGGTCATCTACACCGTAGCCTCGCTGACCTTTGACCCTCAGAAAAAGATCATCTTCTACACGACCGACAACAATGCGTACCGCGACTTGCGGTCTCTGAATCCCGCCACACACAAATCCCGCACGCTCATGAAGGATGCTCGCATTGGCGACTTAGCATTCGACCAGGAGGACGGGTCGATTTGGGGAGTCCGCCACTTCAATGGCATCGCAACCCTCGTGCGCGTTCCGCCTCCGTACAGCAGTTGGAACCAGATTCATTCCTGGGATTACGGGGAAGTACCCTACGATGTGGATGTCTCACCTGATGGCCGCTTGCTTTCCACATCCGTAGCGGAAATCAACGGAAAACACTCGCTCCAGATTTTCCGGACCGAGGACCTGCTCGCGGGAAGAGTCGCGCCAATCGCACACTTCGACTTCGGGGATTCGCTCCCGCTCGATTTTGTCTTTTCACCCGACGGAAAGTACGTTTACGGCAGTTCCTATTACACCGGTGTCTCAGACATCTACCGCTATGAGATCGAGACCGGTAAGCTCGAGGCGCTCAGCAACAGCGAAACCGGTTTTTTCCGCCCGATTCCCTTAGAGGATGGCAAGCTCATCGTGTTCCGCTATACCGGCGACGGTTTTGTTCCCACGATGATCGAGGCCAAGCCCACCGAGGACCTTGGCGCGATTACGTTCCTGGGAGCGCGAATCATCGAAAAATACCCCGAGCTGAAGAAATGGAATGTCGGTTCGCCGGCAAACGTGCCGCTGGAGTCCATGATCGTCGACAAAGACAAGTATGGTTTGTGGGGGAACCTACGGCCGGAGTCGTTCTATCCGGTCGTGCAGAGCTACAAGGATTCGGTGGCGTACGGATATCGTATGAATTTCTCCGATTCTCTCTCTCTGAACCGCATCGACCTCACGGCATCGTATTCGCCCGATCATGGCCTTCCGTCGGATGAGCGCATGCACGCGCAACTCGAATACCGCCGCTATGACTGGAGAGCCAGCGCCGCATATAACGCCGCAGACTTCTATGATCTGTTCGGTCCGACGAAGACCAGCCGCAGGGGTTACGTCTTTGGCCTCGGCTACGACAAGTTGCTTCTCTATGATCAGCCGAGAAAATTGACGCTTAGCCTCGATGGCAAATTTTACGGGAATCTGGATCGCCTGCCCGATTACCAGAACGTGGTTGCGACTTTCGATAAGCTCTTCACAGTCAGGGCAAAACTCAGGTACACAAATCTGCGCTCCTCACTGGGACACGTGGACGATGAAAAGGGCGAGGCATGGCAGTTCGCAGCTGAAAACAATTATGTAAACGGGACAGCTATACCAAGGATCTGGGCCGACTACGACTGGGGCTTCGCACTCCCCCTGCGCCACACTTCCATTTGGCTGAGGAGTTCGGGAGGGACGGCTTTCGGAGATCGGCTGTCTCCTTACGCCAACTTCTACTTTGGCGGATATGGAAATAACTGGGTGGACCACGGTCCTGAAAAAAGATACCGCGAATACTACAGCTTTCCGGGAGTGGCACTGAACGAAATCGGTGGGAAAAACTATGCGAAGAGCGTTCTCGAGTGGAACCTTCCTCCCGTTCGCTTCCGTCGTGTGGGCAGGCCCGGCTTTTACCTGAGCTGGGCGCGGCCCGCCCTGTTTGCTAGCGGCCTCATCACCAACATGGACGATGCAATCGTTCGCAGAACTGTTCGAAACGCCGGTACCCAGGTGGATCTGCGGTTTAATCTGCTTTCGAGACTGGACATGACCCTCTCGGGTGGATACGCTGTGGCCTTCGGAAACAATCTAACAAAACATGACGAAGCCATGATCTCCTTGAAGATCATGAATTGATGCGCCCGCTGACTCCGCGCCCTCGGCCGCCTTTGCCGGAGCTCATTCACAGTTGGGGATACATGGGATGACCGAGCTGTTGCCGCGACTACTGGCAGGGTTCCTCCCGGTTCTGATCTTCCTGGGCGTGCTGATCTATCTCGACAGCTACAAGCTTGTCAGGCTGCGCTGGGTGCTCTTCACAATCGTGCTCGGTGGAGCGGCAGCGGCAGCGAGCTACACGGCCAACGGCGTGCTGTTGTCACGCCTGCCAATTGATTTCACGACTTATTCGCGATACGTCTCTCCTTTGGTTGAGGAGTCAGCCAAAGCCCTCGTTCTCATCTGGTTCATACGCTCCCAGAGAATCGGATTTCTCGTTGATGCTTCCATTTTCGGATTCGCCGTAGGAACCGGTTTTGCGCTGCTTGAGAACGCCTACTATCTGCGATCCATCCCGGATACGCACCTCGTCGTCTGGGTCATCCGGGGCTTGGGGACCGCGGTCATGCACGGAGGAACCACCGCTATTTTTGGAATCGTCTCTCAGCTTCTCGCAGAGTTCAAATCGCCAAAGCAAATCTTGATTTTCGTGCCCGGACTACTTACGGCGGTAGTACTCCATTCCTTATTCAATCACCTGTTTTTTTCACCGCTCTTCTCGATGCTCGTCACCCTGTTGGTTTTTCCGCTTCTAATCTTTGTAGTCTTCGAGAGGAGCGAGCAATCACTCCAGAATTGGCTGGAGGTCGGATTCGACGCCGATACTGAACTGCTGGAACTGATGAATTCGGGCAGGCTGTCGGAGTCGAGAGTTGGAAAGTACCTTAAGTCCCTGAGAGAAAAATTTAGCGGCGAAGTGGTCATGGATCTTCTCTGCTATCTGCGAATTCACCTCGAACTGTCCTTGCGCGCCAAGGGCATTTTGATGATGCGTGAAGCAGGATTCGATGCCGAGCCAGACGATGATACGCGCGCGCTTTTCCAGGAGATGAAATTCCTGGAAAGGAGCATCGGCAAGACGGGCAAGCTTGCTTTGTTACCCTTCCTCAGTGTCAGCGGAAAAGAACTGTGGCAGCTCTATATGATCGGGAAATGATCCTCGGAATAAGAAAGGGCTCCCGTCGAACGGTCAACAGATTGTCTTCGCGCATAATTCGCGCCACCCGCTTGTGATTTACGATCATTCCGCATTGCCGTAATTCCGCTGTCACCCTCCTGTACCCGTACCTCCAGCGGTGCTCCAAGACAACATCCTGAATGGCCGACCGCAGGTTCACCTCTTCCTCAACAGGCCATCCATTCCCCAGGTAACGATAGAATCCCGACCGACTCACCTGGGCCAATTGGCACATTTGCTCGACATTCAAACTGCCTTGCAACGATATCCTCGATCTTATTTCGTCGTAGATACCTCGCCGCCAGAGAAACATCTCTGTCGACGTCGAGCCATATTCTTTGCAAGGCACCTCTGAAAAAATCCACTTCCATCGTCTTGTTGGCCAATACTCGTTTGAGAGAAAGAATTTGTCTACGCAAGATGAATTCGCGGGGACGCTCGGAAAGAAGATGCGCATGCTCCACCCTGTCGCGCCAGTTGTAAAGCAGATGGCGAGCAACACCGAGCTCCCGCGAAAGCCTGCTGATGTTGTCGCATGCGTTCATTCGTTCAACTGACTGCTGCCGAAATTCCTTGCTGTATCGCTGACCCTTTTTTCGATCCATTTGCGGCTCCTTTCCCGCAAAGTGTGCAATACAGAAATGTCTCATTCCAGGGGTTCACTCCAGACAACGAAAATGCGAAGGAATGGATTTCGGAACGGCGGTAAATGCTTTAGAATCAGAGTGACTCCTACTGTGGGCGTGTAGCTCAGCTGGGAGAGCACCTGCTTTGCAAGCA
>Ga0066690_10000591_pt1 | contig 11582 bp, 12 predicted proteins | sample GraSoiAngelo_139_FD_62303 | JGI IMG/M metagenome (GOLD analysis project Ga0066690, IMG submission 62303) | Grasslands soil microbial communities from the Angelo Coastal Reserve, California, USA - 14_0929_12_20cm | ecosystem: Environmental > Terrestrial > Soil > Grasslands | place: USA...
GCCGGACCAGCAAGTAGCCGGCATAGATCAGCCAGAGCACCAGGGTCGAGACCAGGCGCGGGTCCCACCACACCCAGTAGGTGCCCCAGATCGGCCGCGCCCAGAGCGAGCCGCTGACCAGCATCACGGTCGTGAAGAGAAGCCCGACCTCGGCCGCCACCCGCGCCAGACGGTCCGCCGCCGGCGATTCGTTCCAGAGGAAGACGAGGCCGCCGGCCAGGACCACCGCGAAGGCGGCGTAGGCCGCGATGGCCGAGGGGACGTGCAGGTAGAAGATCTTCTGGACCACGCCCTGGACCGTGTCGGCCGGTGCGTGGAAGACTGCCAGGGCGGCGGCCGCGAGCAGCAGGAGCGCGTCCACGATCGCCGCGATCCGGAACAGGTCGGCACGCGCCGGCGAGAGGGTGGAGACGTGGGTGGAAGCCACGTCAGTCATCCAACACGAACTTGGCTGCCAGCGAGGCGACCACGACGAAGAGTATGTCGAAGTCCAGGAGCAGCGCCAGGGCCCCATTGAGGGAGCCGCCGCCGCCGAGTGCGACCTGGACCGCCCTCCCCCCGACCACCACGAAGGGGACCCAGAGGGGCAGCGCCAGCACCGGCAGCAGCAGGTCGCGCGCGCGAGTCTGGGCGGCCAGGGCGGCGAACAGGCAGCCGAGGCCGGCCATGCCGATGGTGGCCAGGACCAGCGCCGCGGCCAGCTCCAGCGAGAAGACCGGGGTGTTGAAGAAGAGGCCCAAGGCGGGCACCAGCACGACCTCGCAGGCCACCAGCACCAGCGCGGCGGCCAGCGCCTTGCCGGCGAAGATCGCGGAGCGGCTGGCGGGAGTCAGCAGCAGCGGTTCCAGCGAGGCCTGGTCGCGCTCGGAGGCGAAGGTGCGGCCGAAGGCGACGAGGCCGGCGAAGGTCACCGTCAGCCAGAGCACACCGGGGGCGACCTTGGCGCCGCCGGTCTCGACGTCGAAGCCGAAGTTGGCGATCAACAGGGCGAGGACCACGAATTGACCCAGGGCCGGGAGCGTCTCCCGGCTGCGGAGCTCGGTCCGGAGGTCCTTGCGGGCGACCGCGGCGGCAACGCGCAGGAAGCTCACTGGTACGCCTCCAGGGCCCGCTGCGAAAGGTCGAGCGTGTGCCGGCAGAGCTGCCCGGCCAGCTGCCGGTCGTGCGTCGCGAGGACCAGGCTGCGGCCCTCCACCAGCTTTTCCAGCAGGCCCCGGCCCTCCTCGTCAAGGCCCGCGTCGGGCTCGTCGAGGACCAGCAGCTCGGGTGCGTGCAGGAGGGCCCGGGCGAGGCCGAGACGCTGGGCCATGCCACGGGAAAGCTGGCCCGCCCGGCGCCGGGCGACCGCCGCCAGCCCGACCTGCTCCAGCAGCCGCGGAGCACGGGCGCGCTCCACGCCCTGGAGGTCACAGAAGAACTCCAGGTTCTCCAGCGCGCTCAAGGCCGGGTAGTGGCCGGCCACGTCGCCCAGGTAGCCGATCCGGCGGCGCAGCTCGGTGCGCTCCCTCGTCGCGTCCAGCCCGAACAGGCGCAGCTCGCCGCCGGCGGGCCGCGCGGCCGTAGCCAGCAGCCGGAGCAGGGTGGTCTTGCCGGACCCGTTCTCGCCCAGCACGGCCAGCGAGTCGCCGGACTCGAGGCTGAGGTCGAGAGGGCCGAGCACGGTCCGCGTGCCAAACCGCTGGCGAAGGCCGGCGGCCTCGATCGCCTTCATCCGCGTTCGGCGCCGAGCTCGGCCAGCCGCCGCTCGGCCTCGGCGCGGTCAAGCCGGCCGGAGGCCAGGTCGAGCTGCACCTCCTCAGCCCGGCGGCGCAGTTCGTCCTGCTCGTCCGCCTGGTCTGGAACCATGTCGGCCGGTTCGGGCGGGCGCAGCAGCGGCCAGAGCAGGAAGGGCAGAGCCAGCAGCAGGGCGGCGGTGGCGACCAGGATCACGCCCCGGCCATCCTCGGCGGCGCCGGCCGGCGCCGCAGCGCCAGCAGGCCGAGGGCGAACAGGCCGGCCGCGGCCACGGTCCAGGGAATCCAGCCCGCAAGCCCGCCAGGCTGGTCTGAGGACAGGATCGTCGAGCCGTAGGCCACGCGGTAAGAGCCGACGATCGAGTCCTGGGACTCACCGGCAGCCAGCCGGCGCGCGATGTCGGCCTTCAGGTCGGTGCAGACGGGCGTGTCGCAGACGTCAAGCCGGGTCTGGAGGCACTGCGGGCACATCAGGCGCTGTTCGACCGCCAGCTGGGGCGTCGCCGGCGGCGGAGGGCCGTAGGCCCTGGCGAAGGCCGCGCCGGCCAGGCCGGCGGCGAGTACGAAGAGGGCCGGTGCCAGCCAGGCCTTCACTCCGCGCTCCCGGCCAGCGCCGGCCGGCGGGCTGGGGCGGCCACCCGCTCGGGTGAGCGCCGGCCACCGGGCCAGCTGCCGGAAAGGGCGCCCAGGATCAGCAGGGCCGCGCCGGTCCAGATCCAGCCCACCAGCGGGTTGACGAAGACGGTGAGGTTGACCGATCCGGCCCCGGTGCTTGGCTGGAGCACGATGTAGAGGTCCTCGAAGGCGGAGCTCCGGATCGCCACCCGCGTCGTCGACTGGCCGCCGAAGGAGTCGTAGACCGTCCGGCCGGCGGTCAGCGACTCTCCGTCGCCGAGCGAAAGGAAGGCGGTCGTGGTGGTGGTCCCGGCTGCCGACGCGCTGCCGATGGACTCCAGCGTCAGCTGGTAGCGGCCGACCGCGACCGATTGGTTCGGGCGCAGCGTCAGCTGCCGTTCCTGCTGCCAGAAATGCGAGCCGGCGAAGCCGCAGGCCGCCACCACGATGCCTAGGTGCGCCAGGTAGGCGCCGTAGCGCCGCCGGTTGCGGATCGCCAACCTGGCGGCGGCCACCGGCCACGAGCCCGGCAGCCGGGTGGCGAAGCGCACGCCCTTCGCGTACTCCAGGATCGAGGTCGTCGCGCCGGCGGCCAGGACCGGGCCGGCGAGCAGGACCGCCGGGTTCTGAAGGCCGGCTCCGAGGAGCGCCGCGAGGGCCGCCGCGGCGGCGGTCAGCGGCCATTTCAACGTTCGCAGCCAGGCTGTTCCCGCGCGTCGCCAGGGAAGCAGCGGACCTACCGCCAGCAGCGCCAGCAGGGCCAGGAAGAAGGGCGCCGTCACGCGCTCATAGAAGGGCGGCCCGACGGCGGCCGCGCGACCCTGGATGAACTGCGACACGAGCGGCAGCACGGTCCCCCAGAAGACGGCGAAGGCGAGGGCCACGAAGAGCAGGTTCTGAAGCAGGAAGGCGCCCTCCCGGGAGACGCTGCTCTCCAGCGACCGGTCGCCCCTCAGGAGCGGCGCCCGGACCGCCAGCAGCAGCCCGGAGGCGAGGACCGCGACGGCCAGGAAGGCGAGGAACCAGGGTCCGATGGGGCTGATCGCGAAGCTGTGGACGGACTGGATGACGCCGCTCCGCACGACGAAGGTCCCGAAGACGGCGAGCAGGAAGGCCGCGACCACCAGTCCCTGGTTCCAGCCCTTCAACATCCCGCGCCGCTCCTGGATCTGGGAGGAGTGCACGTAGGCTGTGGTCACCAGCCAGGGCAGGAGGGCGACGTTCTCGACCGGGTCCCAGCCCCAGTAGCCGCCCCAACCCAGGACGTGGTAGGCCCACCACATCCCAAGCGTCAGACCGGCGCTCTGAAGCCCCCAGGCGAGCAGCGCCAGCCGCCGCGTCAGGGTGATCCAGGCGGCGTCGGCTCGCCCGGCCAGCAGCGCCGCCATGGCGAAGCTGAAGGGAACCGCAAAGGAGGCGAAGCCGGCCAGCAGGAAGGGCGGATGGATGAGCATGCCGCCGTCCCGGAGCAGCGGGTTGAGGCCGGCGCCGTCGGCCGGCACGAAGCCGAGCAGCGCGAACGGGCCGGCGACGAAGTTCAGCACCAGCAGGAAGAAGGTCAGGATCGAGCCCAGCACGCCGATGGCGTAGGCCGGCAGCCGGCCGCCGCTGGTCCCAGCCAGGGAGAGGCCCCCGATCACGGCCAGCACCAGCGTCCAGTAGAGGAGCGATCCCTCCTGCCCGGAGTAGAAGCCTGCCGCGAGCAGTGGCGCGGGCGTCGCGAGGTCGGAGTGCTCGGCCACGTAGGCGATCACGAAGTCGTGGGTCAGGAAGGCGGCCTCGAGGGCGGCGGCGCCCACGACCACGGCCCCGGCCGCCGCCCAGAGCGCACGCCGCGCGACCAGCGCCTGGAGGACCAGGCCCCGGGCGCCGGAGAGGAACCCCAAAAGAGCCGCGAAGGCACTCAGCGCGAGGGCTGCCAGGAGAGCGCCGGAGCCGACGTCGGCCAGCAGCATCAGCGGCTACTTCGTCGGAGTCGCGGTGAAGCGCGACGGGCACTTCGCCAGCAGCGTCCGGGCGAGGAAGACTCCGTCCGGCTGCACCCGGCCCTCGACCACGACCTGGATCCCGGGCCGGAAGATGTCCGGCAGCTGGCCGCTGTAGACGACAGGGATGGTCGCGCCATCCTGGGCGGCGCTGAAGCGCACCTCCCGGCCGTCGTCCAGCCGCTGGACGTCGTCCTGGACCGTGCCCAGCATCCGGGCCTCGCCGACGCCGGGGTCTCGCTTGAGCTCGGCGACCGTCCGGTAGTACTGCGCGTTGCCGGCCGTGGCGCTGAAGACGAGGTAGCCGAGGCAGGCCGCCAGCACCGCCCCCACCGCGCCCCAGCGCAGCAGCATCAGCTCGGCGCCAGGGCCCGCAGGGCGGCGAGGGTCTCGAGGGGGTCGTTGCCGGGCACGCTGAGCGCGACCGAAACCTCCGAAACGCCGACCTTGGCCAGCTCTTCGAGGCGCTCCTTGCATTCCTCGGCCGGGCCGATGATCGTGACCAGGTCGACCATCTCGTCGCTGATGGCGGCGATCGCCTCGTCCTTGCGCCGGTCCAGGTACAGGTCCTGGATGTGCTTGGCCTCGTCTTCGAAGCCGTACGACCGCCAGAGCTGGTTGTAGTAGTTCTTCTCCCGCGACCCCATGCCGCCGATGTAGAGCGCGAGGTGTGGGCGGGTGCTGTCGCGTCCGGCCTTACGGTCGCTGGTCACCACCACCGGCTGGATGGGGCAGACGGAGAGCTCGGAGAGTGGACGGCCCGCTCTCTGGGCTCCCTTCTCGAGACCTGGTCGAATCACCTTCTCGTAGTGTTGGGGCGAGAAGAAGACGGGCAGCCAGCCGTCCGCCAGCTCGCCGGCGAGGGCCACTCCGCTCGGTGTCAAGGTGGCCAGGTAGATCGGGATCGAATCTCGCAGCGGGTGTGTGATCAGCTTTAAGCCCATCCCGAGGTGGAAGATCTCGCCCTCGTAGCTGACGCGCTCGCGCTTCAGAACCAGGCGGACGATCTCGATCGTCTCCCGCATCCGGCGCACGCCGCGCTCGAACTTGACCCCGTGCCAGCCCTCGATGACCTGGTGGCCAGAGGTGCCCAGGCCGAGGATGAAACGGCCGTCCGAGATCAGGTCCAGCGAGCCCGCGGTCTGGCCGAGCAGGGCCGGGGTCCGCGAGAAGACGTTGACGATGCCGGTGCCGATCTTGATCCGCTGCGTGGTGCAGGCGAGCTGCGTGCAGATCGTGAAGGCGTCCCAGCCGTAGGCCTCAGCGACCCAGACCGTGTCGTAGCCGAGCTTGTCGGCCTCCTGCACGTAGGCGACGACCATCTCGCGCGGCAGGTAGTCGGCGTACGGGACGTTGATCCCGAGCTTCACACGGGCAGTTTATTCGGCTGCCTCTGGCAGGGCGTTGGCCTGGGCGAAGCGGGCGAACAGGGCGGAGCTGGGCTTGGGCGTCCGCTCCAGCGTCTTCGGGTCCACGGCGATCATGCCGAACTTCATCCGGTAGCCGTGCGCCCACTCGAAGTTGTCCATCGACGTCCAGTGATAGAAGCCCCGCACGTCGACACCCTTCTGGATCGCCGCCCAGACCTCACCCAGGACCTCGGGCAAGAAGCGCTGCCGGAGCTCGTCGTCCTCGGCGGCGATCCCGCTCTCGGTGACGTAGACGGGCTTGGAGAACTGCTTCAGGTCCAGCAGCGCGTCCCGCATCCAGTCTGGCTTGACGGCGTCGCCGAAGTCGCTGACCGGGTAGCCGGGAGGGTTCAGCTGGCGCACGAACTGCGAGCCCGGTCGGAGCGGGTCGAAGCGCACCAGGCGGCCGGAGTAATGGTTCAAGCCGATGAAGTCGGAGCTGGCGGCGACCGTGCGGAGCATGCGCCGGCCGGCGACCGGCCAGAAGTCCATCATCCGATGGCCGGTCTGCGCCGCGACCCGGTCGAGAGGGTTGCCGGGCCGAGCCGGGACCAGCCAGAACTTGTTGTGAGCCAGGCCGACCGCCGCGTCCGGCAGCCGTTCCTTGATCGCCTGGTAGGCGGCCTCGTGGCCGAGGCGCAGGTTGCCCAGCACCCGCCAGAGGCCCCGGATGTCGTTTCGGCGGCCGGGCGGCCAGGATCCGAAGATCCAGCCCTGGGTGGCGTAGATGTTGGGCTCGTTGATCGTGACCCAGAGGCTGACGAGGTCGCCCAGCTCCTCCACCACCCGCCGCACGAAGGGCAGGAACACCTCGTGTGCACCGGGCGCGGCCCAGCCGCCCTTGGCCGCGAACCAGAGCGGGTTGCTGAAGTGATGGAGGGTGAGCATCGGGGAGAGGCCCTGCTCGCGCAGCTCGCCCAGCACGTCCCGGTAGTGCCTCAGCTGCCGGGAGTCGAACTCGCCGCGGCTGGGTTCCACGCGCGACCACTCGATGGACAGCCGGTGGGAGTTGTTGCGCTGCTTGCGAAGCAGCGCGAAGTCCTCGCGGTAGCGGTTGTAGTGGTCGACGGCGAGTCCGGAGACATCGCCGCCGTGGATCCGGCCTTGCTGCCGCTCGAAGGCCCACCAGTCGCTGTTGGTGTTGTTGCCCTCGACCTGATGGGCAGCCGTGGCGTTCGCCCAGAGGAACCCAGGCGGAAAGCTGCGGCTGCCGGTCACGCGGGCGATCATAAGTGCTCAGTGTTGAGCCGCCGGCAGTTCCTGGGAGCGGCGGCCGGTGGCGCCGCGCTGCTCTCCTTCCCCGCCATCCGCATCGGCCGGGCGGCGCAGACGCCGCTCAAGAACATCGTCGTCCTGATGCAGGAGAACCGCTCCTTCGACCACTACTTCGGCCTTTACCCGGGCGCGGAGGGACTGCCTCCCTGCGCTCCCGTGACTCCGGCCCGCAACCTCTGCCTGGAAGGTCCGCCGCACAACCTCGAGGACGCGCGCGCCGAGTACGCGGGTGGCGCCAACCCGCCCGACCGGTTCGAGCTGCTCGGCGGCCGCAAGGCCCTGACCTACTACACGGGCGCCCAGATCCCCTATTACTGGGCGCTGGCCGACCGCTTCACGCTCTGCGACCACTACTTCTGTTCCGTCCTCGGCCCCACCATCATCAACCGCACCTTCAGCGTCGCCGCGGGCGCTGGCACCCTGGGCAACAACAACACGCTGGCGACGGCGACCCTGCCGGACACCAACATCGCGGACCGGCTCGACCAGGCCGGCGTCGACTGGCGCTGCTACGTGGCCCACCTGCCCGAGTTCGGCTACAACCCGCTCCATTACTTCGCCAACCGCAAGTCCGACCCCAGGGTGCAGCGGCCCTACTCGGAGTTCCTGGCCGACGCGGCCGCCGGCCGGCTGCCGCCGGTGAGCTGGGTGATCACCCAGGACCCGCTGACCGAGCACGCGCCCGCCGACATCTCCTGGGGCGAGCGCTTCGCCGCACTGACCATCAACAGCCTGGCGGCCGGGCCGCAATGGCGTGACAGCGCGCTGGTCCTGAGCTACGACGAGAACGGCGGCTTCTACGATCACCTGCCGCCGCCCCAGGTGGACGAGCTGGGCCTCGGCTTCCGGGTCCCGGCCATCGTCGCCTCGCCCTACGCGCGGCCCGGCCACGTCAGCGCGGCCCAGTACGAGCACTGCTCCACCCTGGCCCTGATCGAGCGGACCTTCGGCCTGCGGCCGCTGACGCAACGCGACGCCTCCGCAAATCCCTTCGAGGACGTCTTCGACTTCGGCCGGCGCGAGCTGGGCTTCGTCGACTACCCGGAACGACAGCTCGACAGCTGCGGAGCGCCGGTCGACTGGTACGCGACCCTGCTCTCCCGCCCGGTGCCGCGTTCAGGCAACCCGGGGCGGGCGCCGGCGGCCCGGCCGCTCTGCGCGCTGGAGCCGAAGCCCGACCTCACGGCGGGCGTGGCCGGCGGCGTCGTGGTCGGCGCCGTCGCCACCGCAGCTGCCGTGGCGGCGGGTGGCGTGTCTGGCGGTTGGGACGTCCCAAGGGCCGCAGGCGACCCACTGGGTCGCCGGTGAGAGCGTCGAGGTCGCGTGAAGGGGTGGAAGCAGGAGGAGCGCATCTGTCGATGCGTGACGACGACGGGCCGGGCCCCCTGAGCCCGCCATCGGCGCTCTCAGCGGACCCTATGACGGGCCAATTGCCAGACGCGCCACCTAGGAGGCCTTCCTGACCGCCTCCAGCTTCGGCGGCGGCTCGTACTCCCAGCTGGCCGGCTCGCCTTCCACGAACCCGACCTTGAGGAGGCCGGCCCGGTCGACGGCGCGCCGATACATCTCGACCTCGTTGTGCGGCCTGCCGTCGAGGAGGATCCAGGCGGCCTGCAAGGGGTCAGCGTGGCTGATCAGCGCCACCGGGTGCTCGGGCGTCTCCCGGACGACCCGGCGCGCGACGTCAAGCACGCGCCCGCCCAGCTCGGTGATGGCCTCGTCGCCGGGCATCATGCCGCGCCGCATCTTGTGGAGGTACCAGCGGGGCCGGAGCAGCGGCACCATCCAGTAGCGGACACCCTGGAGGTAGCGGCTGAACTCGGCCTCCCGCAGCTCGGGGTCGAGCTCAACCTCGACCGGTTCCGGCAGCCTCTCGGCGATGATCCGCGCCGTCTCCTGCGCCCGTTCCAGGGGGCTGGAGACGATCCGCCGGATGCCGGTGCCGGACAGCCGCTCTGCCAGCGCCTCCGCGCGGCGGCGGCCGAGATCGCTGAGCGGGAAGCCCTCGAGGTGGCCATAGAGCACGCTCTGCGGGTTCTCGACGTCCGAGTGCCGGATCAGGTAGACCGTCGTCACTCAGCTAATTGTGCTGAGTAGCCGCGGCCGGCCTCGGCAGGGCGGCCGGCTAGCTCATCTGACTGACGAGGTGCACCTTGTTCGAGCCGTCGGAGCGGCCGTCCATGAGGGCCAGCGTGGCGGACTGGATGAGGTCCTGGCGGCCCATCCGGTCGGGGTTCACCGTCGCCAGCCCCAGGGAGAGCGTGATCCTCTCCCACTGGCCATGGCCGGCCGCGTACTGGTGGGCGGCTACCGCGTGCATCACCTTCTCGGCTGCGACCATGGCCCCGGCCTGGTCCGTTTCGGGCAGCACCACGCAGAAGCGGTCGTCGAGGTAGCCGACGGTGTCGATGTCGCGGACCGCGGCGGCCAGCACCTCGGCCAGCTCGCGGAGCAGGTCTGCACTCTGGGCAGGCCCGAGGTCATTGGCGATGAACTCCGAGTGGTCGACCATCGCCACCAGGACCGAGAGCGGCCGCTTGTAGCGCACCGCGCGGCTGGTCTCGTGGTCGACCAGGGCGCCGGTGAAGGCGTCGTTGAAGAGCCCCGTGGTGCCGTCGACCACGAACAGCGCCCGCGTGTTCGGGTCGTCGCGGCCCGTCGCGCAGTTCGAGCAATAGTTGGCGCCAGGCTCCATCCGGGCGCCGCAGGCGCCGCAGTGAATCGCGGTCGAGATCATGTGCGCGGTATTTAACCACCAAAATTGGGCCGTGGCCGATCAGCCGGATCTCTTCGGGGAGCCCGCGGGCGAGGAGCTTGGCCTTCCGCTCGCCGCCCGGCTGCGGCCGAGGACCTTCGCCGACCTGGTCGGCAACCAGAAGCCGGTCGGCGTCCTGCGCGGCCTGGCGGAGGCGGGCACCCTCCCGAGCCTGGTCCTCTGGGGACCGCCCGGCAGCGGCAAGACCACCCTTGCCCACCTGATGTCGGCCGCGGTCGGCGCCCGGCAGGTCTCCCTGAGCGCGGTCACCTCGGGCGTCGCCGACATCCGCCGCGTCATCGCCGAGGCCCGGCAGGCGCGCAAGCTCGGCCAGCGCACGGTGCTTTTCATCGACGAGCTGCACCGCTGGAACAAGGCGCAGCAGGATGCGGTGCTGCCACACGTGGAGGACGGCACCGTGACCCTGATCGGGGCGACCACCGAGAACCCGTCCTTCGAGGTGATCTCCCCTCTCCTCTCGCGGACCCGTGTCTTCCGGTTGGAGGCGCTCAGCGACGACGACCTTCGCCAGATCGTTCAGCGGGGCCTGGCCGAGCTCGCCGTCCAGGTGGACCCGGACGCCCTCGAGGCGCTGGTGAATGGCGCTCGCGGCGACGCCCGGATCGCCTTGAACGGCCTCGAGACGGCCGCCAACCTGGCTGCCGGCCAGCCGCTCAAGCTGGCCCAGGTCGAGGAGGCGCTGCAGGCCAAGCACCTGCTCTACGACAAGTCCGGCGACCAGCACTACGACATCGTCTCGGCCCTGATCAAGAGCATCCGCGGCAGCGACCCGGACGCGGCCGTCTACTGGATGGCCCGGATGATCGAGGCCGGCGAGGACCTGATGTTCGTGGCCCGGCGGCTGGTGATCTCGGCCGCCGAGGACGTCGGGCTGGCCGACCCGCAGGCGCTCAGCGTCGCGGTGGCGGCCCAGCAGGCCGCGCACTTCGTCGGCCTCCCCGAGGCGGTGCTGCCGCTCAGCGAGGCTGCCGTCTACCTCGCTCGGGCGCCGAAGTCGAACACGGCCATGCGTGCCTACGGCGCGGCGGCCGAGGCGATCCGCGAGACCGGCAACCTGCCGGTCCCGGCGCATCTCCGGAACGCCCCGACCCGCCTGGCCAAGGCGATGGGCCACGGCAAGGGCTATCGCTACCCACACGACTTCGAGGGCGCAAAGGTGGACCAGCAATACCTGCCCGACGCGCTCAAGGACCGCCACTTCTACAAGCCGGGCGACCGCGACCTTCAACCCGATAGCCTTGAGCCCGAGTGACGACTGCCGCGCTTTTGATCTTCAAACCCGATGCCGCCTACCGGCTCGCGGTTCGGGCCTCGATCTGGCGCTGGCTGGAGGCCCGCGACGACTTGAAGCTGACCGGCCTGCGCTGGTTTCATCCGCCCGCCGAGCTGATCGAGCAGCACTATGACTTCCTGAAGGAGCGGCCCTTCTTCGGCTGGCTGGTGGACTTCATGAGCGCGCTGCCGGTCATCGTCGGCCGGCTGGAGGCGGAACCCGCCGACCTGGAGCGGATCCGCTTCGACCTCGGCGAGACCCAGATCCAGAAGGCGCGCCCGGGGTCGCTGCGTGAGCGCTACGGCATCTACGGGGGGGTCAACTGCCTGCACCTGTCCGACTCCCCGGAGAGCGGCGAGAGGGAGTCCGAGCTCTGGGCGCGCTACGTCAAGTTCGAAGGCGTGAACAGCAAGGGCTTGGCCGACGCGTCCGGCGCTCCCGACCATACCTACCGGCTGCGCTCACTGGCCGCTCAGTACTCGGCCGGGGTGCACAAGAAGCTGGCGGCCGACCGGA
>Ga0066690_10000592_pt1 | contig 11576 bp, 11 predicted proteins | sample GraSoiAngelo_139_FD_62303 | JGI IMG/M metagenome (GOLD analysis project Ga0066690, IMG submission 62303) | Grasslands soil microbial communities from the Angelo Coastal Reserve, California, USA - 14_0929_12_20cm | ecosystem: Environmental > Terrestrial > Soil > Grasslands | place: USA...
AAAAAGGAATGCAAGTGTCTGGGGCATCAGTCAGACAGTGGAAGACTTTGTGGGAACGGAATTCCATCCACGCGAGCATGGTCCAGCAATCTTGAAGAACGCCGGCGCGAAGATCATCGGCCAGCAACCGGGAGACGTAACCCCTCTCGTCAACCACTTGTTTCTAAACCCCGTGGCGCTAAACGAGATAAAGCGGTTCAGCTCACCGCGAAAAGGTGACAGCGCCGATGCGCTTCTTGTCCTTGGAGAGAAAGCCGAGACGACCCAAACGATTCGTATTGCTCCGACAGCCGTGGACTATTGGATCTGCACTACGTTCCCCCGAGAGAGAAGGTACAGAGATTGGGTCCTGAAGAAGTTTGCCGACCGGCCACATCTAGATGCCTATCAGGAACTAGCGCGAAAGTTTCCTCACGGATTGGCAGAGGTCCCGCTGTTACCCGAAGAAATCTCGGGTGCCGTTACGGGAGAAACTCAGTCATGAAACAGCGCGCTGCCGTTATCTCTCTTCGATATTACCTACGGCTGCGCTTCGCGGCGTGGAGCCTGCTCGTCATTGCGCTCTTGCTGCTGTTGGTGAGCCTACGGTTTCTGCTGGGCCTTCTCGGTCGTGGAACGGATTGGACCGCCGGCCCGTTTCCCCCTTCCGTTCCCTGGGAGATTCCTCTATGACTCCGGCGACTCGCGTTTTGCTCGGATTTTTCTTTATGGTCGTCTTTTCTTACTGTTTGGTCATCGCCAGAACCAGGCGCCAGCTACTGGCTCTCATGCTGGCGGCCGCCTTAGTGGTGGCGCTTGTCAGTCCGCCGGTTGCGGAGGCACAAGGCAGCCTCATCGGGGCCATTCAATCCGTGCTGAACGTAATCAACGGCTTGATTAAGACGGCATTGAACTCGATCCATACCGTCCGAACGGCAATGACCAATTTCTACCAGCAGGTAACTTGGCCCGTCGCTTTGATCCATCAAGCGCAGGCGATGGTCACACAAATGACCGGCCAGTACAGAAGCCCTATGCAGAATATTTTTAATATCGATCTAAAGAGCGCCACTTTGGCCAATCCGGTCGCGCTCGAGAATGTCATGCGAAATCATCAGACTAATGATTTCGCAACTCTGACCTCTTCCTATGGAAACACCTACGGGAACGTCCCGAGTGCGACCGCAGCTAGCCCATCGGACCGCACCATGATGGATATGGACGATGCTTTAGCGGTAGACAACTTGAAGATCCTGAAGGAGAGCGATGCCGCCGATGATTTGACACTCGAAGCAGCCAACAACATAGAGGACGCTGCCAGCCAGTCAGCTCCAGGATCGGCTCCATTGCTAACAGCGACAGCCATAGTGGCCAGCATTCAGAGCCAGGCTCTTACGCAGAGAATGGTCGCGGGTGAGTTGCGCCAGGAGGCAGCTCGACTGGCACACGACAATGCCTTGCGTAAACGGGGAGCGGCAATTACGGGCGACATAAATACAGAGATTCTGAATCTGCTGAAACGGAATTAGGAGAAGAGAAAAACCCATGAGGGGAACCATCCACAGTCTCAAGCGCGGTTTGCGCTGGATCTGGGATCACAAGGTCCGCACTGTTGTCCTGTTGCTGGTCGTCACTCTGATTATGCCCACACCCGTAAAGAGCCAATTCTTTGATCCTTGCTGCGCGATCATGGCGGCTGGTCTTAGCACCATCAGCAGCACGCTCGGTAACGTCATTGGCGGACGGCTGAATGCCATTTTTTCGATTGAGCAAGGTATATCGAACTTCGAGCAGACGGTGGTCTGGCCGCAGAATTCGATTACTCAGGCTCGTTCGCTCGTAGGCGCACTCCAGGTGGTCTTCAACCAAATTGAACGAGTCATGCGCATCCCGGTGAATAGCGCGACCCTTCCCGAAACGCAGCAGTTTGAGCAAAACGTGCTCTCACGCGATCCGAAACAAATCGCCCAAACTAGCGCGCAATACACAGCCGTTTACGGTGCGGTTCCGACCCCCACCGCTGCTTCGCCTCAAACCCGAAACCTGGTCGATATGGCGGATGCAGCCGCCCAGGCGGCAATGAAGAGAGCCATTGAAATCGACGCCCTCGCAGACCTCGAACTCCAAGCGGCGGACCAGATCAACCAGAGCATTGAGACTGCGGCGCCAGGCAGCGCGCCAATCATTGAAGCGCAGGCAGACGCATGGCTGGTTCGTGCCAATGCATATACGCAGGCAGCTACCGCGGACTTGATACGGGTGCGCGCTGTTGATTTGGCGGACGCAAGCGCGAATGTCAAAAACGGCGCGGCGAATACGGCAGCACTCGAGCAGCAGATTTATAACCTCCTGAAGAGGCAGTGAACCGTGTTTTATTTCGAGCAACTACTCGAAACAGCCCTGAACGGGATCGACACGGCAAACGTTACGAGTGCGGTGTTAGGCGTCTCTGGGACCATCCTTCTCCTCAGTTTCCTTTATAGCGCGTACCAGGCTTTTGCGGCCGGCGGAGATGTGCGAATGCTTGCGATTTCGGGCATCAAGTATCTGATTCTGGGGCTGGTGTTTGCCAACTACAGCGTCGTATTTCGCGACGTCAACGGAATGTTCAATTCAGTCGCCAACTTCATTTACAACTCGACCGGCATTGGGGATGTCTTTGCAAATTGGATGAACCAACTGTCGCAATACTGGCAAGCCAACGGAAGCGCCTCGCTGTGGAATCTTGTGACCGGCTTACTTTCGGGCGTTATCAGCCTAATGTTGATACTGAGCGCCTTCGTCATCTTCCCCATTTGCTATCTCATCTTTGCGGTCTTTTACGCGCTGTATGGTTCGGTGCTTTACGTAACGGGCCCTTTGGTCCTGGCGCTTCTGCCAACCAGAGGGCTCGGCCAGTTATCACGCACCTATCTGGTGAACTTGATGACGTTCCAAGCCTGGGGGCTAATTTACGCCATCATTCAAGTCCTTATGTCTGCCGTGAACCTGTCGAGCATAAACGCGGTACTCGGCGCGAATGGAGTGCTCGACAGCTTTGTGGGCTCGAGCCAAATGATTCTCCTGGCACTCACGGCGAGCATTTTTTCGTTCTCGATTATGTTGATTCCATTGATCGCGAGCCGCGTCGTTCGGGGTGATGTAGGCAGCACGACGCTGACAGTGGTTGGCGCCATGACCGCTGCAGCGGGTGCCGTCGCGAGTCTGGCTGCCGCGTCATTTGTCGGTGTCGGTGAGGGCGCAGTCGCCTCCAAGGCAGCGACACCAGGAGCAGCCCCCTCACCACCACCTGACACGAGCGGCTCTTTGGGCGGCGGCGCTCGGACTGCTACGTACGGGTCAATGCCTCCGACACCTCCCTCGGCAAGCGGTGCGAGTTCCGATGCACCGAGCGCCGCGTACGGTCATTCCGCGCCGTCGACCATAACGCCTCCGTCGGCACCGCCCACTTCGCCGTGGCGTTCTTCAAGTCGCCCGGGCCAATACCGCGGCTTCCATATTCCTCACGCGATGGCTTGGTACGTGGGCTACTCGCTCGGGTCCGCCTATCGGGGCATGGGAGGAAAGGAATAGCAGATGAAGAAGGCAAGTCGAATCGGCGAGGTTCCCGAGACGGCTCGGTACACCAAGTATTACGAGCACGACGGCATGCTCCGCGCCTACGCGAACAGAGCCATGTGGCTGGCAATGATTTTTGGCGTCCTGGCCATGGCCTCTTTGGGTTTCGCCATATACGTTCGCTTGCAACCACCAATAGTGATTCGCGTGGATAAGGATGGCAACGCTTCGGTTGTCGGTGGGCCTCATCCGCTGGGTGTGGCGACGTTCACCCTGTCTGCCAATGCGTCGTCCGCCGATGCCGCCCCGAGTGTTGCACCGACCGATCTTGAAGGTAGAGCGGTCGTCCGCCAATTTCTCATTCGATATCTCGCCTACACGCCTGACTCGGTTGACCGCAATCTGGCCGAGGCCTTGAACATGATGACCTCGAACTTGCGGGCCTATTCCATGAGCAAACTCCGCGATGAGGACACCGTCGGAAAAATCAAGAACGATCACCTGATTGCTGATTTTGAAATTCGTTCGATAGAGCACCTTAAGGGGACGCCGTGGACCTACACCGCGTTCGGAGTCAAGGAAGTGCACCGAGTGAAGAACGCAACCGAAGCAACGGACCAAATCGTGGGTCGCTACAACGTACGGCTAGTAGAGACTGCTCGTTCGGAAACCAATCCGAGCGGCCTGCTTGTGGCCGAGTACGGCGAGCAGCAGATGGTAGGTGAGAGAGAGGCAGGACTGTTGCAGAAGAGCGATCTCGACGGCGATAGACGCTAAGCAATGGGCTTCGCTGGGCCCAAGACAGCATCGTAAGAGTTTCTCTACAGACTGAAGCTGGTCTGTTGGGAGCCGACCACAAGCTCGATCAATTGTGGCTGAGTGCTTGACTTATTAGGTGTGGCCGAATCGGGCTCACAACTGGTAGTCAGCAGACCCCTGGTTTGTGGTTGCCGGACAAACAACGGGGAAAGAAGAGCAGCAAGGAAGAAGTGAAATGTTGAACTGGCTGTAACCAACTGAGCTGGTCCGGTTCTTCGCGAACCTGACCGGAAACCTTACCTCGTTTTCGGCCCAGGACAGCGAAGAGACCGGCGGCAACGGCCTCCTTATCTGTCCTTTGCCGGACAGAAAAAGGAGGAGCAAATGCCGACTGAAATGAGCAGTGGAATACCTGTGATTACGCTCGATATCAACGAAATGGGGCAAATCAAGAAACGGTTGCCGAGATTGACCCAAGAGGAGCAGCTTCGCAACACGCTCCTCCAAGGTCTCTATCCCGGCATTCGTGTCGCACGCCTCAATGTCCCACCGGGACGACTCGAAGATCACCAGGAAAACGACGTCCAAAGATCGATGAGGTCTTTCGAATTCGATGGTGTGCGATATCGGCTGATCGGCGCGAGCGCCTCGGCGAAGAGCGGCAAGTTCTATGCCGTGGACGAACGCTACGAGCCCGAGATCGCAGAGCGTTTTCGCAAATGGCCCGAAGCAGCTATCACCTATTTCGGAATTCTGGTTTCGCCGTGCAAACAGCGCATCCAGTTGCCCGACGCCAAGGTGATGGTTGTGAAGGACTGCACCTTGGGCACGAACGATTGCCGTGGCTGGGTCTCCCAGTCGATGTTTGGGCGTTTTCACCTACCCCGACACCGGCTGTATCAGTTCCGGCTGGCATTCGAAAAAACGCAGGCAAAGGGAGCATGCAAGGTGATGGCCGACGACGTGGCCCAGAAACTTGGGGCCGACATCATCCTGCCTGAATCCTGCGTGAAACCCGACTACAAGCAATCCTCGAGGTTTCTCGACTTCCTCCGTTGGCGACGACCGAAGATCGAGGTCAGGAGCTACCGGGGACCAGTGGTATTCGGAATCCGGGAGGTCTCCAGAACACTCGATCTTCATAGCAGCTACACGCTCATTGAACACGCACCGTGGGAGTCCATCCAGCTTGAAGTCGCACCGTTCGCCATGGAACAGGCTCGCAAGTTACGAGAGGCATGCCAAGACGGACGATACGATGAAGTGATCGAACTCCTGGGCACGTCCCATGTACAAGCTCCTTGGGAAGAGGGAACCGACTCGGAATTCACCTCATACGAGCACACTGTTGTGGAAGCTGTGCTCAAGGTGGATTCGAGCGGCTACCTTATCAAACATCCCTACATCAACAGCGCACTGAACCGCCTGCTGGCGAAGTGGACGTTCAAGCTTTCGACAGCCGGAGGCTTCAAAATCCCAGGCTTCGCCCTTGCCGACGACGGCTTTCTCGCTCTCTATCAAGGGCAGGTCGTCGCCGCATCGGACTGGCTGCCGCAGGACCGAGCCGTCAGTTCGGTTCCGTGTCCGAAGGGTCTGGTTGTGCGCTATCCCATTCGCATGTTCGAGGACCTGCTTCCTTACACGCGGGTATCCACGGGAGAAGCTGTTGCCCTGGTCACCCAAGCGATCGAAGAACAAAACGGCTGCTCGATCGATGTGTCGTCGGCCGTGGATTTGGTGGAAGAGCAGATCAGGTTGGTAGGAACGTTTGTCCTGCACAGCGAAACGGCGGCCAAGAACGGAGGAGATTTCGACTTCGATCTCGTAGCCATAGTTGAAGGAGACCGTTTCCCTCGCTTCGTGGAGAGCCGCTTCGCCCACCAGGACCGGCACGAAAAAAGAAAGACCAAACACAAAAAGAAGCAAAGTCCTTGGTGGAACCTAACGCTGGTGGCAAATCAGGCCAAGGGAAATCAGATTGGTCCGATTACCGATCTGAAGACTTCTTGTTTTGCTGCGGCGATGACCGCTGAGGCCTACCAACTCGTTGATGAGCTCCAGCATGCCTTGGACAGTCTGAAGTGGGGCACCCAAGTGAACCAGGAACTCATCGCCGAGATCCGCAAGAAAGTCCCGCCCGCGCCTTGGTTGCAGCTCAAAGACAAGGAGCGGGTCAGCGATATGCCGGTGCATCTGGAAGTGCTGCCCACCGACAAGATCGGCTGGCTCTATAACCTCACGAGGAAGGAAGTCGAAGACTTCTTTTCCGCCAAACTACCTATAGCTGACTTCCACGGGCTGATTTCAGGCGAGCGCTTTACAAAGGAAATGTCTCAGGAGTGCCGCATGGTCAGTCGCATCTACGCGGAGGGAGTTGGAAAACTCATCACCGAAAAACGGGCCTTGGACGATGCCTTTTCTAAAGCCGAGGCGGAGTATGAGGCCAAACGAAACGATCCTGCAACCAGGAATGAAGCACGCGCACAGCGCAATGCCGTTCGAAGCAAGATCCACGCCCATAAGGAACACTTCCGCGAGGAGTTTCAGGCCTTGCGGTCGATCGTTCAAGCTTGGGGAGATGGAAAGAACCAGAACCGGCGTGGTTGGTGCCAGGCCCTGCACGCGATTGTCTGTGCGGGCAAAGGCAACGGGTCGCTGCTGTTTCATGCCTTTCCCCAGGAAATCATCGACAAGGTTGCGGAGGAGACCGGCAGCAATCCTGTTCAAGTCTCCGTTCCCAATCTTGTCGATGGGGAAATCGAGTTTGACGAGCATGGCCGCGTTTTTCTCGTCGAACAGTTCCCGAACGGCGATGGCAGCACTCAGGAGCGCAAAGTCTTTCTCCTTCGGATAACGAAGCTGGGCGAGGTGCTCGTGGATGGGAAAGTTGTCGAGCGCGTGCAGCAATTCCCGATGCGATACGGGGCTGGCACGATCCAGGATGGCAAGCTGGTGTTCAACGATATTCGCCAGCGACCCACCGTGCGGCGTCAACCACTGAAAGGCCAGCCGAGCGCGAATGACAGCAGCGCGGCCGGCACACAGGGAGAAACACCCTCGTGAGAAAAAGCCGTCCGGGAGGTCTGAAGTCAGGCCTCCTGGGCGGTCCTTTATATAAAGGAAGGGGGAAACGTGAAGAGGTTTTGGGTTTCCTGCATAGCAGTCGGCACTCTTGGATGTCCTGCCTGGGGACAAAAGGTCGAGGTTGAAAAGCTGGACCGGGGAAAGATCATCCACGTTCAAACCGCCATCAATCACCTGACGGTTCTCGAAATGAGTGAGCCGGTCAGCACGGTTGCCGTAGGCAGTCCGGTCTTCAAGGTGGAATGGCGCGAGAACAAGGTCTTCATCGAACCCAGCGAGCCAGACGTGGCCACCAATCTGTTTGTGTGGACTCCGTCAGGGCGTTTCAATTACGAGCTTGATCCCGCGGGTGTCGTGCCCGAAATGGTTTTCGCCATCGACCAACCAATTCCTGATCCTCCGAAGGTCGTTGTTGCCACGAATCGGAGCAGTGAGCCAGCCGATCGGTCGCCTGCGGAGGTACTGACCAAGTTCAAGCTGGTTCGCTTACATGGCTCCATTCCTGAGAAAAACCGGGTCGCAATTTATCTGACGGATACACTGGAGCAGGATGGACAACTCTTCCTTCGCTACACCATTCGGAATGAAACCAAGGAAGCGTACGTACCCGGTAACCCGCAGGCAGTGGCGCTCAATCGACCGCGTTACCGCGTATCGCTTTACGTTCTCGCCAACTCCCAGTTGAGTCCCGATGAGACAGCACGGTTGACATCTAGCGGTGAGGCCCCGCTTGAGATTGGGAAAAGCGAAATGCCCTCATCACCAATCGAGCCAGGGCAGGAAACGACAGGAATCGTCGCGATCAAGCTGCCCGCGACTCATGCGGGACCGACCGTGCTGCGGCTGACATTCCTAGCCGGGCCTACCGGGCCGATTAGCGCCACGCTGGTGCTTTGAGATGCCAACTCCTGTTTCGTCGCGTGAGGTGCATGCCTGGATCGAGGGGGTCCTGGCCGAGCGATCGGATATCGGTCTGAGAAAAGCCATCGCGAATATGATCTTCGATCCGTACAGCCCGTTCGACTCGAAACCAAGGCGCAAGCCCAAGGTTTGGTTCGTCTTTGCGGTGATTTTGTTTGCAGCGTTTTGGGGATGTTTTGTTTGTTTCAACGTCTTGCGCTAGCCCGGAGCACGTTCCTCTAACTATGAACCGAACATACTCAGCACCGCGTGAACATGCTCCTCTTCTTGAAACCTACGAAACGGTCATCGCTGGATTGGTACTCGCCAGCGGCTCGCTCGCCTGGTACGTGGCGCGAGAGCGATACCACCTCACAGGCATGCAGGTCGCCGAGCTTGTCTGCTATCTGCTGATCGGGTTAACAGCTGTCTATTCCGCAGTCTTTCTGCTCCTGACAACAGGCACTCGCCGGGAAGAGCAGTGGCCGCACCCCCCTAAGGTTATACCTCCTAGGAGAGATGAACGCGTTAGGCGAGAAGCTTGGAGGCATGAGTCCGTCGTACTCGGCTACGACGTACATGGCAAGCCATGGCTGTGGCCTGACCGCGTCCGGGTGATGCAGGGCATCGTTCTGGGCATGACCGGGTCGGGCAAGACAACGTTACTGAGAAACATCATCACCCAGGACCTGTTTCGGGTAGTTGGTCCTCCAGAAGATCCGCATCGCATTCCTATGATTATCCTCGACGGCAAGGCTGACCTCGAATTCTTCGAAAGCCTGCTGCCGCACATTCATCGTGCAGGTCGCCTCCATCAATTACGAATCCTAAACCCCAGCCGGCCAGATTTGTCCGTGCGGTATAACCCATTGCACTCGACCGATGAAAACTATATGCCGGTCGTCAACATGGTTTTCGGGTCGTTTAACCTGCACGACGAATTCTTTGCCAAGCACCAGTTGAATTACCTCGCAGACATCGTACGCGTGCTCGCCTATACGGGTGTGAAATTTAACTTCTACGACGTTGTGGTGATGGCCATCGACGAGCAGGTCCTGCGCGAGCAAGTAACGAAGGCCTCCCGACGCCTGGAGCGAGACCGAGAAATCAGTACGCAACGCAAATTGAACTTCGAGATGTCCGTGAGGAATCTATACCAATCTTTTCGGGACAGGGAGCGCCTGCCGAAGATTCAGGGTCTGCTAAACGAGTGCATGACATTTCTCGATGACGAGTTGAGCGTCATCACCGGGCCGTATGAGGACCTGCTTTCGCTCGACGAGGTAATCGAGCAGGAGCTCATCCTGTTCGTGATGTTGAATGTGAATAAAAACACAGAGCCGGTGCGCGCGCTTGGCAAAATTTTGCTGCAAAACTTGCAACTGGTTGTTGGCAAACGCTACGAGAGCAAGGAAGAGCGCCAAAGGAAGAACCGTCCACTGTTGAGCGTTGTCCTGGATGAATTCGCACCGTTTGGGTACCGGAACTTTCCGCAAATCTTGCAGACCGCGCGCGGTACCAACACGGCGTTTCTCTTCTCCATGCAGAGTCTTCCCCAATTGATGCACGTCGGCAGCGGCTTCAAGGAGGATGTGGCATCCGCACCAAACACAACCATGACCCTGCGGACCCGTGACGAGGAAACGGCCCGCTATTTCCTGCAGGCCTCGGCAGAACATCGCGTGATGCGGCGCAGTCTGTCCATGGAACGATGGAAGTTTTTTGGATACGAACGATATGAGCAGACAGGCCGGGCGGTGGACATGGAGGCCACGGAAACCCGCGCGCTCGACGAGCACATCAAGAACTTGCCCAAAGGGCAAATGGAAATTCTCATGACCGATGACACGCGCGGGACCTTGCACGCGCACCTCCACGTGCGTCCCCCGGCGGATATTCGCGTACCTCAGTTTAAGCCTGTGCTTTATCCGCGCCTCAAACAGTCCCGCCTGTCACCCGCGGGCGCCAATCTCCGATTCAAGAGTGCCGAATTGTCTGAATCGCGATCTCGAAGGCGTATGTACTGAGAACATGAGGATGAAACGAGTAGTCCACTGCGGCGCTTTGCTCATTGCCCTTTACCTGAACGTCCCGAGTATCTGTGCGCAAAGACCGCGGCAACCCCAAACCGGGCAAGACACGTGGTACGAGTTCCTGTGGAAGCAATTCAACCCACGCGATGTCGATTACGGCGCTTGGCTTGAAAAGCGGCGCGAGGCCTTCCTGGCAGCGACAGTTAAGGACCCGCACTTCTGGTACAGCCTTTCCGTAACAGCGGGGCTACTGCTCATGCTGATAGCCTGCACAAAATTGCATCTCGACCACCGTCGCAGTATGCGAATCACCGCCGAGATGATGGCCGACATCCACACGCACGACCTTCATTCTCAGCAAACCGCCAAGGAAGCCATTGAGAAATATAACCGGCACATCGAAGAGTGTAACCGTGCGCTTGAAGCCGCGGAGTCTGGGGGCGAACCAGCGACGAAAACTCTGAAAGCTGAACTCCAACGCGTTGCTGCGCAACTGGAAGCGACGAGGCAGGACCGTAGCAAGCTTCAAGAAGAGCTCCGGCAGAAGACACTGCTCGTTGCTGACCTTTCCACGCGACTCGATGCCCTGGCAAAAAAGGTGAACGGGTCTCGGGGCCTCGACAGCTCCCTAGCGGTGTCTGCACCAAGCGATGGAAGTGGAGACGGCGCTAGGTTCGTCGGGCAGATCAATCGGTTGCAGGAAGAGTTGTATGCCGAGCGGCAGAAGAACAAGCGCTTGAAGGGTGCATGACAGAGAAATGCGGGTCACCGTCACAGGCTTTGGCAGTGTTTGGCGTGCCCGTTTTGGGACCGAGGAAAATGATCCGAAACGATTGGCTCGACGAGCGTACTTCAACACTACCGGTGTTCGGGTCAACGGTTCGATCCGAACGCGACCCAAGATCGTGGGTCACGCGCGATTCAACGGCGTCGGAGGCTTCGATCCAAACCGGACTCTGGCCATGATCCACAGCGTGTTTGAATGTGCCGAGCCGTGTATCTGGAACGGACAGAACAAAGTGCTGTTCAAGCGCATCCTCTCGGTCCCACAACAACCCGATTACTTCCTAGTCGTCGTCCGAGCCGCCGAGGTCGGCCGCCTCGAATTGGGCTCACCGGCGTGGCGATCGGAAGGGACGCTCCTACTGAATCTCGTATAATACAGTGACAAAGAAAAGCATATCCTCTATACTGACGGTATGCATACACATCCTTCTCCTCGACGAGATTTTGAAGGCATGGAACATCGACGGAAACGAGCAG
>Ga0066690_10000595_pt1 | contig 11569 bp, 12 predicted proteins | sample GraSoiAngelo_139_FD_62303 | JGI IMG/M metagenome (GOLD analysis project Ga0066690, IMG submission 62303) | Grasslands soil microbial communities from the Angelo Coastal Reserve, California, USA - 14_0929_12_20cm | ecosystem: Environmental > Terrestrial > Soil > Grasslands | place: USA...
GGTAAGCGTGCCGTCGATGTCGAACATGACAAGGTGCATGGGGAAGTGGCCTAACGAGATGGAGCTGAGCCACCGCTGGCGGAAGCGAGCGTGGCAAACACGAAAAACTGTTTCATAAAATTAAACGTGAACATCACAGCGGCCAGCGGTTGGCTCCAGCGATTGGTTAGATGGGTTCGTGATGTAACTGGATCATAATTTTAGAGCTGCCGTCGCAAACGCACTGCGCGGCCGACTGCGAAACTACCGATCAATATGAGTATCCACGTGACCCAAAAATGAATGTCCGCGTAGAGATAAACCAAACGTGACACTTCCGTGAATCGTCCGTGGTTATTGAGGTAGTAATGGCCGTTCCGGATCTCACTCGCCACGCCGCCGCCGAGGAAAAATGCATTGATCGCGAGGAATGCGAATGCGTTGATGAACGCGATCGCGGCGATACAGAAGTAGAGGATGCGCCGCTTCGTTGGGTGCATTATCTAGCGCTCACCATCTAACGAGACGGAGCTGAGCCACCGCTGGCGGCGGCGAGCGTGGCAAACATCAGGAACTGTTTCATAAAATCAAATCTGTTCATCAGAGCGGCCACCGGTTGGCTCCAGCGATTGGTTAGACCTCACGGGTGGCTAGCAGCCACGGCTTCTGGATAACGCTTCGCAAAGTCAGTGAATCCGATGTCACGAAGCCAGCGCCACATGCTCTTTCGAACGGCTGGCGACTGCCTACGCAGGACAGCAGCAAACGCTCGGTCGCCCCAAATGTCCAAAAGCTCTCGAATGTCCGAACTGTATGTCTCTGCACGCGCACCGTCTAGCTCCCGCTGAACGCTGAGCCGAAACAGCACGACCAAGCCATGCTCCTCCTTCGCGCGCGCCCGCGCACTGCCTGCTTGTAGCTCATGCCGAACTGCCGCATGACGCGCGCGGATGGCTCCAGCGGGTTGTCCTCTGCGAGCGCGAGGCCGACTACCAAGACCCAGAGTAAAGCAGCGACGCGCGTGCTCATGAGGTCTAACTATGATTAGCCGAATGTTCGTAAAATGTTACGAATATTTTTTCGTCTAATTCTGGGGTTGTAATGGTTGGGCGCGGGCATGTAGCCTGGTGGGGTTGATGAGCAGGTCGCAATCAAAGGCGGAGCAGAGTTTGGTCGCCGGCAGAGGCGTGGGCAAGGCGAAATTCATGGAGCAGGTGCGCACTTTCATGCGGGCGCGGCGCTACAGCTTGCGCACAGAGCAGGCGTATCTGGATTGGATCCGACGGTTCATTCTTTTTTCTGGCAAAAGGCATCCGACGGAGATGGGTGAGAGCGAGATTGTGCAGTTCCTGACGTATTTGGCGGCGGAGCGGAAGGTGGCCCCGTCCACGCAGAACCAGGCCTTCAGCGCGCTGCTCTTTTTGTATCAACAATTTTTGGAAAGAAGACTGGGACGGCTGGATGGAGCGTTGCGGGCGAACAGACCGGCGCGATTGCCGGTAGTGTTAACGCGAGCAGAGGTTCGAGCGGTCCTGGCCCACATCCGGCCGCCGTATCGGTTGATGGCTGATTTGCTCTACGGCAGTGGACTGCGATTACTGGAATGTTTGCGGCTGCGCGTAAAAGACATCGATTTCGGCTACAGCCGAATCATCGTGCGCGACGGCAAAGGCGCAAAAGACAGGGTAACGATGCTTCCGGGCCGCTTGCGTGCGCCGTTGAAAGAGCACCTCGCGCATGCCCAGGCTGTGCATGAGCGCGATCTGGCGCTGGGTTTCGGCTCGGTCTATTTGCCGGATGCGTTGGACAGAAAATATCCGAACGCGCACCGGGCCTGGATGTGGCAATATATTTTTCCGGCGGCGAAACGATCGGTGGATCCGGTTTCCGGCCGGGTGCAACGGCATCATGTTTTGGAGAAATCGTTACAGAACGCGGTGAAGAATGCGGTGCAGGCGGCGGGAATCACCAAACCAGCGAGTTGTCACACTTTCCGCCATAGCTTCGCCACTCACTTGCTCGAGAACGGTTACGACATTCGCACCGTTCAGGAGTTGTTAGGCCACAAAGATGTGAGCACAACGATGGTTTACACGCACGTGCTCAACAAGCCCGGCATCGGCGTGAAGAGTCCGCTGGATTAAAAAACGGCCCGGGACCGCACGGTGAAACGTCCATGCCGCTTGACATGCAACCATTTGGTTGCATAATCCGAGGTAATGGACGAAGTCTTTAAAGCCCTAGCCGATTCGAGGCGGCGACAGTTGCTCGATCGGTTGCACGACAGCAACGGGCAAACCCTTAGCGAATTGTGCGAGCACCTAGCCATGACGCGCCAGGCCGTGACCAAGCATCTTCGGTGGCTGGAAAGGGCGAACCTGGTTGTGATTCTATGGCATGGACGAGAAAAACTTCATTATCTCAATCCCGTCCCGCTGCGTCAGATTTCCGAACGTTGGATCGACAAGCACCAACGTCGGATTCCGCTGGCCTTGAGCGAACTCGAGCATGGCCTTGAGATGACCGAGCTTAAAAGGGCATGAGGAAACCGGGAAGCGTTTACATCATGTTCGGATGACGAGTGAGAATGCGTCGAAAAACCGCGATCAACCATCGGGAAAAAAAGCGAAGGGCGATTCGGAAAGACATTTTTGATTGACCGCGCGCGCGATCTCGAAACTCGACGGGAATTTCGCGCACGCGCAAAGTTGAACCAGCATGGACAATTGCTTCAAAGGCTATCTTGAAGCCGACGGTCGGTGGCGCGACTTCTAGGAGTCGCGCACGCGCGATGGCAAAGAAACCGGACATCGAATCGTGCACACCCGTGAGTGGATAAGCGAGCGCCGCCCCGGCCCGTGACAGCATCCGCCGCCAAAACGGCCACCCCGGCGTCGATCCCCCAGTTATATAACGGCTCCCGATTACCATATCTGCCGTGCCTTCGAGCAACGGAGCTAGCAGATCGTTGATTCGTTCTGGCGGATGGCTTAGGTCCGCATCCATGATGAGTAATAACTCTCCCTCCGCCGCTCCTGCGCCCAACATGATCGCGGATGCCAATCCAGGCTCTCTGTGGTCTTGCTCGATCAACCGGATCGGATGATTCACCGTCAGCGAGCGAATCACATCTCGCGTCCCATCGGTCGAATCATGGTCAACAAATAGGATCTCGTGAAAGGCAACAGCGCTCGACACAATCTGCGCCACCAGCATCGCAACATTTTCCGCTTCGTTACGCGTGGGAACAATGATCGAGACCGACTTGGCAAACGCGGACATGTTTAGCGACTGTAGGAAAAGCTACTGACGCTGTCGCTCAATCGCATCGAGTGCTTCGCGTGCGATCGGCTCGTTAGGCACCAATCGCAACACGGTTCGCAGGTGCGCGACCGCTTCGTCGTATCTTCCCAGCCTGATTAGGACCAGGCCGAGGTTTCGGTGGATCGCGGGGTGCTGTGGTTCGAGTTCGAGTGCTTTTTTGTATTCGCTAATAGCTTCCTCGTAGCGTTCCATCGCTGCTTTCCTATCTGCTTCCGCAGCGATCATTGCACCTTGTTCTAAAAGGGTTTGTGCTGAGTCGATAAGATTGTTCGCCGTAAGAGTCAAAGCATTGGCGAGGTTTGTTCGCATGGTCGCGACGCCTGCGCTTTTCGCGGTGGAAGATTTTTCTCCTTTTAACTGCAACGCTTTGCGATATTCGACGATCCCCTCCTCGAACCGGTCGAGCCGGCAATAGGCCAGTCCGAGCGAGTTGTAATTGTCGGGCAGCTCCGGTTTCAGTTTGGTGGCGCGCTCGAAATGCTGCGCGGCTTCTGCGAATTTTCCTTGATCGAAGAAGAGTTGTCCGATCCGGTTGTGACCCTGCCATGCGTCCGGATTCTTAGAAAAATTATCCTGCCAGAGTGTTTCTTCGTTGCGATAAATTTTCGTCCGGGCCCAGGTGTAACTCCCCATTACGCCGAGGAGGAGGGTGACAACGGCTCCGGTTACAATCTTTATCCACCGTCGCCGCGATTTCAACAGACGCGCCACTCCCGCACTGAACAGAGCGATTAGAGAAATATCGGCGAAGTATTGGAAATGATCTGCGACGAGCGTGCCGCTGCGCGCATAAGCCATGCGCAGGAATCCAAGCACCGGCACTAGCGCGACGACGAAGTAGGCGAAGGCAAAGAGAAAGCTGCGTGCCCAGCGATCGCGCCATCGCCAGAAGATCGACATCCCGCCAATGAGCGCGAGCAAAGGCAGCCATTCCGCCGCTCGAGGCGAATCGAATCGCCAATTCGGATAGACGGCCATCAGCCGGATCGGCGCGAAAACCTTCCCCGCATACCACCACACTGCCATTCCGGCGTTGGCGAATCGTCGACCAAAAGATCCGAGAACAATCTCCTCCTCCCCAATGCCGCGATTTTGAAACCAAAGCGTTAGCAAGCCGAACGTGACGGCGATCAAAAAGAATGGCCAGGTTCGAATCATCTCCCGGTGAAAATGCGCGCTCCCACGGTTGGCGGCTCGGCCCCTGCTCGCACCACTACTTTCGTCGAGGTTTGGACTTCGCCGCCACCAGGCGCAGAGCAAAAGTGCCACAGGCAAAAACACCACCTGTGTTTTTGACAGAAGCGCCAATAGGAAGAAAAAAAGTGACGCGACGTAAGCGACCGAGCTGCTGAGGACTCGTTTTCCCTCGATCTCAAAAAAACAGAGCAGTGAGACAAAATAGAAGAACATGGAAAGCAGATTTTTCAGCTCGGAAATCCACGCCACCGATTCCGCGTGCACCGGGTGGATTCCGAAAATCAGACCGGCCAACCACGCCCCTGGAATACTTAGCCTTCGCAATACCGCCCAGACGAGCAGCGCGTTGGCAGACTGAAGAAGGATATTGAGGGCGTGATAACCGGCGGCATGTCCGCCGAAAAGGTGAGACTCAATCCAGAATATAGTGTTAGTGACTGGAAAATAATCTGCGGTTCTCGCTCCCGACCAGATTTCGGCCAAGCCAGAGAAACTGCGCAGCAAAGGATTCGCTGTGATCAGCGACTGGTCGTCCCAAACGAAACCTGCACGGAGCGCAGGCAGGTAAGCGAGCCCGACCACCGCGACAATTAATGCGGTTTTTACCGCGAGCTGCCAATGGTTGAATCCTCGGCGCGCGCGCCGTTGCTTGCTGGCAGGGCTACTCGACGTCGATTTCGCGGACACCTTTTTGCTGACGAATGATTTCGACTTGATTGCGAATTTTGTCGGCCAGGCCGACGGTGCGCGGGATCGCTTCGATAAAAATGAACGGCGAAGATGTGTCCGAGGTGTTTAATTGCACGTTTTCGACGCCGGCCAACCGGTATAAAAAGGGCTGCCGCGTCTCCAGGTCCTTCACGCGATAGAGTTCCAGCGTGTCGGTTACTTTGCTGAAAATGCCTTCTGTGATTTTGAGCCGCTCGGTCGTCAGCTCATAGATTTTATTTTTCGTTTGGAGATAACGGGATAGCGCAATAAAGATCGGCACGATCAGCCAGCAAAAAAGAGCGCATAGAATGTACACGCCAAAGTTTTTCCATTGCGATGAGCTGCCGCGCCAGACGATCTCTTCCGCCATGTCGAAAGTTGTAGCGTGTAGTGGCGGCTGTGTCAGCCGCAGTTTTGTAAATTCGGCGCTTGTTACAAGCGCCGCTACAACGTGATGGACGTTGCACAGGCATTCGTTTTGGGCGCCGGCCTCGGGACGCGTTTGCGTCCGTTAACGGACGACCTGCCCAAGCCGCTCATACCCATTTTTCAGAAACCGCTCATCACGTTTGCCCTCGATCATCTGCTTGAGTCTGGAGTTGAGCGCTTCATCATCAACACCCATCGGTTGCCGGAATCTTTTGAACATGTTTTCCCGGAGAACAGTTACGCCGGACATTCGGTCACGCTTGTTAACGAACCGGTTCTGCTCGACACCGGCGGCGGCATCAAGAATGTGCAATCCCTTCTCGGGACGAAGCCTTTTATCGTTTACAGCGGCGATATCCTCACCGACGTCGACCTTAAGCCGCTGATCGAAGAGCACTTCCGCGCGCAAAACAATGTCACGCTGGGCTTGCGTCGAAATACCGGTTTGGGTGCTGGTGTGGTTGCGCGAAACGGACGAATCGTCGCGATCTCGAACGAATCCAATCCGACCGACAATTTTGACTACGCGAACATATCCGTCTGGAATCCTGAGATTTTTCGCAGGATCCCCTCAAACCAAAAAGTTTCGTTCATTCCAATCGTCACGAAGTGGATTGGACAAAACGGCCGGATTGGTGGCGTCGTCCTCGAAGATGGCAAGTGGTTCAACATCGGTTCGCGAACCGAGTATCTCGAAGTCCACCGCGCAATTTCAAAAGAGAGCTGGAAACCGCACTATGTGAAAACGCCTGGGTGGTCGGAGCCAATCGCAGCCAGTGCATATGTCGATCTAAGCGCACAAGTGCGCGGCTGCTCAGTGGTGGGCGCGGATTGCCGGGTGGGAAAGAACGCAATTTTGGAAGACACTATTTTGTGGCCCGGCGCACAAATTGCTTCACGAAGTAACCTCAGGGGTTGTATTGTCCGCTCCCGCTGCAAAGCGAGCGGCGTCCATCGCAACATCGATATCTAGGCCCATGAGAACCGATCTCCTTCTTCGCCAGACGCGAATGCATTTTCCGCGTTTCAATGTCGATGAGGTAAAAATCACGCCAATCGAGAAAGGCGGCTCTGACCGAAAATTTTATCGAGTGAATTGCTCGCCGGCGCAGGCGCTCATCCTCGTGAAATACAATTTGGAGCGCGAAGAAAACCGGCACTACGTCGCGATCGCAAAATTTCTCGATGCCCACGGGATTCACGCGCCGAAGATTTATTATCACGATCCGGACGAGGGATTGATCTGGATCGAGGATCTGGGCGAGCGCGACCTTTTCAGTTACCGCGGCGAAAGCTGGCTGGTGCGCCGCGCGTTTTACGAATCGGCGCTGGATGAGGTCGCCAAGCTGCATCGTGTGTCCGAAATGGATTCGCGCGCGATCCGCGGCGATTTACCGGCCGAGTTCAACGCCGCGCTCTATCTTTGGGAACAGAATTATTTTTTCGAGAACTGTCTTGGCCGCCATTTCGAGATCGACAACGTAAAGCTCGCTGCCCTCGCCGCGCTGCCGGTCTTGCGCGAAATCGCGGAACGTCTCGCGGGTCTGCCGCGAGTTTTGGTGCATCGCGATTTTCAATCGCAAAACATCCTCCTGCGCAACGGCCAGGCCTATCTGATCGATTTTCAGGGAATGCGGCCCGGTCTTGCGCAATACGATCTCGCATCGTTGCTCTATGATCCATATGTCGATCTTGCGCGCAAAGAGCGCGACGAACTGATCGCTTATTATCGCGAGCAGCAGATTAGAAATGGGATCAACATAAACGGTGAATTCGACTTCACCCTTCGACTTTGCGCGATGCAGCGGCTGATGCAGGCTCTCGGCGCTTATGGATTTCTCGGCCTGGTCAAAGGTCACAAGCAATTTCTCGAACATGTTCCCGCGGCCGTGAAATCGCTGCGCCGCATTGTCGAACCAGTCGAAGGTTTAGAGCAGCTCGAAGCGCTGCTCGCTCAATTGATCTAACGTCCGGACAAGAACGGGTTTGTCTGGCGTTCGGTCCCAATTTTGGTCGGCGGTCCGTGGCCGGGAAGCACGGTCACGTTGTCGCCGAGCGGAAATAATTTTTTCTTAATTCCCGCGAATAAAAGATCGACATCTCCGCCCGGCAAATCCCAGCGCCCAACGCCGCCGGCAAAAAGCACGTCGCCGCCGATGAGCAGTTCGTCTTTCCGCGAGAAGAAACAAAGACTGCCGGGGCAATGGCCCGGCACTTCCAGCACTTGCATTTCCAGGCCGAGAAAATTTCGTGACGGCGTTTCTTCGATCATGAAATCGGGCTGGACCGGTTCGATTTCCACCTCAAACCCGAAACTGCGAAAGAATTCCCGATCGGAAATCATCGGGGCGGTAATGGGATGGCAACCGATCGGGCAATTGAAGCGGCGTTTGATTTTAGCGACGTCCTGGACGTGATCGATGTGTCCATGCGTGAGCAGCAAAAGTTTTAGATCGAGCTGGCGCGAGTCGAGCCAATCGCAAGCGCCATCGGGTGCGTCGAACAAAATCCAGCCTTCGGGCGCTTGGACCGGATAGCAATTGGTCTCGAAAATGCCGCCGCAGAAGGTTTCGTAAGTCATGGCCGCCGTTTCAGTTTCGCGTCGAAGCTAGCATTGAAAAGTCGCTTTGCATTTTGCCGCTGATGGAATGAAAGCTGCATCCGAACGCGGGAGTTTTTGCGATTCTTTGAATGTTAATGCGCCGCGAGTGTCTCAACTCCTACATGTCGATCTTGTCCAATCGCCTTGCGTTTCGTGCTGAATTCTGCGAGCGTGGCAAACCTCTTTTCTCAATGAAATCACGTCTTGGTCTATTGCTAGCGGTTCCCGCCCTCATTTTCTTTAGTACCGCCGCACCCCAGCCGCTTCAGGCGAAGTCGGATGCCGAACAAATCTGCGTCTCGGTCGGTCGGCTGCTGGAGGAAGGCCATTACACGCATCAGCCGCTCAACAATGAAGTGTCGAGAAAGCTCCTCCAGACTTATCTGGAGCTGCTCGACTACAGTCATCTTTTTTTCACACAGCAGGATATTGACGCGCTCAGTGCCAAATATCGTGACGCGCTTGGCGATGACATTCTTCTCGGCAATTTGAAACCGGCCTACGAAATTTACGATCTCTACGCGAAGCGTGTGGACCAGCGCGTGGCCAAGGTGAAGGAGTTGCTTAACCAGCCGGTGGATTTTAAAGTCGATGCGACGATTGAGCTCAGCCGCCAAAAAGCGCCCTGGCCGAAAGATGAAGCGGAAGCCGACCAGCTTTGGCGCGGTCGCATCACGAACGAATTGTTGCAGGAAAAGTTGAGCGAGCATCCGATCGAGCCCGGGCCGCAGTTGGTAGCGCGCCGTTACGATCGTCTCGCCCGGACCGTGCACGAGGAAGATAAGAACGAACGGGTGAAGCTCTATCTTGATGCGCTCGCGCAAACTTACGATCCGCACTCGGAATATTTGAGCAAAGCCGACCTGAAGAATTTCAGCATCAACATGGGCCTCTCCCTGGTGGGAATTGGCGCGATGCTTCGCACCGAAGACGGCTATGCGAAAATCGAGAGCCTGGTTCCGGGCGGTCCCGCACAGGTAGATGGACGGTTAAAAGTGGGCGACCGAATTTCGGCCGTGGCGCAGGGCGCAACCGACTATGTCGATGTGCGCGAGATGCGTCTCGACAAAGTGGTCGAGATGATCCGCGGAAAAAAAGGTACGCATGTTCGGCTGCTCGTGATTCCGGCCGATGCCGCCGATCCTTCTCGTCGCAAGAGTGTCGAGCTGGTGCGGGATGAAATTAAATTGAAAGATCAGGAAGCGCGCGCGGACATCATCATCAAGAAGGATGAGAATGGTAATTCCGTAAAACTCGGCTGGCTCACGCTGCCGTCCTTTTATGCGGACATGGACCGGCACCAGAAGAGCACCACGCGCGATGTGCTGGCGCTGCTCAAGCGGCTGAAGAAGGAAAACATCTCCGGGCTGGTTGTCGATCTTCGGCGCAATGGCGGAGGCTCACTCGAGGAAGCGATTTCGCTTACCGGGTTGTTCTTGAGGTCCGGACCTATCGTGCAAACGAAAGGCTCGAACAGCAACATCGTGATCTCGAGCGATCCCGATCCGGGCATCGCCTATGCCGGGCCGCTGGTCGTCCTGACCAGCCGGCAAAGTGCTTCGGCCAGCGAAATTTTTGCGGCCGCGCTCCAGGATTATGGACGCGCGGTGATTGTCGGCGACAAAAACACGTTTGGAAAAGGCACGGTCCAAACCATTCTTGAGATTGGGCGATTTACTTCGTTGCTCGGGAGCCGTTCCCAGGATGACGGCGCGCTCAAGTTGACCATCCAGAAATTTTATCGCGTCGCCGGCGGCTCGACCCAGCTCCATGGCGTCGCCTCCGACATCGTGCTGCCGAGTTTGAGCGATCTGCCCGAGCTTGGAGAAGGTGCGCTCAAGAACTGCTTGCCCTACGATGAAGTCCCGTCCGCCAAATACGCGAAATGGTCGGATACGCATTCGCTTTTCATCGATCAATTGCAGCGGCGTTCAGCGGAGCGTGTTCAGAACACCGCCGAGTTTCATTACGTGATGGAAGACATCGAGCGGTTGCGTCAAAAGCTCAATGATAACCGGATTTCGCTCAATGAAGATGTGCGGCGCAAGGAAATTGCGGACGACAAGGTCCGAAAAGAAACGCGCGCGAAAGAGCGTTTGGCGAGCAACCAGGAGGAACCGCGCATCTATCGCCTTACCCTCGACACGGTCGACAAACCCAACCTTCAGTTGATCATGTTTCCGGGAAAACTAGCCGCCGCGAAGAAAGGCGGAGTTTCGGCAAAGGTCGCGCCCGAAGCCGCCCCAGATGCCGATTCGGATTTGATCGGCGGTGGCGATGAGGGCGATACCAAGGAACCGGGCATCGATCCGGAACGCGACGAGACCCTGAATATTCTCGCTGATCTTGTCGATCTTTCCCACGGTCCGAAAACGGCGAGCGCGAACCGCTGATATCTAGCGCCACCACCACGGCGGCGCCGAGCGCGGATCCATGAACGGGCTGCGCCCTCTCGGCATCCATTCCGATTCTTCCGAATAGCGACCGCGCGGCGTCCGGCCAAAAACGGTCACTCGCGTACCAACATCGATCGCGTTGAAAAATGCGATCGCGTTTTCTTCCGGCAACCGAACACAACCGTGCGACGCCGGATAACCCGGCAAATAGCCGGCGTGCATTCCATTCGAGCCACTAAACCGCATGAAATAGCGCATCGGCGCGGGAACGAACCTGCCACCGGGCGGCACCGGCATGTCCGCATCCGCGTCGGCCACAATGGTGTTGCCGCGCGCGTCAACAATCTTTCCATACATCGACGAGTAATGATTGCGCTCCTTCTCGATGATTTTGAACGAGCCAGTCGGTGTGAGATGGCCATAACGGCCGCTCGCGATCGGGGTCGCAAGCACTACGCGGCCGTCCTGGATTAAGTAGGCCGTTTGGTCCTGTAGATCGATCTCAACCGTAAACGGATTGGAGTCTTGCGCGTGGAGCGGCATGAGCTCGAATAGAAGAACCGACGCAATTCTCCAGAAAAGCTTCACAATCATTTCAACCCGCGTCGCCGGGAAAAGTCTCAAACTGCGATTGGCGCTTTGATGGACGGATGCGGGTCGTAGCCGATCAGCTCGAAATCTTCGAATTTGAAATCGTGAATGTCTTTGACCGCTGGATTCAATTTCATCCGCGGCAAAGATCGAGAATCACGAGTGAGCTGTTCGCGCGCCTGCTCGAGATGGTTTTGATAAAGATGCAGGTCGCCAAAGGTGTGAACGAAATCGCCCGGCGTAAGATCGACAACCTGCGCCACCATCAACGTGAACAGCGAATAGGATGCGATGTTGAACGGGACGCCGAGAAATAAATCGGCGCTGCGCTGGTAAAGCT
>Ga0066690_10000597_pt1 | contig 11556 bp, 5 predicted proteins | sample GraSoiAngelo_139_FD_62303 | JGI IMG/M metagenome (GOLD analysis project Ga0066690, IMG submission 62303) | Grasslands soil microbial communities from the Angelo Coastal Reserve, California, USA - 14_0929_12_20cm | ecosystem: Environmental > Terrestrial > Soil > Grasslands | place: USA...
CTGCAACTCGTCTTCGGGCCGAACAGCCCCGAGCTTGCTGCCGCGCTGCAATTCTCATTGCAGGCCGACCTGCAACGCTGGCTCGGCGATCTCATCGAGCTGCGGTCGCTGGAAGTGACGTCGGTCGACTCCAGCATCTTCATCACCATCCAGTACGCCGTCCGCCAAACGAATGAACAGCAGACCGCAACGTTCACGGTGCCGGCATGAAACGGCCGGGCGAACGCTGCAAGGACACGGATCGCCGCCGCCGCGACATTCGCGCGCACACAAGCAGCGCGGGCGAGCGCGACATCAACGGCATCGACTACGTCGAAATCGACGAGACGCAGACCGTCATCACCGTCTACTTCCTCGGCAAGGTGCCCGATGACGTGACGAAGGCGAATGTGCGCATCGACGGAGGCCGGCGCGTGCGCATTCGGGTGCTGGACGTCAGCGCCTGCGATCCTGACGACGCGCGCGCGGACGGATGTCTGCAGATCACCGTCGAAAAGCCGGGCGATTTCTCCACCTACACGCTCCGTCTCGTGCAGAGCAATTCGCGCGGACTGCCGGGAAACGAGCCGCTGCCCGGTTTCGACGCGCGGTACGCGACGCTCGATTTCTCGTTCAAGGCCGGCTGCCCGACCGATCTCGATTGCGCGCCGGTGCCTTGCGCGCCGGAGGCGCTCGACGAGCCGGAGATCGACTACCTGGCAAAGGATTACGCCAGCTTCCGGCAATTGATCCTCGATCGGCTGTCGCTGATCATGCCGGAGTGGACGGAGCGCCACGTTCCGGATCTCGGCATCGCTCTCGTCGAGCTGCTCGCGTACACCGGAGACCAACTCAGTTACTACCAGGACGCCGTTGCGACGGAGGCCTACCTCGGCACGGCGCGGCAGCGCATCTCCGTCCGCCGCCACGCGAAGCTGATCGACTATCAGGTCCACGAAGGCTGCAATGCGCGCGCGTGGGTCTACATCGAAACCGACAGCGACGGCCCTATGGACGGCGCGTCGTTCATCAGCCCTACAAAAAACCGCCTGGCCTGGAACAAAGGCGTTCTCGGCGAAGACGACATGCGCAATGTGCCGCTCGCCGACTACGAGGTTTTCGAGCCGGTCGGCGAACGCCGGGGGCGCGTGTTCTATCAGGCCCACAATCGGATCTCGTTCTACACGTGGGGTGATCGGCAGTGCTGTTTACCGCGCGGCGCGACGTCGGCAACACTGATGGATGAATGGATCGACGGAAATGCTGCGCCGCCGCCGAAGCCGCCGCACAAAAAACACTACGGCGATGACTATCCGACTGATCCGCCCGCGCCACCGCCGCGCAAACGCCGGCTCCACCTTCGCGCCGGCGATGTATTGATCTTCGAAGAGGTGCTCGGCCCGATCACAGGGCAACCGGCGGACGCCGATCGGGCGCACCGGCACGTGGTCCGTCTGACGAAGGCAGAGCCGGGCGTCGATGCGCTCCACGATCAACCGGTCATCGAAATCGAGTGGGCCGTCGAAGACGCGCTCCCGTTCCCGCTCTGCCTTTCCGCGATCGGCCGCGCGCCGGAATGCCGGTACCTCGAGAATGTCAGCGTCGCTCACGGCAACGTCATCCTCGTCGACCACGGCCGGCCCGTGCCGCTGGAGTCGTGGGACGTACCGCCGATGGCCGAAGAGGCTTCATGCGATGTGTGCGAGCCGATCCACACCGCCGTACCGCCGCCCTTCCGGCCAACGCCTCTGCGGTCCTCGCCCATCACCCACGCGGCAGTGTTCCCGACGCGCGCCGCGGTGTCGCGCCGGCAGGCGCAGTTGCTCGCGCGGCTCATACCGGCGGTGCATGCGCGCGTGGAACAGTTGTGGCGCGAGTCGCAGGGCGGGCGAGCTCTCAGCGCCGATGAGATCACGGAGCTCACCACGATTTTCGGTGCGAAAGCGGTGAAGGACGCGGGGCTGGCAAAGCCCGGCGCGCAAGCTCACGCGCTGGCCTGGTTGCTCGAGCGCGAAGCGCAGCTGCTGGCGAAAAAGTCGCGGCGCGTATACGCGCTGGCGGTTCGCGCCCGCGCCGGCTACGCGCTCGGTGACATCGAGAACGGTGAGCTGGTGGAAATGTTCGGCGAAGGCCTGGCCGGGCTGGCGGGAATCGGCAGCGACACCACGCTCGGACCGGCCACCATGGCGCTGATTCAGGATCCGCGCGAGGCGATTCCATTCGTTCGGCTCACCGAGCATGGCGGCGGCGAACGATGGATCGCGCGCGCCGACCTGCTCGACAGCGGACCGCAGGATCGCCATTTCGTCGTCGAGATCGACGATGACGGCCGCGGCCATCTCCGCTTCGGCGACGGCAGCAGCGGACGCGCGCCCACGCCGGGGACGACGCTAACAGCAACGTATCGCGCCGGCGAGGGCAGGCGCGGAAACGTCGGCGCCGAAGCCATTTCGAAGATCGTGTTTTTTCATGCAACCGACAGCGGCGGAAACCGTCGGGTGCGCAATCCGTTGCCCGCGCAAGGCGGAACCGATCCCGAGCCGCTGGCGGAGGTGAGGCTGTTCGCGCCCGGCGCAATCCGGAAGCAGCTCGAACGCGCCGTCATCAGCGACGACTACGCGCGCCTGGCCGAGCGGAGCGATCCCGCCGCCATCCAGCGCGCGGCGGCGCCGCCTCTGCGGTGGACCGGAAGCTGGTACGAAGCGCAGGTGGCCATCGATCCGCGCGATGGCGAGGAGTTGCAGGAGGCGCTGCGCGACGAAATCGACGGCTACCTGCATCGCTATCGCAGGATCGGCCACGACCTCCGCGTCACGCCGGCGCGCTATGTAGCGCTCGACGTCGCGCTTCAAATCTGCGTGCTGCCGCACTTTCTGCGGGCGCACGTCGAGGCTGACCTCCTCGACCTCTTCAGCAATCGCGACCTCGGCGCCGGCCGGCGCGGCTTTTTCCATCCCGACAATCTCACCTTCGGCGAAGGCGTGCGGCTCAGCGGTCTCGTCGCCGCGGCCCAGGCGGTGAGCGGCGTGGAAAGCGTCACCGTGACGCGTCTGCAGCGGCTGCACGAAGACGCGCACGGCGAGATCGCGAACGGCATCCTGCCGCTTGCGGCGCTGGAAGTGGCGCGGCTCGACAACGATCCCGGCGCGCCCGATCACGGCGTTCTGAAATTCGACCTGCGAGGCGGACGATGAGCGAGACCTGCGCCTGCTGCTCCGGCATCGGCAAACTCACACCGGCCACCGTGGTCAACCGGCCCGGCCTCAGCGCGCTGCAGTATCGCGCCGGCACGCACGGGAGCTTTTTGCAGACGATGAAAGCGCGGCTCTCCGAGGTCGAACTCGTGGCCGAGGACTTCGAAGAGAACGGCTTGGCCGTGCCGTTGACGATGGATCTTCTCCGTCCGCTGCTGGCGCTCACCACGCGCCAGTCTTCCGATCCCGCCATGGCCATGCTCGACGCGTGGGCGGTCGTGGCCGACGTGCTGACGTTCTACCAGGAACGCATCGCCAACGAAGGATTCCTGCGGACGGCCACCGAACGCCGCTCCGTTCTGGAACTGGCGCGGCTGATCGGCTACCGGCTGCGGCCGGGCGTTGCCTCCAGCGTCTACCTCGCCTACACGCTCGAGAAAGAAAGCCAGCCGGTGATCATCCCGGCCGGCACGCGCGCGCAGAGCCTTCCCGGACCCGGCGAGTTGCCGCAGTCGTTCGAGACTTCCGCCGATCTGGAGGCGCGCACCGAGTGGAACGTCTTCACGCCGCGCACGACGCAGCCGCAAACGATCAAACCCGCTGCGGGCAAAACCCTCGAGGATCTGGGCAAAACCCTCGAGGATCTGTACCTCCAGGGCGTCACCACGAAGCTCAAGCCGAACGATCCGCTGCTGCTGGTCTTCAGCAAGGACCATCAGTTCTTGCGCAGAGTGCGCACGGTCGAGCCGGATACGGCGGCGAATCGCACGCTGGTGCGGCTGATTGCGCCATCGAAGCAACCGGTGAAGCCCTCGACCGCCGTCACCCTCAGTCAGATCGCAAAACATTACAAGCAGATCGCGCTCTTCGGAGTTACGCAGAACGCGACGTCGAGGCGAACGATCGCCGACCTCGATCAACTCGAAAAACTCGCCGCCTCCACGAACCTCCCGGCCATGATCGCCCAGATCGAAGCGCGCCTCGCGGAAGCGCGAGAGAGAGGCTATGTGCGTCTGCAGCCGTGGCTGACCGAACTGACGCTCGAATTGAAAGCCGTGGCTGCGGAAACGAGTCTCGTAACCGGTCCACAAATGGACCACAAGCCGACAATGAAAATGACGCAAGGCTCCGCCCTCGATGTGCGGGAAGACCTGTTCACCGCACTCGAACAGCAGCCGTCAACGCCGCCAGCCAGCGCGCTGAATCTCGGCCGCAGCCTCGGCGCCGCGTTCGGAGGCGCGGCCGACGGCAGCTCGAAACTGCTGACCGTTCTGCGTCCCGGCCTCAGCGCCTCGCTGTATCAGGCATTGGCGAACGTAGAGATCGCGGCCGCTCCGTCACTGAGCGTCTACGCCCTTCGCGTCACCGCGCCGCTCTTCGGATACAACGCCACCGCCACGCGGCCACCCGAACTTCCTGCCGCGCGGACGCGGCGTGTGACCGACGACCAGTGGCATGTCGTAGAGCCGGTGTACGACGAGGACCACGTAACAATCAAGTCTGTCAACTCTGAGACCGTTTACGAAGAGCCCGACGTCGTCCATCTCGACGCCAGCTATGAATCGATCCTGCCGGGCAGTTGGGTCGTCGTCGACACGGACTTAACGAGACTCACCGAAAGCAAGACGCTCATCGCCAAAGCCGGCACAGTCAAAGCGTCCGTCGGGCGGGGTCGGTACGGCCTCGCCGGCAAAACCACCGATATCCATCTGGTCTCCCCCGCCGACGGAACGACGGCACTCAACTGGCTCGATAGCGAGTTGAAACTTCCCGAAGTAGGGGGCCAAAAGGCCTTGATCCCCAACGACTTCGACGCCATCCGCAAAACCGTCGTCTACGCGCAGAGCGAATTCCTTCCGCTGGCCGACGAACCGATCGATCCGATCGTCAATCCCGTCGCAGGCAACAGCATCGAACTCGCCAATCTCGCCGGCGGACTCCAATCGGGACGCTGGATCCTCATCAGCGGCGAGCGCGTCGACATCCCGAACGTCACCGGCGTCAACACCACAGAGCTGGCCATGCTGGCGGGCGTCGAACAAACTCCCATTCCTCCGCCCGCCGGCGAACGGACGCACAGCACGCTGATGCTGGCCAACGGCCTGTCGTATCGTTACCGGCTCGACACCGTCACCATCTACGGCAACGTCGTCAAAGCCACGCACGGCGAAACCCACGTCGAGGCTCTCGGCAGCGGCGATGCCGGCAAGCCGATGCAGGAAATGCCGCTTCGCCAGTCGCCGCTCACCTACCTCTCCGCCGCCACGCCCGCCGGCGCCGAGAGCACGCTGGCCGTCCGCGTCAACGACGTTCTCTGGCATGAAGCGGAAACGCTCGATGGACTGGGCCCGAAGGATCGCCGCTTCATCACCGCTACCGGCGATGACGACAAGACCACGGTGATCTTCGGCGATGGCCGTTCGGGCGCACGTCTTCCCAGCGGCCGCGAGAACGTCAAGAGCGTCTACCGCACCGGCATCGGCGCGCCGGGCAATGTCGTAGCCGGCCAGATCAGTCTTCTGGCCACGCGTCCCCTCGGCGTGAAGAGCGTCGTCAACCCGCTGCCCGCCACCGGCGGCGCGAACCGCGAGGACCGCGACACCGCCCGGCGCAATGCCCCGATGGCGGTGATGGCTCTCGACCGCCTCGTCTCCACACAGGACTACGAAGACTTCGCCCGCACCTACGCCGGCATCGGCAAGGCCGCTGCCGCGCTGCTCTCCGACGGCCGCCGGCAGGTCGTGCATCTCACCATCGCCGGATCGGACGACATCCCGATTGCCGCAACGTCCGATCTCTTCATCAACCTCCGTAAGGCGTTGCGGCAGTACGGCGATCCGATGCAGGGCCTTCAGGTTGCCCTTCGGAAGGTCAAGCTGCTGGTGATCAGCGCGAAGGTCAAGCTCGATCCCGACTATCTCTGGGCGGCGGTCGAGCCGAAGATCCGCGCCGCGCTGCTCGATACGTTCGGCTTCGCGCGCCGCGAGCTCGGCCAGGATGCAGTGAACAGCGAAGCGATCAGCGTCATCCAGGCCCAGGCCGGCGTCTCGTGCGTCGATCTCGATGCCTTCGGCTCCGTCAGCGAGGACGCAACCGCGGCGGCGCTCGCGGAGTTGGGCCGGCACGTGAAGTTGCATCACCGCATTCGCGCGGCGAAGGCGCATCCGTCCGCGGGCGCGCTGCGCCGCGTATCCAGCATTCTCCCCGCCCAGCTGGTTTATCTCAGTTCCGCCGTTCCCGACACCTTGATTCTCACGGAGCTTTCGAAATGAACGACGCGCGCACCGATCGTCTTTACGCGCTTCTACCCGGCATCTATCGCAAGCGCGACGCCGAGTACGGCCAGCCGTTGCGCGCGCTTCTGCGCGTGATCGGCGAACAGGCCGGCGTCGTGGAGCACGACATCGCGCAGCTTTACGAAAACTGGTTCATCGAGACCTGCGAAGAGTGGATGGTCCCGTACATCGCGGAGCTGGCCGGCTACCGTCCCGTGCACGCAGGAGGCGATCCGGGATCGCCGGCCACGGCGGAAGGGGCGGCCCGGAACCGCATCCTGGTCCCGCGCGCGCACGTCGCGCACACGATCCGGGACCGGCGGCGCAAGGGGACTTTGGCGATTCTCGAATCGATGTCGCGCGACGTGGCCGGCTGGCCGGCGCGCGCCGTCGAGTTCTACCGCCTCCTGGCCGTCGCGCAGAACCTCAATCATCTGCAACCGGCGCGCGGTCGATTCGTCGATCTTCACAATGCCGATGCGCTCGACCGCATCGATGGTCCTTTCGACGAGCTGGCGCACACCGCCGACGTCCGCCGCCGCTACAACATCCCCAGCGTCGGCCTCTTCGTCTGGCCGATGGGTGAATATTCGGTGACGCACGCACCGGCCTATCACCTCGAGCGCCGCGCGCGGAAACGCGATCGCAACCGCTTCACCTTCAGCGTTCTCGGAAACAACACCCCGCTCTGCACCCTGCCCGTCGAGGAGCCGGGGCCGACGCACATCGCGGACGAAATGAACGTCCCAACCGCCATCCGCCGCCGCGCCTTCGACGAACGGACCGCCGATTACTACGGCAAAGGCAAGAGCCTCATGATCTGGGTCGACGATCACCCCGTGGCGCTGGAGCGGATCGTGGCGGCGGATCTGAGTGACTGGATCTACAGCCCGAAAGGCGATCAAGTTGCTGTCGATCCGCACCTCGGCCGCATCGCTCTCGCCGACGATCATCCCGCCAAAGATGTTCGCGTGACGTATCACTACGCGTTCACCGCCGACATCGGCGGAGGCGAATACGAACGCGCTCTCAGTCCGTCCGCCGGGCGCAAGGTCTACACCGTGAGCCAGGATGGAACTGCGCAGTTCACGACCATCAATGCGGCGCTTCAAACGTGGATGGGCGAACAGGAAACGCATCCTGATGCCATCATCGAAATCACCGACAGCGCCGCGTACACCGAGGGGATTGAGATCGCACTGAAGACGGGGCAGAAGCTCGAGTTGCGCGCTCGTAACGGTGCGCGGCCGGTGCTGCGGCTGCTCGACGCGCGGACCACCCGCGGCGACGCGATGCTCGTGTCCGGGCCGGCTATCGATGAAGCGTCCGGTGACGATCCGCGCTTCATTCTCGATGGCCTGCTCATCACCGGCCGCGGATTACAGATTCGCAATCGTCTGTCGTGCGTCGTCATCCGCCATTGCACGCTCGTACCGGGCTGGTCGCTCACTCATAACTGCGATCCGGAGCACGAGACGGAGCCGAGCATCGAGCTTCTCGATGTGACAGCGCGCCTGGACATCGAACACAGCATCGTCGGCTCCATCCTGGCCGACCAGAACGAAGTGCTGACCGACCCGTTGCGCGTGTCGATTACCGACAGCATCGTCGACGCCACGCACGACGATTACGAAGCGATCGGCGTGAGCGGCAGCGGCCGCGCCGTCGCCCACGTGCTGCTGACCATCGTCCGCTGCACGGTGATCGGCGAGGTGAACGTGCACGCGATCGAGCTGGCCGAGAATTGCATTTTCCACGGCCGCGTCCGCGTGGCGCGCAGCCAGATCGGCTGCATGCGCTTCTGCTACGTTCCCGATTGCTCGCGCACCCCAAGGCGCTACGACTGCCAGCCCGACGCCGCCATTGCCGCCGTGAAAACCGACCGCGCAAAGCGGCAGGCGGAACGGCGCGTGCGGCCGCGCTTCGAGAGCCTGCGCTACGGCGCTCCCGCCTATTGCCGCCTTCACGCTACGACCGCTCCGGAGATCGCCCGCGGCGCGGACGACGAGTCGGCCATGGGCGTCTTCCACGACCGTTTCGAACCGCAGCGCGAGGCAAACCTTCGCATCCGTCTCGACGAATTCACCCCGGCCGGCATCGGCAGCGCCGTCATTCCATCGAACTGAGGACAACGACAATGCAAGGCGACTACTCACGCGTTACCTTCGACCCGAAACGGCACTTCTCCATGGTGCTCATGCAGCAGGGCCGCGTCCTGCTCGACGCCGACTACAACGAGCAGACCGCCATCCTGCTCCACTATCTGCGCCAGCTCGCCGCCGACGTGATCGGACCGCACGGCGGCCCGGCACACGACCTCGGTTTCGCGATCGGTGTCGAGGGGTCGACGACGTCGACGCCACCGTCGAAGACAATCACGAAACTGACGATCGGACCCGGACGGTATTGGGTGGACGGATTCCTCTGCGAAAACGAGGCGATCGTCACCTATACAGATCAGCTCGACTATCCGCCGCACACGAAGCTTAACGATTTGACGATACCCCTGCTCGCCTACCTCGACGTGTGGGAGCCTCACATCACATCCGTTGAAGATCCGCGGAGTCGCGAAGTCGCATTGGGCGGCCCAGACACCTCGGCGAGAGCGAAGGTGATCTGGCAGGTAAGATTCGTGCCTCTAGATTTCGATGCACAGCATCCCATCCCTCTTGATTGCCTTCACTTCGAAACTTCGGCTCAATGGAACACGATCATCGCCAATGCGAACCCGGGCATGCTCACGGCGTCGACGGATCAAGGCACGCCGCCGACTACTCCCTGCATCGCCTTGCCCGATGCGCGGTACCGCGGTGAGAATCAGCTCTACCGCGTGGAGATTCATCGAGGAGGCGACGCAACGAAGGCTACCTTCAAATGGTCGCGCGAAAACGCGTCCGTCATTTTCCCGATCGAGTCGGTGGACGACAAAACGGTCACCGTCGAGCACCTCGGGCGCGACGATCGTTTCGGCCTGGAGATCGGCGATTGGGTGGAAGTCGTCGACGACGACACGGCCCTCGACATCGCTGACGAGACGCCCGAGCAACTGTTCGAGATCAAAGACATCGACACGACGGAGCTGATCGTCACGCTGAGCGGCGCGCCGAACGCCGGCCACGATTCCGCCAGGCATCCTTTTCTACGCCGATGGGATCAGCAGGCCGGTAATCACGAACACCACGGCCTGACGCTGATCGACGGAGCAGCGAAGATCGTCGAAGACAAACTCCTCAATGTGGAGGACGGCATCCAGATCCAATTCGCGGCCGCAAAGGCGCCGGCCTCCAAAGCCGTTTACCGCACAGGCGACTACTGGCTGATCCCCGCCCGGATAACAGGCGACATCGAGTGGCCGCTCGACGAACACAACAAACCGGCGCCTCAGCCGCCGCACGGAGTCGCGCATCACTACGCGCCGCTCGGAATCGTTATCAACACCGGCGGCGTAGTTCCCGTGCTCGACCTTCGCCATACGATCGATCCGGTGGCCACGTGCTGCCCGATTTTCCTGGTCAGACAGGTGACCCCTACCAATACTGACAATGTGAGATTCGCAGCGATCGTTATTCCCACCACGCAGGGGTTGAAGTATCAATGGACGAAAACCGGCGGAGGCGCCATCATCCCGGGATCAGACAAGACGGAATTCTTAGAGGTCCAGTGGGGCGGCGACAAAACCGTAACAGCGACGGTAATCATTGACGGCCTTCCCGCCGGATGCGCCAACTCGGCAACGGCCACGGCGGTGAAGAAGTAGCCCTACTTTCCACTTGCCCAGACGTCGAGGTGCACCGGCACCTCGTCGTTCACCGTCACCAGCACGTTGTGGGGGACGGTGATGCCGAAGTCGGGCATGTGGATTTTGAAATTGGTGGTTGCGTGGATGCGGCCGTCGGGGATCAGCACCACGCGAACGGGAATGGTCATCCGTTTCGTGACGCCGTGCAGCGTCAGGTCGCCGGTGACGTTGATGTCCGTAGGCTGGTTTGGCGCGATCGAGGCCGGTCCGGTCACGCTGACCGACTTGAAGGTGGCCATGCCGAACTTCGTCGTCTCGAGGTAGCGTTCGCGCATCTCTTTGTTGCGCAGGTTCACGCCGGTGTCGAGTGAGTCGACGTTGATGTTGATCTGCACGCTGGCCGCGGCTGGGTTGGCGGGATCGGCGACGATCGTCCCATTCACATCGCTCGTCTTTCCGTCGAACGAGTCGTACGTATCCTCGGCGTGAAACTGTGCGACATTGTTGCCGCCTTTGGTGATGGCGTACGTGCGCGATTGGGCGTGGAGTGTTGCGGCGGCGAAAAGAACGCCGAGGATGATCGGAAATCTCATGCCTCCCGCGAACAGCAAGCCGTCACGTGCCGATTCCGGCCAGCCGTAACGCTTTGCGAACGTACGACGGATGCGGAATGGCGGCGAGTGCCGCCGGATCGATCCACGCGTAGTCGGCGCCGCGCGCACGCGGACGCCGCACGACTACGAAAACTTCGAACGTGATCCGGCGATTCGTCACTGTATGCCGGAACGTTCCCAGCGCCTGGCCCGTCGTCACGCGCAACGGCGTGCCGGTCAGCAGCGTCGTGTCGCCGTGCGGGAGGTGAAACATGCCGCGCATGAGCTGACCCGATTCACGACGCATCAGTACGCGGCCGGTACGGTCGGTGACGAGGTAGAGCGGGATGCGCAACTCGCGCGTGGCGATCTTCGCTTTCGGCCGCGGCAGGTCGTTGACGCGGTTACTGATGAATGCAGCGCAATGAGCACGAAGCGGACAGCGTCCGCACGACGGATTCCGCGGCGTGCAAACGAGCGCGCCGAGCTCCATCAATCCCTGGTTGAAGTCGCGCGGCGATTTCGATGCGGCGACCAACTCCTCCGCGCCCAACCATGCGTCGCGCATCAATTTTGTCGAACCCAACGGCGCCTCGATTGCGAACAGCCGCGCCACGATGCGTGCAACGTTGCCGTCGACGATCGGCGCGCGTTGTTCATACGCGATCGATGCAATCGCGCCGGCCGTGTATCGGCCGATTCCAGCAATCGTCATCAGCTCATCGACCGTCCTCGGGATCACTCCATTGAAGCGCGTCATCACATCAACCGCTCCG
>Ga0066690_10000599_pt1 | contig 11550 bp, 13 predicted proteins | sample GraSoiAngelo_139_FD_62303 | JGI IMG/M metagenome (GOLD analysis project Ga0066690, IMG submission 62303) | Grasslands soil microbial communities from the Angelo Coastal Reserve, California, USA - 14_0929_12_20cm | ecosystem: Environmental > Terrestrial > Soil > Grasslands | place: USA...
TACCAGACGCCGGCATCGTGCGCGCGGCGAAAGCGCGAGGCAACGGGCGACCGATAGCGAAACGGCGTGAAGAGGAGGTAGTGCTGGCTCGCCGCGTCCGGGGGCACCGCAGGCTTGCTCGTCTCGAGGAGTTCTTCGAGCACGCGCTGCTCGGCGGCATTGTCGGCAAGCCGCATGGTCGAGACGATGTGCTGCGCCTCTACGCCGCGCCACAGCGCCGCGCTTCTGGCGCGCACGCCCGTCTCAAACCACCTCGCCTTCCAAGGCGTCACGCCGGCGCGCGCATCGCATCGAGATAGGCGACTACGTTCACCAGGCCGTCGGCGCGCTGGATGAGGTCGATCGGCCGGGCGTTGAGCGCCCGATTGTGGCCATGCAGCCAGGCATGTCGCTGCGTCGCGTCCGTGCCGACCAGGGCATCCAAAGAACGGTACACGCGCACGAGGAGCAGGGCGAGCTCGCCCTCCTTACTTTGCGGGTCGACTGTGCGCGCGCCGCTCGTCAGGCGCGAAACGCTCGCCTCGCTGACGCCGAGCACGCGCGCCAGTACGGCGCTGGAGAGCCCGAGGAGCTCGGTCGCGCGCAGGAGCGCCTTGGTCAGCACCACGTCGGGCCCCGGTACGGGCCTGGCAGCGGTGCGGGGCGGTTTCATCAAATGAAAGGATACGCGCGTATCCTTTCAAATGCAAAAAGCCGCCTAGAGCGGCGTGGCGAAGGCGGTGTCGAGGAGCCGGGGCGTCACGGCCCAGCGGCGCGGCGAGTTGAGGAGCACGACGATCACGCGCGAGCCGTTGCGCTCGGCGGCCACGATCACGCAGTAGCCCGCCATGCCAGTGGTGCCGGTCTTGACGCCGATGGCGCCGGGATAGTGGCCGATGAGCGCGTTGGTGTTGCGCAGGTAAAAGCGCCGCCGGCTGTCGAGCGTGCGGATGGTGGTCGCATCGATGCTCGCGAGGCTGCGGTATTCGGCGTGTTGCAGCACCTGCTCGGCTAGCCGCGCGAGGTCGGCCGCAGTCGAGTACTGCCCGGGCCGATCGTGCCCGCAGGGGTCGACGAAATGGGTGTTGCGCAGACCGAGCGTGAAAGCGCGCTGGTTCATGCGCGCTACGAACCCTGGGCCGCTATGGTCGGCGAGCGCCCGGCAGGCGTCGTTCGCCGAATGCATGATCGCCGCGGCGAGGAGGTCGCGCGCGCGCAGCAGCTCGCCGGCGCGAAGGCCGATGCGGCTGCCGTCTTCGCGCGCCGCAGCGCGGCTCACCACTACGGGCTCGTCGAGCTGGCCGCGCTCGAGCACGAGGAGCGCGGTCATCATCTTCGTGAGGCTCGCGGGCGCATGCCGCGCGTTCTCCGCCGCGGCCCACAGCACGCGGCCGTCGCGCTTCACGACGTAAGCATCGGCGATGTGCGCAAAGCCGTCCTCCGCGGCGCGCGCCGCGGCAACCGGCGCGGCGGCAAGCACGGCCGCGGCGGCGAGGCGCGCAATGCGAATCACCGTGCGAATATGTTGCGCCACTCCAGCGCCTTTCCTTTCACCTTGTCGATGCCCCGCGTGAGCAAGTCCTTCGAGTCACTCTTGGACTCGGCCTGCGGCTTGGGTGCGGGGTCGCTCTGCGCGCTCGCTTCAGTGGCCGCCTGTGCCGGCGCACCTGCGGCCGCATGCTGCGCCTCGCGCTCGATGTTCGCCGGCTGCGTCTCGCAGGTTTCGCCTTTCTCGGCGCACACCGGGCGCGTTTGCGTGTCGCCGGCGAACGCAGGGGCGGCGAGGCACGCTGCCAGGCAGGCGCCGCGGGTAATGCGCTGGATCATGTTCGCCTCCCTTTTCTTGAAGCGCGCTCGCATTATCGCGTAGGCTCGGCGCATGTTGGACGTGCTCTTTCGCGGCGCCCGGGTCTACGACGGCAGCGGCGCGAAATCCGTCACAGCGCCGGTCGGCGTACGCGAGGGCTCGATCGTCAGCGTCGGTGAGACCGACGAACCGGCGCGGCGCAGTGTCGACGCGGGCGGCCTCGCGCTCATGCCCGGCATCGTCGACGTCCATACGCATTACGACGCGCAAATCACCTGGGATCCGACGCTCTCGCCCTCCGTCGCGCTCGGCGTGACGAGCGCGGTGATGGGCAACTGCGGCTTCGGCATCGCGCCGTGCCCGGCGGCGCAGCGCGAGACGGTACTGCGCAACCTGTCGGTGGTGGAAGGCATGGACGTCGAGGCGCTGCTCGCCGGCACGCGCTGGGAGTTCGAGACCTTCCCGCAGTATCTCGCGATGCTCGAGCGCCAGCGGCCGCTCGCAAATGTCGCCGTGCTCGCGCAGCACTCGACGATCCGCAGCGCCGTGATGGGAGCGGCGGCGTCGAAGCGCAAAGCGCCGAGCGAGCGCCAACTGGGCGAAATGCGGCGGCTGGTGGCGGAGGCGCTGGAGGCCGGCGCGATCGGCTTCGCCTCCTCATTCTCGCCGAATCACAGCGGCTGGGGCGGGCGCCCCATGCCCTCGACCATTGCGACCGATGACGAGCTGAAGAGCCTCGCGCGCGTGCTCGGCGAGAAGCGGCGCGGCATCTTCGTCATGGCGACCGGGCCGCGCGCGACGCCGGAGTTCATGGAAGCGCTCGCCGCTGAAACCGGGCGGCCGGCCTTCATCGTGACCGTGCTCACCATGTACAACCGGGCGCAGCCCACGCGGGCGCTCGAGATGTACGAGCGCTGCGCGCAGGCGCTCGGGCGCGGGCACGAGGTGTACATCCATGCGAACTGCCAGCCGCTCTCGTTCGACTTCACGCTGCGCGAGCCGTACATCCTCTACTCGCACGACGCCTTCGACGCGGTCAAAGCGGCGGCCCCGGAAGAGCGCGCGGCGATCTATCGCCAGCCGGCCTTCCGCGAGCGGCTTCGCCGGAACTTCCGCGAGCCGAAGCAGGGCATCCTCTTCTACGGCGACTGGACGCAGGTCGAGCGCGACGGCGTGCCCGTCACCGACCTCGCGCGGCGCGCGGCCAAGGATCCGCTCGACTACGTCTTCGACTTGCCGCTCGATGTGCAGCTCGTGGCGAAGCTCTACCAGAACGACGACGCGGGCGTAGCGCCGCTCCTCAAGCACCCGGCGGGCGTGATCGCGCTCTCCGATGCGGGCGCGCATCTCATCTATTTCTGCGACGCAGGCTACGGGCTGCATTTTCTCGCGCACTGGGTGCGCGAGCTCGGCACGTTCACGCTGGAGGAGGGCGTGCGGCGCCTGACGAACGATCCCGCGCGCAAGTACCGCATCTCGAATCGCGGTCTCATCGCCCCCGGCCACAAAGCCGATCTGGTGCTTTTCGACCCAGCGAACGTGGGCGTGTCCGCGCTGCGCAGAGTCAAAGACTTGCCCGGCGGCGGCGCGCGCATGGTGCGCGACCCAGTCGGCATGCACGGCGTGTGGGTGAACGGCATACAGGTATATGACGGCGTGCGCTACACGGCGCTCGACCGCGGGCCCGGCGAGGTCCTGCGCAGCAAATCAGGGCCCGAGCCCGATTAAAATCGCGCTTTGAGCACGATTTCCGAAGCGCGGCCCGAGACCGTCTCGCGCGCGCAGTTCCTGCAGCTCTTCGTCGCGGTGTTCCTGCCGATGTTCATGGCGGCGCTGGACCAGACGCTGCTCGCCACGGCGACGCCGGCGATCGCCGCGACGCTCGGGGGCCTGCGCGATACGTCGTGGATCGCCGTTGGCTATCTGCTCGCGTCCGCGACCATCGTGCCGGTTTACGGGCGCCTCGGCGACCTGCGCGGCAGGCGCAAAATGCTGCTCGCGGCGCTCGGCGTGTTCACGCTCGGCTCCGCTGCCTGCGGCGCGGCGCAGTCGCTGCCGCAGCTCCTCGCCGCGCGCGTGCTGCAGGGACTGGGCGGCGGCGGCCTGATGGTGCTCTCGCAGGCGCTAATCGGCGAGCTCGTGCCGCCGCGCGAGCGCGCGCGCTTCCAGGGCTACTTCGCCACGGTCTTCACCGCCGCGAGCATCGGCGGGCCGGTGATCGGCGGCATCGTGGTATCGCACACCAGCTGGCGCTGGCTCTTTTTCGCCAACCTGCCGCTCGCCGCGTTCGCGGCGTGGCGCCTCCGGCAATTACCGCGCGGCGTGCCGCAGGCCCGAGCCGAGGCGAAGGCCGATCTGGCGGGCCACGTGCTCTTTGCCATCGGTGCGGTGAGCGCGCTCTTCTGGTTCACCTCGGTCGGCCACCGCTTCGCGTGGGCATCGGGCACGAGCCTCGCGTTCGTCGCCACTGCCGTCGTCGCGCTCGGCGCGCTCCTCTGGCACGAGCGGCGCCACCCGTCGCCCTTCCTGCCGATCGACCTCCTGCGCGAGCGCACCATCGCCATCACGACGATCGTGGTGCTGCTCTTCGCCTCGTGCCTCTTCGCCGTGGTCTTCTTCCTGCCGATCTACCTGCAGCTCGGCCATCACGTGAGCGCGCAGTACGCCGGCTTCTTGCTGCTGCCAGTCACGGGCGGCATGGTGACCGCCGCGATGATCTCCGCGAAGACGCTGCGGCGCACCGGCCGCCCGCGCTGGATCCCGGTGGTCGGCATGAGTGCGTCGGCCGTCGCGCTCTTCCTGCTGGGCGTGCTGCCCTCGCACATGGGCCTCGTCATCGCGCTCGGCTTCCTCTGCGGCCTGGGCTTCGGCTGCGTCATGCCAACTATCCAGGTGACGATCCAGACCATCGCGGGCCGCGAGCGTCTCGGCGTCGTGACCGCGCTGAACGGCCTTGCACGCTCCACCGGCGGCGCCGCCGGCGCCGCGCTCTTCGGCGCCGTCGTCTTCGCTCTTATCCCCGGCGTCGACCGCAGCGCGCTTCTCCAAGACGCGGACGTGGACGCGATCATCCACGCCTTTCACCGCGCCTTCCTCGTCGCCGCTGCCGCGGCCGCGCTTGCCGCCTATGTCGCGAGCCGCATGCCGGACACGGCGCTGTGGGAGCGTCATGTCGATTTGGCCGAGCGCGGCACGACTACCGGATAGGAGGTCATCAAATGGCAAGCATTCAACGCATCGCGCCGTGCCTCTGGTTCGACCACCAGGCCGAGGAAGCGGCGAAGTACTACACCGGCATTTTCAAGAACTCGCGCATCGTCGCGATCAGCCGGTATGGCGAAGCCGGCTATGAGATCCATCGGCGCCCGGCCGGCTCGGTGATGACGGTCGCCTTCGAGCTCGAGGGCCAGCCGTTCACTGCGCTCAACGGTGGGCCGCTCTTCAGGTTCAACGAAGCGATCTCGCTTCAGGTGTATTGCGACAGCCAGGACGAAGTGGACTACTACTGGGAGCGCCTCACCGTCGGTGGGGACCCGAAGGCGCAGCAATGCGGCTGGCTCAAGGACCGCTACGGAATGTCGTGGCAGGTCGTGCCGCGTGTGATCGCGGAGATGATAAAACAGTCCGGCGAGCGCGCCGACCGGGTGATGACGGCGCTGTTGCAGATGAAGAAGCTAGACATCGCGACGCTCAAACGCGCGTACGAACGCTAATCGTGCGTCTTACAAGCGAGCGAGCAGGGCGCGCAGTACTATTTTCGAGACGAGCAGCCGCGCGAGCCAGATCGGATCAGTTCCTGGCATGTGGCCATGCTTGATGAGCCGCTCGCAGATGAGCGCTTGAGCTGCCTCGAGAAGCGGGTTCGGCTTGCTTCGCGCGTTCACGGTGATAAGGCTAAGACCTATGTCGCCATGATGGCGATCGTCAGGTAGACCAGCACGACCACCGCAAAAAGTTCGAACAGCCGCTCGCGCCGTGTGAAAGGATGGAGAACGTCCGTTTGATCGGGTGCCATGGCGAAGGCGAGCGTAGCAAGCACTGCGGGCGCCGCGCGATGATTGATTTCACGCCAGGACGGCTTTGCGTCGCTCTGCCGCACCGCGGAGCGCTCGTTCGTTGCGAATGTCGCTGACCACGGCGCCCGACCGTATATTGAGGACAGTCGCGATCAGCCGCGCCATATCGAGGTTCGGCAAGGTTCTGCCGGTCCGATAGTTACTGATACGACTCTGTTGCACGCGCAGCCGCAAGGCGAGCTCTGAGTCCGTGCGGCAGGACAGGACTGCCTTTGCTGCGTCGAGGTATTCGTCGATCTTCACCGGGTTTTTCCGAGAGCGATTCTAGGGGGACCAAATCGCTGGAACCCGACCCTGACGAACTCTGATTTCCGGCCGACCCGTGCTGTGCGTAAACGCACATCCGCGGTTGCGTGTAGGGCGGACCCCTACAGCCGCCGCGTCAGGGTTCCGATAGATTCGCGCCTGTGAATCGGCTGCCCGCTAGTCCACTCATCATGCGCGGGCTCGAGATCGCAGAGAAACACCTCGGCATCGCTGAGCTATCAAAGCGGCTCGGCGCCCCTGAAACCACGATCCGCGCCTGGCGCTTCGGCCATGCCGAGATGCCGGAGTACAAGTTCCTGCGGCTGGTCGATATCCTCAACGAGCTGGAGCCAAACTGGGCCGACAAGGCCAAGCCTGGATAGGAACGCCGAGAATCAGCGCGGGCCTGCGATCAGAAGCTGATGACCAGGAGAATGGCAACCAGCCCGGTCAGGAATATTGCGCCGCCTTCCAAGAGGCGCTCGAATCGCGAGACGGGACGAAATCGAGCGGTGCCGTCTGAAGCGACATCGATGGCGAAGCGGGCGCTATTGGTTTCCATCGATGCGAGCTTAGATCCGGCTGGGCTGAGCCGCCCTGAAAAAGTCGAGTGCCTTGACGGGCGTTGACCCGGCCTGTCGATGTTTGACCCGCACCGGGACAGCCTGATAACGAGGTGCTGCTGCTAAAGCTTGCGGGCATGGACGATGCGGTGCCAGCCCCAGCGGCGCCCGAGCGCCTCGATCACGCTGCGCGGCAGGGCACGCCCCACCGGGCCCCAATGCTCATAGTTGAAATAGAACACTTGCTGTCCGATGACGTCGAAGCCGGCAAAGAGCACCGCTGTTTCTTCTTCGTCGTACACGTTCGAGTACGGGTTGTCGGGTCCGTCGGTATTGCGGGCGAGCCATTCCTCGTCGCTCATCCGGGAGGCGCTTTGCGCGAGCGCGCGATGGCGCTCGAGCTTGTCGCGCGGGAAACCGACTCTTGCGAGCAGGTCTACGCAGCCGGGAAAGCGCAGGAGCTGCATGGCGAGCTTGCGCAGGAGCCTTATCTCGACCGCGTAGTTAATCGACCTGCGGTTGTAGACCATGGCGAGCACTTCGCCGCCTGGCTTGAGCACGCGCCTGATCTCGCGCATCGCCGCCTGCACGTCGGGAATGTGGTGCAGCACGCCGAAGCTGTAGACGAAGTCGAAGCTGGCATCCGGGAAGCGCATGCGGGTCGCATCGGCCTGGAGCACCTGCCCGGACAGGCCAAAGGTCTCGAGCGCCGCCGAGGTCGTGGCAGTAGACCCGGCGTCGATGTTGATGCCGGTGTACGAAGCGCCGCGGCGGATGAGCGCTCGCGCATCGGTGCCCACGCCGGTGCCGATCTCGAGCACGCGCTTGCCCACCCAGCTGAACTGATCGAGCAGCCGCGGGATGTGCCACTGCAGCCGGTAGCGCTCGGCTTCGACGGCCGAAAAGAACTCCGGCGTGAGTCCCTGGATCGCGGTGAATTCGGAGTCGCAGGGCTTCGCGTTCCAGTAGGCCTCGACCTGCTTCTGGACGGCGAACGTGATCATGGCCTCATGAACCATAATCACCGGCCGGGGGAGTGGAAATAGCCTGGGCAGACGCGCTGCCTAGCCCGGCTGTCCTAATTACGCGCGGCGCTTGCCCTTCGCCTGGGCGCGCGGCTTGCCTTTCGCGGCGCGCACTTCCATGGTGACACGCTGCCCGACGATCGCGCCCTTAGGGTTCCAGCGCTTCATGTCTTCCGCCGATACGCGGTAGCGCTTGGCGATCGAGGCGAGCGTCTCGCCCGGCTTCACCGTGTGGTAGATCCGGCGGTAGGTGATCGGGATCGGCGGCGCGTACATGATCGGCAGCTTCGCCATGGCGACGGCGGCGCGGCCGTTCGCCGGCACGACGAGCAGGCTCGGCATGCTGCGCGAGCGCGGCGAGATGCCGTTCACTTCGCGCAGGTGCGCGACCGTCATGCTGTACTTCTTGGCGATCGACTCGAGGCTCTCGCCCTTCTTCGGGTAATAGGTCTTCCACGAGACGAGCGACTGCTCGTCGAGCTTCTGCAGGTTCTCGTGGAAGATGTCCACCTTGTCGGCGGGGAGCACGATGCGAGGCGTCACCGAAGCGCGGATCAGCGGGCGGCTGAAGCCGGGGTTCAGCGCGATGAACTGATCGACCGACATGTCGGCGAGCTTCGCCGCGAGCTGCACGTCGATGTCGCGCAGCTTCGTGTAGGTCGCGAAGTAAGGCTGGTTCGGGATCGGGTCGAGCACGATGCCGAGCGGCTCGGGGTTGCTGATGATGTTCTTCAGCGCCTGGAGCTTCGGCAGGTAGTGTCGCGTCTCGAGCGGCATGCTGAGATGCGCATAGTCAGCCGGCTTGGCTGCGCGGCGGTTCTTCGCGACCGCGCGCGCCACCGCGTTCTCGCCCCAGTTGTACGAGGCGAGGGCGAGCTGCCAGTCGCCGTACATCTCATAGAGGTACTGGAGGTAGTCGAGCGCGGCGTTGGTCGAATCGACGATGTCGCGCCGGCCGTCGTACCACCAGTTCTGCTGCAGCTCCCAGCGCTTGCCGGTGCCGGGGACGAACTGCCACAGGCCGGAGGCGTGAGCGCGCGAGTAGGCCATCGGATTGAAGGCGCTCTCGACCATCGGCAGGAGGGCAATCTCGGTGGGCATGCCGCGCTTCTCCAGCTCCTCCACGATATGGAAGAGGTACATGCGGCTCCTGTCGAAGGTGCGCTGCAGGTACTCGGGCCGCGCCGCGTAGTAGGCCATCTTCTCGCGCACCAGCGCATTGTCGATGTCGGGCATGGCGAAGCCCTGGCGGATGCGCTGCCAGAGGTCCTCCGGCGGCGTGGTGCGGTCGATGGTGGCGATGTGCTCGCGTGGCGTGACGGTAGCGTGCGCGCCTTCAAACGCCGTGCCGCTCGCCGCTTTGGCAGGCGCCTGCGCAGCCGGCGCGCGTGTGGCTGCCGGTGGCGCCGGCGTGCTCGCCGGCGCGGCGCCCTCCTCCTGGGCACTGGGGGGCAGCTCGCTCGCCGGTGGCGTGGAACACGCCGGCAGGAGCGCCGCGGCCGCGGCGGCGAGAAGCGCGCGCAGCCTCAAAAGCGGTTCTTCCAGTCGCGGATCGCAGCGAACACGCGCACCGGGTCGGCGATGCGCGCGCCGAGATACTTGTTCGCCGAGTCGATGACCGCCGGCTCGCGGCAGCGCAGGAACGGGTTCGTCGCCTTCTCGTCGGCGAGCGTGCTTGGCACGGTCGGCGTGCCGGCCTCGCGCAGCTTGCGGTCGCGCGCCTCGCGCGCCGAGAGCGCGCGGTTGTCGGGCTCCACCGCCTTGGCGAAGCCGATGTTGGCGAGCGTGTACTCGTGGCCGCAATAGACCTTCGTGTCATCTGGCAGCGCAGCGAGCTTGGCAAGCGAGGCGTACATCTGCTCGGCGGTGCCTTCGAAGAGCCGCCCGCAGCCGCAGGCGAAGAGCGTGTCGCCGCAGAAAAGCGAGCCTGCCCCATAATAGGCAATGTGCGCGCGCGTGTGGCCGGGGATGTCGAGCACCGTGAAGCTCACCCCAAGCTCGGGGATGCTGATGCGATCGCCTTCACCGAGCGGCTGCGTGAGCGTCGGAATCGGCTCGTTGCGCGGGCCGTATACCGGAACGCGGTAGTGCTGCACGAGCTCCGCGATGCCGCCGACGTGGTCCGGATGATGGTGCGTGGCGAGGATCGCCGCGAGCTTGAGCTTCTCGCGCCCGAGATAGTCGAGCACCGGCCGCGCCTCGCCGGGGTCGACGACCGCGGCATGCGTCTCGTTGCGCAGCGTCCAGACGTAGTTGTCTTTGAACGCTTTGACGGGCACGATTTCCATGTTGATGCGACAACCCTTCGTGCAGAACGGGGCGCAGAAGTATAACGGCGAGCGCTCGTCTCTTTCCGGGTGGTTCGGCACACCCCAAGGGGCCTATGTCCTCGGCTGGGAGCTTGCCCAGTTTGACAGCGCTGTCGATGATGTGTTCGGTTTCCGGGCAGTACAGGTCGGCCTACCGGAAGTCGATTTCCTGCGACAGAACCGCATCCGCTTCCGCTTCACGCTCGCGCTGGAGCCAGGTGCGGCGATCGCCGCCGATCCGCTGCAATTGCCGCTCGCCTCGCAAAGCGTCGATCTCGTCGTGCTGCCGCACGTGCTCGAGTTCCACCCCAATGCGCATGAAGTATTACGCGAAGCCGAGCGCGTCCTGATGCCGGAGGGCCAGATCGTGATCTCAGGGTTCAACACGGCGTCGCTTTGGCGCCTGCGGCAACTTTTCACATCGCGCCGTGCCGGCGTGCCATGGGATGCGCGCATGATCGGCCTCCTGCGCCTGCGCGACTGGCTGCGCGTGCTCGGCTTCGAGATCAACGGCGGGCAGTTCGGCTGCTACGCGCCGCCGTTCCGCCAGCAGCTGTGGCTCGATCGCTTCGCGTTCATGGAAAAGGCGGGCGCGCGCTGGTGGCCGATCCTTGGCGGCATCTACGTGATCCGCGCCGTGAAGCGCGTGCACGGCATGCGGCTCGTCACCCCCGCCTGGCGCGTGGAGCGCGCGCGGCGCCGCTCGCTCGCGCCGGTGTCGCAGCGCTCCCACAAAAACCATGGCTGACGATGTGGTGGAGATCTACAGCGACGGCGCCTGCCGCGGCAATCCCGGCCCCGGCGGCTGGGGCGCCCTGCTGCGCGCCAGGGGCGCCGAGAAGGAGATCTACGGCGGCGAAGCCGACACGACCAACAACCGCATGGAGCTCATGGCGGTGATCCGGGCGCTGGAGGCCCTCAAGCGCCCGAGCCGCGTGCGCCTGTACACCGACTCGCTCTACGTCCAGAAAGGCATCTCGACCTGGATCCACGACTGGAAGCGCCGCGGCTGGCGCACGGCGGACAAGCAGCCGGTGAAGAATATCGATCTCTGGCAGGAGCTCGAGCAGCTCGCGGCCAAACATCAGGTAGAGTGGCACTGGGTGCGCGGCCACGCCGGGCACCCGGAAAATGAGCGCGCAGACGCTCTCGCAAATAAGGGGATACCTAGCAACAATGACGCGCCAAGTCGTCCTTGACACCGAAACCACGGGACTCAACGCCAAGCTCGGCGATCGCATCATCGAAATCGGCTGTGTCGAGATCCTCTCGCGGCGCCTGAGCGAGCGCCAGTTCCACAGCTATCTGAATCCGGAGCGCGACGTCGACCTCGGCGCGACGCGCGTGCATGGGCTGACGCTCGAGGACCTGCGCGCGAAGCCCAAGTTCGCTGACGTGGCGCGCGAGTTCCTGGACTTCGTCGCCGGCGCCGAGCTGATCATCCACAACGCCGAGTTCGACGTGGAGTTCCTCGACCTCGAGCTCGGTCGCGCCGGCCACGGGGGGCTGGCGGATCACGTCGCGAAGGTGACCGACACGCTCGTC
>Ga0066690_10000600_pt1 | contig 11534 bp, 10 predicted proteins | sample GraSoiAngelo_139_FD_62303 | JGI IMG/M metagenome (GOLD analysis project Ga0066690, IMG submission 62303) | Grasslands soil microbial communities from the Angelo Coastal Reserve, California, USA - 14_0929_12_20cm | ecosystem: Environmental > Terrestrial > Soil > Grasslands | place: USA...
TAACCGCCTCGGCGATTACCGCGTCGATATCGAGGCTGGTCTCTCCGCGGCGATCCAGCCGGCGCGAGGTCGGATGGGCCAGCACGTCCACGTGGGGCGATCGTAGCGCCGCCAGGACTCGTTGGGTGATCAGATCTTTCGGCTGGTCCAGCGCTGTGTGGACCGAGGCGACGACGACCTCGAGCTCGGCGAGGCATTCGTCCGGAAGATCGAGGCTGCCATCGGGCAGAATGTCGACTTCGGCACCATTCAGGACGCGCGCCATCCCCGGGCTGGCGTTGACCGAAGCGATCTCGGCGGCCCGCGCCGAAAAGCGTTGCGGCGTCAACCCCTGGGCGATCAGCAGCGACTGCGTGTGGTCGGTCATCACCAGGTAGCTGTAACCGCGCTCCCTGGCCGCCCGCGCCATGACGGCGATCTCGTTGCGGCCGTCACTCCAGTTGCTGTGGGTATGCAGATCCCCGCGAAGGTCTCGCTGCTGGACCAGTTGCGGCAGGGGACCCTGCGCCGCCAGCTCGATCTCGCCACGGCCCTCGCGTAACTCCGGTGGAATCCAGGCACAGCCCACGGCGGCGTACACCTCCTCTTCAGTCTCGCCGGCGATTCTTGTGCCGTCCTCTCTGAAGACGCCATACTCGTTGATCTTCAGCTTGCCGCTGCGCTCCGAGCGGCCGCGTAGCTGAACGTTGTGGGCCTGCGAACCGGTGAAATACTGCCAGGCGGCGCCAAAGCTTTCCGGCTTCACGGCGCGCAGGTCGACCTCCATTCCCGACCGGACTCGAACGGAGGTCTTGGTGCCTCCCTGGGCGACCACCTCATTGACCTGCGGCAAGTGCGCGAACTCCCGGCAGATCGCATCCGGATCATTCGCAGCGACCAGCAGGTCGAGGTCGCTGATGGTCTCGCGGGCGCGTCGTAGGCTTCCCGCGATCTCCGCGCGAAGGACTCCCGGCATCGACCGAAGGGTCGTCAGCAGGGAATCCGCCAGGATCCAACCCTCGGGAAAGAACCTGCGGCCCTCGGTCCGTTTGAGCATGGCGATGCCCTTGAGGATGTTCTCCTCCGTCCTGGCTTTGATGCCCCGCACGAGAAGTAGCCGATGCGCCTGTGCCGCCTCCTCCAGCGCATCGAGGCTGAGGATGCCGAGCGCGTCGTAGATATCCTTGGCCGTTCGCGGTCCCAGCCCCGGGACGCGGGTCAGCTCGAGGAGCGCCGGCGGGACCTCGCTCTCGAGTCGAGTCAGGACTTCCAGCTGTCCGCTCGTGACAAACTCGACAATCTTCTTCTCCATCGCCTCACCGATGCCGGGGATGTCTTTAAGCCGTCCGTCTTTGATCAGGTCCTCGACCTCGGTGGTCAGGTTGTCGAGCTGCCGGACGGCCTCGCGGTAGGCGCGGATCTTGAAAAAGTTCTCGCCCTTGATCTCGAGCAGGTCGGCCACCCGGTTGAGCATGGCCGCGACGTCGGCATTCCGCACGTCGCTAACCTAGCAGGGCATGCTGCTTTCCGGCGTCCGCGTCCTCGATCTTTCCCGCCTGCTCCCGGGCGCATACTGCACCCAGCTGCTCCAGGCGCAGGGCGCGGACATCACCAAGATTGAGCCGCCAACCGGCGATCCCATCCGCGGGCTGCCCGGCGGCGAGGCGTATTTCGATGCCCTGCACCGCGGCCAGCAGCTCCTGACCCTCGATCTCCGGACCGAGAGCGGGCAAAAGGCGCTCCGGCGGCGAATCGTCGATGCGGACGTCCTTGTGGAGGGCTTTCGGCCCGGCGTCCTCGACCGGATCGAACTCGGGTATGCCGCGCTGTCTGCCATCAATCCGGCGCTCGTCTATTGCGCCATCACGGGCTACGGCTCGAGCGGCCCGATGGCGCGCCGCGCCGGTCACGACCTCAACTACCTCGCGCGGAGCGGCGCCCTGTCGCTGATGCCGCAGCGCGACGGCGTGCCGACCATCCCCGGATTGCAGGTCGCCGATCTCGCCGGCGGGCTCCAGGCCGCCTTCTTGATTGGTGCCGCGCTCGCGGGGCGCGTAAAGACCGGACGGGGCAGCCGGGTCGAGGTCTCGATGACCGGCCTGATGCTCAGTTGGACAGCGCTACCCCGGGCGGCGCTGAAAGCCGGCCTTTCCGGCTTGCCGCTCACCGGCGAGCTTCCCTGCTACCACGTCTATCCGGTTCCCGGCGGCTGCCTGACGGTCGCTGCACTGGAGGCGGATTTCTGGGCGGAATTCTGCCACACGATCGGCCGTGACGCGCTGACGGAACGCCAGTTCGACCCATCCGCCGTCGACGACGTGCAGTCGGCGCTCGCCTCGGCAACGCGGGACGAATGGATGGCGCGCTTCAGGGACCGCGACGTCTGCGTGGAGCCGGTTCTGGGACTGGCCGAGCTGAACGAGGACTGAGGCGGCGTCCGCGCCGCCTCAGCACGATAGCCTCAGCTCTGAGCGTTCGTGATCTTGCCGAACAGGCCGTCGGCCTCGTTGTTGATGCCGGCGGTGAAGTACACGGCGTTGGGGTCGGCGGCAGTGTTGCCGACTCGGAGTGCCCACAGCCCATCGATGGTGATCGGGGCTCCGTTCGTCCCGGTCAGCACGCCGCGGAAGTTCCCCTTGTCGACCGTGTAGGCGTTGATGCGGCCATCGCCGAAGTTTCCAACCAGCAGGTCGCCGGCGAAATCCCCGAAGCTGGCGGGCGCGATGGCGAGTCCCCAGGGTGAGTCGAGCCGTCCATGCGAGACAAGCCGTCGCAGCAGGTTGCCATTCGTATCGAAGGCGTCCACAAAGCCATGCCCCTGGCCGGCGATGTCATCGTGGCCGGTGGCATCGCGCATGGCGAACGTGACATAGAGAACGCCGCCAAGGTTCTGGACGTTGAAGGGCGCGTAGTTGGTCGGGATTTTCGGATCGGTGAAGGAGCCGGCTGGACTGAAGTTGCTGTCGAAGACGTCGACCGCGCCGCCCCGGAAGTTGGCCGCGTAGAGCCGGTCACCGGCTGCGGTGGAGCCGATCGCCAGACCCTTGTAGACCGCGCCCGGCGGCGGCAGCGAGTTATCGACCTCCGTCCTGGCGACGACCCCGAAGGCCATCTGCCATCCGGCAAGCGTGCCATCCTCGGTCGCGAACAGGAAGCGGTCACCGCGAAACGCCGCGCCGTTTCCGTTGAAGACCGTACCGGTGGGCGTTCCCTGGGCCTCGCCCGAGCCCGCGCCGGGCGGGATGACGACGGTCAGCGGCACTTTTGAACCGTCGCCGCGATAGAGGGTGGTGACGCCGGCGCCATTGTCCGACACCCACATCGGGGTCGACGGTCCGGCGGATATGCCCCAGGGGTTCTGCAGGCTGGGGTCAATGACGCTGGCGCCCTGGTCCGTCCGATTCGATACCAGATTGGTTTGGGTGAACGCCGTCTTGCCGGCACCAGCGCCGGCGCCAATGGCTGAAAGGCTGAGGAGCCCTGTTGCCAGAGCGATTGCCAGGGTTAACCGTCTGAGTCGCATGCCTTGCCTCCTTGCGTCCCGTGAGAGGGCCCGAAGAAGCCCCTTTGAGGCTTGTACCGGGTGAGGTTACGCCCGGCCTGACGATCTCTTACCGCTTTCTAAGCCGCCTCTCAGCGGCGCTTCATCGAGATCGGCGAGCATAGTAAGGTCGTAACCCCAGGAAGGAGATGTCGCTGATGAAGGGAAAGCGCTGGGTCGTGGTACCCGTAGCCGGGCTGGCGGCGGTCATCATCGGGATCGTCGCGGTCGAGGCCGCGCCCTCGCCGTCGGCGAGCGGGTCGAAGAATTACGCCCAGGTTTTTGTCGACAAGCTGGCCGCGATTCTGCATCTGAACTCGAGCCAAACGAAGGATGCGCTGAAGCAGGCGGAGCTGCAGACCGTCGACCAGATGCTGAAGGACGGCACGATCACCCAGCAGCAGGCGGACGCCATGAAGGCAAGGATCAATGCCGGCCAGGGCCTTGGCCCGATGGGCGGTTTCGGCCTGCGCCCCGGAGGCTTCAAGGGGGATCGGGCTCTGATGCAGGAGCTGGCCACCGCTGAAGCGAACGCTGTCGCCAGTGCCCTGCACATGAGCGCGACGGACTTGAAGAATGCCTTGAAGGCGGGGAAGTCGCTCAGCGACCTCGAGGCGCAGCAAAAGGTCAGCGATAGCGCGGTGAAGACTGCCATGAAAAACGCCGCGAAGGGCGTGCTCGACAAGGCCGTCAAGGCGGGAACGATCACGCAGGCGCAGGAAGATGCCATGTTGGCGCGGGTTGGCTCGGGCCTGAAGTTCCGCTCTCGTCACAAGGGCGGGCCGGCGAGTCCGGGGGCCACCCCGGGGCAATCGCCGGCACCCACGCCCGCGGCCTTCTACTCCACGATCTAGCCGGTTCGGGCGACGGCTTGGCGAGAAGCCGGTTACGGTCCGGCGACGAAAGGCCGCGCCCTTCAGCTCTGTAGCGTTTGATGCCTAAGCTGAAAACCGGGAGGAGTCTTGAAGCTGCTGCAATCGCTTCTGACCGGGCTGCAGTTCACGCTCGTCGCCCTGGAGTTGCCGCCGGACCCCCGTGAGCGGCATTTCTGGAGCCGGCTGGCGTCGCTTCAGCTCGTCTACTCGCTGGCCGGGCTGGTCCTCGGGTTGGCCTGCGTGATCGGTGGCATCCTCCTCTTCTTCCACGGCGTGGCCGGCTCGAGCAGCTGGGTGGGCGAGGTCATCGGTCTCAAGAGCAAACTCTCCGACGCCGCCCCCGGCACCGTGCTCTTCGTCGTGGGCCTCGCGGTCGTCTTTCTGACCCGCTTCACGGTTCGGGTGCGGCGATCGATTGAAATCGACCTTGCCGATCGGCGCGAACTGCCGGATCGTCGACGGAAGGCCGGCTGAGCCCGGATCAGCGAGGCATCGCCCCAGGGGGCGCATAACGTTGATAGATCGCCTGCACCTGCCGGCGGGTGCGTTCCCGGTCGCCACTGTTGTCGATCACCTCGTCGGCCCGGGCGCGCTTGTCATCGAGGGGCATCTGGGCCGCGATCCGACGGCGGGCCTCGTCAACGCTGAGCCGGTCGCGCTCGGTCAGGCGCTGGAGCTGCGTTCGAGGGTCGACCCAGACCACGATGACCTTCTCGACGCTGCCAGCCAGGCCGTTCTCGTACAGCAGCGGGATGTCCAGAATAAGGATGCCAGAGCGCTGGTTACGGGCCGCCACCTCCGTCTCCATCCGTGCCCGGATCCGGGGGTGAGTGATGGCGTTGAGGCGTTGGCGGGCCGCGGCGTCCGCGAAGATGATGGCGGCCAAGCTGGCCCGGTTGAGGGAGCCATCCGGCAGCAGAACGTCCCGGCCGAAGGCCATGACGATCTCGTTGAGCGCGGGCTGCCCGGGTTCGACGACGTCGCGAGCGAGCCGGTCGGCATCGATCACCTCGGCTCCGAGCTTGCGGAACATCTCCGCCACCAGTGACTTGCCGGAACCAATCCCGCCGGTGAGGCCGAGAACTCGCATATCAGTGACGCTACGATTACCAGAGATGACCCTGGTGAAGTCGGTTGCCGTGCTGGCGGTGCTGCTGGCGGCGGTCGCCTACTTCGCCGTCCGGGCGCGCCGGCTGTACCGCATGTTGCGGCTCGGCCCCAACGAAAATCGGTTCGACCACATTCCGGAGCGGATCCGAGGTGTCCTCAGCTACGTCGGCCTTCACACCAGGATGTTCCGCAACCTGTACTCGGGCATTCTCCATTTCTTCATCTTCTGGGGATTCGTGGTCCTCTTGACCGCGATCATTCAGGCTTTCGGCGAAGGCATCACCCCGGGCTTCAGCCTGGCCCCGATCGGCGGGAACACCTGGATCGCGTCCCTGCAGGATCTATTCGGGGTGCTGGTCCTGGCCGGGGTGCTGATGGCGCTGATCAACCGGCTCATCATCCGACCGCGCCAGTTCCACGAGAGCAACGAAGTCGACGCCCTGATCATCCTCGGGCTGATCGCCACCATCATGGTCGGGATGCTGGGCCAGAACGCGGCCCGGATCGTCCAGGGTGGCGACCCGTCAGCGTCCTGGCGGCCGGCCTCTTCCGCGATCGCGCGCCTGTTCGAAGGCGTCGGCTGGCGGGGCACCGCAGCCGTCCCGGCGCATGAGGCCTTTTACTGGGTCCACATCCTGGCGGTACTGGCCTTCCTCGTCTACATTCCCAGCTCGAAGCACCTGCACATCATCGTCGCCATTCCCAACATCTTTTTCCGCAAGCTTGGTCCCAAAGCCGGCGCCGCGCTCGCGCCGATCGATCTCGAACACGCCGAGCACTACGGCGTCAGCCAGGTAACCCAGTGGTCCTGGAAAAACCTGCTCGACCTGTACTCCTGCACGGAATGCGGTCGCTGCCAGGAGCAGTGTCCGGCCTTCCTGACCGGAAAGCCGCTCAACCCCAAGATGATCATCGTCGACGCGCGCGAGAACCTCTACAAGACGGTCCGCGACGCGCCGGCCGGGCAGCGGCGAGATCCGCCCCAACCCCAGAAGCTCATCGGGGAGGCCATCAAGGAGGATGAGATCTGGGCCTGCGTCGCCTGCGGCGCCTGCCAGCAGGAGTGCCCGGTGCTGATCGAGCATGTCCCGAAGATCATGGATATGCGCCGTAGCCTTGTGCTGGAAGAGAGTAAGTTCCCCAAGGAAGCGCAGAACGCCCTGCGGAGCATCGAGACCCAGGGCAATCCCTATGGTCTGCCCCGCGCGCAGCGAAGCGACTGGGCGGGCGGGCTCGGCGTCAAGACCGTCGAGGAGAAGCCGGACGCCGAGTATCTCTATTTCGTCGGCTGCGCGGCTTCCTACGACGAAGCCAACCGGGCGGTGGCACGGGCCTTCGTCAAGCTGCTGCAGAAGGCCGGTGTCGATTTCGCAATCCTCGGCCCTCGGGAGACCTGCAACGGCGATCCGGCGCGGCGCATCGGGAACGAGTACCTCTACCAGACCCAGGCGCAGGCGAACATCGAGGCGATGAACACAGCCAAGGTGAGGAAGGTGATCGCCAGCTGCCCGCACTGCTTCAACACCATCAAGAACGAGTTCCCCCAGTTCGGCGGCACCTACGAGGTTGTGCACCATACCCAGTTCCTGGCTGGCTTGATCAAGGATGGCCGCCTCAGGCCGAGCAAGGCGATCGACGGCAGGTTCACCTACCACGACTCGTGCTATCTCGGTCGCTGGAACGACATCTACGACCCACCGCGCGAGGTCATCGAAGCGATCCCGGGCGCGAAGCTGGTCGAGATCGAGCGCCACCACAAGCGCGGCTTCTGCTGCGGCGCCGGCGGCGGGCGGATGTGGATGGAGGAGAAGATCGGCAAGCGAATCAACCACGAGCGCGTCGAGCAAACGCTGCGCACCCAGGCGCCGCGGGTGGCGACCGCCTGTCCCTTCTGTCTGACGATGTTCCGCGACGGGATCGCGGCGAAGGGCGCCGAGACCCGGTTGCAGGTGAAAGACCTCGTCCAGTACCTGGCCGAGTCGATCGACGGCGAGGCACCACGCCTGACCACCACTTCTGGTTGACTTTGGTGCTGCCGGGGGCGTACTGTACGGAGGCTATGAGGCGGCGGATCCGTTCAGCAGGCATCCCGACCTTCCGGGGCGGAGCCTGCCCTTTCCGGGCCTCACAGCATTGAAAGCCAAGTAAGCTAGATCCCTTTTCGAGCGCTTTCGACCGTGTGGCCCGCCGGCCCACGGTTTTTTTGTGTCCAGCCAAACCATCGAGGAGTTGACATCATGGCGATCCGAGTAAGCGATCTCAATGCGGCGGCGGTCGAGATCGAGTCGATCTCGAAGCGCTTTGGCCAGGTCGGCCGCATGCGCCAGCTGATGCCATGGCGAAAGCCAAAGACGCCCAAGCTGGCGCTCGACCGCGTTTCCCTGCACGTCGATACCGGGCGGATCACGGGCATCCTGGGCGCCAACGGCAGCGGCAAGTCGACGCTGATCCGCATCCTGGCGACATTGCTGACGCCCGATGCCGGTAGGGCGTGCGTGTTTGGTTATGACGTCGTGACGCAGGCGGCCGACGTGCGCCGGCACATCAACCGGGTGTCGGTCGAGGCGTCCTTCTTCAAGGAAATGAGCCCCTGGGAGAACATGCTCTATGCCGCGCGCCTGTACGGCGGTGGCGGCGACGGGACGCGGAGCCGGGTGGAGGCGATGCTGGAGCGCCTGGGGCTGCCCCTCGACACGCTGGACAAGCCGATGAAGCAGCTGTCGCGCGGCCAGCAACAGAAGGTGGCGATCGCGCGCAGCTTTCTGACCTCGCCCTCCCTCTTGCTGATGGACGAGCCAACGACCGGCCTCGACCCACGCTCGAAGCGTGAGGTCCAGGACCTGGTGACGTCGATCCGCCGGGACCGCGCCGCGACGGTGTTGCTCTGTACCCACGATCTGCAGGAGGCCGAGGTGCTCTGCGACCGGGTGGTCGTCATCGACCACGGCCGTGTCCTGGCGGAGGGAACGCCGGCCGATCTCATCCGCATCCACGCCGGGCCCGACGGCGGCAGCCTGGAGGACGCCTTCATGCGCTTGACCGGTAAGCGGCTCGAGGAAGACGAGGAGGAAAAGGAGGAATGATTGGGAATAGCCTTCGCTGGGAACTCAACGCCTTTACCGGGTTTATCGAGCGGCAAAAGAACCTGTATCGCCGCTACTGGGCCTGGGAAGCGGTCTGGCTGCTCTACAACCTCGTCAGTGTGCTGAGCATCGGCTACCTTGCCTCGGGACTGTCAACGCTCGGCCTCGAGCCGGGCCATAGCAACCTTCAGCAGGCCCAGCTGTACCTGTTGGTGGGGGCGCTCCTGTGGACCTATCTCTCGATGGTGTTCTTCGAGATCGCGTTCGCCATCACCTGGGAGCGGTGGGAAGGGACGATCGAGTACACGTTCATGGCGCCGATCAGGCGGTTGACCCACCTGCTGGGGATGTGCGCGGCGTCGTTGATCTATGGGATCGCGCGGGCGGCGCTCATCGGGCTGGCGCTCGTTTTCCTGTTCAACCTTGATCTCTCGCACGCCAACTACTGGGCGGCGCTGGCGATTTTCGCGGCTGCGACTCTGCCGCTGTTGGGCCTTGGCATCTTCACGTCGATCCTTCCACTGCTTTCGCCGGAGAAGGGCGAGCAGATGGCCTTCGCGGTGCAGGGCGTCCTGTTGCTGATCTCCGGTGTCTATTACCCGATCACGGTGCTGCCGGGGCCGCTGCATCTGGCGGGCATCCTTTCGCCGCTGACCTACACGCTCGACGGCGTACGGGAGGCCTTGCTGCACGGGCTGTCACTCACCGGCGCCCTGCCCGATGTCGGCATCCTGCTGGTCATGGGCATCGTCCTGGTGCCTGCCTCGGTCTGGTGCTTCGGCCGGGCCGAAGAGCGGGCCAAGCGGTTGGGGCTGCTGAAGCGCAGTGGATAGGTTTCGGTAGCGCGGCCGTCAATAGATAAAGCCGAGGATGCCGCGCATCGCCGTCACTGTGCGGTAGTCGACGCGGCCCCAGCCCCCGCCGGGCACGCCCCACCAATTCATCTCCGACACCAGAAAGGAGCCGTTCGCGTTCACCGACTCGACGTAGCCGACATGGCCTTGCGGCGACGTGGCGCTGATCCCCATCACCATGATGGCACCGGCTCGGGGCACGGATCCCTCGGCGAAGCCGAATGCGCGCGCGTTCCACCACCACTGGGCGGCGTTGCCGCGCCACGGTACGTAGCGTTTGTGGGCGACCCACCAGGTGCAGTAGCCGTACGTGAAGCCGTTCGCGCCGCCCGAGACCGGCCCAGCCGACCAGGCAGGCCCCGACCGAACCGCCGTTTGGACCCGGCGCCCTGAGGGGGCGGCAGCTGGCGCTCGCGACGTGACGACCGCCGTCGTCGTGGGAGCCGCCAGCACGTAAATCTCAATGACGGGCGGGGAGGCCAACGCCCGCGGAGGGTCGTTATCGCGGACCGAACTGCCCTGAACGGAACTCGTGAGTGGAAGGGCAGGGCCGGCGGCCGCCGCGGACACCAGCTGATGGGGTGCCGAGGACCAGGCGCCAAGGCCGAGTACGAAGATCGCGCCGCCACCCGCGCCGCGGCGCAGGGTCATACCAACGGTGCGGATCACGGTCCAACCTCCTTCCCTCAGTTGGATCAGATGCGCCGTCTACAGCGGCCGTTCAGAACCCTAAGTGCAGAGAAGAAGTCCGTCCGTTATGTAACTGGCCGTGTTAAACCCTACTACAAAGGGTGCACAGGTTGTCAAACCCGGCAGTCTGGCGCTGGATTCGGGACACTTCGGGAGGCCGCCTTAGAATCAACCAATGCTGAGCCGGATCGATCACGTGGGGATCGCGGTCCGGGATCTCGATCAGGCGATCGAGGTCTACGAGCGGCGCCTTGGGCTACGGGCGAGCGGCCGGGAGCGGCTGGAGAATGAGGGGATCGAGATCGCCATGATCCCGATTGGAGAAAGCCGGATCGAGCTCATTACGCCCCTGAACGCGCAGTCGAAGGTCGAGAAGTTCCTGCAAGACCGCGGCGAGGCCGTCCATCACGTGGCCTTTGCGACCAGTGACGTGGGCGCCTCCCTGGCCCGGGCCGCCGCTGCAGGTGGGCAGTTGCTGGACGAGGTAGCTCGGCCCGGAGCGCATGGCACCCTGATCGGGTTCGTCCATCCCAAGAGCATCTGCGGCGTTCTGACCGAGTTCGTGGAAGCGGATGGCCAGTCTGGCTCCTAAGCCCGGTTCGGACCACCCGTCCGAGTCGACCACCGATAGCGGGCTTACGCTCAAGCCGGTCTACCGGGCGCAGGACGCTGGTCCACAGCCGCCCGACCCCGGGCAGTACCCGTTCACACGCGGCATCTACCCGGAGATGTACCGACGGCGGCCCTGGACGATCCGGCAGTACGCCGGCTTTGGCAGCGCGGCCGAGACGAATCGTCGCTTCCGTTATCTGCTCGGGCAGGGTCAGACCGGTCTTTCGGTCGCTTTCGACCTGCCCACCCAGATGGGTCACGACGCCGACGCCATCATGGCTCGCGGCGAGGTCGGGAAGGTTGGGGTGTCTATCTCCTCGCTGAAGGACATGGAGACACTGCTCGATGGCATCCCGCTGAGCGAAGTCAGCACCTCGATGACGATCAATGCCCCCGCCGCTCTGCTGCTGCTGCTCTATGAGCTCGTTGCCGAGCAGCAAGGCGTGCCCGGGAATCGGCTCAACGGCACCGTCCAGAACGACATCCTGAAGGAATACGCTGCCAGGGGCACCTACATCTTTCCGCCCCGGCCATCGATGCGTCTCACGACCGATCTGTTCGCCTACTGCAAGCAGCGGCTTCCGAGTTGGAACATGATCTCGATTTCGGGCTACCACCTGCGGGAGGCAGGGGCGACGGCGGTCCAGGAGCTGGGGTTCACCATGGCGCACGCGATCGCGTATGTCGATGCGGCCCGCGCCGCCGGCCTCGAGGTCGCCGAGTTCGCGCCCCGCCTGTCATTCTTTTTCGCCGTCTTCTCCGACTTCTTCGAGGAGGTGGCCAAGTTCCG
>Ga0066690_10000603_pt1 | contig 11529 bp, 10 predicted proteins | sample GraSoiAngelo_139_FD_62303 | JGI IMG/M metagenome (GOLD analysis project Ga0066690, IMG submission 62303) | Grasslands soil microbial communities from the Angelo Coastal Reserve, California, USA - 14_0929_12_20cm | ecosystem: Environmental > Terrestrial > Soil > Grasslands | place: USA...
TTCCTGAGCTGGGGCGCCAACGTATACTGCCGCGCGCTGCTCGGGCTCGACATCCATGACTGCACCTCCGGCTTCCGCTGCTACACCCGGGCGGTGCTGGAGGCGATCGGGCTGGAGCGCGTGATTTCGGATGGTTATTCGTTCCAGATCGAGATGGTCTACCTGTCCGCCCTCCAGGGCTTCAAGGTCACCGAGGTCCCGATCCTCTTCGAGGACCGGCTGGCGGGCGCGTCCAAGGTGACGCGCGGCGAGATCGTCACCGACTTCCTGAGCGTCATCAAGATGCGGCTCCGGCATGGCGGTTAGCACCGCCCGGCCGCTGGCGGTCGCGCCCAGCCTCTGGCGCCGGCCGCCGCTCTGGCTGAGCCTGGGCTTGGCGCTGGCCCTGGTCACCCTGCTGCCCTACCTCTACGCCCACCTGGCGGCGCCTTCCGGGAGGACCTTCATGGGGTTCTTCTTCCTCGGCGACGACGCCAACACCTACCTGGCCAAGATGCGGGGCGGTTTCGACGGCGCCTGGGCCTGGACCAACCGCTACACGACCGAGCCCAGTCAGCCCGTCTACTTCTTCGTGTACTGGATCGCCCTCGGTCACCTGGCGGCCCTCCTCCACCTGCCGCTGCTGGTGACCTTCCACGCCGCGCGCGCGCTCGGCGCGGTGCTGCTGCTCTATGCCGGCTGGATGTTCATCGAGCATTTCGTCGAGGACCCGGGCGCGCGTCGCTGGGCGCTCTTCTTCATGGCCTTCGGGCTGGGCATGGGCTATCTCCTCGAGGCGATGGGGAAGCCGGTCTTCCTCGGCCAGAAGACCGACACCCTGGACTGGCGGATGCCCGAGTTGAGCGCGTTCTACTCGATCCTGGCACTGCCCAATTTCGCCTGGGCGGCCGCCCTCCAGGCCATCGCCGCGGTCCTGACCCTGCGCGCCGCGGAACGCGGGAGCCTCAAGACAGGCTTCTTCGCCGGTCTCGCCTGGCTCGGCGAGGCGTCCATCCATGCCCAGATGCCGATCCTGATCGGCGGCGCGATCGTGGTCGCCGTCCTCTACCGCCGCGTCAGTGCTCGCGGCTACCTGGCCGTGGCGCTGGCACTGGCGATGGTGGCGCCTTACGTCCTCTATTCGTATGTGGAGCTCCACAACCCGGAGGTCTCGCGCTGGAGCGGGCAATGGCGGAACAACTTCGCTCCCGACCTGCTGAGCCTGAGCCTGGCGCTGGCCCCCCAGCTGCTGCTGGCCGCGCTGGCGCTGCCCCGGATGCTGCGTCGCCGTTCCCGCGGCGACGTGTTCCTGCTGGCCTGGCTGCTCCTGCTGGCGGTCATCCTCTGGGCGCCGACGCCGGCGGACAACCTGCGCCGCCGCTTCTTCGACGGGATCTACCTGCCCCTGGTGGTGATGGCCGCGGAGGGCTTCTTCACGGTCGTCCTGCCCCGGCTCCGGGAGCGCGGCCGGCGCCTGCTCGGCTTCGGCTACGTGTCCTTCGCCTCGGTCGGCAGCCTCTTCCTGCTCCTGGGGCCGCCTCTGGTGATCTCGAACCCGGCCTACTCGGTGCCCAACGGCGACTATGCGGCCCTGCAGTGGCTGTCTCCTCAGCCGCCCGGCGTCGTGCTGACCTCCGACCGGTTGGGCCTGTTCGTGCCTGCCTACACCTCGGACACGACCTACGTCGGCCAGTACAGCGAGACCTATAACTGGCGAGTCAAGACGGTGGAGGTGAACGGGCTGCTGCACGGCCAGGGCGACCTGCAGGGTTTCCTCGTGGAGCACCACGTTCGCTACTTGGTCTGGTCGACGGAGGACACGAACGTGGTGCCGCCGAGCAGCCTGGGGACACCCGCCTTCACGGCCAAGGGAGTGGAAGTCTTCCAGCTCTACTGAAGCCTCAGATTCCGCGCGGAAACGTGAGTTTTTACTACCGGCGGCGGACGCAGATCTCCGCCAGCGAGTCCTGGTAGACGGAGCAGTCCCACTTCTCGGGCAGGGCCTCGAGGACGTTGGTCAGCGCCTCGTGGCGGTTGTAGACGACGTAGTCCACGCCGTACTTGTCAAGCACCTGTTGCCAGTCCGACCGCAGCGTCTGGACGTCCTGGTACTGCTGCAGGAAGGGGTCGCCCATCACGGACGCCTCGCCGTAGATGAAGACCCTCCGATTTGGATCGGGATAGAAGCGGTAGAGCAGGTAGCCGCCCCAGCCGTACTGGTTGTACATGCGCGTTCCCACCTCGGGATGGTCGGCCAGGTATCGGGCGGCGTCGACCGGGTAGTCGCGGGCGGTGTCCTTGGTCTGCTGCGAGAGCACCGTGCCGATCCGGAACGCGATCGCCCCCGCGATCACCAGCAGGGCGATCACGGTGACGGCCTGCAGCACCCGCGATGGGGGAGGGGATTCCAACCGCCAACCGCGCGAGGCTCGCAGCTCCTCCCAGACCCCGGACCAGGTCTCGATCAGGATCGGTGTCGTGGCGGCGACGAAGACCGCGATGTTGCGTGCCGATTCCAGCGCCAGGGTCAGCGCGGCCAGCGTCAGCAGCAGCTGGTAGACGGTGGGGCGCCGGAAGGCGAAGCCGGCCAGGAGCAGGAGGGTCATGGCCAGGAAGGGCAGCATCACCAGCATGTGGAAGTCGGGCGAGAACCACTCCACTATCAGCCGCCGCTGCGCGGGGCTGGTCAGGGTCTCGATGGGGTTGGTGTAGACAGCCAGCCCGTGCGGCGTGGCGAGCACGGCCACCAGGCAGATCAGGGTGACGAGGCCGAGCGTCCGCACTCGCCGGCGGTGTGCCTGGCGGCCGATCTCGTCGCGGTCGAGGGCCCACTCGGCCAGCTCCGAGAAGATGGCGATGCCCAAGAAGCCGAAGGCGACCACGAAGCCGCCGTGCAGGTTGGCCCAGAGCGCCACCACCAGGGGCAGGTAGTAGACCGAGCGGCTGCGCCCGGAAAGGTAGGAGGCCAGCCAATAAAGCTCCAGGCAGGTGAACGCGAAGGTGATCATCTGGGCGCGCGGGCCCCAGATGGGAGCGCCGGCGAGCGCGCCCAGCACCAAACCGAGGCCCGCGATCACGTACGGCCGCTGACCGACCCGCGAGGTGCGGTAGATGAAGTAGAAGCCGAGCCAGGTCAGGGCGCCGTAGGAGAGGCTGATCGCCGCCAGCCCTCCCCAGGAGTGCAGCCAGGCCATCAGGATCTCGGCCAGGTACTCGTGGTCGATCCAGGGATGGCCGGTGACCGTGTAGGTGTAGAGGTCGTGGTTGGGCAGCCGGCCGTTCGCCAGCATCCAGCGCCCGGTGGCCAGGTGCCACCAGAAGTCGGGGTCCTCCACGGCGGTCGTGAAGGCGGCCGCGACCGCGGTCATCACCCCGCCCAGGAAGAGCGTCCGTGGGCCGAGCCGGGAGGCGGTCAGTGCCGGACCGGCCAGAAAGGCACGAGCATCGGCACCCTCCGCAGGTAGCGCCGGTACTGGTCGCCGAAGGCCTCCTCCAGCACCCTTTGCTCCCAGCCGATGCGGAGCGCCTGGGAGACGATGAAGACCAGCAGCAGCAGCAGCTGCCAGGGCCCGAAGACAGGCAGCATGACGCCGATGCTGGCGACACCCTCTCCGAAGTAGAGCGGGTTCCGGGAGAGCCCGTAGGGACCGCCGGTGACCAGCTTCCGAGCCTCCGGGAGGATCGAGAAGGAACGGCGCAGGTAGGCCAGTCCCCAGACCGCCCAGACCATGCCGAAGGTGATCAGGAGGTCGGAGACCAGCAGCGCGTTGGGACCGTGAGGCACGCCGGGCAGGTAGCCGGTGGCGAGGATCGCAAAGGTTCCGATCAGGGAGACCAGCACCACGGGCGCCCGGCGGTCGGACCCCCGGGAGGGGAGGCGGACCACGTACATCACGACCAGCATGGTGAAGAAGGACAGCCGCAGGGCTCGGTTCACGAAGGCGAGAAGGTCGTCGACGGTGGCGTGGCCGGTGAAGAGGCGACCGGCGGCCGCCCAGACCACGATCAGCTGGAAGACCAGGAAGAGGCCGAAGAAGAGGGCGGGGAGGGTGCGGCCGAAGAGCAGGTCGGCCCAGTAGCTTCGGTTGAAGGTGGGCCGCTGCCGGGCGGCGGCGGTCGAGGAGACGGTCACGGGGGCCCGTAATCTAACATCGACCGACTTGGCCAACAGCGAAACGAAGGTGTCCGAGAAGAAGTCTTCCAGCGGCTCTCAGGCGGCCTCCAGCGCCCTGCTGGCTTGGATCGACGATGAGATCCAGCAGTTGAAGGCTCAGCTGCCGCAGCTCGAGCGGGCGGCCGCCGAAGCCGCCGAGGGCCTCGACGAGGCCGACGTCATCAGGCGCCACGTCCTGCTCCACCCGGAGCGCTTCACTCCCCACGAGCGCGACTCGATGATCGAGAAAGCCCAGCTGCTGGCCGCCGCCCAGAACCGCGCCGAGGTCACCGCGGAGTCCGTCCGGGAGCGGATCCAGTTCTGTGAGGCGGTCGCGCTGGCACTGCGCTCGGCGCTCAGCGCCGGGGAGACCGCCGCCAGCGGAGCGCCCGCCCCGACGGCGCCGATCCGAACCCTGGCAGTGTTCCAGGCGGTCGAGGCGGAGCGGCTCCAGATCGCCCGGGACCTCCAGCAGGGACCGGCCCAGGCCTTCGCCGACATCGTGCTCAAGGCCGAGATCCTGGACCGGACGGCCAAGCGGGCGCCGGAGGCTCTACCGGTCGAGTTGGAGGAGTTCCGGACCATGGTCCGGACCGCGGTTGAAAGCTTGCGCAACTACCTGTTCGAGCTCCGGCCCGACTCCCTGGACGAGCTGGGGCTGGTGGCGACCATGAAACGCTTCTCGGTCGAGTGGGGGGACCGGACCGGGGTCAACTGCCGGCTCACCGTCGTCGGAGAGGACCGGCGGCTGAATCCCAGCCACGAGGAAGGCATCTTCCGGATCATCCAGGAGGCTCTGGCCAACGTCGCCAGGCACTCAGGGGCCGGCGCCGTCGACGTCACCCTGACCTTCGAGCCGGAGATGACGATCGTCAACGTCCGCGACGAGGGCGCCGGCTTCGACCTCGACTCAACCGAGCACGGTGCCGGGCGGCCCCTCGGCTTGGTCCAGATGCGGGAGAGGGCGGAGGCCCTGGGCGGCGAGTTCGCGATCATGACGCTGCCCGGACACGGCACCGAGGTCGAGGTGCGCCTCCCGGTCGCGACCTAAATCCCGGTCCCCACGCTTCGTATTCATGACTCCGCCGTGTCGGCGCCTCGGCGGTGGCCTGAGGGCGCACAAGACGTTGCCAGGCGACCTTTCCGTGGTTAGGATGTGCGGCGAATCGCGGACGGGAAGCTTCGAGAAGGCTCGACCGGGATTCGCAAGAAAAGCGTTGGACTAAACGTTCAACGAGTCAGTAGTTCCGATCGAAGGAGGTGAATAACGGAAGTGTCTAATCTCATTTGGAAGCTGCGCGGTCTCCTGCACAAGGAGGAGGGGCAGGGTATGGTCGAGTACGCCCTGATCCTGGTGCTCGTCTCCATCGTGGTCATCGTCATCCTTCTTACCATGGGCGGTCAGATCAAGAACGTCTTCTCCAACGTCGTAACCGCGCTGAACGCGTAAGCGCTAGCCAGCAAAACAGGATCACCCTGAAGCGAATACCTTCCAGAGAGCCCCGGCCGCCGGGGCTCTCTGACTTTCTTAGTTCGGACGGACCCGCAAGACATCGTGGTGAATTGCGTTTCGGTTTTCGTGAAGCGGCCCTATAATGGCGCCGCTTTTCAAAGGCAACATTCCCCGGAGGTGAGTTTCCAGTGGCAGTAGCTCAGGCACCCGCTCGTCCACGAGCGGGCGGCGGCCGTCTTTTCATCATCCTCGGCGTCATCCTGGCGCTGGTCGGTTTCGGACTGGCCGTTCTCCTCAGCTCGCTCGGCGGAGCCGCCAAGGGAGGCGGCGCCGGCTGCCCCTGCGACCTGGTCGTCTACGCGGCCAAGGACATCGGCCTGCGCACCCAGATCACGACCCAGGACCAGCTCACTGTCAAGTCGATCCCGGACAGCTACAAGCCGGCCGGGGCAGTGGTCCTCGACACCAACACCAAGGCATCCGATCAAAACCGGATCGCCCTCAAGGCCGTCCAGAACTACATCGCCGAGATCGACATCGCCGCCGGCCAGCCGCTCCTGACGAGCATGCTCGCCAAGCCGGGCGACACCGTCACCGGCGCCCAGGCCGCCTACCTGCCGATCCCCCAGGGCTACGTCGCCATGACGCTCCCGACCGGTGAGCTCATCGGCGTCGCCGGCTACATCCAGCCCGGCGACTACATCTCGCTGCTGGCCAGCGTGGGCGCGGGCAAGACGGGCGCGACCGTCACCGTCTTCACGCAGCTGCACGTGCTCCGGGTCGGCGCGGCCAACCTCAGCGTCACCTCCGCCGCGGCCGGTAACAGCACGCAGCAGACCGCGCAGCAGCAGGCCAACGCCAGCAGCCTCACGGTGCTCGTGACGCCCTGCCAGGCGGAGCTGGTCAAGTGGCTGGCGCTGAACACCCAGCTCAGCTACGAGCTGGAGTCGTTCAAGGACTACTCGCCGTCGAGCACTGGGCCGGATCCCGCCTGCGCGAACCTGAACGCGGCCAAGGGCATCCAGAGCACGGACATCGTCAGCAAGTACCCCGCCTTCAAGACGGCTCTCGGCGGACCCTAAGCGAGTGCGACACGGCTGAGAAGCAGGCCATCCGGGTCGTCATCGTCGATGCCGTCCCCTCGACCGTGGACAATCTCAAGAAGCTGCTCAGCTTCGAGTCCGACGTGGAGGTCGTGGGAACCGCGCTGAGCGCGGAGGTGGCCATCGACCTTGTGCGCCGCCTCACCCCGGACGTGGTCTTGATGGACGCGAACCTGCCCGGGGTGGACGGGATCAAGGCGACCCAGGTCATCGCCTCGGAGCCGCCGCACACGCCGGTCATCCTGATGTCGGTGCAGGGCGACCGCGACTACGTGCGGCGGGCCACCCAGGCCGGGGCCAAGGAATTCCTGGTCAAGCCCTTCAGCGGTGACGAGCTGGCCGCGGCACTGCGCCGCGTCAACCAGCTCGAGAAGTTGAAGCGGGCGCCGCTCACGGTGCCGGTCATGGCGCCGGCGCTTACCGGCGGCGACGGGCCGAGCACCGACGGCGAGCGCCGGGGCAGCGGCCAGATCGTGCTCGTCTTCAGCGGCAAGGGCGGGATCGGAAAGTCGATGCTGGCCCTGAACCTGGCCGCGGCGATGGCGCGGGACCTGGAGGGGACCACCGCCCTGGTCGACTTCGACCTCCAGTTCGGCGACCTCGGCGTGATGCTCGGCCTCGACGCCAGCCGCAACATCTACCAGGTCGTCGAGGCCTTCCCCAACGTCGACATCGATTTCATCAACGCCCTGATGCCGGAGGCCCCGGGCGGCCTGCGCGTGCTGCTGGGCCCGCCCAGCCCGGAGTTCGCCGACCTGGTGACGGCCGAGCACACCCGGGCGGTGCTTCAGATCCTCCAGGGCGCCTACGACCACATCGTCGTCGACACCGACTCCCACCTCGGCGAGGTGACGCTGGAGGCGATCGAGCGCGCCGGCCAGATCGTGGTCCTGGCCGACCTGAGCCTGCCCGCGGTCAAAGAGGCCCGCCTCGCGCTCCGCGTCTTCAACCGCCTCGGCATCAACAGCGAACGCATCAAGCTGGTCCTGAACCGCGCCGACGTCAGCGCCGGCATCACCGCGGCCCAGATCGAGTCGAGCCTCGAGATCAAGGTCGCGGCCAAGCTGCCGACCGACGCCAAGACGGTCCAGAAGGCCACCCAGCGGGCTGACGCGTTCGTCACCCTGAGCCCCAACGTCGAGATCAGCCAGAGAGTGCGGGAACTCGCGGTTTCTCTGGTACCCTTGCACGCTGCCGAAGAGGCCCGAGCCGCCCAGACCGGGCGCAAGGCCGGGTTCTGGTCGCGGCAGTCGGCAGGCTAGGCACTAAGAAATGGGTCTTCTCGACAGGGTCAACCAGGCGAACCAGCAACGAGCCACAACGAGTGCTCCGGGTGCGCCCACCGTCGCGCCGCCGCCGGTCGCACCGCCCAGCAACGGCGCCCCCGCGGCGCCCGCCGCCGCCCCGGCAGGCGGATCGGCGCCGCCGCCGCAGCAGACCGCGACTCGGCAGTCCCAGGCCGCCCCCGCCCCTCCGGCAGCGCCCGTCGCGGGGGGGCTCGCCGAGCGGACCGGCGCGGTCGCCGTCACCCCGGCCTTCGCCGCCGCCAAGACGGCGGTCCACGCGAAGCTGCTGGAGCAGTACGCCAACAAGATCGACGTCACCGACCGGGAGTTCGTCAAGGAGAAGATCGTCGAGCTCTCCGAGGACTACATCCGGACTTCCGGCATGACCATGACGCGGCCCGACCGCGAGCGGCTCATCGAGTCGCTGATGGACGACATCCTCGGCCTTGGCCCGCTTGAGGTCCTCCTCAACGACAAGGACATCACCGAGATCATGATCAACCACCCGAAGCAGATCTACATCGAGAAGAAGGGCACCCCGATGCTCTCCGACGTCACCTTCGAGAACGACAAGCAGCTGATGCGCGTCATCGACCGCGTGGTCAGCTCCATCGGCCGCCGGGTCGACGAGTCGACGCCGATGGCGGACGCCCGTCTCAAGGACGGCTCCCGCGTCAACGTCATCATCCCGCCCCTGGCGCTGAAGGGCCCCTGCATGACGATCCGGAAGTTCTCCAAGGAGAAGCTCGGACCCAACGACCTGATCAAGTTCCGGTCGGCGACCCCGGAGATCATCCGCTTCCTGCAGTCGGCGGTGCGTTCGCGTCTCAACTGCCTGGTCTCCGGCGGCACCGGCTCCGGCAAGACGACGCTGCTCAACATCCTCTCGACCTTCATCCCGGCCGAAGAGCGGATCATCACCTGCGAAGACGCGGCCGAGCTGCAGCTTCAGCAGGACCACGTGATCACGCTCGAGTCACGGCCGGCCAACGTCGAGGGCAAGGGTGCGGTGCCCATCCGCGACCTCGTCAGGAACTGCCTCCGGATGCGCCCCGACCGGATCATCGTCGGCGAGTGCCGCGGCGGCGAGGCCCTGGACATGCTGCAGGCCATGAACACCGGCCACGACGGCTCCATGTCCACTCTTCACGCCAACAACCCGCACGAATGCCTGGGCCGCCTCGAGACGCTGGTGCTGATGGCAGGCGCCGAACTTCCCTCGCGGGCCATCCGCGAGCAGATGGCCTCGGCGGTGCACATCATCGTCCAGCAGCAGCGGCTGCGAGGCGGCCCGCGCAAGATCGTGAGCGTTGCGGAGATTACAGGTATCGAAGACGGCGAGATCCACTACCAGGAGATCTTCGTCTTCAAGCAGATCGGGATCAAAGACGGAAAGGCCGTCGGGTATCACACCGCGACCGGAATCAAGCCGATGCGTCTCGACCATATGAAGGCGGGGGGCGAGGAGCTTCCCGACGACCTGTTCGTGCCAACGCCCGAACCCAAATTCGAAGAGCTGTATTAACCGCTAGGAGCTGAACGCCAGATGAGTCTCACGACCATGCTGATCGGGATCGTCGCCGGACTCGGCGTGCTCGCGATCTTCTACGGACTCGCCCAAACCCGGAAAGCCAGCGCCGACCTGCAGTCCCGGCTGGCCGAATACGGTGTCGTGGATCCAAGCCAGATCCCGGGCGCGGGGCCGATCGAGCCGCCGCCCAGCAACTTCCGCGAGCGCCTCGCCCGGATCTTCCAGCCGGCCGCCGACCGGTTCGGCCAGGGCGACGTCAAAAAGGGCAAGCCCTCGCTCCAGGAGCAGCTCGCCAAAGCGGACCTCAAGCTCCGGACCTCCGAGTACCTGGGCATCCAGATCGGCCTCACGGTGCTGCTCTTCCTGATCGGCTTCATCCGCTTCGGCGGCATCAGCGGCATCGTGCAGGCGGTGATCATGGGGGTGATCGGGTACTTCGTCCCCGGCTTCTACGTGAAGTTCCGCCAGCGGCGGCGCCTCAAGGCCTTCAACAACCAGCTCGGGGACACTCTGCTGCTGCTCTCCAACGCTCTCAAGGCCGGCTACTCCTTCGCGCAGGCAATCGACACCGTCTCAAAGAACGCCAGCGCACCGATCTCGGAGGAGTTCTCCCGCTGCGTACGGGAGATGAACCTCGGCGGTTCGGTCGACGAGGCGCTCGGCCACATGGTCAAGCGCATCGAGTCCGACGACCTCGACCTGATGGTGACCGCCGTCGCCATCCACCGGACAGTCGGTGGCAACCTGGCCGAGATTCTGGACAACATCGCCTTCACGATCCGCGAGCGGGTCCGCATCAAGGGCCAGATCGCGACCCTGACGGCCTCCGCGCGCTCCTCGGGTCAGCTGATCACCGCCCTGCCCGTGGTGCTCGCCATCTTCATGTACTTCGCGACCCCCACCTACTTCAAGCCGATGACGGAAAGCCCGGTCGGCTGGATCATCATGGCCATCGCGCTGGTGATGATCGCGCTTGGAAACGTCGTCATGAGCCGCGTCACGGCGATCGAGGTCTAGTCATGAACTCAACCACCATCCTGCTTGCAGCCCTCGCCGCCGGCGGCATCTTCCTCGTCTTCTGGGGGATGTACACGACGCGTGGCTCCGCCGTCTCCGGCGACATGGTCCAGGACCGGCTGGCGGCGTTCAGCGGCCAGCGGCCGCTGACGCTGGACGAGGTCGAGCTCCAGAAGCCGTTCGAGGAGCGCTTCATTCGCCCCCTGGTCGACCGACTGGGCAAATACCTGGCTTCACGGACGCCGGAGAAGGCGCGCCAGGACCTCCTCAACCGGCTCAACCTGGCCGGCCGCCCCGGCGGCCTGACGCCAGAGAGCTTCACCGCCCTTCGCTATGGGCTGGCCATCGGCCTCTTCATCCTCGGGCTTCTGCTCGGGCTCCTGGCCGGCAACCCCGTCGTGGTTGCGCTCGGTGCGGCGGTCGGGGCGATCATCGGCTTCTTCGGTCCCAACTACTGGGTCAGCACCAAGGTCACTGCGCGCCGGAAGGAGATCCAGCTGGCGCTGCCCGACGTGATGGACCTGCTCACGATCGCGGTCGAGGCCGGCCTCGGCTTCGACGCAGCGGTTCAGCGCGTCACAGAGAAGTTCGACAACGCGCTCGCCGACGAGTTCAAAACCGTCCTCCAGGAGGTGCGGCTCGGCCGTCCGCGACTGGAGGCCCTGGACGAGATGGGCCGCCGCTGCGGCGTCGAGGACCTGCACAACTTCACCCAGGCCGTGATCCAGTCGGAGCAGATGGGTGTCGGGCTGGCCAAGATCCTCCGGCTGCAGTCGGAGGAGATGCGGCGCAAGCGCCGGCAGCGGGCCGAGGAGCTGGCCGCCCAGGCCTCGCTGAAGATGATGCTGCCGATGGTCGGCTGCATCTTCCCGACCCTCTGGCTGATCCTGCTCGGCCCGGCCGTCCTGATCATCATGAAGGCGCAGCACGGCGGCTAGAGCCAGAAGACGCTGGGAGTCTTTTCTGACCTCCTGAAGCTCAGCGTCCCGTGGTGGGAGCTGGCGCTG
>Ga0066690_10000607_pt1 | contig 11508 bp, 8 predicted proteins | sample GraSoiAngelo_139_FD_62303 | JGI IMG/M metagenome (GOLD analysis project Ga0066690, IMG submission 62303) | Grasslands soil microbial communities from the Angelo Coastal Reserve, California, USA - 14_0929_12_20cm | ecosystem: Environmental > Terrestrial > Soil > Grasslands | place: USA...
TAGCTCAGACGGTCGCCATGCGCCTCAGGCGGCGGACGAGCAGCCAGATGCCGGTGATCGCCGAGATGGTGCCACCGATCATCAAGGGCAGGACGACGAGGTCCCACCAGGGCCGCCTATTGTTGAGTGCCGGTAGGTCAAGATCGTGCAGCCCGTCGCGCCACCAGCGCCAGGAACGCGTGGCCGCGTCCACGAATCCCACGGGATCGCCGCTGACCGCATCGAGGTAGAGCACGGAGTGGTCGGCGTCGTCGAAACTCACCCGCCACGCAGGGAGGTGTTTCTCCCGCCCGTGCCGGGCGTAGTAATAGACGTCGTACTTGTCGACGCGCTCGACGCTTGACACCTGCGCGCCGGGCCCGAGCACCTGCGGGGCGGCCTGCTTGACCGCGTCCGCCGTCAACTCTCCGCGCAGCGCCCCGCTTTCGGCGTCGACCCAATAGGTCCGCCCATCCTCGAGGAGAAATTTGTAGCCGGGCCGCCCGTCGAATTGGCTGAGGACGATTGCCTTCGGGATCGCGGGCCCTCCGGCGGACTTGCGCACGCGGGTCAACGCTGCCGCCTCGCCCACGCGAATGCGCGCCCAGTGCACAGCGCCTCCACGGGCCCGCTCCGCCTGGCCTGGTCGAGGGTCGTTTCCCACGCCGAGCACCTCAAGCAGGCCGCTCAGCGCCCACGTCAACACCAATAGCCCGAACGCGACTCCGGTAACGTGATGCCACAGCGACATCCCGTGGTAGCCGCTGACACGCCACTCGCCGCGCCGCCGCCTCGGGAACAGCTGATAGACGCCAAGTATGATCCCCGTCAGCGCGAGGCCCACCGCCACGCCCGGGAGAACGAGGTTCACCCACATCCAGGCGTCGGGGTGGTCGTAGTACAGCCACATGAAGTAGAGCCAGTGCGGTACCGTGCCGAGCCAGGTGGTAATGCGGGTGGCCCGCGTGACGACCGCCGGTAGTGCTCCGGAGTTGCGGGACACGTAGACGGCGGTGCCGGCGTTGTCGCCAAACCGCACCCGGTAGACAGGGAATGCCCACCGTTGCTCGCCACCCATGAAGTAGTGATCGCTGCGCGGGAGGAGCTCGACACGCTCGACTGGCGCAACCGGGCCCACGATTGCCTGCGCCACTCGGGTGGCGGTCTCCGAGGAGATCGGAGTGAGCACCTGGCCATTGCGAGCGTCGATCCGCGCGATGTCCTGCGAGCGCCCGCGGTGTTCACGCGTCAGGGCGTATACGAGATGCCCATCCCACCGCTCCAGCCTCGCGCCAGCGACGGAGTCCCGTCCACCGCCTTGCGCACCGTACAGCTCCACGGCCCGCTTGACTCCGATCAGGGTGGCGTCGGGCTCGTAGCCGTGCAGCAGGGACAACTGCTGGGATTCGGTGAGCTCGGGATAGGGATAGTACATCAGCACGATGCCGCTGCCGAACCAAACGAATACGAGCAGCCCCAACGCGATCCCGATCCAGCGATGCGTCAGGTAATTCAGCCGCTTGAGCATCCTAGAAGGCGGCGCCGACCCCCACGACCAGGCGTCTGGGTGCCGCGGGAAACGCGAACGTGCCGTACGTGATGTCTCCATCGGTCGAGTACTTCTCGTCAAACAGGTTCGTCACTCCGAACGCCGCGTTATAGCGGTGCACCTGCCACCGAATCTGTCCATCCGTCACAAAATACGACGGCAGCAGCACGGTATTGAAGCTGTTCAGGTATCGCGAGCCTTTGTAATGCCCCTCGAGCTCGAGCGTCGCGCCGCCGCTGCCGATATCGAGACCGAGATCGAGCTGGTGTTTGGGTGAGAGAGCCACCCGGTAGCCCGTCAGGTCGGTCGGCGTCCCATTGTTGTTGAATTGATAAACTCCGTATCTCCCGTTGTAGTAGGCGTATTTCGCGAAGCACGACACGGCCTTCGTCGGGCGTGCCTGGACGCCAAACTCCGCTCCACTGAACTTCTGCTCTCCGCCATTCACCGTCTTGAACTCCTGCGCCACCACGCGGACGACGATGGGAATCCCGTTCCGGTCCATGTCGAATACCGACAATTCCATCGCCAGCCGGTTGTCGAGCAGGCTGGTCTTGATCCCGCCTTCCCAATTACGCACGTCCTCCGGAAACAGCTTCAGCGTGTCCGCCTGGGACAGGGCGGACGGGGCGCGGGGCGGGAGGAACGCCCGCGCGTACTGCGCGTACACGCTGAGCTCCGGTCCCCCGACGTGATCGCCCAGCAGCCGGTAGGAGACGCCGACCTTGGGGCTGACTTTGGTATACGTCGCGTGGATTTCGGGGCCCGAGCCCGATCGCACGGCGGTCAGGTGGTTGACGTCATAGCGCGCGCCCGCCGAGAGATGCCAGCGGTCGGTGAGCGACACCTCGTCCTGGAGATAGAACCCCCAGAAGTCGCCGCGATACCGGTTGGGGCCGAAGGACGACGTCAGCATCTGGTTCACCGACGGAAACCGCGGGTTGTTGTAAATGACGGGCACGCCGAAGCTCACGGTGTCGGTGTATTCGATGTCGCCGCCGGCGCTCCCCTGATTGCGCTCGAAGCTTCCTCCCACCAGCACGTGCTGCGCGACGCGCCCGCTCGTCACGGTGGATTCGAGCCGGAGGTCGTTGAAGTAGTAATCCTCCTGCTGCACCTCGCTGAATGGGAACAGGGTGACCGTGTCCGGCGCCGTGAACACGACGCAGTCACCGTCGTTCACGAACTGGTACTTGAAGTGCCGATAACCCAGCACGTCTTCCACGCGGGCCGTGGACGAGAGTTGTCGGCTGACGTGGGTGGACACGCGCACCTCGTCCTGATTGTAGGCGGCGTAGGGCAGGTTCAGGTTGCTATAGAGACTGAAGTTGGGGTCGGAATCGGAGAGCAGCCGGCCGTTGCTGACGTAGGGGAGTGGGGCGGGCGTTCCCCCCAGACTGGAGGCGTAGTTGGCGGTCACCCACACCTGGGTTCGCGAATCGATGATCTGCTTGAACTTCCCGAAGATCGACGACTCGTGCCGCTTGGTGGTGGGGCTGAGCGCGCTCTCCCGCTGCTCGCCCTGCCACGAGACGAGATAGCCGCTGCCCAGGGAGTCCGTGGGTGCCCCGGCGGAGGCGTTGACCCGCACATAGTCCCACGCGCCGGTCTGCACCTCGCTGCGAAACTCCGGGTGCGAGGGTGGGTCGCGCGTTATGAAATTGATGACGCCGCCGATTGCGGTGCGTCCGTACAGCGCGGAGTTGGGGCCTTTGACGACCTCGATCTCGTCGACGTTGTCGATCGGCATGGTCGTGAGGCGGGCGCTGTTGCGCGAGTCGGTCTGGGGGACGCCGTCGATGAGCAGCAGCACCGTCTCGTTTTCATTCCCCTTGCGCGGTAGCCCCCGCAGCTGGATCGACTGGAAGTTCTCGCCGTACGACGCGTCGGTGACGCCCGTAACGCTGCGCAGCGCCTCCAGCACGGTCTTGGCGCCACTGGCGGCGAGGGCCGCAGCGTCGACCACTTCGACGGCCGCGGGCACATCCTGGATCCTGGTCTCGGTCTTCGTCGCCGTGACCACCACCTGGTCCAGTAATGTCGGTGCGACGCGGAGCACCAGGTCTACCGTCGCGTCCTGCCCAGACGCGACCGTCACCGACTGGCTCACCTTGGCGTATCCAATCCGGCTCGCGCTGAGCGTGTACCTACCCGGCACTACGTTCGCAATGCGATATTGGCCGCTCTCGTCGGTCGTCGCGTGCCAAGCGGTGCCCTCGAGCGACACACTCGCGCCCGCAATCGTTTGCCCGGTTCTCCCGTCCGTCACCCTCCCGCCCACACTACCATTCTGGAGCAGCGCGCGTCCCACACGAGGCACCAGGGCCGCTCGCCCCGTCTGGCTGAACACGACATCCACCTCGGCGTCGATCAACACGTCCGTGAGAGCCGCCGCGACGGTGATGCCATCCGCGCGGAGGCGGATCCGAGTCCCGACGGGCAGCCCGTCATCGCTGTAGACGAGCTGCAGGCCCGACAGAGTCGAGATCGTCGCGAGCGCCGCCTTGAGGGGCACGTCCTTCAGGTCCAGCGTGAGCCGCTCTCGCAGGATCGGCGTGCGACTGATGTCGACCGGCTGCGGGCCGGGCGCCGCCGCAAGCAGGAAGCGCGGGCCGCGAGTCACCGCGGTTTCGGCGGCCTCTTGCGCCGGTGCCTGCGGTGCGAGTGCGACTAGCAAGAACCACGTGCAGCAGGATCGACAAAGCGAGCGCATGAGGTGCCTCCTCGTACGGTTCATGGCGCCGGGCGAGATTAGTGCCCGGGCGCGAGGACCACGGTGCGTCCTGCCCGCTGCACGCGCACATTGAGCGACAGCGCCAGGAGCTCCAGGACTTGTGAGAGTGACTCACGGCGAAACGTCGCGGTCAGACGACGCTCGGCGAGCGAGCTGTCCGTGAGGCGGATCGCGACGTCGTACCAACGTTCCAGGGCGGGCACGACGTCGCCGAGGCGCGTTCCATCAAACCCGAGGTCGCCCTGAGTCCATGCGATGTACGACGTGACGTCTACGTCGTGGGTCACCGTGGCCACGCCGCTTGCCACCACCTGAGCCACGTCACCGTGCGCCAACGTCACGAGGGGCCGCCGAGCGGCTCCGGCGGTGGGAGGGGGGGGTCGGTACAGCGCCACCATGCCCGTGGCCACGACGACGCGCATCCCGGGGGCGTCGGGATAAGCGCTGACGAGGAACTCCGTGCCGATGTCCTCGACGACGCCCGCGGCGGTGTGGACGCGGAATGGTCGCGCGGCGTCGTGCTTGACCTCGAGATAGGCCTCTCCCTCGAGATAGACATCGCGCGTGCCGCTGGCGCGGAAGACGCCGCCATTGGCGGGCAACCGCAGCCGGCTCGCCGGGCCGAGCATGAGCCGGCTGCCGTCGGGAAGCTCGAGCACCGCTGTTTGGCTCCGCCGGGTTGCGAACGCTCGCAGCTCGCTGGCAGCGGTCCGCCAACGCCCGTATACCAACAGCGACCCCGCGGCAACAAGGATTAGCAGGGCTGCAGCGGCCAGCATGCGGCTCACAGGGACACGCACCGGGGGCGGGGAGGACGACAGGAGATGAAGCGGTGGACCGCTCATGCGGCGGCGTAGTCGCTGCCACGCACTGCGCACGTCCCAATCGCGCCGCTCCGCGCCGGACGGTCGTCCGGCGGCACCCATGGCGGCGACTAGTGCACGCAGCTCAGGATCAGCGTTGACCCAGTCGGCCATAGCGGCCATTTCGTCGGGCGAGGCCCGACCGGCCACGTAGCGGTCCAACCGCTCCCAATCGATGCTGTTCCAGTCCATATACCGGAACAACACCCAAGCCGGTCGTTCCCCCTACACGCCGTGGACGGCGGCGATCTCTAGCCTAGGGTCTGAGGTGCGCCAGTTGCTGGCGCAAAAACGCCAGGGCGCGTCCCATCTGCGCCTCGACGGTCTTCACCGAGATCCCCAGCACGCGCGCGATCTCGGCATAACTCATCTGCTGCTGCCAGCGCAGGATGACCACGCTGCGGCGACGCTCGGGCAGCCTGTGGACCGCCTCGCTGAGAACTGAGGCAAGCTCGGTCGCTTGTAGCTCCTCGTCTGGTCCCATTCGAGGTGCAGCGATGCCGAGCGCGATTTCCTCGCGCGTGGCGCGCCGGACTACCCGCGCGACCACGCGCTCGTGCTTGAGAGCACCCAGGGCGTGGTTGCGACAGGCCGCGAAGAGATACGCCCGCACGCCGGTGGTCGGTTCCCACACCGCTCGATGCTCCCAGATCCGCAAGAACACCGCTTGAACCAGCTCTTCCGCTAAGTCGGGGGAGCGCACGTAGCTCTCCACGAAGTCACACAGCCTGGCGTAGTAGGTGTGGAACAGCGACTCGAACGCGCTCTCGTCAGCAAGCCGGACGCGCGCCGCCCACTCCCGCTCCGCGGCATCGGGCGCGAGTGAACGAGGGCGGGTGGCGACTTGTCGTGTGCGAGAGAGCATCTGCTTCCACCGAAAGCGCAAAGAGGTGCGCCAAGTCGGTGTGCGTCAAGTGCGGCCCCCCTAGCGAATCACGAACAGCTTCGACGCGAGCTTCCCTATCGCCCGACCCACTACCGCCACGGGGCCTCGCACGCGCTTGCGCTCCAAGCTGACGGTGAGCAAGGCGAGCTGGGTGTGACTTGAGCTGGTCGATCCGTGCCTGGAGCCCGTCGATGTCGGCCTGGAGCCGGGCGATCTGCTTCTCGAGGCCGAGCACTTCGTCGAGCGTGGCGGCGCGAGCCAGCAGCTGCTGCAGCCGGTCGCGCAAGGCGATGTTGCTCTTGAGCCGCGCCTCGAGATCGGTGTATTGGTCGGTGACGTCGGTCCCCGTGAGGAGGCGCTGCTTCTCCTTGCCCAACCCCGCCACCTCGTCCATGATGCCGTCGAGCTCTCCCGCAGGCACTCTGGCATCCACCCGTGCGTTACCGTTGCTGCTCCCGCTCGAGCGCTCCAGGTAGCCCCCCGAAGGTGCCCAGCAGCTACCTTCCGAACGCAGAGGCGGCTAACCTTCCTTGCGTGAGGCTCGCATGACCTGCTACCCCGCGCTCCGCGCGACGTGGCTCACGCTCGTGGCGTCGACCCTGGCCGCGTGCCCGCTCGGTCCGCCCCCTCCGCCGATCAGCGTCCCGGGCCCCAGCGATGCGGCGGACGCGGCCACCGGTTTCGACAACCGGAGCAACGGCGTGGCGGACGACTCCACGCATCAGGCCGATCAGGAGACGTTCGACGAGGTGGAAGACATCGTGGACGGTCTGGGCCCGCTGTACAACGCTCAGTCCTGCCGCGAGTGCCACCAGAACCCCACCTCCGGCGGTGCCAGTCAGGTCAGCGAACTGCGGGTGGGCCACAACGCACCGGACGGGCGGTTCCAGAATGCCGACATCCCAATCGCGCGCGGCGCGGTCGTCATCTCCGGTCGTACACTCGTCAACGATCGGGCGATCTGCCCGAACGCGCAGTTTCCAGACTCGGAGATTCAGGAGCGGGTGCCCGACACGGAGACCATTCGCACGACGCGCCTGTCGCTCAACCTGCTGGGCGACGGCCTGGTGGAAGCCGTCGCGGACGAGACGTTGCTCGAGATCGCGCGCGTGCAGCGGCGCACGACGCGCGGCACCATCCGCGGGCAGGCCCTCTATGTGCCGATCCTGGAAGCTCCGGGGGAAACGCGCGTCGGGCGCTTCGGCTGGAAGGATCAGCACGCCAGTCTCTTGTCGTTCTCGGCCGACGCGTATCTCAATGAGATGGGCATCACCAGCCGGCTGTTTCCGGACGAAGTGACCACGCTGTGCAATACGGCGTCCGAGCCCAACGATTCGACGCGCGCGGACAGCCTCGCCGACATCGATCGCTTCGCGCGGTTCCTGCGCGCCACCAAGGCGCCCGCCCGCGACACGCTGCTCGCCGCGACCCCGGCGGCGCGCCGCGGCTCGGAGCTGTTCGACGCGATCGGCTGCGCCGCGTGTCACGTGCGTACGTTGTTCACCGCCCCGGCCGGGACCGCGCTCAACGGCGGCAGGCTCACCGTTCCGCCCGCGCTCGGCGGGAAAGTCTTTCACCCCTTCGGAGACTTCCTGCTGCACAATGTCGGCAGCGGCGACGGCATCGTGGTCGCGATGTCCGAGCACTATGGACGGAACGTGTATCAGACCGTGTGGAGGGAGTTTTCGATCGACAGTATCGGCCGCACCCGCAACAAGGTGCGCACGGCCCCGTTATGGGGGGTCCGGCTGCGCCCGCGGCTGATGCACGACGGGGCGTCCCTCACGTTGCGCGACGCGATCGTGCGGCATCGGGGCGAGGCGAGCGACGTGTCTAACCGCTTTGCCCACCTGACACCGAGCGATCAGGAGGCCATCATCGCATTTCTGAAGTCGTTGTGAGCCGCCAGATATCGAGGATACCGCTCCTGGCGTGATCGTTGGAGTTCCCCTCCGGCAGCGCGATCCTCCCATCCGCCACAATCGGGCTGTTCCAGTGACCATCACCGCACTCGAGTTTCGCGACCTCACGCCCGGTCGCCGGGTCGTAGACGCGCAGGCCGCCGCCCGGGTCGTACACGAACACCAGGCCGCCGGCGACGACGGGGCTGGTGCCGGAGTTCCCGTTGCCCCACAGTGGGCGCAACTCGCCGTCGCGCAGCGTCCACGCGGCCGTGCCGCCCTCGTCGGCGGCGAACAGCCACGTCGCCGCCCTGCTGCGCAGCACCGCGGGCGCGGTGAAGCGAGCCGCCTCGGACGGGACGACTTGGCGCTCCCCGCCCCGATGGGGCTGGGGTCCCCGCATCTGCCGCCAATCCAGCAGCCTGATCGATCCGTCCTTCCCGCCCTGCGCGATCAGGTTGCCGCCGAGTAGTACGGGCGACGTCGAGCCCAGGTCCGCGTCGCGCGCCTCGAGGTCGGCGGTGTTCACCGGCGTGTAGTTGCCGAGCAGCTCGGTGGCGTTCGAGTCGAGCTCGAGCACGGCGTCACCCCAGTCGTTGCGTCCGTCCCAGGGCCCATTGCCGGTCGCGACGTAGATGCTCCCGGTGGTCGAGTCGATCACCGCTCCGGCGCGGCCCCAGATGGCCGAGCCGCTGGCCGGGCAGGTCGCCGGATCCAGTAACCCCGGCCGGTCGCTGCACAGTGAATTCCACACGTGCAGGAGCCTGCCGCTCGCGCCGTCCAGCACCGCCACATGTCCCTGATAGGGTGACGCATCGCCGATGTAGCCGGCGGTGGTAGCGATCACGTGGCCGCGGAAATAGTTCAGCGGCGACGCGATCTTCTCGCGCCGAGGGAGAGCGGTGATCGCGGTGCTCCAGACGACGTGGCCGTCCGCGGCGGCGAGCTTCTGGATCCGGCCATCGGGTGAGGCCACGTACAGGTGCGCCCGGTCGGGATCGGCCACGGGCGTCGCGGTCGTCATCCTGTACGATCCGGCCCACGAGCCGTACTCGGGCGGCGTGTACTCCCACCGGATCGCGCCGCTGCCCGCGTCGATGGCGAGTGTCTTGCCATACGTCGTGGTGACGAAGAAGACGCCGCGGAGGTAAATGGCCGCGGCGTCGACCGTGCCGTCGATGGCCACCTGCTGCCGCACGAGCGACCGGACGTTGGCGGCGGTAATTCCGACCGGCGTGCTGGGCGCACTGGAGCGGCCGGCATCCCAACCGAAGCGAGTCCAGTCCTGGGCGTTGGCGCCCGCGCTGCCGAGCAGCGCGCCGAGAGTCGCGAACCAGATGACACGGGCCATGGCGTCCTCCGCGGTTGCGGGCCTCAGTTTTGGCCTGCACATTTGCCGTCTGTTTTCTTCTTGTGCCTTGAGAGGAGCTCCGCATGTCCACTCGCTCGCTCTTGCGGGCGCCTCTGCTCTGCTGCGCCGCGCTGTTCGTCGCGTGCGCCGAGGAACGCGTCGCCGCCCCGCCGCTCGCCCCGCCGTCGTTCGCGCGCCAAGGCGGGCCTGCTGCCCCGCCCACCTCCCGCTTCTACCAACAGCACAACCTGGTGTCCGACGGGGCGGTGCCGGCCGACCTGGTCGATGCCAACCTGGTGAACGCGTGGGGGCTGGTCTCTGGCCCGGCGACGCCGTGGTGGATCTCCGACAACGGGAAGGGCCGCTCCACGCTCTACAATGTCAGTGGCGGCACCATCCCGCTCATTGTCACGGTTTCGGGCGCGGGGGGCGGGCAGAGTGCGCCAACCGGTCTCGTGTTCAACGGCGGCACCGGCTTTGTCGTGACCAACAGTGCAGGCACGAGCCCGGCGCGTTTCATCTTCGCGAGCGAGGACGGCACGATCTCTGGATTCAGGGGGGTTCCCGTCGTGATCGCCGTGGACAGCTCGGCGAGCGGGGCGGTGTACAAGGGCCTCGCGATCGCCAGCACGGCGACCGGCGACGTCCTCTACGCAACCAACTTCCACGCCGGCACCGTCGAGGTGTTCGACAGCCACTTCCATCCGGTCCACGTGACCGGCGCGTTCACCGACCCCCGTCTCCCCGCCGGCTACGCGCCCTTCGGGATCCAGAACATCGGCGGGACTATCTACGTGACCTACGCGCTGCAAGATGCGGACAAGCATGACGATGTGCCGGGCGAGGGCCACGGCTTCGTGAACGCCTTCGACACGGACGGCAATCTTATTCGCCGCGTCGCGTCCCGGGGCGAGCTCGACTCGCCGTGGGGGCTGGCGCTGGCACCCGCCGACTTCGGGACGTTCAGCAACGATCTCCTGGTCGGCAACTTCGGTAACGGGCGGGTGCACGCCTTCCACCCCGGGCGCTTGGAAGGCAACGGCCAGTTCCAGCGTCGCGGCTCTCTGCACTCCGGCGACGGGCAGCCCATCGCCATCGACGGCCTGTGGGCGCTCAGCTTCGGCAAGGGTGCCGCCAACAACGGGCCGACGAGTACCCTCTTCTTCACCGCGGGCCCGGGCGGCGAGCAGCACGGCCTGTTCGGGACGCTCGTGGTTGCCCCTCCCGGCGCACGCGAGAGGAAGAGACCGTAAGCGCGGAGAGACTTGGTTCGGATATTCACTCAATGATCACTGGTTTGAGCACCAAGGGACGCAGCGCACGGCTTCTTTGGTAATGAGCACGAGCGCCGCGAGACCCAGGGCCGTCAGGACTACCGGTCCTGCCACGTTGTAGGTCTGCGCCTCCGCATGGTCGATCGCAGCTAAGGGCACGCCCACGCGTTCAAGCGAATCCGCCGATGCCCCGGGCTTCGTTCGCAGTCCCGTCAAACTGTCTCCCATGATCACAGGACCCCGGATGATGAGCGTCTCGCCGCTGTGGAGGACCACGCGCATGGTCTGCGTGCTATCGGCTGTACTGAATCGCTCGGGCTCGAGCGATTGAGTCTTCCACGTCATGCACGCGCCGAGGAACGCGCCGCCCGCAACAATAGCGACGACGCGCGCGCGGCTGGTGTACTTCCTGAACAGCGTCATTTCCTACCCCCTCGATGGGCCACCGCCTGCGTCGATCCCCCGAAATAGAAGTGTCTCCAGCTATCATCAAGGGGCCGTCAAGTAGCGCGCCCGGTCTCTTCTGCGCGCGTCACCACCCACAAGCCACCTCGCCCGGCGCGCGCGCTGCTCAGCGGTTACGTCGGGCAGATCCGTGAACCGAACGCGGGGGCGCGTGTAGCCCACCACCGCGACGCGAACCCGCAGCGGCGCCGCCCCGCGCTCGATGTCGACGACAACCGTGTCCCCCACGCGCAATTCGTGCAGCACACGCTGCAGCTCGCTGAAGCTCGCGATCGAGCGACCGCCCAACGCAACCAGCCCGTCGCCCGTGCGCAACCCCGCCATGCTCCAGGCACTGAGCGGATTGGTCACTACGAGCTGCAATGGGCTGTTGGGCCGTGTGAAATCCACGCCCAGTCTCAGATCCGGCAGCGGAGCGCCCGCACCGTCGACAGCCGGGACCGTGTCCACGCTCTCACGCAAGCCCAGGCGTGCGAAGACGGGGTCCGCATCGATCAATGCGCTGC
>Ga0066690_10000608_pt1 | contig 11508 bp, 9 predicted proteins | sample GraSoiAngelo_139_FD_62303 | JGI IMG/M metagenome (GOLD analysis project Ga0066690, IMG submission 62303) | Grasslands soil microbial communities from the Angelo Coastal Reserve, California, USA - 14_0929_12_20cm | ecosystem: Environmental > Terrestrial > Soil > Grasslands | place: USA...
GTTCGCCCCGTCATAGACTTGCACGGCCTTGTCATTGGCGAACTCGATCTCCACCCGCGTTTTGCGTGGCCGCTTCATTTCCATAAAAAATGGCAGTTGTACATTCTCTTTTCCCCCGGCATCCAGCTTACCGGAGTAGGAAATCGTGTGGACCGCGAGCCACGCTTGTAGCCCGCCCCGGGCCGACACATTCCGGTCGGCGATTTCCGTCGCCGATAAGTTGGCCGGAGCCGTTTGGCTTTCCACGCTCACTGCCACGGAGCCGGCAAATAGTAAGAAGATGCAATAGAGCAAGGTTCTTTTCAACATTAATGGTTCACTCCGATAGTGGTGTGGGCTTTGCCCGCGTTTGGATCCAGCCTCGCCACCCGTCAGCGCTGATTGTGGGGCTTTTTCTTCGAAGCCAAACAACCACTGATTAAAATCATTCCGCATATAGCGCCCCCGATATTCCTTAATCCGTCCAGCGCTACTAAGACGCTTCAGTGTTTGATGTACCCGAGCGCCCGGATTGGAATGGCGATCTATGTCGTAACCGTAGAGTCTCAAATTCTCCATGACTTCAAGCGGAGCGAGCGGCTGACCCGCCCCATTTATCAAACCCTCGATAGCCTCTCCCATGGCCAGTCGCTCTTGCATATCCGTTTGGATAACGTCCGCCTTTTCGGTCTCGTGGAGGTTTACTGCGAGGTTTCTCAACAGCCCTTGCAACCGATAGACTTCAAAATTCCATTCGTTCTGCTGTTGGACAGCAAGGGCAAGCTGCTGCCGCGTCTCTTCCATTGTTGCCTTGAGATGGTCAGTGGTCATTGTTCGCCATCCTTGTGTAGTAACTCGAAAGGGCCGAAAAGCGCGTCGCGCTACTCAGGTCCAGTCCTGATAGATTCACGGGGACGGGAACGTAGATCGACCCGTAACGACCAGCCCTTCTGCTCGAAACGTACCGATCATCACCGTCACATGACTTCCGGCCTTTACTTGCCGGCCTTTGTTGGAAAAGGCCATCCAGTATTCGCGGCCGTTTTGAGGCGTGGCTACTTGGCGTAATTGCCCAACCTGTTCCAACTCCGGGATTTGGAGCGCAAGGCCATTCTTTTCGTCGATGAGATACGGAGTGGCCTTCTTGTCATTCAGTATCTTGGCCTTTTCGGCATCGACCACGCGATAGCTGAATCGGATCAAGGAGCCCGAGGCGGTTTCCCTGACAACGATGTCGTCGATACCCCAACGCCGCCTGCAGTATTCGGCCTGTCGTTGACTTGGGACAGAGAGCGGAACAACCTTCGAAACCGGAGAGGCCGCAGGCGTCGAAAGGGTCGGCTGAGAATCCCCGATCCTGTCTTGGTCCTGAGCAGCCTGGGTTAGAGCACAAGAAACACAAATGCTGCTCACGAGTAACCCCGCGAGCAGCATCGTCTGATATGGTTGTGGCGTGCTAACCATTTGCTATGGATTCGGATACGACGGCGGCAGGTTAGCTCCGGAGGCCCCCGTATGGTTGTAGTTACCGAGTGGCGTTTGCGAAGTATTCGTTGTATGAGCCAAGGTCGCCTTGTGCGACGGTGCCAACGAGGGTCGGGTCCGCCGCTAATCCCCTTCCTGTGACGGCCTGCAACACTCTGCGTCCATCGCCGACTGCAGTCTTTACTGCTTACCGCCAGAAACCACTTGCGTGCAGCGGTCCGGGAGATTAAGGGCGCGCCTCTACTTGCCTCGTTGCGATAGAACAAATAGCACTATGTAGATAACGATAATTTACTAGTAATTAACATGAGTAAGACTCGAGGCATAAATGGACAAATAATTTGCGATTATCACGAAACGGGGTTGAGGTTTACAGCGGATCGCTTGTATGGATTGGATGTAAACCGCTTTACAACGCGGCGCATAACTTTACACTCTGGCAGGATTGAGTGTCAGCGAAGCTCGGTTTGCTCGACTTTAGTCTGCAAATCATCCTGACCTGTCCGAACCCGAAGCGCACGCATGAGGGGATAAACCTGTGAGCTGTCTTCGGATGTAGTTTCATTTACATCTTTGGAAGGAAATCTGTCAGCGGTCGAGGCGGTCTCGGCGTACAAGGAGTTGAACGAAGGAACGAAGTGAATTGCGGGTTCTCGCACCTGAAAGATCTTTTGGAATTATGCCCGGTCTATCACCAGAGTGACGCGCGCGTCGAGGCCCATGTGTTCGTGGCAGCGCTGGCGCTGTTACTGGATCGAGCTCTGGAGAAGAGCCTGCAGGCTGGCGGTAGCCTGCTCTCCACGCCGTTTGTTTGGCAGGCCCTCGAGATGATCCGCTGTGTGGAAGTCGATCTCGGCCAGTGCCGCAATGTTTTGCTTGACCCGCGGCAACCAGCACGTTGCAGAAACGCTGCGGGTTCTGGGAATCACGCAGCTGGATCCGCCTTCACCTCCGGAGGGTCGCGAATGACTCATGTAGTGACCAAAGTTAAAAACCCCTCCTTTGGTTTCAAGGGCTTATAAGTCACCGTGACAAACATGTGCTAGTCAATAATGAGGGTAAGAGAAAACCGGAATACTTTCTTTGCGCCAAATCAACTTCAGCGGCGTAACCTCGTCTTGGGAGCCGATTCGGCAGCAGGAGCGCCAGCCGCCGCCGGCTCCGCAGCCGAGCAGCGGATGTGCGCCCCTCGTAACACGAAAATGCCGCTGGCAAAAACCGTGGCCAGCAGCACCTTATAATAGTGCCCGATATCGAGTTATGGTCAAACATCGTTGATAGACCCCGTTCTCGATCTTCGCCTCTGGAGGCATTCCCAACCCTTTCGTGCACCTGGAAACGAATACAAAACAGAGTCAGCAGTTCTTCAATCCGAAATCCGTTAAAGCGCCGGAAGCTGACCAAGCCCATTTGCGCAGGCGCAAAGACAAATTGAGTCCGTACCCCCATCCTTGTGATTCAGTTAGACGTGTGGATTCGAGAGGGTTCTTCTCGCGGAAGCCCTTCAACCTTGATATGAAAGCCTTATTCGGTACCGGCCAACTCTGTGAAATACGCAGTACGAGAGGTCGAGGGCGTTCCTTCATACGGCTAGCACTAATGCTTCGCGTCGGTCCGAACCCAAACCAATCGAGAGGGGAATGATCCAAATGCGGCGGATGACCCTGGTAGTGGCGGTGGTTGCAGCGATCGCTGCGTCATTCGGACTCGGTCGGTACTACCCCCATTCACAAACAGACAGCAAGACTGGGCGACGCGTAATCTACTACGTGGACCCCATGCATCCCGCATACAAATCGGACAAGCCCGGCATCGCCCCCGACTGCGGAATGCCGCTGGTACCCGTCTACTCCGACGAGGTTGGATATAAACCGTCATCTTCGAACCTGGCGCAATTGTCCGCAGGAGCGGTCAGCATTGATGTTGTGACGCAGGGATTACTGGGGATCCGGACCGCACCGGCAGAAAAGGCCGGCGCCAATCGCAGCGTCCGCGTAGTAGGCCGCGTAGTTGCGGAAGACACGCGCGTATACAGCGTCAACTCTGGTGTGGACGTGTTCATTCGAGAGACTTTCGAGGATTCGGTTGGAACCGAAGTCAAGAAGGATCAAAAGCTGGCGAGCTACTATGCGCCAGACTTTTTGGCGGCAGCTTCAGGTTTCCTGGCAGCGACCGAGCGTGTGCCGGGCGCCGTGGGCAAGGACGGGGCACGGTTTTCGCCGAACTTTCCGGGCACGATTGCCAAAGAAGGGGTACGAAGCATTCAGGGATACACCGATCACTTGCGCAATCTCGGCATGAGCGACGAGCAGATCAAACGAATCGCCGATAGCCGCGAGCTCCCCCAGAGTATTGATGTCGTCGCGCCGGCCGACGGATTTATTCTCGCTCGGAATATTTCACCCGGACAACATGTTGACCACATGATGGAGTTTTACCGTATCGCGGATTTGAGCCGCGTGTGGGTGGTCGCCGAAGTTTTCGAACAGGAGGCGGCGAACCTGCACTCAGGCGGCATGGCTCAGGTCATCTTGCGCGAGGAAGGTCGCCGATTGCCAGCGCATTTGACTGACAGCCTGCCGCAATCAGAACCAGGTGGTGGTACCGTCAAGCTTCGCTTAGAAGTTGAAAATCCCAAATTCGTCTTGCGGCCCAATATGTTGGTTGACGTCGAGCTTCCAGTCCGTCTACCACCTGCGGTCACCTTACCGTTGGACGCACTGGTCGATTCGGGCGAGAACACGCGTGTTTACGTTGAGCATGGCGAAGGCGTTTTCGAGCCTCGCGAGGTCGAAGTGGGATGGCGTAGTGGCGACCGGGTCGCAATCCTGCACGGAGTTCAGCCAGGTGAGCGCGTCGTTGTCGCCGCCACCTTTCTGGTCGACTCGGAGAGTCGGTTGAGGTCACCAAACGCAGCAATGTCCACGCCGAATCCTGCAAGACTATCTGAGACAATGCCCAAACAAATGGCCGACGACTCCGCTGAGCACAAAAAGGCCTTCCAAAACGATCCAGTCGGCTCAATCAGCAAGAACCAAGGCGCTGGCAATGATTAGTAGGATTATTGATTATTCCGTAAAGCACAAACTAGCGATATTGGCCCTGATCGCTATAGCGTGCATCGCCGGCTGGTGGGCGATGATCACGATGCCTCTCGATGCCACCCCCGACTTGAGTGACACACAGGTCATCATCTTTTCGCATTGGGATAAGAGCCCGGACATTGTCGAAGACCAGGTCACATATCCTATTGTGACTGCCATGCTGGGGGCGCCGAAGGTTAAGACGGTGCGGGGGTTCTCCGACTTCGGCTACTCCTACGTCTACGTTATTTTTGAGGATGGGACCGATCTTTACTGGGCCCGCTCTCGAACGATGGAGTATCTCTCGAGCGTTCTTCCGCGCCTGCCGGAGGGGGTTAAAACCGAGCTAGGCCCTGATGCTAGTTCCCTTGGATGGGTTTTTCAATATGCTCTGGTGGATAAGTCAGGCAAGCACAGCCTCGCTGAGCTTCGTTCGTATCAAGATTGGAACCTGCGCTACTACCTCCAGTCGGTCCCGGGTGTAGCCGAGGTCGCCCCGATTGGTGGTTACACGCGACAATACCAGGTGGACCTCGACCCAAATCGTCTGCGGGCGTATGGCATCTCGGTTAGTCGCGTGGTCGAAGCGGTACGCAGCGGCAACAACGAATCCAGTGGACGACTGCTTGAATTTGGCGGCACGGAGTACATGGTTCGTGGCCGTGGCTATGCGCACTCGCTCGAGGATTTTGAAAATATCCCGCTGAGCGTCACCGACACAGGTTCGCAAATCCGAATCAAAGACGTCGGCCAAGTGGTTATGGGGCCTGACTTGCGCCGCGGCCTTGCCGATATGGATGGGAAGGGCGAAGTCGTTTCGGGTATCGTCGTCATGCGCAACGGCGAGAACGCGCTGGACGTAATTAATCGGGTGAAAGCGAAAATCAAAGAGATCGAGCCGGGGTTTCCGGATGGCGTCAAAGTCGTTCCGATTTATGACCGGTCCGAGCTGATCTACAACACGATTAGCAATGTGAGGGGCACGATCATTGAGGTTGTAATCACGGTCGTTCTCATCATCCTGGTTTTCTTACGGCATTTCCCCAGCGCGTCCATCCCGATTGCAACCATGCCGATCGCGGTGTTGCTCGCGTTCATTCCGTTCCGCTTGATGGGGATGAGCGCCAATATCATGTCCTTGGCGGGATTGGCGATCGCATTCAGCGAGCTTGTTGACGCTTCGATCGTGGTCGTCGAACAAACTCACAAGAAACTCGAACTTTGGCAAGAGGCGGGGCGCAAGGGTGACTGCCGCGAAGTCGTGGTCGGTGCGATCAAGGAAGTCGCTGGGCCAACTTTCTTCACATTGCTGGTGATCGCCGTCTCCTTTCTGCCAGTTCTCACGTTGCAGGCGCAAGAAGGCCGGATGTTCAGGCCGCTGGCCTATACCAAGACGCTGACCATGCTTGTCGCCGCCTTCCTGGCGATCACGCTCGATCCGGCGTTGCGTCTGCTGCTGACACGTGTCGACGGCTTCGACTTTCAGCCAAAGTGGCTGTGCCGCGTTTTTAATGCCGTGCTGATCGGCGAAGTGAGGCCCGAGGAATCCAGCTTCGTCAGCCGGCGGCTGATGCGCGTTTACGAGCCCGTTGTCCGATGGACGCTGCGCCGGAAATGGCTCGTCCTCGGCGCTGCCGTGGCATTAATGATAGTCACTGTGCCGGTTTTCTACCATTTGGGATCAGAGTCCATGCCGCCGCTGGATGAAGGCGCGATTTTGTACATGCCCACGACGCTGCCCGGGATCTCCATCAGCCAGGCGGAGCAGTTACTTCAAGCCAGCGACCACATTATTCGTCAATTCCCAGAAGTCGACCGCGTCCTGGGCAAAGCTGGACGCGCGGAAACTGCCACCGATCCCGCCCCCCTCTCGATGCTGGAGACGGTAATCATCCTGAAGCCGCGGTCTTCTTGGCGTCGCGTCGGTACTTGGTATTCATCGTGGGCCCCGGAATGGGCCAAGGGAATCTTCCGTCACGTTACACCCGACACGATTTCGACCGAAGAACTGGTCAGCCAGATGAACTCTGCGCTGAAGCTTCCCGGAGTCACCAACTCTTGGACGATGCCAATCCGAGGGCGCATCGACATGCTGTCCACCGGCATTCGCACGCCGGTGGGGCTGAAGATCGCGGGCGCGGATTTGAAGCAAGTCCAGGAAATCAGCTCCGAAGTCGAAACTGAATTGAAGAAAGCAAAAGGGACACGCGCTGTGCTCGCCGAGCGCACGGCCGGTGGTTACTTCCTCGACCTGCAATGGGACCGGGAACAGTTGGCACGTTATGGCATCAGTGTTGACGATGCACAGAGGGTAGTCGCAAACGCGATCGGGGGCGACAACGTCAGCACTGTCGTTCTCGGTCGCGAGCGTTATCGCGTAAACGTACGCTATCAGCGTGATTTCCGCAGCGACATGGCGGCGCTCGGCCGGATCCCCGTCCCGGCACCCGGTCAGCGACAATTGCCATTGAGCGATCTGGCGCAAATCAACGCCGCGACCGGGCCAACCATGATCCGCGATGAAAACGGCTTGCTCACGGGATACGTTTATGTGGACATTGCCGGCCGCGATCTTGAAAGCTACATCACGGAAGCGAACGAACTCCTGCGTAACGACCTGAAACTGCCCCCAGGCTACTCCATTTCCTGGAGTGGGCAGTATGAAACGATGCAGCGGACCAAGGAGCGCCTGAAATTGATGGTTCCGATCACGCTCGTTCTGATTTGCATGCTTCTGTACTTCAACACCGGGTCCATGGCCAAGACCATGATTGTCTTGCTGGCGGTGCCCTTTTCAGCGGTGGGCGCGATCTGGTTTCTCTACGCAGTCGGCTACAACATGAGCGTCGCCGTGTGGGTGGGACTGATTGCCCTGCTCGGAATTGATGCCGAGACAGGAGTTTTCATGCTGCTCTACCTCGACTTGGCCTACGAGGAGGCCAAGCTGAATGGCCGACTGCAAAGCCTCGGCGACCTCCGCGAAGCCATCGTTCATGGCGCAGCCAAGCGCCTGCGCCCAAAGTTCATGACGTTCGCCACCACCTGCATCGGATTATTTCCCGTCATGTGGGCGACCGGAACCGGTTCCGACGTGATGAAGCGGATCGCCGCCCCAATGGTCGGCGGCATCTTCACCTCCTTCCTTCTTGAGTTGCTGGTGTACCCGGCGATCTACGAAGTCTGGCGATGGAATACCGCAGTTAAGAAGCTGCAAAAACCCAGCGAATACGCAGAGAAATCCCTAAGAGGATTGCAACTCATTCCTCACTTACCAGCCGAGAATCCCACCGGCGACTAGAAAAACGGGAGGCGATTATCCGTTAATCCGAAGGTCCGAAGGTCCACCAATCGTGGACGTCTAATTCGAGGTTGAGCTCTTGAAGGGGATGGCTAACGGTGAGTATCTCTATTGTCCCCATACTTCGCCTGGGAGGAAGTATCCTGCTGCGAGCCCAGCTAAAAAGTTTCCACAGCCGCTTTCTGATCGTGCCGGGCTGGCATGTTGCCAACCTGGGGTCCCGGGTTCTGGCTCTCTGTCAAAGGCGTCTGGCGAGCGATGAGAAAGAAACCTGGGTACAGCGCTACGCCGCAATCCCCCAAGATAGTCTTCCCCCGCGGGCCGATGCCCGCAGATTGTTGCGGCGCGCCACTCTCGGTCCACCTTATCTTATAGCAGGCTCCTCCAGGAGGCTCACTGCCGATCAGATGCAATCGCTACCCGCGTTTTTTCCCCCGATCCCTGCCGCGCCCCCGGACGGCGACATCGCTTGTCCACGGTTCTGACGCTGGCCGCCGGGGCCGTTTTATGTGGCATGCGCGGATACCTGGGGATCTCGGATTAAGCCAAAAGTCTGGGCCAGAAGTCCCGGGAGCGTTTGTGCTGCCGTCGCGAAGCGGGCCGGTTACGTGGTCCCCAGCGAGTACATCCTCCGCAACGCTGATCCGTGTCGAACCCGCGCAACTGGACCTGGCTCAGATAGGCGGGGGTATTACGTCGTTGCATCTGACAAGTGCGCGTGATGGTCAGCAGGCGAGCTACGGAGAGTTCTCCTTCCGCACTACGATTGCCAAAGGTGATCTTGCGCCATTCACCGCCGTGCGCAGGGCTCGCTCGGCACAGTTGTGGGTCGGCGCGACGCTCTCGTGCTCCAGAAAGAATTTCTCGCTAGGCCCGAATAGAGCCCGGGCCAAGTTGTGCACATCTCGGTCCGCACAGTCCAGCTAGCGCTGCCCCAAGGCCAAGAACTTTTGCTGCCAGGGATCGATGTTAGTCCAATTCCCATTATAGGGTCGCGAACGAGAATTTTGTCCTCGTTGCGCTTCCCTCTTAGGCGGCTTTCAAACCGACAGCCTCGACGAGATTGATGGCGCCTGAATGACAGCGGTATATCGATGATCGAGAGCGGTGATCTTGTCTTTGGGAATGGATCGGTCCGCAGGAAAGGGCTGCAGAATGACGGCGGTCAGCGGGGCATAGATTTTTTCATAGAGCTTCAGGAACACCAAACAGATTTGATAGCATAGCCATGTGGAAAAAGCCGGGGCGGCGGGAATGAGGGATCTTTTCCACCAAGCCCTTGGCGCGCAGCTTCCAGAGGTCATAACGGAGAGTTCGGCCAGCAGCAGTTCGCCTTTTTCAATGGCCACTATGATTGCCACTGTTATCTGCCCGTAGTTTACTTTCTCACCTTCAACGAAGAGGTGGAACAATACTTGGTCGCGGCCGTGTTACGCCCGGGCAATGTTTCCGGCTCCTGCGGGGCGATCGGTATTTTGCGCCGGTTACTGCGGCGCTTGCAGGCTGCTTTTCCCGGAGTCGTCTTGCGGGTGCGGCTGGATGGAGGGTTCGCGGCGCCGGAGGTTTTGGAGTTTCTGGACCGCCAGCCCAGAGTGGAATATGTCCTGAACCTGGCTTCCACCGATCCTGTGACATTCTGCTGCACCTCGTTAAGTGATTGACAATATTGGACAATCGACAATCAAATCTCAGTTTGCGGGCCGCCATGTCACTGGCTCCCTGCAGCGGGAGGAGCTTTCTCGCGCGGGTCTCCTTGCGCTCAGACTTGTCCCGCATGGCTCGTGAACGTGGTTCTATCTGCTCTATTCGTCAAGATTCCACAGCTGGTGCGTCTGGATCAGAAAATCCCGTCAACTCCAGCGTGCGTTCGTCGCGAAACTGAGCTCCGCTTGGATGACGGCGACTCTGGATATCCATCACGACTTGCCGGACCTCCGGAGCTTCCACGGCCGCGACCGGAATCTGCCACGGCGCTCCTGGCACCACTTGCGTGGCTGGAATGGTTTTACGCTGAATCAAGTGCCGCACCACGGTGGCACTCACTCCCAACCGCCCGGCAGCTTGCTCGAGTGTGAGGCTGTCCGCCGTGACACGACTCGCATCGTAGGCGGGCAGTTGATGGTAGTGCCGCAGCTTGCGCACCCTCACTTCGCTCCAGCCGTTGCCTGCACCGGTTCGCATCCCTAAACGATTCAGGGTGGAAGCGATCTGCTCGTCGCTTAATTGATCCGCCATCTGTCGCACCACTTCCACCGCCTCCAGCTTCGTGCAATGACGATGCCGACCGACAGCGTTCTTCTTGACCCGCAACTCCGAATGACGACCTCCGGCCCAGTGCGGGAGTAGGACAATCTCCTGTTTCTCCTTGTCTATGTCCGCTACAATCTCGCGGATCAAAATCCGCACAATCCGCTGCTTCAAACGCATGTCCGTCGAGGGAGCATTCCATACGGCCGGAAGATCCTGCGCCAGGCTCAACAGCACTTCCTTGGACGGAATCGAAACGGCCTGTGGGTCGCTCCCGAATGTCTGCAGCTTCTTCTCCAAATCTCGTACGTTCTGCAAAGCCACATTCCAGCGAGCCTCCAGTTCTGCGGCGACTAACCGTTGCTCCGGATCGACCGCTTCGTAGCGCCGCTCCGCCAGTCGGGCTTCGTAGCGCGCCTGCTCCACCTCCATCTCGGACGCGCGTCGACGTGCTTCTCGCTGTTGCCTCAACTGATCGGCCGCTTGCAACGCCGCCTCGACGGCGTTGCCTCCGATGGCTTCGAGCACCTCTTTTGCGACCGCCTCGTCTGGACGCCAACTCCCGAAGGAAATACACCGACAATCCTCACGCGCATTCGCTTGTGCATCGCGGCAGCAGTAGCGTCCTTGCATATGGCGTCTTCCGTATTCCACGCGCAGCATCCGACCGCACTGCCGACATCGCAACAGCCCGGCGAGCAACGCGCGTCCTCCCCGCGCCGCCTTTGGCTCCATGTGCGATTTCATGTGAGCGTTGGCCGCAATCATCGCTTGGTTCTTCTCGTATTGCTCCCAGGAAATGTACCTAGCATGATGATCGCGAATCAACACCATCCATTCGGTGCGTGGCTTGCAATGCCCTTTGGTCTTGTGTGCCTGCCCTTCCGCGATTTGCGTTCGCGCTTCCGTCTTGCCGAACGCGTACGCCCCCGCGTACAGAGGATTCGTCAGTATCGCCCAGATGGTGTCATACAGGGGCAGCTTCCACACCAGACGGCGCTCGCCTCGCCCGGAAGGAATAGCCGGCAAGGCGATCTTCTCGCGGCGGAACCACAACGTCACTTGCCGAACACTGCCAAGCTCAGTGAACTTGTTGAAGACCAGATCTATGCTGTCTTGGATCCGGCGATCCGGGTCCATCTCCATCTTGCCGTTCTTGCTCCAGCAGAGGCCCACGGGAAGATAAAACTGCAGTTCGCCCCGCCGGGCCTTTTGGCGGATGGCTTCGAGCGATCGCTGCCGCAGCAGACTCAGTTCAAACGTCGCCATCTCTCCTTTCATGCCCAAGAGCAAACGGGGGCGCCCAAGTCCGGACCACCAGGGGAGCCAATAGAAAGCCGCTTTCATCGGCAAAAACTATGTGAGCACCCAGCCGCGCGGCGTTTTTTTTACCCGGGGCCAGACTTTTTTCTTCCA
>Ga0066690_10000609_pt1 | contig 11498 bp, 8 predicted proteins | sample GraSoiAngelo_139_FD_62303 | JGI IMG/M metagenome (GOLD analysis project Ga0066690, IMG submission 62303) | Grasslands soil microbial communities from the Angelo Coastal Reserve, California, USA - 14_0929_12_20cm | ecosystem: Environmental > Terrestrial > Soil > Grasslands | place: USA...
GGGAAGCTCGATGTTGTCTCGCGGCACCTCCTGGTAGGGGACGAGGCTCAGGAGGTGGCTGATGAGGTTCAAATGCGCCGACTGCTTGTTGTCGGTCTCGACGACGTACCAGGGCGCCTCCCGGATGTCGCAGCGGGCGAACATCCGGTCCTTCGCCTCCGAGTAGTCGACCCACCGAGCGCGAGCTTGGAGATCCATCGGGCTCAGCTTCCAGCGCTTGCTGGTGTCGTTCATACGGGCCAGGAAGCGCCGCTCCTGCTCCTCGTCACTGACCGAGAGCCAGTACTTGATCAGGATGATCCCGGAGCGGACGAGCATGCGCTCGAACTGGGGACAGGTCCGCATGAAGTCCTCGTACTCCTCGTCGCTGCAGAAGCCCATGACGCGCTCGACGCCGGCGCGGTTGTACCAGCTTCGATCGAAGAGAACCATCTCGCCGGCCGAGGGCAGGTGCGCGATGTAGCGCTGGAAATACCACTGCGTCCGCTCGCGCTCGGTCGGCGCGGGCAGGGCGACCACCCTGACAAAGCGCGGATTGAGCAGAGCCATGATCCGCTTGATGACGCCGCCCTTACCGGCCGTGTCCCGGCCTTCGAAGACGACCACCACCCGCAAGCCGTCGTGTTGAATCCATTCCTCCAGCTGCACGAGCTCCACCTGGAGCCGCCGGAGCTCCTTCTGGTAGCCCTTCTTCCCCAGGCTGTCAGGCGCCGCCCGCTTGTCCCTCGAGCGCTTGTTGGCCGCCATCTTCGAGCAATGTATCTAAAGGGATCGCGCGCGTGACAACCCTTTTCCCGTGGGCCTTCGGTGCTGATGGTTCGGCACGCGGTAGGCGAACCTTGACCGTGGTCCCTCGGCCCAGCTCGCTCTCCAGGCTCACGCGGCCACCGTGCAATTCGGTCAATTGCTTGACCATCGCCAGGCCGAGGCCGGCGCCAGGCTCCCGATTGGTTGCCACGTCGAGCTGGGTGAAGGCCTCGAAGACCCGACCCTGGTCCTCGACCGCAATTCCCACCCCGGTGTCGGCGACGGTGATCTCCATCCAACCGGCGCCGCTGGACGCGCCGATCGAGACCAAGCCACCGCTGGGCGTGAACTTGACAGCGTTGGTGACCAGGTTCAGCACGATCTGCCTGAGGCGCATGTCGTCGGCGACGACGGCCAGTCGCGGCTGCGCGCGGACTCGCAGCCGGACACCCTTGGACCGCGCGATGGGGAGCATCATCTCGTGGAGCGACGTCAGCAGCTCTTTGACCTCGACCTCGATGAGTGTCAGCTCCAGCCGGCGTGACTCGATCTTCGCCAGGTCGAGCACGTCGGTGATCAGCGCCAACAGGTGGCGGCCGGCGGTCTGCACGTTGTCGATGTAGCGATGCGCGCGCGGCTGATCGGCAAGAGCCTGGGGATTGGTCAGCAGAAGCTCGGTGAAGCCGAGGATGGAGTTCAGAGGCTGCCGCATCTCGTGGCTCATGTTGGCGAGGAACTCGTTCTTGGCCAGGTTCGCATCCTGCAATTGGTCCATGACGCCCTTCAAGCGGAGCAGAGACCGGACTCGGGCCAGGAGCTCGACGCGGTCGATCGGCTTGCTGAGAAAGTCGTCGGCGCCGCCCTCCAGGGCGGCCAGCCGGCGCTCCCTGGAATCCAGGGCCGTGACCACGAGCACGGGCACGAGTCGAGTCGACGAGGCCGCCTTGAGGCGGCGGCAGAGCTCGATGCCGTCCATCTCCGGCATTTGAAGGTCGATGACCATCAGATCCGGCGGAGCCTGCTCTGCAACCTCCAATGCTCGGACTGGATCCTGATAGGCACTGACCGAACAGTCGATGTCTTTGAGATAGGTCCTGAGGAGCAGCAAGTTTGCACGCTCGTCATCGACCAGGACTATGGCGGGCCTGGCGCTCATTGCGGGCCGGTGTCGAGGATCGCGGGCATCAAGGCCGCCGGTAGGAGGAAGGGAAGTGCTTCACTTGACGGCCGCGGAACTATGCCACACAAACTGCGTCAGGAATACGACTGAGGTCACGGTTCCAGGGCCCCGCCGGAAATTAGATCACCTCGTGTTCGCCGCCAATGCGCATCGAGTTGGCGAAAGTGGTGTCCAAATGGGTAGCTGCGCCTACCCGTTTGGGTCGCTTAGACCCAGCCCTCCTGGGTTGCCTTTCGCGCCACCTCGGTGCGATTTCCAGCGCCGATCTTTTGGCGGATCTGACGCACGTGGAACTTGATCGTGTTCTCGGTCCGGTGCACGGTCGCAGCGATCTGTTTGTTGGTATGGCCCTCCACGAGCAGCTTGAGCACCTCCCTTTCGCCGCGGCTGAAGTCCGGGGCCGGGCGGCGCGCCTGGCGCTCGTGTTCCCCGCCGTCTCTCACCGCGGATGCCGACATCGCCGCGTGGTCGATCGCCACCGCCGCGGTGGCTGCCATCGCATCTAGGAATCCGATCCACTCCTGGTCGGGCTCCAGCGCCGACCGATGAAACACCTCCAGGACGCCCAAGAGGTTGTTTCGCGCCAGCAAAGGCACCGATCGATAGGCCTCGAAGCCTTCCCGCGCGAAGAGCGGACGGCGGCTCGATTGTCCGCGCCGGCCGAGCTCGGCCATGGTGTCGACACGCTGCGACGGAAAGCTGCGCTGCAGAAGCTCCGGGACCACCGGGAAGCGATGGTCCGGCATCGACGTCGACTGGAAGCCCGTGCTCGCCGCTATGAAGAGGTTTCCGTCCCCGTCCAACAAGAGCACGTCGGCGGCATCGATTCGCAGCCTGGCCAGAAGTTGTTCCAGGAGCACGTCGAGGGTCAGTCGCAGGTCCTGGCTGGCGGTGATGGCATAGACCGCGCCCTGGAGCGCGGTCAAGCGCTCCAGGCGATCAATGGCGGCGCTGTGGAGCTGCGCATTCTCGAGGGCCAGCGCGGTACGGTCCGCGACCGCCTGGACCCACTCGACGTCCTTCTCGGTCAGCAGCTGCGTGGGGCTCCGGTCGAAGACGGCAAGCGTGCCGATGACCGCGCCACCTGCCCGCATCGGGACCATCAGCACGCCAACCATCGGTACCTCGAAGTTCGGCGGTGGCGGCTGGGTGGCGAACCATTCCCGGCCGGCTGAGGTGACGTTCGACAAGTACTCCTCGAAAGGCATCTGCGGCACGAGCAGCGGGCGACCTGATTCGATGACCCGCTGCGACAGACCCGACGTCGGCGCCTGGCCCGGGTGCGGGTCCAGCGTGGCGACATACCGGTTCACGTAGGCGGCCGCTTTCGGATCGGCGTCGTCGGCGACCACCACGCGCGAGGTGCTCGGGTCCGTGTTCATGATCACGCCGACCCACATGCCGGCCCGCAGCCGGCTCAGGGTCGTGACCACGGTGGTGAGGATCGCCTGGCTGTCGAGCCGCGTCGTCGCGAGCTGCCGGGTGACCTCGGCAAGGTTGCGATCGCGGTCCGCCGCGGTGGTTTCGGTCAGCGTGAAGGTACCGCCTGGCGCCTTCCGTCGAGCTCGGACCTCAGGAGCAGCTCTCCCACCTGCGCCGCTCTCCGCGCCGCCAGCCGATCGCCCTCCCCGGCGGCAACGATCGATCCCTTCATCAGGATGTGCCACTTCCGCGCGAAGTCATCCGAGTCGGTGACCCCGGCGCCCTCGGCGAGAACGCGCAGGAAGATCCTGATGTTGCTCAGATGACCAACGGTCGCCAGCCGCGTCGGGCGGTCTCGCTCGATGGTCTCCAACAGCAGGTTGATGAACGAGCAGCCCTCGAAGTCCTGGCGCTGAAACCACTCGTCGAAGACGGTGAAGATCGCCAGCAGGCGTTCGCCTGGGTCGGTGGCGTGCTTCTTGACCTCGGTCTCGAGCCACTGCTGGGTCCAGAGCTGCTCGCGTCGCTCCAAAAAGGCCAGGACCAGGTCATCCTTGGAGGGGAAGTGACGGTAGAAGGTCATCTTTGCGACGCCCGCTCGCGCGACGATGGTGTCGACTCCGACCGCTCGCACTCCCTGCTGGCTGAACAGCTCATAGGCTGCCGAGAGCACCCTCTCCCGTCCCTCGCCGGCGACTTGCTCGGCCATCCCGCTATTTTAGCCGGGGCAAGACTGACCTGTCTCTCTTTGCCCTTGCACAAGATATCGCCAACCTAATTTGACAATGCCAATCGATCCCGCGAATACTGGATGAGACTTGTCTGTCTACTCCGCGGGGCTGAAAACAACCGGCTCGGCTTCGTCTGACGGTGGCGCCCTGCCGGGCACCCGTCGGTTCATCGACCAGCTCCTCGAAGCCATCGCAACCGCCGTCAGGGCAGACAGAGCGACGCTGACCAGGATCGAGAGCGAGTCCTCGATCGTGATCGAGGGCAGCTACGACGTCGGTGGGACGGCGGCCGAGCCAGGCCGGCGCTGGCGCATCAGCGCTCCCGAGATCCGACGCCTGATCGCCGAGCAGCGACCCATGATCCAGACCTGGGACCCGAAGCGGCTCCCGAGTCCCTTCCGTGAGCAGCTGGCCGGCGTGCGATGCATGGTCACCTTGCCGTTGGTCATCGACGGCGGCGTCTTCGGCACCGTCGCGGTGAGCCGGCGACAAGATCGCCCCTTCACGGGCAGCGAGCTCGCGACGCTGCAGGCATTGGGAGGGGTTGCGGTACTGGCGCTGCGCCAGCTTGGCGTGCTCGCCCAGGCCGAGGCGGTCACGGCTGAGCTCCGGAACAGCGATGAGCGCTTCCAGCTCCTGGTCGAAGGCGTCAAGGACTACGCCATCTTCATGCTCGATCCGCTCGGCCAGGTGACGAGCTGGAATGCAGGCGCGGAACGGATCAAGGGGTACCGCGCTGACGAGATCCTCGGACGTCACTTCTCGACCTTCTACAGAGCCGAAGACATCGCCTCGGGCAAACCGGCCAACGCGCTGGCCGTCGCTGAGCGGGAGGGTGCCTACCGCGAAGAGGGCTGGCGCGTGCGCAAGGACGGCACGCTCTTTTTGGCCAACGTCACCATCACGGCGCTTCACGACGAGGCGGGCCGGCTGCGCGGATTCGCGAAGGTCACGCGCGACATCACCGAGCAGCAGCGGGTCCAGGACAAGCTTCTCGAAACCGAACGGCGGGAGGCGGCGAGGTTCCACGAGCTGGCCGACCAGCTGGCGGTCCTGGAACAGACCAAGTCGCGCTTCCTCAACCTTGCCTCTCACGAGCTTCGCACCCCGGTCGCCTTGATCCGAGGCTACCTCTCGCTCTTCGAGGAGGGCACCCTCGGCCAGCTCAACGACAGTGGCAGGGGCGCTCTCTTGGTGCTGAGACGGCAGGTCCAGGACCTGAACTTCCTGATCGGGCAGATGCTGGAGGCGGCGCGGCTGCACGCCGGCATGCTCGCCCTGCGGCAAGAGGATTTCGACCTCCGCGTGGCCGCGGCCGAGGCGGTCGAGCGGGTTCGAGAGGTGGCCGCGGCCGATCACGTTCTGGACCTCTCGCTGCCGGCCGATCCCGTCTACGTGATCGCCGATGCCGACCGGCTGTCGACAATCCTCCTTGCGCTCCTGGACAACGCGGTCAAGTACTCGCCCGAGGGCGGCCAGATCGGCTGCGAGGTGCTCGCCGATTCCGGGTGGGCACAGGTCAAGGTGACCGACCAGGGCCTCGGTATCGATCCCGACCATCTCGACCAGCTGTTCAGCCAGTTCGGCCGGGTGGTGACCAGTGACACGGCGTCGATCGGCGGCGCCGGGCTCGGGCTTTACCTGGCTCGCGAGCTCGCGAGGCTGCACGGTGGGGATGTCACGGCTGAATCGGCGCTCGGGCGCGGCAGCACCTTCGTGCTCAGCCTTCCGCTCGGAAAGAGGGGAGGAGCCTCGTGACCAGCAGCTTGATTCGGCTGCCGAGGAAGCAATTCCGGGCCCGGCCGGTTGAACGAAGTCGAGAAGCAAGTTGAGGTGCAGCCAATGTTCGGAAAACTGCTGGCCCTGAAGAGCCTGGTCACCCCGGAGCCGCCTCGGTCTGAGCACGCTGAGGTTGAGCACGCGCACTGGGACGCCGCCAGTCGCACGTGGCAGCCGCACCCGCAGCCGACCACCGAGGAGCGCGCCGCCTAGCCCAGCAGCCGGCGGCAGCTGGCAGGCGATTTGACTTCGGCTCGACCGCAGGCCTAACTTAGCGCCAGACTGCGCTCCCTGAGGGGAAAGAAAAGGGGCGCCTTGGAGTCGCCTCCCCTGGGACCAAGCGGAGCCACACCAAGCGTTCAAAAAGGGGGTCCGCGATGCAGACAATCCAGCCTTCGGTTGCGACCAGGCGGCATCCGCTGGACCCGCTCTCGGCCGACGAAGTCGAGGCGGCCTCCACGATTCTCAAGGCGGGGCAAGGCCTGGATTCCGACGCCCGATTCGTCAGCGTCGCACTTCATGAGCCTGACAAGAGCGAGGTGCTCGCCTTCAAAGCGGGCGGCCAGATCGATCGCCAGGCGAAGATCGTCATCCGCCATCGGACCGAGCGAGCGACTTACGAGGCCATCGTGTCGGTGACCAACCAGCGGGTCGTCAGCTGGAAGAAGGTGCCTGGCGTCCAGCCCTCGGCGATGCAGGAGGAATTCCTGATCGCGGAGGAGAAGATGAAGCAGGACGTTCGCTGGCAGGAGGCGATGCGCAAGCGCGGCGTCACCGACTTCGACCTGGTGATCCTCGACCCGTGGTCGGTTGGTCACAACGGTCCCGAGGATGACGCGGACAAGGGCCGTTTCGTCCAGCCGCTGACCTGGGTTCGGAGCGGCCCCGGCGAGCACAGCTACGCAAGACCGGTCGAAGGTCTGCTGACTCGGTTCGACCTCGATCGGATGGAAGTGGTCGAGGTCAAGGACTTCGGCGTCGTGCCGCTGGCGACCCGGAAGGCGAACTACGAGGCGGACCAGATCTCCGACCCCCAGAACGTGCCGTCCTTTCCCGACGGGCCGCGCAAGGACTTGAAGGACCTCCAGATCAGCCAACCCGAGGGAACCAGCTTCACGGTGGAAGGCAACCTGGTCCAGTGGCAGAAGTGGAGCTTCCGGGTGGGTTTCACGCCCCGCGAAGGCATGGTCCTCCACCTGCTCCAATACCGGGAGGGCGACAGGCTTCGGCCGATCATCTATCGCGCGTCGATGAACGAGATGTTCGTTCCTTACGGCGACCCGAACCCGACCCACTACCGCAAGCAGGTCTTCGACATGGGTGAGTACGGCGTCGGGATGCTCTGCAACAGCCTCGAGCTGGGCTGCGACTGCCTGGGCGAGATCCACTACTTCAACGGGGTCGTCAACGACAACGACGGCAACCCCTACACGATCACGAACGCGGTCTGCCTGCACGAGGAGGACGCCGGCATCCTCTGGAAGCACATGGACTTCCGGACCGGCGAGACGGAGGTCCGGAGGTCGCGGCGGTTGGTGCTGTCCACGATCGCCACCGTCGGCAACTACGAGTACGGGTACTTCTGGTACTTCTACCAGGACGGCACCATCGGCTACGAGGTCAAGATGACGGGCGTCATCTCGAACGGCGCGGTGACCGAGGGCGATACGCCCAAATTCGGCAGCCTGGTGGCGCCCGGCGTCTACGGCCCCAATCACCAGCACTGGTTCAACATGCGGCTGGACATGATGGTGGACGGCCTCGAGAACACGGTTTACGAGGTGGACGGCGCCCAGGCCCCGGAAGCGGAGAATCCACACGGCAACGCCTGGGTCGTGAAGCAGACGCCCTTCCAGAAGGAGTCCGAGGCAAAGAGCCGCACCAACCAGCACCTCGGCCGGACCTGGAAGATCGCCAACCCGAACAAGAAGAACCTGGTCGGTGAACCGGTCGCCTACAAGCTGATGCCGGGCGACAACGTGCTTCCTTTCTTCAAGCCGGACTCATCGGCGAGTAAGCGGGCCCAGTTCACGACCAATCACCTGTGGGTCACCGCCTACGACCGAAGCGAGCTCTATGCGGCCGGCGACTACCCGAACCAGAACCCGGGTGGAGACGGTCTTCCCGCCTACCAGGCAGCCGACCGACCGCTCGAGAACACCGATGTCGTGGTCTGGTACTCGTTCGGAGCCCATCACCCGGTCCGGCCCGAGGACTGGCCGGTGATGCCCGTGATCCAGCTTGGATTCCAGCTCAGGCCCAACGGATTCTTCGACGGCAACCCGGGCCTCGACGTCCCGTCGACGCACAGCGCGCATCACGCGCACCACAACGGCCAGTAGCGGGGGGAATAGAAAGTGGTCGAACACAAAGAGAGCGCCGGCGACCAATCTGGCGCGGCCGGCGCCAGCACCCTGCGTCGAAACACCCTCAGCTTTCCCGAGGTCTTCGCCCAGTCGGTGGCGAACATGTCGCCGACGGGAGCCATGGCGCTCCTGCCGCTGCTGGTCTTCGTAAATGCCGGCAACGGTTCCTGGATCTCCTTCGTGATCGCCGTCGTGCTGATGGTCTGCATCGGCTACTGCTGCGCCCAGTTCTCCCGCAACACCAACTCGGCCGGATCCTTCTACGTCTGGGTGACCCGGGGCCTTGGCTCCGGCTCCGGGCACACCGCGGGCTGGGCGCTGCAGCTCGGCTACATCATCACCGGCGTGGCGACGATCACCGGCTTCGGAATCTTCGGCGCCGACTTCCTGAACCGGGTCAGCGGCGGGGCGATCCCAGCCGACAACCGCTGGCTGCTGACCGTCCTTTTCCTGATCGACATCGCGGTCCCGGTGGCGGTCGCGGTGATGGACATGCGCCTCTCGGCTCGGACCAGCCTCACGCTGGAGGTGATCTCGGTCTCGCTGATCCTGATCCTCTGCGTCGCCATCTGGCTCCATGCGGGCAGCCTCTTCCACAGCGACCAGTTCACGCTCAAGGGCGTGACGATCGGCGGCATCCTGGTCGGCGTCGTCCTCTCCATCTTCGCTTTCGTGGGCTTCGAGAGCGCCGGCGCGCTCGGAATCGAGGCGCGTGATCCTTATCGGATGATCGGGCGCGCGATCATCTACAGCGCCCTGGTCGTCGGGCTCTTCTACGTCGTGGTGGTCTATTCCCAGGTCTTCGGCTTCGCGGGCAGCAAGACCGGTTTTGCCAAGAGCCTGGCTCCACTGCCCGACCTCGCCAACATCGTCGGCCTCACCTTCCTGGCACCGGTGATGGACATCGCAATCTGCCTCAGCCTCTTCGCGTGCACCCTGGCCTGCATCAACGCCTCGGCAAGGATGGCGCTGACGATGGCGCACGACGGCATGGGCGTACCGGCCCTGACGCGCACGCACACTTCCCACCGCACGCCGCACGTCGCGATCTACGTGGTGGCTACCCCGATGGTTTTGATCGCGATCGTCCCCGTCCTCTTCGGCGCCAGCGCGGTGGACCTCACCGGCTGGGTGGGCACCGTGGCGACCTTCGGTTTCATGCTCGCCTACGCGCTAGTCTCGCTTGCGGCGCCCTTCTACCTTCGGCAGCGCGGGACTCCGTCCCCGCTCGTCTGGGTCGTCGGCGTCATCGGCCTGCTGTCGATGATCTTCGTCTTCTGGGCCAACTGGCTGCCCCAGCTCATTCCCGGGGGGCTCTTCCCGGCCCTGACCGGCGTCTACTCCTGGCTTCCCTACATCTTCCTGGCGTGGGTGGCGATCGGCCTCGTCTGGTACTTCATCGTCCGCGCACGGGACCCGCAAATGGCGCGCGGGATCGGCAGCCGCTACGAGAGCGAGGAGGTCCCGGCGCCCGCCCCGGCCTCCTGACGCGTCAGCCAGCGCCGGCGCCGAGCTCCGACCGCCAGGGGGGCTCGGCGCCCACCCGCTTGCAGACGATCGCCGCCGCCTCGCAAGCGAAGCCAAGGAGGGTTCGAAGCTCGTCCGCATCGAGCTTCAGCTCCGGCCGGAGCCGGTCACTCTCATACAGACGCGCGAGGACCGCGGCTCCGAAGACGTCACCGGCGCCGATGGTGTCGACGACCTCCACACGGGGGGCTTGGACGCGGATTCGCAGATCGGCCGTGGCGCCGAAAGCTCCCTCCGCGCCCAGCGTCACCAGCACCAGCCGGACGCCGCCGTCCAGCATCCGCTCGGCCGCGACTTCGTAGCCAAGCCCGCCGTACAGCCAGTCCAGGTCGGCGACGCTCGCTTTGACGATGGTGCTCAGCGGGATCACCGCCTCCAACCGGTCCCGGTATTCGTGGTCCGAGATCAGCCCTGGCCGCACGTTGGGGTCGAGCATGACGAGGCGCCGGCCGCTCTCACGGCCGACGAGCTCGACGAGGGTGGACGCCATCGGCTCCAAGGCCAGGCCCAAGCTGCCGAGATGGATCGAGTCCACCTCCTCGGGGAGCGACTCGGGCAGCATCGAGCTGGTGAGGTTGGGCGCCGAAGTCCCCTCGACGACGAACTGATACTCGGCGAGGCCGTCGCCGTCGACCGCGGCCACGGCGATCGTCGTCGGCTCCGGCCCGCAGCTCGCCAGCGAGATGCTGGCGCCGTCGGCCACCAGGAGGTCGGCGAGCTCCCGCCCGAGAGCATCGGTTGACAGCCGACCCAGGAAGGCGGTCGGCACGCCGAGCCGGGCCAGAGCGCGGGCGGTGTTGAAGGGTCCTCCGCCTGGCGTCGGCCGCTGGGTGCCGTCGCCGTTGTCGATCAGGTCGATCAGCGCTTCCCCGCAGACGACGATCAAGGCTGAATCTCACCTGAGCCGCGCGGGATCAAGCGCGTCGGGATCACCGCGTGAATCGACGGCGAGCGATCACCGTCGAGGCGCCGGAAGAGAAGCTCGACCGCGGTCCGCCCCAGCGCTGCCGGGTCCTGGGCGACGACGGTTATCCCCGGCTCGAGGAGGTCCGCGAGCAGGAAGTCGTCGAAGCCGACCAGCGCGACCCTGTGGTGCAGGTCCAGCTTGCGCAGGGCACGATAAGCGCCGATGGTGAGCAGGTTCTGGCCGGCGAAGATCGCCGTCGGCGGCGCCGCCACCGAGAGCAGCTCGGCGGCGGCAGTCGCAGCGCTCTCGATGCCGCGGAGGTCCAGGCGCACCAGCCCGGGGTCGAGCTCGATCCCCTGCGCGGCCAGCTCGCTCGAGTAGCCCTGAAAGCGCCAGGCGGCGGTGGCGATGGTCTCCAGGTCGCCTAGATACCCGATTCGCCGGTGGCCGCGGTCGAGAAGATGGGCGATGCCCGCGCGGGTACCTCCCTGGTTGTCGGTGAGGACCGTGTCGGCATCCAGGTACGCCGCCGGCCGGTCGACGAAAACCATGGCGGTCCCCGCCCGGCGCTCGCTCAGGAGATAGCTGTGGTCGTGGCTGGCGGGCACGATGATCAGGCCGTCCACCCGCCGGGAGGTGAACTCGGCGATCAGAGAGCGCTCCCGCTCGGCATCCTCGTCCGAGCTGCCCGCGAAGACCAGCACTCCTCGCTGCAGCGCGACGTTCTCGATCTCGCGGTGCAGCGTCGAGGAGAACGGGTTGGCCACGTCTTCGAGAAGAACGCCGATGGCAGCGCTCCGGCCGTCGGAGCGCCGGAGGCTGCTGGCCGCCCGGTTGTG
>Ga0066690_10000610_pt1 | contig 11486 bp, 8 predicted proteins | sample GraSoiAngelo_139_FD_62303 | JGI IMG/M metagenome (GOLD analysis project Ga0066690, IMG submission 62303) | Grasslands soil microbial communities from the Angelo Coastal Reserve, California, USA - 14_0929_12_20cm | ecosystem: Environmental > Terrestrial > Soil > Grasslands | place: USA...
GCGCACTTACATCGTCTATATCGCCAACAACGCGAACAACATCGGCTCCACCGGACAGGCGGCCTACCAGGCGGCGATCGCGAACGTGGCGCCGGCGCTCGTCGCAACCCCCCTGCAGGACACCTGGACAGACGAGTGGACCAAGTTCCTGTACAGCAGCGGCGCCGTAGTCCCTGCCGGAAACAACAACGGCTCGGTCGTCACCTATGTCCTGGATGCGTACAGCGCGCAGCAGAACGTCGGCTACTCCAACTCGCTGATGGGCGCAGCGAAGCAGGGCGGCGGCAAGTACTTCCAGGTCGGCAAGGCGGCGGACATCCAGAACGCGCTGGCGACGATCTTCGCGGAGATCCAGGCGGTCAACTCCACGTTCGCGTCCGTTACGCTGCCGCTTAATTCCATCAACAAGACCGAAGTGGACAACGAGGTCTTCATCCCGGTGTTTCGCCCGGACGCGAACGATCAACCCCGCTGGATGGGCAACCTCAAAAGGTATGCCATCGACAGCTCCGCCCAGCTCGTGGACAGCACCAACGCGGCGGTCGTGAACCCGCTGACGGGTTTCCCGACCGCCTGCGCCACGAGCTACTGGACGTCGGATACCGGCGCCTACTGGAACTTCACGCCCGAGGGCCCGTACACCAAGAGCCAATGTGCTGGGCCGCCGACCGGTACCAATCCCTACAACGCGTACTCCGATAAACCGGATGGCCCGGTGGTCGAGAAAGGCGGCGTGGCGGAGGAGATCCGCAGGGGCAATAACCCACCGCTCACCGATACGGTGCCGACCTGGCTCGTGAACCGCAAGCTCTACACGGAGTCGGGTGGCAGCCTGGTCACTTTCAACACGGCCAATACCGGCCTGTCAGCCACGTTGCTGAGCTGGATCTCGGGTGTGGATGTCAACGACGAGAACGGCAACCTCAACGTTGCAGAGACCCGGCCATCGCTGCACGGCGACGTGATCCATTCGCGACCGCTGGCGGTCGACTACGGCACACCCACTGGGGTCGTGGTCTATTACGGCGCCAACGACGGCATGCTGCGCGCCGTGAGCGCCTCCAACGGGCAGGAGCTGTGGGCGCTGATCGCCCCCGAGTTCTACAGCTCCACCACGGCCTTCACGCGTCTGACGAACGACAGTCCACTGGTCAACTACTTCGGTATGCCCGCGGGCATCACCCCCACCCCGACGCCCAAGGACTACTTCTGGGACGGCGCGCTCGGAATTTACGAGGGCAGCGGCAACAGTCCCGTATGGATCTACCCTGTCATGCGGCGCGGCGGCCGGATGATCTACGCGCTGAATGCCACCACCCCGAGCGCACCGGCGCTCCTGTGGAAAGTCGGCTGTCCCAACCTCGCCAACGACACAGGCTGCACGTCCGGCATGAGTGGCATCGGGCAGACCTGGTCGACGCCCATGGCGGCAGCCAGTGTTCTGGGCTACAGCGGACCGGTGGTGATTGTCGGCGGCGGCTATGACGCGTGCGAGGATGCGAACACGGTCACACCCAGCTGCACGACTCCTAAAGGCGCCGGCGTTTACGTGCTCGACGCAGCAAGCGGCACGGTCGTCGCCTCCTTCTCCACCACTCGCAGCGTGCCAGCCGATGTAGCACTGATTTCAGTCTCCACCCCCGGAGTCGTGGATCATGCCTACGCGGCCGACACGGGCGGCAACATCTACCGCATCGACTTCGCGGCCAACAAAGCCAACTGGGCAATTCATCGGGTCGCCTACACCAACGGTGCGGGACGGAAGTTCTTGTTCACCCCCGCCCTCGCGCCGGCTCCCTCGTCGCAGGTGTATGTGGCGATCGGCTCCGGGGATCGCGAGCACCCGCTGCAGAGCCAGTATCCCTACAGTGGCGTCGTGAACCGCCTGTATGTCTACCGCGACAGCCTGGGCTCGACGAGCGCCAGCAATCTTGATGACACCTCAGCCATGACTGACTTCACCTCAGGCACGACTTGCAGCACGCAGGGGGTGCTGCCCGGCTCGTCCATGAAGGGCTGGTTCATGAACCTGAACCAGAACGGCCAGGGGGAGCAGACGGTGTCGGCGGCGGGCGTCGCCTCGGGCATGGTGCTGTTCAACACCAATCGCCCGATTCCGGCGGCGCAGGGCTCCTGCTCGACCACTTTGGGAGAAGCCCGGGGTTACTGGGTGAATCTGTTGAACGCCTCTGGCGGTATCGGCGTGAAAGGGGCCGCCTGCGGCGGCGCCCGCAGCAGCATCTACGTCGGCGGCGGGCTACCGCCGTCTCCGGTGATCGACGTGGTGATGGTCGGCACGAGCGCGGAAACCGTGGTGTTTGGCGCCGCACAACTCGATGGCGGCGCGAGCTCGGTGATCGGCTCGCAGCAGGTGCAACCGGCGATCACTCCGAAGCGCAAGACGGTCTTCTGGAAGTCCTCCGGAGAGAATTGAGGAACCGCTCACAGGGCCCCTGCGGCCCTGTCAGCCAATTAGATCACTATGCTCACGGGTCTCGTGAAAGCCGATCTCGGGCCAGCGCTCGAGGGTCAGCTCGAGATTCACGCGCGACGGCGCGAGGTACACGAGCGCGCCGCTGTGATCGAGCGCCAGGTGCTGCTGCGCCCGGCCGCGGAATTCCTCGAGCTTGCGCGCATCCCCGCCGTCGATCCAGCGGGCGGTGTGGACGTTGACGGGCTCGAACACGCACTGCACGCCGTACTCGTCAGCCAAGCGGAACGCGACCACTTCGAACTGCAGCTGGCCCACGGCGCCGAGGATCAGGTCGTTGCTGCGTAGCGGCTTGAAGAGCTGCGTCGCTCCTTCCTCGCACAGCTGCGACAAGCCTTTCTGCAGCGCCTTCATCCGCAGCGGGTCCTTGAGCACCGCGCGGCGGAATATCTCCGGCGCGAAGTTGGGTATGCCGGTGAAGGTGAGACGCTCGCCCTCAGTGAAGGTGTCGCCGATGTTGATCGTGCCGTGATTGTGAAGCCCGATGATGTCGCCGGCATAAGCCTCTTGCGCCTGGGCGCGCTCCGCGGCCATGAACGTGAGCGCATCGGCGACGCGCACTTCCTTGCCGAGGCGCGCGTGATACAGACGCATCCCGCGCGTGTACTTTCCCGAGCACAGGCGCAGGAACGCGACGCGGTCGCGATGCGCCGGATCCATATTCGCCTGGATCTTGAATACAAACCCCGATAGCGCGGTCTCGAGCGGCTGCACGGTGCGCTCGCGCGCGGCGCGCGGCAGCGGCTCTGGCGCGTGAGTCGTGAATGAGGCGAGCAGCTCCTCGACGCCGAAGTTGTTGATAGCCGAGCCGAAGAACACCGGCGTCTGCAGCCCGTCCCGATAGGCTTCCCGGTCGAACGTCGCGGTCGCCCCTCTCACCAGCTCGATTTCCTCTCCGAACGGCCGCGCGAGGTCCTGCAGAAAGTCGCGCCCCGCGGCGCTTTCGAGCCCCTCGATGGTGCGATTCTCGCCGACGCGGCCGCGCTCGCCCGCGGCATAGATGTAGATGCGATCCTCGAGGAGGTGATAGATGCCGCGCAGCTCGCGCCCCACTCCGATCGGCCACGTGACGGGCGCGGTGCGGATGCCGAGGACCCTCTCGATCTCATCGAGCAGCTCGATCGGCGCGCGGCCGTCGCGGTCGAGCTTGTTGATGAAAGTCATGATCGGCGTGGCGCGCAGCCGGCAGACCTCCATGAGCTTGATCGTGCGCTCCTCCACGCCCTTGGCGCAGTCGATCACCATCAGCGCGGAGTCGACGGCGGTGAGCGTGCGGTACGTGTCCTCGGAGAAGTCCTCGTGGCCGGGCGTGTCGAGCAGGTTCACGATGCACTCGGAGTACGGAAACTGCATGACCGATGAGGTCACGGAGATGCCGCGCTCCTGCTCGAGCCGCATCCAGTCGGAGGTGGCGTGGCGCGCGGCTTTGCGGCCCTTGACGGTGCCGGCCATCTGGATCGCTCCGCCGAACAGCAGCAGCTTCTCCGTCAGCGTGGTCTTGCCGGCATCGGGGTGCGAGATGATCGCGAACGTGCGGCGTCGCTTTATTTCTTCCGACATTGCATCCACGGACGCTCAGCTGCTGCGCGCGCGCCGGCCCCGCAACGTGAGCTTCAACACGGCAGCATCTTCCCGGCCGCCGAGCGCCTGGTAGTAGCCGCGGCGCATGCCCACCTGCTCGAAGCCGAGGGACAGGTACAGGCGGATCGCCGCGGTATTGGACGGCCGCACTTCCAGGAACGCTTCGCTCATGCCGGCGGCCGTACCTCGCTCGATGAGAAGCTCCAGCAGGCGCCTGCCGATGCCGCGGCAGCGGAACGCCTCGCCGATGCACACATTCAGGATGTGGGCCTCGCCTGCCCCGACACTCATGACCCCGTAGCCGATCACCTGCTTGCCAAGCGTCACCACCCGGCAGATGTAGCCCACCCGCAGGCAGTCCCGGAAGATGCCCTCGCTCCAGGGGAACTGGTACGAGGCCCGCTCCATGGTGACCACCTCGGCGATGTCGGGATCGACCATCGGCCGGATGTGAGCCTCGGGGGCAGACTCGAGCAGCTCAGGAGCGGTCGCCATCAGTCGGTATGCCTTGCGTCAGTTGCCGGAACACGCGGCGCGCAAACTTCAGGTCCTCCCACACCTTGCGCTTGTCAGCAGGGTTACGCAGGAGGTATGCAGGATGATACGTCACCACAAGCGGCGTATTCAGCTCGCCAAAGTGGTGCACCTTGCCGCGCAGCCGCCCCAGGGCGAGGTCCGTGCTCAGCAGGTTCTGAGCCGCGATGCGCCCCACCGCAAGCATGAGCCGGGGCTTGAGGAGTTCGATCTGCCGCAGCAGGTACGGCAGGCAGGCGGCCACCTCCTCCGGCTTGGGATCCCGGTTGCCCGGCGGCCGGCTCTTGAGCACATTGGCGATGTAGACATTGCTCGTGCGGCTGAGGTCGATGGCGCGCAGCATCGCATCCAGGAGCTGGCCGGCGCGGCCGACGAAAGGCTCGCCCTTGCGGTCCTCCTCCGCCCCCGGGGCTTCGCCGATCACGAGCCAATCGGCCTGTTGGTAGCCCACACCGAAGACGCCCTGAGTCCGCGTGGCGTGCAGGGCGCATCGGGTGCAGCCCATGACCTCCGAGCGCAGCGCCCCCCACCTGGCGGCCAGGTCGCCCGACACTGGCTCAGGGCTCGCGGAGGCCCTCTGCGCACCCGCCCGTGGCGCCGACCCGGTTGCCGCCGGGGCGTCAGCCGCCGGCAGCACCCTGACATTGCCCGGCCGCGGCACCCAGACGTCGATGCCGATCGCCTCCAGGTACCGGTTGCGTCTGCGCGCGTCCATCAGCTCGAGCCAGCCGTTGGCGCACCGCGCAGTGCGCGCCGGATGCGGCGTCCTGCCCACAGCACTGGGGCCGAGACCGCATAGGTGGCGAACATGGAAAGCAACATGGTGGGCGGATCGACCGCAATCAGCACGAAGAACAACGGCACGAGCAGCATGTAGACGAATTTGATGCGGCGATCGAGGTCGAACTGCTTGAAGCTCGGGTAGCTGAAGCGGCTCACCATCAGCGCCCCGGCGCTCGCGGTCACGAGGAACGCCGCGATCAGGCCCGCGAGCCCGGGCTCGCGCCATTCGCTCGAGAACCACACGAACGCCGCCACGATCGCAGCGGCCGACGGACTCGGGAGCCCTTCGAAATAGCGCTTGTCCGCGCCCGCCGCACGTGCGTTGAATCTCGCCAGCCGCAGCGCCGCGGCCACCGTGTAGAAGAAGCACGCGAGCCAGCCGAAGCGGCCCCAGTAATGGCCGAACTCGGCAATGCGCACCACGCCCCACTGATACGCGACAATCGCCGGCGCCAGCCCGAACGCAACCATGTCGGCGAGACTGTCGTACTCCTTGCCGAAGGCGCTTTCGGTGTGTGTGGCGCGCGCAATGCGCCCGTCGAGCGTGTCGAAAATCATGGCCACGAACACGGCCATCCCCGCGGGAGCGAAGTGCTTGTCGATCGCCGCGACGATCGCGTAGAAGCCCGAGAACAGACAACCCGTCGTCAGCAGGTTGGGCAGGAGGTAGATGCCCTTGCGGCGCGGCTTGAGGTCTTGCAGGGTCTGGTCGGTTGACATCGGGGCGGCATCTTATCAGGTGGTTTAAGATGCCAGCCCCGTTTTGCCTCGAGGATGTAAGCGCGCACGATGAGGCTCTCGCAATACCCGATCAACACGCTGAAGGAAACCCCGGCTGAAGCGGAGGTGCTCAGCCACCAGCTCATGCTGCGGTCCGGGCTCATTCGGCGCCTCGCCGCGGGGCTCTACAGCTGGCTGCCGATGGGCCTGCGCACGCTGCAGAAGGTGGAGCGCATCATCCGCGAGGAGATGAACCGCGCGGGAGCGTTGGAGCTGGTCATGCCGGTCATCCAGCCCGCCGAGCTGTGGCAGGAGTCCAGGCGCTGGTCCGAATACGGGCCGGAGCTGCTGCGCATCAAGGACCGGCACCAGCGCGACTTCGTCGCCGGCCCCACGCATGAAGAAGTCATCACGGACATCGCGCGCCGCGACCTCAAGAGCTATCGGCAGCTGCCGGTGAATTTCTACCAGATCCAGACGAAGTTCCGGGACGAGGTGCGGCCGCGTTTCGGGGTCATGCGGGCGCGCGAATTCATTATGAAGGACGCGTACTCATTCCACGTCGATGAGGCCTCGCTACGGGAGGGGTACCGCGCGATGTACGACGCCTACACGCGCATCTTCACCCGCACGGGGCTGACATTCCGCGCGGTGCGCGCCGACTCTGGAGCCATCGGCGGGGATGTCTCGCAAGAGTTCCACGTGCTGGCCGCCTCGGGCGAAGACGCGATTGCATTCTCGGATGGGGATGACTATGCGGCGAACCTCGAGGCCGCCGCCGCGCTGCCGCCATCGGAGCCGCGACGCGCGCCGCAGCAGCCGCTCAACAAGGTTGCAACTCCGGGTGCGCGCACCATCGAGGAGCTGGCGCGCTTCTTGAAGATCGAGCCGGCCCGCTGCGTGAAGACGCTGATCGTCGAAGGGACCGAGGACACCGTGGTCGCGCTCGTCGTGCGGGGCGATCACGAGCTCAACGCCGTCAAGGCTCAAAAGCTTCCCGGGGTCGCGAACCCGCTGCGCATGGCCAGCGCGGAGCGCGTCGTGAAGGCGACCGGCACCGAGCCGGGCTACGTCGGCCTCGTGGGACTGCGTTGCCGTGTGTATGCGGATCACAGCGCGTTCGCGCTCGCCGACTTTGTCTGCGGCGCCAACGAGAAGGACATGCACCTCACGGGCGTGAACTGGGACCGGGACGTTACCGGCGCCGTCGCGGCGGATATCCGCAACGCGCTCGAGGGCGACCCGAGCCCCTCGGGCCGCGGCCACCTGAAGATCGCCCGCGGCATCGAGGTGGGCCATATCTTCCAGCTGGGGCGCAAGTACAGCGAGCCGATGAAGGCCGTGGTGCTCGATGAGGCCGGCCACGAAGTGCCGCTGTACATGGGTTGCTACGGGATCGGTGTGACGCGCATCGTGGCGGCCGCAATCGAGCAGAATCACGATGAACGCGGCATCATCTGGCCGGAGCCGATCGCTCCTTTCCAGGTGGTGCTCGTAGCGCTGCAGCTGCAGAAGTCCACCCGTGTCCGTGAAGTCGCCGAACGCCTGTACGCCGAGCTCGCCGCCGCCGGGATCGAAGTCCTGTACGACGACCGCGACGCGCGTCCGGGAGTCAAGTTTGCCGATGCAGAGCTGCTGGGCATCCCGCATCGGCTGGTGGTGGCGGAGCGCGGCCTCGATGCGGGCAAGCTCGAATACCGCCACCGGCGTGATGCGCAAAGCACGGAGTTTCCCGCAGACGATGCGCTCGCGTTCATCCGCTCGCGCTTCGCTCCCTGAAGCGCTGCCAGCACTGCTGGCGCTGCTGGGCGCCGCACTGGCCGGCGTCGCGCACGCCGACCAGCAGCGGGACCCGGAGCTCAAGGCCGTCGTGGGGAAAGCGATCACGCAGGCCGAGTGCTTCGCGGACCACTACGACTCCGCCGTCTGGTACACGCTGATGGAACCCAGGCTGAGGGCTCGCGTCAAGGAGAGGAACGAGCGGCTCGACATTCTCAAGGAGGTGTACTGCGAGACGCACCGACGTGGTGAGTCCCGCCTGCCGCCCGGACTCGTCATGGCGGTCATCGATGTCGAAAGCCGCTTCGACCGTTGGGCCGTCTCCGCAACCGGGGCGGTCGGGTTGATGCAGGTGATGCCGTACTGGCCCGAGCAGCTCGGCATGCGCCGCTATGAGCTGGTGCGCATCGCGCCCAACATCCGCATGGGCTGCGCGATTCTGCGCTTCTATCTGCAGCACGAGCGCAACGACGTGCGCAAGGCACTCGCCCGCTACAACGGCAGCATCGGCAGGCGCGACTATCCCGACAAAGTGATCTACCAGTGGTCGCACTGGAACGGCGCGGATGACCTCGGCTTCGCCCAGACCGAGCAGCACGCACGGTAGCGCGCGGCCGTGCAGGGCTTGCCTCGCGGGCGAAAACCACGCTTTTCGCCCGCCGCCAAACTGTGCGGCGACCTTCGTCTGCTGAAAGCGCCGTAGGCGACTTTCAGCCATTCAGATCAGCGCGGCGCCGGCAACATGCGCGCGACGCCTTCGCGGCGTGAGTCGGCGGCGCCCTCGTAGCTGCCGTCTGGATGGCGCAGGACGCCGTGCAATCCAGAGTTCTCCGCGCGGCCCAACTTCAATTCAATGCCGCGCTCGCGCAGCCCGGCCAGCACGTCGGAACCCAACCGCTCGAACCGCTCGAGCTCGCCGCTGAAGTCCTCGCCCCTGGCGATCAGGTTCGGCAGCTCGATCGCCGCCTTCATCGGCAGTTTCCAGGCAAGCACGCCGACTGCGGTCTTGGCGTTGTAGGCGAGGATGGCCGAGCCGCCGGCCGAGCCGAGCGCGGCCACGAAGTACCCGTCGTGGTCGAGCACGATGAGGGGTGACATGGACGAGCGCGGGCGCTTGCCGCCGTGAACCGAGTTGGCGACCGGGCCGCTGTCGTCCGCCGGCACGAACGAGAAATCGGTGAGCTGATTGTTGAGCACGAAGCCGCCAACCGTGCGACCCGAGCCGAACGGTGACTCCACCGTCGTGGTCATCGACACCACATTGCCGGCGGAATCGACCACAACGAAGTGACTGGTGCCGGCAGACTCGACGGTCGCATCCGCCCCCCGAGGCAGGTTGATCACTCGCCCCGGCGCCGGGGCCGAGCCGGCCCGCTCGCCGATGAGTTGGGCGCGGACGCGCAGGTAGCCGGGGTCGAGGAGGCGCTCGACGGGTACCGAGACGAAGCGCGGGTCTGCCACGTAGCGGTCGCGGTCCGCATACATCAGACGGCTCGCCTGCGCGAACAGAAACCAGGCCTGCGGGTCCGACGGGCCGCGCTCGGCGATATCGGTCTTGTCGAGCACGCCGAGCAGCTCGAGCAGCGACACGCCGCTCGAGGGCGGCGGCGGCACGCACACGGAGTATTGCCGGTAAGGCCGGCAGATCGGCTCGACCCAGTTGGAGCGGTAGGCGGCGAGATCCTTCAGCGTCATCGTGCCGGGCAGCGGCGCCTCATGCGTGCGCTCCACGATCTGCTCCGCAATAGGCCCCTCGTAGAGCGCGCGTGGACCCTCCTTCGCAATCCGCTCGAGCGTTCGGGCGTACTCTGGATTGCGAAACAGATCGCCCACGTGGAGCGTCGCTCCGTCGGGTCGCGAGAACATCGTGCGGATCTCGTTAGTGGGCGGGAACGGGGATCCTTCACCCAGAAACGACGCCAGGCGCGGCGTGACCCTGAAGCCCTGGGTCGCCGCGCGGATCGCCGGCTGGAACAGTTCCCGCCACGGACGCGCGCCCAGCCGGGCATGCGCCGCCGACAGCATGGCGATTGCGCCCGGCACGCCGGTGGAGCGCCCGCTGCGCACTGCCTGAACGAACGGCAGCGGCTTGCCGTGCTCATCCAGAAACATGTCGGGGGTCGCGCCGGCCGGCGCTTTCTCGCGACCGTCGATCGCACTGACGACCCCCGTGCTCGCCTCGTAGTACATCAGGAACGCGCCGCCCCCGACACCCGAGCTCTGCGGCTCGACGAGGCCGAGCATTGCCTGCACGGCGACCGCGGCATCGACCGCCTTGCCGCCCTTCTTGAGAATCTCCAGCCCGGCGTCGACGGCCATCGGATTGGCCGCCGCGACCAGCGCCAGTCCGTGGTGCAAATCGGCTTTGGCGTGGCGGTGGAACCCGGGAAACGCCGGTAGCCGCGCATCCGCCCGCGGCCCGCAACTCGCGAGCAACGCGCACGCGACCAGAAGTCGAAGCTGGATGTTGAGCATCGGACGAGTCTAACCGACGCCGCCGCCCCAGAGATTGCGGGCGGGAGCCCGGAGCGTGCCGCACGTGATGCGCGCGCCGCCTTCGCGGTCGCGCGTCAACCACCACGGACCGTCGAGATCGACGAAGTCCGCCCCTGCGGCCAGATGCAGCGCAGGGGCAATGCCCAGCGAGGTGCAAACCATGCACCCGACCATAATGCCCAGTCCGCGCTCGCGCGCGGCGCTGCGCACGCGTAGCGCCTCCGTAAGTCCTCCAGCCTTGTCGAGCTTTATGTTGACCACCTGGTACCGCGAGCGCACCCGCTCCAGGTCCGCGAGAGTATGCACCGACTCGTCGGCACAAACCGGTACCAGCGGCGTGAGGCCCTCGAGCCGCTCGTCGGCCGAGGCCGGTAGCGGCTGCTCGAGCAGCACGACGCGGGCATCGCGCAGGAATGGCTGCAGTCGCTCGAGCAGCTCGAAGGACCAGCTCTCGTTGGGGTCCACGATGAGCCGCGCCCCGGGCGCCGCGGACGCCACCGCTTCGATGGCGGCACGCGGCTCGGTTGCATCCACCTTGACCTTGATGAGGGGCGCCTCCGCAATCCGGCGTGCCGCTTCCGCCATGGCCGCGGGACGATCGAGAACCACGGTCACCGCCGTGGTGAGTACCCCCGGCTCCTGTTGATCGAGCATTTCCGCCACGGAGCGCCGGGCCCGCCGCGCCTCGAGATCCCACAACGCGCAATCGACGGCATTGCGCGCAGCGCCTGCGGGCAGCAGGCTCGAGAGCTGCGCGCGAGTGAGCTCGCCGGAGAGCCGGGCGCTGAGGGTCTCAATTTGAGTGATGACTCCCGCGGGCGTCTCTCCGTTACGCGCGTAGGGCACCGATTCGCCGCGCCCGACCCCGCCGTCGCCGTGCACTTCGGCCACGACAACGACCGCCTCCGACTTCACGCCGCGTGAGATGCGAAACGGCGCGGCTAGCGGCCAGTGTTCGATGTGGGCTGAGAGTCGGGGAAGCATTCGAGAACTCTGTCGATCAATGAAGCGACGCCGATCGCGATCGGGTCCTCGCAGGGCAGGCCGATGGCGGCGGAGGTTTCCTTGCAGACCCGCATGGCAGCCGCGCGTTCGAGTCGCG
>Ga0066690_10000619_pt1 | contig 11444 bp, 10 predicted proteins | sample GraSoiAngelo_139_FD_62303 | JGI IMG/M metagenome (GOLD analysis project Ga0066690, IMG submission 62303) | Grasslands soil microbial communities from the Angelo Coastal Reserve, California, USA - 14_0929_12_20cm | ecosystem: Environmental > Terrestrial > Soil > Grasslands | place: USA...
GGGTCAGGCGTTCGGCCGCGCCGCGCAGGTGTTGCACCAGGGCCGCGTCATCCGTACGGATTTCCCGGTAGCGTTGCTGGATCGGCGTCAGCGCCTCGATCACGGCGTCGGCGACAGCGGTCTTCAACACGCTGTACGATTTACCGCCAAACTCTTTCTCGACGGTCGCCCAATCCTTTCCCTGGATGGTGCGATAGATCTCCAGCAAGTTCGTGACGCCGGGGCCGGCGGGAAAGCGGACCTCGGGCTGGGCGTCGGTTTGCGCCCTGGCGAGCTTCCGGCGGACCACCTCCGGCGCGTCGAGGATGAAGATGGCGTGGCCGGGGGCCTCGGCCGCCAGGCTCTTGCTCATCTTCTTCTGCGGATCATCCAGCCCCATGATGCGCGCACCGGCGGCCTGGATCATGGGCTCCGGAAGCGTAAACAGCTCGCCGAACCGTTGGTTCATCCGCTGCGCCACGTCGCGGGTGAGCTCAATGTGCTGCCGCTGGTCCTCGCCAACCGGTACGTACCGGGTGTCATAGAGAAGGATGTCGGCGGCCATCAATGCCGGATAGGCGAAGAGGCCCGCGCTCGAGCGCTCTCGCTCTCGTCCGCTCTTCTCTTTGAACTGCGTCATCCGCTCGAGCCAACCCATTGGAACAAAGCACTCGAGGATCCAGGCGAGCTCGGCATGGGCCGGAATGTGCGATTGAATGAACATGGCCTGCGTTTTGGAAATGCCACTCGCCAGGTAGACGGCCGCCAGGTCGAGCGTGTTCTCGCGCAGGGCCGCCGGATCCTGCGGAACCGTGATCGTATGCAGGTCGACGATGCAGAAGATGTTGTCGTACTTGTCCTGGTCGCGCACCCAGTTTCGGATCGCGCCGAGGTAGTTGCCCAGATGCAGGCCGCCGCTGGGCTGAATGCCGGAGAAGACCCGAGGCTTCGTCGTCGCCGACTGCATCCACGAATGTTAAGGAACAGGATCCGAGCGTCCGCCTCCGATTCAGGGCAGCTGAATACTCGCCAGGGCCGAAGCTGCTCTAGAATCCCGCCCAGTGAGTGAGCGCCTCGCTTCCCGCACCCTGCGGAACAGCGTGCTGGTGGTGGGGGCAAGGGCGCTGGCCAAGCTCGCGGTGTTCGTCGTCGTCGTCCTGCTCCTGCGCAGCCTCGGCGCCGACCGGTACGGCCGATTCGCGGCGATGGTGGTCTACGTCACGCTGCTGGGCGTCGTCGCCGACCTGGGACTCCAGACCGTTTTCATCCGGGACGTCTCCCGCGACCGCCGCCTGTTCGGCCGTTACCTCTCCAGCCTTCTCAGCACCCGCCTGGTCCTCGGGGTCCTGGCCTTGCTGGTGCTCGCCCTGGTTCTTCGGCTGCTGAGTCCCACGCTGTTTCCCTACACGTTCGCCGGCTTCGCGCTCCTGCTGACGACGAGCTACTCCAGCCTGCTGCGGGCGGTCTTTTACATTCGCGGACGGCTCGGCTACGAAGCGATAGCCATCGTGATCGAGGCGTTGTTGCTCCTCGGCCTGACGAGCCTGGCCGTCACCCGCCATGCGACCTGGGACGTCTTCCTCTGGGTCTATGCCGCGAGCTACCTGTTCACCTGCCTCTTTGCCTTCTCGGTTATTCGCTGGCGCTGGCACGAACCGATCCGCGCCGGGCTCGAGCCGATGTTCGTGCGCCGGCTGTTGCTGGCCGGTCTTCCGCTGGCCATCGGCTTCACCATTACGACGATCTACGCGCAGCTCGACGTCATCCTGCTTCAGCTGTTCAAGGGCTTCCAGATGGTCGGCTGGTATTCCGCCGCCAATCGGTTTGTCGACGCGGTCGCCTGGATTCCGCAGACGGCGATGGGTGCCATCTTTCCGGCCCTCTCCATGCTCGCCGTCGGTGAGCGTCGCCAGCTCACCTTCGCCTACGAGAAGTCATACAAGATGCTCGCCGTGCTCGCCCTTCCGCTCGCGGTGGGGATCGGAATCACGGCCGATTCGTTGGTCCACCTGGCCGCCCCTCGCGGATTCGAACAATCGATCCCGGCGCTTCGCATCCTGGCCCCGTCCATTGCGCTGCTTTTCGTCAACAACGCCTTCATCTACACCCTGACCGCGATGAACCGGCAGCTCGACTTCACCCGGCTTTCGCTGGCCACGCTCGCCGTCAACATCGCGCTCAACCTGGTTCTCATCCCGCCCTATGGCTACCTGGGGGCGGCCGCCGCCTCGACCCTTACGGAGGTGGCGCTGTTTGCCGGCGGCTGGTGGCTGTTGCGCCGGCAGTCGATGCCGCTGGCCCTGCTCCGCAGCGTTGCCCGCGTGCTGGCCAGCGCGCTGGTCATGGGCATCGCCGTCTACCTGGTCCGGTCCTGGCCGCTGGCGGTGGTGGTGCTCGTGGGGGCGGCGGTCTACGGAGCGGCGCTGGTCGGGCTGCGCGCGCTCGACGCGGAGGAATGGTCCATCGTTCGCGCCGGACTGACGGCGCGCGGCTGACGCTCGACTACACTGCTCGGGTGAGCGGGGCCCTTGCCGACGATGGGGCCGTCCTACGTGCCCTCGCGGACAAGATCCGCGACGTGCCGAATTTCCCCAAGGAAGGCATCCTCTTCAAGGACATCACCACGCTGCTGCAGGATGCGGGCGCCTTCCGGCAGGCGGTCGACATCATGGCCGAGGCCTACCGGGGGAAGGCGGTGGAGCTGGTGGTGGGGGTCGAGTCGCGCGGCTTCATCTTTGGGGGAGCGCTGGCCTATCTGCTCCATGCCGGCTTCGTGCCCGTTCGGAAGGAGGGCAAGCTACCCGGCCAGAAGCTCTCGGAGGCCTATGCGCTCGAGTACGGGTCGGCCGTCCTCGAGATCCATCAGGACGCGATCAGACCGGGTCAGCCGGTGGTCATCGTCGACGATCTGCTCGCCACCGGCGGGACCGCCCGGACGACGGCCCGTCTGGTGCAGCAACTGGGCGGCAAGGTCGTTGGGATCTCCTTCCTGATCGAGCTGAAATTTCTCAAGGGGGCCGACAACCTGTCGGAATACAACGTCGTCTCCCATTTGAAGCTGTAGATGGCCGATGCTGTCGAGCCGATCCTGGTCGTAGGGTCGGTCGCGCTCGATACCGTGCACACGCCCAGCGAAACCGCCAGTGACGTTCTGGGCGGCGGCGCCAGCTACTTCTGCCTCGCCGGGGCGATGTTCGCCCCCATCCGGCTGGTCGCCGTCGTCGGCGAGGATTTTCCACCAGCCCATCGCGCCCTGCTGCAATCGCGAGGCGTCGACCTGACCGGCCTCGAGGTGCGCAACGGCAAGACCTTCCGCTGGACCGCTCGCTACTCCGGCGTTCGGCTCGAGGAGCGGGAGACCCTCGACACCCAGCTCAACGTCTTTGCCGATTTCCACCCGGTGCTGCCGCCCGCCTCCCGCAGTTCGCGGGTCGTCTTCCTCTCCAACATCCAGCCGGAGCTGCAGCTCGAGGTCATCGACCAGGTCGAACAGGCGAGTTTTGTCGCCTGCGACACCATCAAACTCTGGCTCGATACAGCGCGCAGCGGGCTCGAGCAGGTGTTTAAGCGGGTCGATTGCGTGCTGGTGAACGACGAGGAGGCGGTCCAGTTCACGGGGCAGCGCTTCCTGCCGGCGGCGGCGCGCGCCATCCTTTCCTATGGTCCGCGGATGGTGATCATCAAGCGGGGAGAGAACGGATCCTTGCTCTTCACCGCGGACCGGGTGTTCCTCGCCCCGGCCCACCCGCTCGAGACGGTCCGCGACCCGACCGGGGCCGGCGACGCGTTCGCCGGTGGGCTGCTGGGCGCGGTGGCGCGGGCCGGCCACGACGGCGAAGACATCCTGCGCCGCGGCATGCTCTACGGCAGCGTGCTGGGGTCGCTGGCGGTCGAGGATTTCAGCGTCCGGCGCATCATGCAGGCCGACCGCGGCGAAATCGAAGCGCGCTTGAGTACGCTTGTGGACATGATTTCCCTCGACGGGTCGCGCGCGACCTGAGATGGCGACCATTCCAGCGCAACGCTACGAGGTTAAAGACCTCAAGCTCGCCGGCGACGGCCAGCGGCTGATCGATTGGGCGGCCCAGGAGATGCCGGTGCTGCAGCAGATCCGCGAGCGATTCAAGCGCGAGCAGCCGCTCAAGGGCCAGCGGCTGGCCGCCTGCCTGCACGTAACGACCGAAACGGCGAACCTCGCCATCACCTTGAAAGCCGGCGGCGCCGAGGTGGTGCTCTGCGCGTCGAACCCGCTGTCGACGACCGACGCCGCCGCCGCGTCGCTGGTCCAGCACCACGGCATCAGCGTCTTCGCGATCAAGGGCGAGGACAGTGAGACCTACCACCGGCATATCGCCGCCACCCTCGAGCATCGGCCCACCATGACCATGGATGACGGCGCCGACCTGGTCGCCGCCCTCCACAAAGATCGCAGCGACCTGATCGGTGAGGTCATCGGTGGGACGGAGGAGACGACCACCGGCGTCGTCCGCCTGCGCAGCATGGCGGAGCACAAGGTGCTCCGGTATCCGATCGTGGCGGTCAACGAGGCGATGACCAAGCACTTCTTCGACAACCGGTACGGCACTGGGCAGAGCACGATCGACGGCATCATCCGCGCGACGAACGTGCTGCTGGCGGGCAAGGTCTTCGTGGTCTGCGGCTACGGCTGGTGCGGCCGGGGGCTGGCGATGCGGGCTCGCGGGATGGGCGCGCATGTGATCGTCACCGAAGTCGACCCGGTTCGCGCCCTGGAAGCCGTGATGGACGGTTACCGGGTGATGCCCATCGCGGAGGCGGCCAGGGAGGGCGACCTGTTCGTCACGGTGACCGGCGACATCAACGTGGTCGATGAGCCGCACCTGAAGGCGATGAAGAGCGGCGCCATCCTGGCCAACTCCGGCCACTTCAACGACGAGATCAACCTCAGCGCCCTCGACGGCATGGCCGAAAGTGTGCGAACCATTCGTCCGTCGCTCGAAGAATACCGGCTGCGTGACGGCCGTAAGCTGTTCGTTCTCGGCGAGGGACGCCTCGTGAATCTTGCCGCGGCCGAGGGGCACCCAGCGGCGGTGATGGACATGAGCTTCGCCAACCAGGCGCTCTCCGCCGAGTACCTCGTGTCCCATGCTCGCGAGCTGCAGCCGAGGGTCTACCCGGTTCCGGACGAGATCGATCGCGAGATTGCTCGGCTAAAATTGGCCGCGATGCATATCGCGATCGACTCGCTCACGGCGGAGCAGGCGCAGTACCTGAGCGGCTGGGAGTCGGGGACGCGATGAAGCACGGCAATCACCTCTTTACTTCGGAATCGGTCACCGAAGGCCACCCCGACAAGATCGCCGACCAGATCTCGGACGCGATCCTCGACGCGATCATGGCGAAGGATCCCCTCGGCCGGGTTGCCTGCGAGACCGCGGTCACCACCGGGCTGGCGTTCGTCATCGGCGAGATCACCACCGATACCTACGTCGAGATGCGGGACATCATCCGGGACACGATCGAGCAGGCCGGCTACGATCATCCCGGCTTCGGCTTCGATGCCGAGACCTGTGGCGTGATTGTCTCGATCCAGAAGCAATCGCCCGACATCGCGCAGGGCGTCGATACCGGCGGCGCCGGCGACCAGGGGATGATGTTCGGGTTTGCCTGCGACGAGACGCCCGAGCTGATGCCGATGCCGATCCAGCTGGCCCATCAGCTGGCGCGCCAGATGGCGCGGGTGCGCAAGGACAAGACCCTGCCCTACCTGGGTCCCGACGGCAAGACGCAGGTGACGATCGAGTACGTGGACGGGCGGCCTCGCCGCGTCGACACCGTCGTGCTCTCCGCCCAGCACACCGAGGACGTTGACCTGGATCGGATCCGCGATGACCTGCGGGAACTGGTCCTGGAGCAGGTCGTGCCGGCCAAGATGCTCGACCAGCGCTCGACCATCCATGTCAACCCCACCGGCCGCTTCGTGCTGGGCGGGCCGCGGGCCGATGCCGGCGTCACCGGCCGCAAGATCATCGTCGATAGCTACGGCGGCTACGCACGGCACGGCGGTGGCTGCTTTTCCGGGAAAGATCCTTCGAAGGTCGATCGCTCCGGCGCCTACGCGGCTCGCTACGTAGCCAAGAACATCGTGGCGGCCGGCCTCGCCAGTCACTGCGAGATCCAGGTTGCCTACGCGATCGGGGTCCGCAAACCGGTCTCGATCTTCGTCGAGACCTTCGGCAGCGAGCGAGTTCCGGTCAACACCATCGAGCAACTGGTCAACAAGCACTTCGACCTGAGTCCGCTCGAGATCATCCGAGAGCTTGGGCTCAGGCGGCCGATCTACAAGCAGACCGCCGCCTACGGCCATTTCGGACGCTCCGACCTGGATCTTCCCTGGGAGCGAACCGACAAGGCCGAGCTGCTGGCGTCGGAAGCCGGCGTGCAACGCTTGCAGGTGGTGGAGTCGCAGGACGGCTAGCGGTGAGACCGTCCTCGTCACCGGCATCGACGGCTTTGCCGGGAGCCACCTCGGTGACCTGCTGACCCGGAGGCGCCATACCGTCCATGGCACGACCCGACGCGCCAGCCGGGAGGAGGCGGCGGAGCTGGCCGCTTCGGTGGTCACCCACCAGGTCGACCTGCTGCAGCAGGGCCAGGTGGAGGCGGTCGTGCAGGCGGTGCGCCCCCGTTGGGTCTTCCATCTGGCCGCCCTGAGCAGTCCGGCCGCATCATGGGACGATCCGGGCGGAACCATCGCCACCAACGCGAGCATGCAGGCGAACCTGCTCGGCGCTCTCCTGAACCTGCACCCCCTGCCCCGCGTGCTGGTGGTCGGCTCGGGCGATGAGTACGGCCAGCCAAGGGGTCGCGCCCGGCGACTCAACGAGGAGGCGCCCTTGCGGCCCATCACCCCGTACGGCGTCAGCAAAGTCACCCAGGACCTGATGGCGCTCCAGTATTTCCTCGGCCGTGGCCTGCCGGCCATCCGGGTGCGTCCGTTCAACCATGCCGGCCCGCGCCAGGCGCCGAACTTCGCCATCGCCAGCTTCGCGCAGCAGATCGCGCGGATCGAGCTCGGCAAGCAACCGCCGACCCTCAAAGTCGGCAACCTCGAGGCACGACGCGATTTCACCGACGTGCGCGATATCGCTCGCGCCTACCTGCTCGCGGTGGAGAAGGGCAGGCCCGGCGAGGTCTACAACGTCGGCTCCGGCAGCGCACCGCGTTTGCGCGAGCTGCTGTCCCTGCTGCTGAAGATGACCCGCGCGAAGATCGCGCTGGAGGTCGACGCCACCCGCAAACGGGCGGCCGAGGCCGATGTCTACGTCTGCAACGCCGGCCGGTTCCAGCGGCTGACCGGCTGGCGGCCGCGAATCTCTCTGGAGCGTATGCTGCGCGACACGCTCGACTACTGGCGACGTCGGGAACGTCGCGCCGGCTGATGGCTCGCCATGTCGTGATCCTGGCGGGCGGCAGCGGCACCCGGCTCTGGCCGCGATCGCGAGAAAAGTCGCCCAAGCATTTGCTGGCCCTCCACGGCCGGCAGTCGTTGCTGCAATCGACCTTCGAGCGTGTCCGTCGGTTGACCGACAACGTCTACGTCGTCACCGAGCGGTCGCAGGTGGAGAGCATTCGGGAGCAACTGCCGGCGCTGGCGATGGAGCGCTACATCGTCGAGCCGGCCCGCCGCGGTACCGGCTCCGCGCTTGGCATGGCCGCGATCGTCATTGCGGAACGGGACCCGCAGGCCACCATGCTTTCCGTCCATGCCGATCACTACCTCGGGCACGACGAGGACGCGTATCTCAAGACGCTCGAGACCGAGGCCCACTGGGCCGAGGCGAAGCGCTCGCTGGTGACGGTCGGGCTACGCCCTCCCTACGCATCGACCGCTTTCGGCTACATCAAGGTCGGCCCTCCGCTCGACGAGCAGGGCGGCGCGCCGGTGTACCGGGTGCAGGCCTTCGTCGAAAAACCGGACCTGCAGACGGCCGAGCGCTACCTCCGGAGCGGCGATTATCTCTGGAACCTGGGACTATTCGCCTGGCCGATCGACGTCCTCTTTGACGAGATGGCCCAGCACGCGCCCGGTCTCTACCAGGGCCTGCAGCTGGTGAAAGCCTCCCGCCGTGCCGGTCCCGCCGATGCCGCGGATGCCGCCTACCAGGCCCTGCCCACCGAGGCGATCGATTACGCCGTTATGGAGCGCACCCGGAATCTGCTGGTCGTCAAGGCCGCCTTCGAGTGGCACGACCTCGGGTCCTGGGCCGACCTGCACGACATCCTGGAACAGGACCAGGCGGGCAACTTCGTGGAGGGTGAGTCAGTCTTGATCGACTCCAGGAACTGCATGATCCATTCCCCGAACAAGCTGGTGGCGGCGGTCGGCCTCGAGGACATGGTGGTGATCGAGACCGACGACGCCATCCTGATCTGTCCCAAGGCCCGCTCGCAGGATGTGAAGCTGATCGTCGACCGCCTCAAGCAGATGGGCAAGACCGAATACCTCTGAGCGTCGTTACACTGTGGCCGTGGCAAAGCGGGCGCTGATCACGGGGATCACCGGACAGGACGGGTCCTACCTGGCGGAACTCTTGCTGGACAAGGGCTACGAGGTCCACGGGGTGGTGCGGCGATCGTCGACCATGAACCGCGGCCGGATCGACCACCTCGAGCACGCCCATCCGTCGCACCTCGAAGGCGCCCGTTTCACGCTTCACTACGGCGACATGACCGACTCGGGCGGCCTCAACCGCCTGGTGATGACGGTCGAGCCCGACGAGATCTACAATCTGGCGGCTCAGAGCCAGGTCCATATCTCGTTCGACCAGCCCGAGTACACCGGGAATACCGATGGACTCGGGACCATCCGATTGTTGGAGGCGATTCGGGCCACTGGTCGTCCGACGCGTTTCTACCAGGCATCGACCTCGGAGATGTTCGGGTTGACGCCCCCGCCACAGAACGAGCAAACGCCGTTTCATCCCCGAAGCCCCTACGGGGTCGCCAAGGTCTACGCGCACTGGATGACCGTCAACTACCGGGAGGCCTACCAGATGTTCGCCTGCAGCGGCATCCTCTTCAATCACGAATCGCCGAGACGTGGCGAGAACTTCGTGACCCGCAAGGTCACCCGCGGCATTGCCTCGATCCTGGCGCGACGGACCAGCAAGCTGCGACTGGGCAACCTCGAGGCCAGGCGCGACTGGGGGCACGCCCGCGACTACGTGGAAGCCATGTGGTTGATGCTGCAGCAGCAGGCGCCGGACGACTATGTGATCGCGACCGGCATTCAGTGGAGCATCCGGCAGCTGGTGGAGATCGCCTTCGGGCTGGTGGGGCTCGACTGGCAGCAGTACGTGGAGGTTGATCGGGCCTACTTCCGGCCGGCGGAAGTCCCTGACCTGTGCGGCGATCCGAGCAAGGCGCGCGCCAAGCTGGGCTGGCGGCCCAGGATCAGCTTCGAAGAAATGATTCGTGAGATGCTCGACTCCGACCTCGCCGCCGCGGGACTTACGCCTGACGCGCATCTAAGGACACCTTCCGCCAAAGCGAGCTAGGCATCCCGGCTACGATTAGCTGAGATTGACGGTCGAAATCAAGTTCGGCACCGACGGGTGGCGCGGCATCATCGCCGACGATTTCACCTACGAATCCGTTCGGATCGCGACCCAGGGGATCGCCCAGTACCTGGTCAGCCGGCCGAACCCGTCGGCGATCGTCGGCTACGACACCCGGTTCGCGTCGGAGCTGTTCGCGAGGGAGGTCGGGCAGGTGCTGGCGGCGAATGGTGTCCGCGTGTTGATCATCAACGCGCCGGCGCCGACCCAGGTCGCGACCTACGCGATTCTCGATAAGAAGACCAGCGGCGGTCTGGTGATCACCGCCAGCCACAACCCGTACTACTTCAGCGGGCTGAAGTACAAACCCGAGTACGCCGGCTCCGCATCACCCGAGGTCACGGCGCGGCTCGAGGAGGAGATCCAGCGGGTCCAACGCGGCGGTCGGGTCCGGCAGCTTCGCTTCGACGACGCGGTCCGGGACGGCCGGATCGAGGTGTTCGATCCGCAACCGGCTTACGTCGCGCAGGTCAACCGGTTGGTGAACCTGGAGCGGATCAAGGGCGCCGGGCTTCGCATCCTGCACGAGCCGATGTATGGCGCCAGCCAGGGATACCTGCGGGCGCTGCTCAGCGGCGGGAAGACGACCGTGGAGGAGATCCACGCCGAGCGCAACCCCGGCTTCGGCGGTTTGCACCCGGAGCCGATCGCCCAGTACATGCCGGAAGCGGTCGAGCGGATGCGGAAAGGCAGATTCGACCTCTGCATCGCCAACGATGGTGACGCCGATCGGGTGGGCATCATCGACGAGAAGGGCCAGTTCATCAATCAGCTCCAGGTGATGGCGATGCTGATGATGTACCTGATCGAGAAGCGCGGCCAGAAGGGCGACGTGGTCCGCTCCCTCACCTCGACGTCGATGGTCGACAAGCTGGGCGAGCGCTTCAAGGTCAAGGTCCACGAACTGCCCGTTGGCTTCAAGTACCTGGGGCCGAAGATGAGCGAGGTCAACGGCATCCTCGCCGGCGAGGAGAGCGGAGGATTCGCGTTTCGCGGCCACATCCCGGAGCGGGATGGGGTGTTATCGGGCGTTTTCTTTGCCGACATGATCGTCGAGTACGGAACGCCGCTCTCGAAGATCCTGGATCACCTGATCGAGCTGGTCGGGCCGCATGCCTACGCGCGCCATGACCTCCATCTCGACCGGCAGGAATACGGCGCGCGCCGCACCGAGCTCTACGGCCGGTTGGAGAAAGACGCGCCCACGGAGATCGCCGGTGGCCGGGTCGTTCGGTCTCGAACCGACGACGGCTTCAAGTATTACCTCGACGATGGCAGCTGGGTGCTGGTCCGCTTCAGCGGGACCGAGCCGCTGATCCGCGTCTACAGTGAGGCACCATCGAAGACGCGCGTCGATCAGCTGCTGGCGGCGCTGGAAGAGCGCCTCGGGCTGCGCCAGCTTGTCTGACGCGATCGTCAAGAAGCCCTGGGGCTGGGAGAACCGCTTCGCCGTCACCGAGAAGTATCTCGGCAAGGTGATCCACATCGACCGCGGCGAGATGCTGAGCCTGCAATACCACCGGCAGAAAGACGAGACGCTGCTGGTGGTCAAGGGGGCGATGGACCTGCAGCTGGAGGATGCCCAGGGCCGGATGGCCACCCTCCGGCTGACCCCCGGGATGTCGCAGCGGATCGTACCCGGACGCAAGCACCGGATGATCGGGGTGGACGACTGTGAGTTCTTCGAAGTCTCGAGTCCGGAAATCGACGACGTCGTGCGCCTGGAAGACAAATATGGCCGGCAGGGCACGAGTACGGCTTAGCTTGCGCTTTCCACAGTTTCCACAGAAGCGCGCCGCCGCGTCGAACATTTGTTTTCGAATACAGATTCGGGCTTGACCGCTGTGTCTTTCCCCAGCCCCAAAC
>Ga0066690_10000623_pt1 | contig 11423 bp, 9 predicted proteins | sample GraSoiAngelo_139_FD_62303 | JGI IMG/M metagenome (GOLD analysis project Ga0066690, IMG submission 62303) | Grasslands soil microbial communities from the Angelo Coastal Reserve, California, USA - 14_0929_12_20cm | ecosystem: Environmental > Terrestrial > Soil > Grasslands | place: USA...
AGATCGCTGACCCCCTCGAGCTTCTTGGCCACCACCAGGTCGCGGATCTGCTCGATCACGCGGTCGGGAGAGACCTGGTAGGGGAACTCGGTGACGACGATCTGCTGCTTCCCGGTCGACTCCCGCTCCTCGACGGTTGCACGCGCGCGGATCGCGATCCGGCCGCGCCCCTTCTCGTAGCACTCCTTGATGCCCTCGCGGCCGTAGATGATCGCGCCGGTCGGGAAATCCGGGCCCTTGATGAACTTCCGCAAATCTTTGATCGACGCGTCCGGGTGGTCGACCAGATGATTGATGGCCTCGACCGCCTCGCCCAGGTTGTGCGGCGGGATGTTGGTGGCCATGCCGACGGCGATTCCGGACGTGCCGTTGACGATGAGGTTGGGGAGCCGGGCCGGGAGGACCGTGGGCTCCTGCAGCCGGTCGTCGAAGTTGGGGACGAAATCGACGGTGTTCTTGTCGATGTCGTCGAGCATCGTCATCGCGATCCGCGTCAGGCGGGCTTCGGTGTAGCGGTAGGCGGCCGGAGGATCGCCGTCCACCGAGCCGAAGTTCCCCTGACCGTCCACCAGCGGATAGCGCAGCGAGAAGGACTGCACCATGCGCACCAGCGAGTCGTACAACGCGACGTCGCCGTGCGGGTGATACTTGCCGAGCACGTCGCCCACGACGGTGGCGCTCTTCTTGTAGGGGCGGCCCGGCACGAGCCCCAGCTCGTTCATGGCGTACAGGATGCGGCGATGCACGGGCTTGAGCCCGTCGCGCACGTCGGGCAGCGCGCGCTGCACGATGACGCTCATCGAATAGTCGAGGAACGACTCCTTCAGCTCGTCTTCGATGAGGCGCGGGACGATCCGTTCGCGGGCGTTCGGTGCGGTCATGAAACCAGGTGTCAGGTGTTAGATGTCGGGTGTCAGCAAGCCTTGGCGAGACTGCTAAGTTCCTAAAAAATAATCACTTAGGTCGTGAAAGGCAACGCAAAATGGCCGGCTAACCGGGGGTGGGTGCGGCACTTACAGGACGGGTTGACGGTGGGTTGATCGGGCCGCCACAGGTTGTTCCCAGGCTGAAGCCTGGGCCCGGCAGACACTGTGCTGAGGCACAATGAGCGAAGCGGGCGGCGGCGAGCGGATGTCCTTCAGGACAGTGCCTCGTCGGGCCCACGCTTCAGCGTGGGAAGAGACGCGGCGAGGTATCAGGACCCGATTTCGATCGCGATCTTCCCCAACTGCTCTCCCCGCTCCAGTCGCTCAAAAGCCGCCCGCGCCTCCGCGAAGGGGAAGACGCGGTCCACAACAGGCCGCAGTTCCCCGGTGCCGAGCAGGCGCACGATCTCGCGATACTCGGCGTCGTTTCCCATCGTCGAGCCCAGAATGCTCCACTGGTGCCAGAACAGCCTGCGCATGTCGAACCCGACCTTGGGCCCCGTCGTCGCGCCACAACTCACGAGCCGCCCCCCGCGCGCCAGGCAGCGCAGCGATTCATCCCACGTCGCCTCACCCACGTTCTCGATCACGACGTCGGCACCGCGCTTGTTGGTGAGGGCGCGCACCTCCTGGGAGATCTTCTGGGTCTTGTGATTGAGTGTCACGTCGGCACCGAGCTTCTGCGCCGCCTGCAACTTGGCGTCGCTGGAGCTTGTAACGATCACGCTCGCCCCTTTGAGCTTCGCAAGACGCAGGGCCGCGAGGGACACACCGCCGCCGATGCCCCAGACCAGCACGGTTTCCCCCGGTCGCACTTGCGCCCGCGTCACCACCATCCGCCAGGCGGTGAGAGTGACCAGCGAGAACCCCGCCGCCTCGGTCCACGTGAGCGGCTTCGGGAGTGTCGGGATAATGGCAGTATTCTGCTCCGGGACGTTGACGTACTGAGCGAGGGTCCCGGGCCGGTGCTCACCCAGGATGCCGTAATTGACGCACAGCGAGTGCTCACCGGCGCGGCAGTACGAGCAGCTGTAGTCGGGGATCCCCGGGTTGAGCATCACCCGATCGCCGGGGCGGACCGACTGGACTCGAGCGCCCACGGCCTCCACGACGCCGGCCCCGTCGGCACCGAGGATGTGGGGATAGTGGTATTCGTGGGGCAATCCCCGCAGGACGAAGAGATCGAGGCGGTTGAGCGCCGCCGCGCGCAGCGCGATTCGAACCTGCCGGGCCTCGAGCGGGCCGGCGGGATCGGGGACGTCGGCGATTTCGAGTCGGTCGAGGCCACCGGTACTGCGAATCACCCAGGCGCGCATAGCGTGGGCGCCTCAGCGCTACGGCATGAAGGCGGGGGACACCATCTGCTCGGCGCCGGTCGTGGGGATCGGCACGGGCGCGCCGCTCCCGGCCGACCCGACCGGCTGGACGTACACCCTGAATACGTTCTTCTGCACCGCGACCACGAGCCCCAGGAGATCGCCAGCCGGCGAAACCGTAAAGTCCGCGACCACGAGGTCCGTCCCCGAGAGTGGTGTCACCTTCCCGGTGGCGAGGTCGGCTTTCACGACCTGCGTGACGGTGCGGCCGCCCTCTTTCTGCTCCACCAGATAGGCGAGCGAGCCGTCCCGCAAGAACCGGGGCGCGGTGTCCTTGCTCTGCGGGCCACGGGTAACCGGACGCTGGCTCGAGCCGTCCTTCGACATGAGCCAGATGTGATTGTTCCCTTCGCGGTTCGACACGAAGGCGATGGTCTCGCCGTCGGGCGATACCGTGGGTTGTGAGTTATCGGCGGGCTCTTGTGTGAGCTGCACCGCGTCCGAACTGGTGATCGGCTGCAGGAAGATCTGGCGGTGCCCGGTGCGCTGAGAGTGGAACACCACCGCCTGAGCGTCGGCCGTGAACGACGCGTCGCCGTCCGCCCCCGGCGAGTTGGTGAGCCGCGCCGCGCTCGTGCCGTCCGCGTCCATGACGTAGATCTCGGGCTGGCCATCACGCGTCGAGGTGAACGCGATTCGCGACCCGTCCGGCGAGAAGGCGGGCTCGGTCGCGACCGCCGTATCGTCCATGACCTTGCGGAGCTGCGCCAGGTTGGCGCGCTCCGCCGAATAGAGCTGGAAGCGGCCGGTGCGGGAGCTCGCGAGCACGATCTCACCCTGGACAAAAACCTCGGCCACGGCGCGTCTCCCCCCCGGCGCCGTCGCCGTGATGCGCGCGTGGCCGTACGACGCCGTCGAGACGGTGCCATCCTCAGCGACGGCCGCCACCGGCGGGTTGTCGGACGCCCAGGTGACGCCGGTGGCCGGACCGATCACGACTCCCGCCTCGTCCGCGAAGCTCGCTCTCAGCGGGTACCGCCGGTTGAGGGGCAGCCCGAAACGCGCGGCGGAGAGCTTCAATCCCGCCGCGATGACCCGGATCTGCCACGTGACGACCAGTCCCGAGCTTGGGCCCTTCACTACCAGTGTCGTCCTGCCGGCGCGCTTTCCCGTGAGCGTGCCAGACCCCGGGTCGAAACTCGCGAGCGCCGTGTCCGCGACCGTCCAGCGGAACGGTGCTTCAGGCACGGGGGTCCGGTCGGCGGCAAGCGCCTGGGCCTGGAATTTCGCAGTGCCCTGGATCGGGAGCGGCACGTCCACCTTGTACGTGGGGCTCACTGCCAATTGCTCCACCGTCCGGTGCACCACGATGTCGACGGTTTTCGTTTGCAAGAGCCCCGCGACGGAGAGCGTCGTCCGGCCGGGCGCCACGGCCGTGACAACGCCACTGAGACTCACCCGCGCGACGCCAGCGTCCGCGGCGGACCACTGCAGGGCCAGCGGGCTGACCAACCGTCCGCCCTGCCCGGGTACCATCACGTGGAGGGTGTCGACATCCCCCGGCGACATTACGAGAGGCACCGGCTCCTGGATCGCAATGTCGCTCGGCTGTACGACCACCGGCGCCGTCGCGGTGAGGCCGCTCGAGCTCGTGACCTGAACGGTTCCCTGACCGGGGGCGAGAGCGACGATCACGCCGTTCTGGTCTACGCTGGCAATGTCGGGGCGCAGAGATTTCCAAGTCACGGTGACGGGCGCGGCGGGGAAGCCGTCCTCTTTGAGTGCACGCGGAGACACACGCGTATTCTCGGACGGCAGGAGGTAGACCGTCGGCGGCTCGATCCGGAGCACCGCGGCCGGTCCCGTGCCGATGACCTGACCGGCGAAGGCGTCCCCGCCGGAGGGCGCGGGCGCCTGGGCCTGCCCTCCCGCCGGCTGAGTGGCTCCTCCCGCACCGGCCGGCGGGGCGGGAGCAGGGGCGCCTACCACCTGCACCGCGGCCTGGCCCTTCCGCGTGCCTGCCCGGGCCTCGACGATCGCGACGCCGCCACCTACGCCCGTGACCGTGCCGTTGTTGTCGACCTTCGCCACCGCGACGTTGTTGGACGACCAGATGACGCGCACAGTGGGGATCACATTCCCGACTCGGTCGAACGCGGTGGCGAGCAGCCCGCTCCGCTCCCCGATCTTGATCGTGACCGATGGGGGGGCCACTTGGACTTCAGCGATATTCTGTGCTGTCGCCGCGCCCGGATAGGCGAGAGCGGTGAGGAGGAGGATGCGCCGAGCCGTCATAGCGGCGCGAAGGTAAGCGCGCGTAAGTGTCGTTGTCAAGCTAACTTGTCACGAAACACGCGAGCCAATCCGCACGACGGTCGTCTGACTCGCATCCACTTGCGTGGGAGCATTCCCGGGGTAAGCTATAGGCCACGCTCACGGACAACCAGCAGAGGAGAGATCATCCGATGCTCGCGCCAACGGATTTTTCGGAGAGCAGCTGGACTGGCTCCGGCATGATGGAGCCGATGTATCCGCCGGCACCGATGACGCCGCCCGCTCCCGCGCCGATGAGGGACGAGCCGATGACGGCGCCGCGGCCGAAGCCGGCGAAGAAACGGAAAAAGCCGGCGAGATCCAAGGCCAAAAAGCGGGCCGGTAAGAAGCGGCCCAAGGCCCGGGCGAAGCGGGGCGGCAAGACGAAGCGGCGGAAAGCGGCGCGGAAGCGCCGCCGCTAAAACAGTTCGACGTGACAGCGCGGGAGCGCCTCTTTGGATGGCTCGAGCCATCTCCTCGAGGCGCTCCCGCGACACGTTTGCCTGCCTTTGAACGGAGCGGCCAGGCGATGCGGGTGGCAAGGGGGCGAGGTCCTTGGACGTGGAGCGTGCTGCTCGTGCTCGCCTGCTCGGCGCCGAAGGTCGCCCCGGGCGATCCGCAGGCGGAGATCGCGGCGATGCTCGAGCGGAGCGCCCGGGATTGGAACCGCGGCGACCTCGCCGGCTTCATGAGCGACTACGCGCAGGATTCCCTCACGAGCTACCTATCTCTCGGGCACGTGCAGTACGGTTGGCAACCGCTGTACGACCACTATCGGACCATGTACTTCGCGCCCGGTAAGCGCCGCGACTCGCTCGCGTTCGCCGAAGTGCGCGTGCGCCCCCTCACGCTCGATCTCGCGCTCTGCACCGCGCGCTTCCGGCTCTCGCGCGGCGACTCCGTGACCGCGAGCGGACCGTTCACGCTCGTGCTGCAGAAACGGGGGGACCGCTGGCTCATCCTCCACGATCACACGTCCGCCGACGCGAAATGAAGGGCCGTCCGGCGGTCGCCGCCCTAGTGCTGCTGCTCGGGCTGGCGGGTTGCCCGTCGTCGGGCGACGGCGTGATCGCCCTCGAGGGAGCGACGCTCATCGACGGATCGGGGGGCGAACCCGTGCGCGACGCGCTCGTCCTCGTGAAACAGAGGCACATCCAGGCCGTCGCCCGGGTGAACGAGATTCCGGTGCCGCGCGGGGCGCGGGTCGTGAACCTCATCGGAAAGACGATCATCCCTGGGCTGATCGACGCCCACGCCCACGTCGAGCGGTGGGCGGCCGAGCGCTACCTCGTCTGGGGCGTCACCACGGTCCGCGACCTCGGTGCCTCGAGCACCGATTCCGCCATCGCGCTCAAGAACGACTTCGACCTGGGCTCGGTGCTCGGCCCGCGGATGCTCACATCGGGAGCCATGATCGACGGCACCCCTCCCACCTACCCGACGGCGACTGCGGTGAGAACGGCGGCGGAGGCGCGCAGGGCCGTGGATCTGCGGGCGGTGGCGGGGGCGGACCACGTCAAGATCTACACCAAGTTCACCGCCGACCTGCTGCGGCCGCTCCTGGACGAGGCGACCACGCTCCGCCTCCCCGTGGCCGCGCACCTCGGCAAGATCGACGCCCTCACTGCCGCGCGCGCGGGCGTGGCCTCGCTCGAGCACATGGCCGGCGTCGTCGCCGCGGCGAGTCGCGACCCCGGCCCGTACTTCCGGGCGCACGACCAGTTCCTGCGCGGCTGGACGACCGAGGAGATCGGCTGGGCCACGCTCGATTCCGCGTCGCTCGCGCGCACGGCGCGTGCGCTCGCCGCGACGCACGTGGCGATCGTGCCCACCCTCGTGATGCACGAGATGCTGTCGCGGCTCGACAACCCGACACTCCTGTCCCGGCCGGGGATGGAGGACGTCCCGGCCAGCGCCGCGAGCGTGCGCGACGTCGCAGGGCTGCTGCGTCGCACCGGGTGGCGCAACGCCGACCTCCAGGCGTTCCGGCGATCGCGCGCTCGTCAGAACCAGTTCGTCCGTGAGTTCAAGCGCGCCGGCGGGCTCATCGCGGCCGGCTCCGACGCCGCGAACCAGCTGGTCGTCCCGGGCCTCTCGCTCCACGAGGAGCTCAGCCTGCTCGTCGCCGCCGGGTTGACGCCCGTCGAGGCGATCGCCGCCGCCACGCGCAAAGGTGCGGAGCTGCTACGCGCCGACTCTCTTGGCCGGGTGGCCGCGGGCAAGGTGGCCGACCTCGTCGTACTCGACGCCAACCCCGCGGCGAATATCGCGGCCACGCGCCGCATTAGCTGGGTCATGCTCCGGGGACGGATTCTTTATCCCGATTCGCTGAGGAGAACATGGACAAAGTAAGACTCGCGCTCGTGGCCGCGGCGATCGTCGGTGCCTGCGGGAAGGGGGAAACGGGAAAGGGGAAGGGTGCCTACGACCTCGTCCTCAAGAATGGCTGGATCGTGGACGGCAGCGGTAATCCCCGCTATCGGGGAGGTGTCGCGATCCAGGGCGACCGCATCGCGGCCGTCGGATTCCTGAACGGGGCGGCGGCCCGTGAGACGCTGGACGTGGGCGGGCTGATCGTGGCTCCCGGCTTCATCGACATGATGGGCCAATCCGAGATCTACGCCCTGATCGACAACCGCCTCTTCAGCAAGATCACCCAGGGTGTCACGACCGAAGTCACCGGCGAAGGCGGGTCCGTGGCGCCGTTGACCGACGGTTTGGTCGTGGACGACTCGGATGCCATGAAAAAGTGGCGCTATCGCGAGGACTGGCGCGACCTGGACGGGTACTTCACACAGCTCGCGAAGCAGGGCTCGGCGCTGAACATCGCCACGTTCGTGGGCGCGACTCAGGTGCGCCTCGCGGTAGTGGGCAAGGAAAACCGGCCGCCGACGGCGGCCGAGCTGGCGCACATGTCGGCCATCGTGGATACCCTGATGGAGCAGGGTGCACTCGGGGTCTGGACCGCACTCGAATACGCCCCGGCGAGCTATTCCAAGACCGAGGAGATCATCGCGCTCGCCAAGGCGGCCCGTCGGCGCGGCGGCATCTACGCGTCGCACATGCGGAACGAGGGCATCCGCATCGACGACGCGCTGGACGAACTGTTCCGCATCGCGCGCGAAGCCGACATCCCGGCCGAGATCTCACACTTGAAGCTGGCGGGGCGCGCCAGCTGGGGCCGGATGCCCCGGGTGCTCGCCCGCATCGACTCGGCGCGGGCGGCGGGGCTCGACGTGACCGCCGACCAGTATCCCTACATCGCCGGGGCGACATCGCTCGATGCCGCGATTCCCACGTGGGCCGAGAGCGGCGGGTGGGACTCGCTGCTGGTGCGGTTGCGTAATCCCGAGACGCGCGCGCGCATCCAGGCGGAGATGCTCCACCCCACCGACGGGACGGAGGGATTCTACAACGAGGCCGGCGGCGGAGGCGGTATCCTGATCTCCGGAGTATTCCAGGACTCGCTCCGCTATATGCAGGGAAAGCGGATCAGCGAGATCGCCGCCGCGCGCCACCGGGACCCCATCGAGACCATCTTCGACATCGTCGTGGCGGAGGGCGGCCATCGCACCGACGCCGTCTATTTCCTGATGAGCGAACCGGACGTACAGACCGCCATGAAGGCCTGGTGGGTGGCGGTGAACACGGACTTCCCGGGTGTGGCACCGGACGGACCCCTGGGGACTCAGTCCGCTCACCCGCGCGCCTATGGCACGTTCGCCCGAATCCTGGGCCGCTACGCGCGGGACCTGAAGCTTTTCCCGCTCGAGTTCGCGGTGCACAAGATGACGGCGTTGGCCGCGCAACGCGTCGGGCTGGCCGACCGCGGCTTGCTCAAGGCCGGGATGGCAGCCGATATCACGGTGTTCGACCCCGCGACCGTAGCCGACAAAGCAACGTTCGAGCAGCCGCACCAGCCGTCGGTCGGGTTTGCCTACGTATTCGTGAACGGACAGAAAGTCCTGGACCACGGAAAGATCACGGCGGCGCGCCCCGGTCGCGGGCTGCGCGGGCCGGGCTACGTGCCGCCGGAGCGGCGCAGCAGGAAGTGACACTCGGGCGCCTGGTGCTGGCGTGGATCCCCGTCGTCGTGTGGTTCATGCTCGCGACGTTCGCGATCCCCGTGCTCGGCGCAGCGCTTTCGAAACCCGCGGGCCAGTCCGCGGTGTTCGTGGCCACGCCGCTCCCGGGCGTGAAGGCCCTGTTGCCGTGGCGGCTCGTCGAGGCTGGGTTGCTCACCCTGTTCGCCTCGCTCTGGTTCGACTCCATCGGGAGCGGTGGCTGGTGGCTGCTGTTCCTGCTCGTGGGAGCGCTGGCGACGATCCCGACGTGGTTGCCCCCTCGCTTCGAGCAGCTGCCGCGCCGGGCCCGCGTCGCGGGAGCCTGCGCCGATGTCGCGCGTTACGTCGTCGCGGGGGCCATTCTCGCCTGGAGACTGGGATAGAGTATCTTCGGTGGACCCATGTCTGCCGAACCCATGACCGCCATCCGGCTGACGCGCTACTCGCACGGCGCGGGCTGAGCCTGCAAACTCGGTTCATCCGAGTTGGCGCAGGTCTTGCGCTACGTGCCGGTCGCGACGGATCCCCGGATCCTCGTCGACGCCTCGAGCCGCGACGACGCCGCCGTCTTCCAGATGGCGCCGGATCGGGCGATCGTGGCGACGGTGGATTTTTTCACCCCCATCGTGGACGATCCCTACGACTTCGGGCGCATCGCGGCGACCAACGCGTTCTCGGACCTGTACGCGATGGGCGCGACGCCGCTGTTCGCGCTCAACCTCGTGGGCTGGCCGCGCGACACGCTGCCGTTGGAGCTGCTGGGCGAGGTGGTACGCGGCGGCGCGGACGTAGCGCAGGCGGCGGGCGCGTTCGTGCTGGGCGGGCACTCCGTGGACGACCCCGAGCCGAAATACGGGATGGCGGCGATCGGAGAGGTGCACCCGGACCGGATCGTGACGAACGCCGGTGCGCGACCCGGCGACGCTCTGGTGTTGACCAAGCCGCTCGGCACCGGTGTGCTGACCACGGCCCTCAAGCGCGACCTCCTGAATGAAGCCGACCTGGCGCCCGCCGTCGCGGCGATGACCACACTGAACGCCGGCGCGGCGCGCGCCATGCTCGGCGTCGGCGTGCACGCGGCAACCGACGTGACCGGCTTCGGCCTGCTGGGCCACCTGCGGACGTTGCTCGAGGCCAGCGGGGTGGCGGCCGAAGTGCGCGCGGCGGCGGTGCCGCTTCTGCCGCGCGCGCGCGAGGCTGCCGAGCGTGGGGCGATCCCCGGCGGCAGTGAGCGGAATGCCGCAGCCGTCGCCGCAACGGTCAGCTTCGGCGCCGGCGTGGACCGGACGGCGCGCCTGCTCCTCGCGGACGCCCAGACCTCGGGCGGGCTCCTGATCGCCGTGGCGGCGGAGCGCGTGGACATGCTCGTGGCCGCGCTCCGACGCGAAGCGACCCCGGCAGCGGACGTGATCGGCCGGGTCGTGACCGGAGCGCCCGGCACCATCGCCGTGATGTGACCGAGCGGTGAAGAGCGCGATCCGCGAGTTCCGGAGCCTCACCCCCGACGCGCTCGATGCACTCGAGCGGGCGGTGCGGGAGCGGCGTCGAGTGGCCCTGCGTCGTCGGGGGACGGAGTATGTGGTTGTCGCCGAGAGGCTGAACACGCTGGCGCGCGACGAGGCGCTGGAGGGGAGGTTGCCGATGACGGGTGAGGTGCTGGCGTTCCCGCTGCGCGAGCTCGAGTCGTTCGCGGTGCTGCCGTAGCCGTGTTCACGCGTCTGTTAGTGGGACTCGACGGCAGCCCGCGGGCCGATGCGGCGTTCGAGCAGGCGGTCCTGCTCGGGAAGCGGTTCGGGAGCACGATCATCGTGGCCCATGTGCACGAACACCACGGACACAAGGCCGACGGCCCCGCGATGCTCGACCGGGCGCGCGAGCGGGTGGTGGCGGCGGGCCTGAACGTCGAGGTGACCGAGCTGAGCGGCGACGCGGACGTCGAGCTCGCCGAGCTGGCCAAGACCGCGGACGCGGTGCTCGTCGGGCGCCGCGGGACGACCACCACGGGCGGCGCACTCGGCCCGACCGTGATCTCGCTCATCCGCATCGCCGAGCGGTGCGTGATCGTGTGCGGCGGCCTGCCGTCACCGATGCAGTCGATCGCGGTCGCCTTCGACGGGCGCGACACGAGCCGCCGGGCCCTCGAAGTGGCGATGCAATTCGCGAGCGTGGCGGGGAGCACGGTGCACCTCATCCATGCGAGCGACGATCACGAGGCGGGGCTCAAGGTCGTGGGCGTGGCGGAGGCGACGCTGTCGATGCAACGCGTGGCGTTCGTCACGCACGTGGAGTCGGGAACGCCGGGGGAAGTCGTGGCGCGGGTCATCAAGCGGATCCGCTGCGACGCGCTGTTCGCCGGGGCACACATGAGTCACGTCGAGGGCCGGCCCAGCGCCGTGGTCGTATCCCACGCGGAGGAAATCCTGCGGCACACCGACATTCCGGTGGTCATCCAGCCCTGAGATGGCCGGCGCGCCCAAGGGGGGGCCCCGCGTCCTGGTCCACGCCGATGAGAGCTGCCTGGGCAACGACAGCTCGAAACCGAGCCCCGGCGGGAATGCGGCGCTGATCGAGGCGCCCGCAGGCGACAGCGTGGCGCGTTGGGACTTCTATGAATCCTCCCCGCAGACGACCAACAACAAGATGGCTCTGGCCGGGGCGATCGCTACCTTGGAATGGATCCGCCGCCAGTGGAAGCACGCGCGCGTCGTCTACGTGTCCGACTCGCAATACCTCGTCAAAGGGATGAGCGAGTGGGTAGCGGGGTGGGAAGCTCGCGGCTGGAAGCGTAAGGGTGGAGTGCTCGA
>Ga0066690_10000626_pt1 | contig 11407 bp, 9 predicted proteins | sample GraSoiAngelo_139_FD_62303 | JGI IMG/M metagenome (GOLD analysis project Ga0066690, IMG submission 62303) | Grasslands soil microbial communities from the Angelo Coastal Reserve, California, USA - 14_0929_12_20cm | ecosystem: Environmental > Terrestrial > Soil > Grasslands | place: USA...
CGGCTCGCGCCGCCGACGTGATTGACCGCGTCGTCGCCACCGTCAACGGCCATGTCATTTTGCAAAGCGATTGGGACGATGCCGTCCGTTTCGAAGCGTTCGTAGAAGGTCGCCCGCTCGATCAACTGACCGACCAGGACCGCAGCCGTGCCCTCGACCGTCTGATTGACCAGGAATTGCTGCGCGAGCAAGCGCAGAGTGGGGACGCACCCGCGCCGCGCTCGGAAGAAGTGCAACAGCGAATCCAGGACATCCAGCAGCAGCACTCCGCCACTGAACCTGGCGCCTGGCAGTCCGAGTTGCATCGTTATGCGCTGAACCAGCCGCAGCTCGAGGCTTACATCGCCCACGACCTCGCCGTGCTGCATCAGGTCGAAGCCCGCTTGCGGCCGGCGGTTCAGATTAACACCGACAACATCGAGTCCTACTACCACAATACCTTCCTGCCGCAATTGCGCAAGCTAGGCGCTCAGGAGGTTCCGCTCGCGCAAGTTGCCGGCAAGATCCGCGAAATCCTTACCGAACAGAAAGTAAGTGAGCTGTTCACCTCCTGGCTGCAGAGTCTGCGCGCCGAAAGCAAAATCACCATCCCGGTGCCTGCCTCAGCTCCGGCATCACCCAGCGGAGGCCAGGCCCCGTGACCGCGCCTGTCACCGAGGCGCCCCCAAAGACCGCCAGCCGCAAGTGGTGGAAATATCTTCTCCTGCTATTTCTGTTCGGGCTCATCGTGCTCGGCGCGGGCGCGTGGTACATGACCACCGATTCTTTTCAGGCGTTCGTGCGCAGGCATATCGTGGCCGCGCTGGAAAAGGCCACCGGCGGCCGGGTCGAACTCGGCACCTATCACACCATCCCATTTCGCCTGCAGGTGGAAATTCGCGGCCTGACCATCCATGGCACCGAGCCTGCGGACCAGATCCCGCTGGCCCACGTCGACCGGGTTGTGGCTCGCATCCGTATCATCTCCCTGCTTGCAACCGAGTTCGGCTTCAACTCCATCGTGGTGGAACATCCGGTCATCCACCTGATTGTTCATAGCAACGGCAGCACCAATCTTCCCGAACCCAAGGTGCAGCGGGCCTCCACCCAGACGCCGGTCGAACAGCTCTTTGCATTTTCCATCCGCCATCTCGAGATCCGCCGCGGCGAGTTGCTCTGGAACGACCAGCGCACTCCTTTCGACTTCGATGCCACCAACATCTCGTCCAGCATGAGTTACTCCTTCCTTCGCGGCCGCTATGAAAGCAGTCTTCTGCTGGGCCGCGTGGAAACCATCTACCAGGATTTCACGCCCTTGGTCTGGATGGCCGCCGTTCACTTCAACCTCGGCAAGAACGACGTGGATGTCAGTTCGCTCAAGTGGAATTCCGGCCGCTCTCACCTGGACGCCCACGGCCACATCCGCGACTTTCGTCAGCCCGTCATCGAGGCCAATTACAGCGGCACCGTGGATCTCGCCGAACTGGCTGCGATCACGCGGCAACGCCAGCTGCGTGCCGGTTACCTCGACTTGAGTGGGAGTGGGAGCTGGTCTGCAGCAAAGTTTTCTTCAGACGGGAAGGCGGCCATCAAGAATCTGGAGTGGCGGGACGATCAACTTACTCTGCGCGATGCCAGCCTGAGTACTGATTTCTCGGTCAACGAACGCCAGCTGAAGCTCACCAAAGCGCAAGCCCGTCTGCTGGGCGGCGCGGTCACGGGCGACGCGGAGATCACCAACTGGCTGACTTCTCAAGCGCCCCAGGTTCGGAATGCGAAGGAGAAAAAAACCGAGGAACAGAAAGGACTGATCCGGCTTCGCCTGAAAGACATCTCCGCCACTGCCGTTGCGTCTGCTCTGAGCACGCGCCAGTATCCGCTCGATCGCCTGAATCTCACGGGCGCTGCGGATGGCACCATCGAGGGCCGCTGGACTGGCTCACCGCGTCGTGCCGAAGCGGAATTCTTCCTCAATCTGGTTCCCCCGGCGAAATTACAACCTGGACAAGTACCCGTCACGGCCACCGCTCGAGGCACTTATCGCCCCTCTGCCGACGAGTTGGAACTGGTGCAATTCGATGCCTCCACGCGTTCCACGCAGTTGCACGCGAGTGGAAAACTTGCTGCCAGCTCATCGCTGCAACTTTCCGCAGGCACGTCCGATTTAGGCGAACTCCAGCCACTCATTGTTGCCCTTCACGGGCCCAATCGACTTCCTGTCACGTTGCATGGCAGCACGCATTTCACGGGCGTGGCGAGCGGCAAAGTTTCTGCGCCCAGCCTTGCCGGACATTTGCAGATTCAGGATTTCGACTCCATCATCCCCGCTACCGACCGAGCTCCCGAACAAGAAGTGCATTGGGACTCGCTGGCTGCTGATATTCAACTTTCGCCCCACGCCATCGCGGTCCGTCACGCTAGCGCCGTGCACGGCGAAACCTCCGCGCTCTTCGACATGAGTGCTGCGCTCTCGAATGGGCAATTTAATCCGAGCGATACCTTTACTGCGAACCTCAATCTCCAACATGCCGACATCGCGGAAGTGGAGGCGCTCGCCGGTTACGACTACCCCGTCACGGGGCGGGCGAACCTTACCGTCCAAGCTTCCGGGACGCGCGCGCAACCGCACGCGGAAGGTCATGTTCACATTAACGATGCCATTGTCTACGGCCAGCCGATCCATCAATTTGATTCGGATCTGCGCTGGCACCAGGGACAGGCATCGCTCAACAACATTCATCTGGACTACTACGACGCTCATGCCTCAGGGGGCGCCACTTTCGACCCCGCCACGCGGATCTACCGCTTCAATCTCACCGGGCAGAACTTTGACCTCACCCGAATTCCGCGACTGCAAACCAGCCGGGTACCCGTGGAGGGCCGCGTCGATTTCACAGCCCAGGGATCCGGTACGCCGGAGGCTCCCGCCATCAACGCCCAGATTCTTGTCCGTGATCTCACCCTTGACCGCGAGCGCGCCGGCAACCTGAACATCGAAGCGGCGGCCGAGGGCGAACTCATTCACGTGACCGCGCGCTCCGAGTTCGAGCACGCCCAGTTCACTCTCGATGGCACGGTACGTCCGCGCGAAGACTACCCCGTCGATGCCACCCTACGGTTCGATCACCTCGATCTGGACTCCGTGTTCCGCCAATACCTCAATGGCCGCATCACCGGACACTCCGGCATGACCGGAGAAATTCAGTTGCGCGGGCCCTTGCGCAAGCCACGCGATTTGAATGTGGTCGCCAACCTGGAGGGCTTTGACGTCACGATCAATGAGGTCAAGCTCAAGAACCAGGGCCCGGTGCGTCTCTCCATGGACCACGAAATCGTGCGCCTCGAGCAATTGCACATCCTGGGAGAAAACACTGACTTCTCCGCGCACGGCACGGCCTCAGTGGCAGGAGGCTACGACCTTGATCTCGCCGGTGAAGGTCACTTGAATCTCCAACTCGTGCAGACTCTCAACCCCAGCTTCACCTCCTCCGGCCTCGTCGACCTTACCCTCGCCGTCAGCGGTCCGGTCTCCGATCCCCTTTTGCAGGGGCGTGTGAATATCAGCCACGGAGCGCTGGCCTACGCAGACCTGCCCAGCGGTCTCAGCGATATGAACGGCTCCCTCGTGTTCAACAAAAATCGCTTGCAGATCGAAACTCTTACGGCCCACAGTGGCGGCGGCCTGCTGACCCTGACGGGCGGAGCCACCACGTATCAGGGCCAGATCAATTTCGATTTCAACGTGAACGCGCAGGATGTGCGCCTGCGCTATCCCGCGGGTGTTAGTTCCACCGCCACCGCTGATCTTCGTTACTACGGCACGCGCGACGCCTCCACGCTTACCGGAGACGTGACGGTAACCAAGCTGGCGATCACGCCAGGCTTCGATTTTGCGGCCTACGTCGCCGGCAGTTCGCAGTCGGTGGTCGTTCCTCCGGCCACCTCGCCGCTGTATCGGGTCAAGCTGGATGTCCACGTTCTCACCGCACCCGACCTGCAAATGCAGACCGCCATCGCCCGCCTCTCTGGCGATGCCGACCTCCACTTGCGCGGCACCGTCGCCAAGCCTGCGTTGCTCGGACGTGTCGAAATCCTCGAAGGTGAGATCAATTTCAACGGCGCGAAGTATCGCCTGGAACGCGGCGAAGTTTTGTTCCAGAGCCCGGTGAGCATCAAACCAGTGCTTGATCTGCAGGCCACCACTCACGTGCGCGACTACGACATCACCGTCAGCGTCAACGGCGATACCAGCAAGCCGCTCAGCGTGAAATACCGCTCCGATCCACCGCTGCCCGAAGCCGACATTGTCGCCTTGCTCGCGGTCGGCCAGACCCGCGAACAATCCGCGCAGCTCGCGCAGTCGGGAAACACTGCCTTCAGCCAGACCGCTTCGAACCTCATCCTGAGTGAAGCGCTCAATGCCACCGTGAGCAATCGTGTGCAGAAGTTGCTGGGGGTCAGCAAAATCAAAGTCGATCCACAGGGCCTGAACACCGAAACCAACCCCACCCGGGGCCCGCAGGTCACCATCGAGCAGCAGATTGTTAACAACTTCACGCTGACCTACAGCCAGAATGTTTCGCAGGCCTCCCAGCAAATCATCCAGGGCGAGTACTACGTCCGCAAGAACGTCTCTATAGTCGGCACCCGCGACCAGAACGGCGTGGTTAGCTTCGACCTGATCATCCGTCAACGAAAGAAATAGAGCTGCTGCATCCACGCCGCACTGCCTGCAGTACCGCGACCTCAGCTGGCATACTCAGCGCGAGAACTATGCCATCCAGTGTCCACCCCTCTGCATCTAATGCCGAAGATCATCCACAAGGAGGCTGTTGTTGTGTTAAAGCGAAATCTCATTGCTCTTTTGGTATTTTTCGCATTGTCCTCGGCATTGTCTTCTCGCGCCGCAGCCCAGGTCCCCAAAGGCAACATCTACGTTGGATACTCCTACGCCAGCGCCGATCTGAACCACAACAATCGATCTAACCTGAATGGTTGGGAAGGCTCTTTGGAAGGAAAAGTATTCCCATGGGTGGGAATCGTAGTTGACATCAACGGCCTCTACGGCACCAACAATTTTCCGACCAGCAGTGGAGAGATCTTCCACGTCAACGCCCACGACTACAATTATCTATTCGGTCCGCGCGTCTCGGTCTCCATCGGAAAGATTCGTCCCTTCGCGCACGCCCTGTTCGGTGCGGGACACGTGAATGTGAGCACGCTGGGCTACTCCGCCTCCGACACCGCGTTCGCGACCGCTCTGGGCGGAGGACTCGACTACCACCTCGTTCCTCTCGTCTCCTGGCGCCTCCAGGGCGACTACCTGCAAACCCGCTTCTTCGGAAACACCCAGAACAACGGCCGCTTCTCGACCGGCATCGTCCTGAATTTCTGAACCTCAACTCTCGGAGATCGTCGCAATACGAATCGCCGGTCCCGCAAGGGACCGGCGTTCTTGTTTGTGCCGGCGATTCAGACGCACCCAAGCGATCGCGGCTTCCACGTCCTGTCGTCCTGAGCGGAGTGAAGCGCCAGCCGAATGGAGTCGAAGGACCCCATTCCTGTACGCAGCACCACAGGCCTGGGGGCGATCTCAGCGCAAATGCTCTCACCTTACGTGCAATAGTGGAACTCGACCTTGCGAACAGCGTTGGCAACGCTCCATGTGTCGGACATAGGCAGCATTTCTGGCCCACCTCCCAAGTTTGACCGCCACGTTTTGGGGTTTTGAGTGCTAGGGATTTTTCGCCAACAATGCCCGCGTCGGCAGCGCCCCTAGGCCATCACCGCACATCATTATGTGACCTACTTCACTGACATCACAGGCTCATGCGTGTCTCATTGCTACTCTATAAACGCGTTCGCCTCCCCGAAGAGCAGTTCCCACCGCGGGACGCAGCACCCCCCGAGGCGATTTTCTTCCGGATAAGCAAGGAGACTGCCATGTCGCGATGCACACAAGTCGCAGGGTTTGGTGTGTTTCTGTTTGTGTTAGGCACGATCCTCCTTATGTTTGCTTCGGCGGAAAGAAACAGCCTGATTTATTGGCTCGGTGGTCCCGCGCTTTTCTCGGCGGGCTTTGTCATGGCAGGAGTGGCCGTGCTGTGGCAGTACTGCTACCGAGCTTCAGCGCACGGCTCTCGGACTAAGTGAGGGATGGGCGAGGCTGCTGTCGCAGGGCTGCGCGTTGCCTCGCCTCGCACGCGAATGTCTACGGCTAGGCTAATCCCTGCCCGGCAGAAAAACGGCGATTGGCGTGGCCTTTGATCGGTAGGATGCGGGCGGCAGGTCGTTCGTGAGGCGAATGAGAGGTACGCATGCGGACACCGACTCATATTACATCAGCCCAGTTCAGCGAATTGCTGAAAGAGTTTCTTGAGCGTCGATGCCTTCTGCGTGGCAACACACTGCTCTGTCGTGAGTGCGGAGCCTCTATTGTGCACTCGGGAGTCATTGTGTCCATCCATGAATCAGGGTTCCACGACAAGTGCATGGCATGCGGGAAAAGAGCGTGGACTATGACTCTTCCCTATTGTCCGCGGTGCGAAGAGAGGCCCGAAGAGCGAGGCTGCCTCCACCTCTCGTTCTCGGATTTCCCTAAAGCATCCTGACCTGAGGTCCTGGCATGAGGACTGACCGGAGGTTCGGAGTATGGCAAACGAGACTCCAAGGGTTGCAAGGCATTCGTCGAAAAGCGAACTAGGCAATCTAGAAGGATGGCTCGCCTGCCTGATCGTGTGGGTTGGGTGCATCAACCTGGCGCTGTCGATTGTGTGCTTCATGTTGGGTCCCGCTGAATGACACGGGGATCACGACGGGAGATGTAATCGGCTCCAATGCCCCTCGCCAACTGTCGCTAACAGGCCGATTTCACTCAGAACCCTCTGGCGGGACTCGGGAACTATTTTCCACCTGCAAACTTCTTCTGGAGAATAGTTCGCAATTCCTTCTGCTGGTCATCGGTCATCGCACGCTCGGGGATTGGCAAAAACGAAATCGGCGATGGAACAGGGCAAAGACGCGATCCGCCTCTGCCCAGCCTATGATGAGGTCCCACGTTAGTCCACGGGGGGCATACCAGAGGTTACAGGTCCAGAAAGCAACCAGACTCCAAAGTAGGGCAAGATTAGGGAACATTTTATCGGGTCCGAAGGGTACGCCGGCACTCCTCGCCGAAAATTCACGCGTTCCTCGGCGCGAATGCCGGACCCCAACTCTTTTGGCTTCCCAAGCCCGCGAGTAGATGCTTCTTAAGCAGGGTGCTGGCAACTCCTATGGCATAACACCGAACACATCCAATTCACTCACCGTGCCCACATACACTTTGCCGTTCGCCACCGTGGGCACAGCAAATCCCACTCCCAAGGGAAGCGTGTCCCGACTACCGGCCTGTTGTGAATTGTAGAGTTCGTGTGACACGTCGTTGGCATCATAAGCGTGCAGAATCGCCGGTTTTTTCGTGCGAAACGCCGCGTTCTCCAGCACCCAGACGATTCCTGCCTGCGAACCATTCGCCGAGATCGTCGGAGTTGCGCCCGGAAAGCCAAAAGTGTTCGCCGAATGTGACGATGGTGCGGTGGAAAGCAGGCCCCCGTTCAGGTCGAAAATCTTAAGGGAATCCCCCACTCCCGCAATGTATATCTTGTTCGCCCAGAAGGCTGGCGTGCTGAAGATCGCGCCAACGATACTCGCTAATGACTGCACAATTTGGCCGTTATTTGCTGTACGGAAATGCCCCATGTTGTCACGGTCTACCAGATACAGGGTTCCTTGTTTCCCGCCTGCCAGTATCAAATGCGCATGGCCTCCGCTCTGGTCTGGCAAGAGCACTGGCCCGCCTGCGCCCAAATCCAGGTCTTGAAGATTCAAATTAGATTGGTTGAAGGGCGTGAAGAAGTCCGCCACCGATAGCGAACTACCGGCTTGCGTGAGTTTGACAAAACTGTCTCCGTAGTCTTGTCCCCCGGAATCTGCGTCGAAAGTCCCGTTTCCCGTTACCACAAAAAGGTTCCCGGCGCTGTCGCTAGACACTCCGCCGCCACTCGCCCAGATGCCTGCCGCCGTACCATTGGGCGCCAAATTCAAGAGGGCACGCTGTTGAAGCGTCTGCGAGTCATACCCGAAGATCCAGCCGTGGTAAGGAGTTACGTCAGAAAATGAGGCAAACGCGATATATACCACGCCGTTGCTCAGCAGAAGCGCAGAACGCTGCAGGTGCTGGTGTGCATCGAACGCTACATTCGTTCCGTCACTCCCATCCCCGGTGCCGGGAACCGAGCCCTGAATCGCAATGGGCCCTCCGAACTTTTCTGATCCCGACACCAGATCCAGCGCGTGCAGCCGATGCACGTAAGTTGTTCCTTCTTTGGTGAACGCGGAGACGTACAGGGTCTTCGTATCAATGTCGATCACCGGAGTACCTGTGATCCCGATCTCGGTCCCGATGAAATTGCATGTCGTTGTATCGCCGGGAGGCGCCACCTCGTCGGCACAGGGAACCGGCGTAACGTTGGAAGCGGCATCGGCCAAACTAACCTGCCAGAGCGTGCCAGGAGATTTCTGGTCCGCGTCGAAGGCATAAACGCTGTCATGCTCCGTGACCACGTATACAACATTGCGGATACCTTGGGCCGGAAACTGCAGGTTTTGCACGTAGAGTGGCTGGCCGTAAATCGCTCCATCGACGGGGTATGAGAATAATTTGCCGAACGTCGTGGAAATCACGTTCTGTGGTGTTAATACCGTCTCTCCCAGATTTTGTCCGGTCCGCTGATTATCGTTGTGGTACGTAATCGTAATTCCCGTTACAGGAGGAGCAGGGTTTGGAGGATTAGGGTTTGGAGGATTAGGGTTTGGAGGGTTAGGGCTTAACACGCTGTTGCTCATGCTGCCGCAACCGTTGGCCAGGAGCGTCGCGAGGATCCATAGAACGGCGGTATTGCACCTTATGTGCGGTCTTCTCCTAGTCCGAAGATCTTTCCCCAAGGACTTCGGAGTGGAATGCTTGGAGGGTTCGAGAATGAGATCGGCCACTTAGGTCTCGTTGTGCGACCGCAAAAATCTGATCCTGGACTGCGAAATAGTAGAGCGGTCGTTCCCGACCAAACCACCTATCTTTCGGACAGCGGTGGCAGACCAAAAGTTGAGAAGAATCGAAACTTGAGGAATGAGGTTGCGCCCGAGTGTCCGCCTCCACCAGCGCGGAAGTAATCTAGACCGTACAACCACGCATGGATACGATCTGGGTACGCCAACAATTTCGAAGAAGAGGCTATACGGATGAGCAAGTCCCAAAAACTCTTTCGCTATCTCTGGCGCATTAACGCTGTGCTCATTCTCTTTGCTGCTGGGGCCATCACCTTTGGCGTTGGAGCTCTCTTGATCGGGGAATTCGGGGGCAGAACGGCTCGCAGTCGTGAAGCGGAAGCAGGAATTCCTGTCGCGGCCGCCGCCGATACAAGCGCTCACCTCTCACTCGGGCGTGCGTCCGTCGTAGCGGGAACAAATGTGATGCGGGCCGACCTCTCTCTCGATCGCGGGGGAAAGGGCTTCAGCAGTGGGGGATACTCGGAAACGAGAAACATTCTCTTTATAGAACCTGATCAGAAGGAAGCTCATTGGCTGCTTCCGGACAATGATCATATCGTCAGTGACAGTTCTGACATCACCGAGGGCACAGATCGCGGCTCGAAGCGGCTGATCGCCACTGCGGTTCTGGTGAAGTCAACGACAGGCTCGCCCGAAACCGACGGGGGAAGGCTTCTCCTGTTCGACGCTTCTGGCCGTAAGATCGTCGAAGTGGCGAGCGCTGTTAGGGAACTTCATCTGACCTCGCTCACTGGTGGTGAGCTGATCATGCTGTTCGAGCGTAACAGACGCCTCGTCGTTGCAGCGTTTGATCCCGGATCGCTGACAAAACGCAGGGAACAGGAAATCGCGGTTCCTCAGCCCAATGAGCACTAGCCCCAGGACGATGACTGATGACAGGCCATAACGCTCAGAGCCCCTCAATGAGTGTTATGGGGATATTTCGCCAGTTAGCTTCCTGTCTTGGACTCGGGACCTTGTGGTGAGGAGAACTTGTGGCTGTCCCCGGAATGTCCCAGTTCCTATATCCGTTTTCTACGCGAAACTGCAGTATCCGCATACAAGGTTTGGATTCGCGCCAGCATCTCAGGGAACTTACCGTAGATATTCTCGCTGGCTTCAAATGACGCCTGATTCTGGGCAACGTAGTGAAGAGCTGGGAGAAGATCGGGCATAATCGGAATAATGTGTTTCGGCTGTTGTTCGAGCTTGTGTAGAACAAGTCGCAGGAAACAGCTTGCAGCATCCGATGTCCATGAGCGATCACTACGTGCCCCCATTACATAATCTCTGAAACCAAGCATGTAATACCGAAAGGGCACTTCGGGCATGAACTGCAAATCGGACGCGGTTTCGATTGGGTTATTGCGAAAATACGTTTGCATCTTCTTCGTTGCTACGCCCGATGTATTGATCGTGCGCCCACTCTTGATCCAAGTCACCCTTATAATCTCCCCACTCCATTTCAGAGGGGACATGCAACGTGTTTTCTCGTCTCTTTTTGCCTCGAAAGGGCCTCATGTCAGCAATTTAACAGGGGGATAGCAGTGATCGTCTAGATTACTGACGAAACCAAGGCGTTCTCACCAGTTTGCGCCGTTTGTTCGCCTTTTCACAGGTCAGTGAGCGTAATCGGGATGTTACGCCATGGATCCGAGTCGAGCGTCGATGCGTGTCCGACTCCCTACTTCGTTCCAGCGGGACAACTGGCCGCGATCCACTTGCCCTTGCCTGAATAGTCTCCGTGCATTGTGCCCTGAGGACCGGCAAGAGTGAGTTGTCCGCTGCCTTGAGCATGTTCCGCGTCCATAACCTCAAGCTGAATCTTGAAGTCGGCCTTCTCGCCTCCCGGGTACACGCAGCTTCCGCTCACATCCATGTGGGTGCCCGTGGAACTCTGAACCTTATATTTGCAGTCGTTGTCGGGATCGTTGAACGGGTACTGGTTCATGTTTTCTTTTGTGATACAGGATTTATAAGTCTGGGTCTGCGGAGCTCCCATACCTTGGATGGTCAGGATCGTCGTTACCTGCCAAAGACCGGCCTTCACATTAAGCGGTTGAATGTTATCAGCCGCAACCAAAAGTGTTGCTGCGAACAAAATCGCTCCCAGCACTATCATTTTCCGCATTGCATCCTCCTTGACATTTTTCGCACACGGCCCGGTCGTTCATTCGAGATTCTGCGCAGCACCCCCACGAAGGCGCGTCATTCCAAGCGCCAGCAAGGCAGCATCGCCCGCGCAACCACGGCAGTGGGGTTGCGCCGGGCGCGATAGCGGGAGATGTTAGCCCGAGAAGGGCACAAGCGACAACCGCAGCAAAGGCATGGGAACGCACGG
>Ga0066690_10000636_pt1 | contig 11362 bp, 7 predicted proteins | sample GraSoiAngelo_139_FD_62303 | JGI IMG/M metagenome (GOLD analysis project Ga0066690, IMG submission 62303) | Grasslands soil microbial communities from the Angelo Coastal Reserve, California, USA - 14_0929_12_20cm | ecosystem: Environmental > Terrestrial > Soil > Grasslands | place: USA...
AAACCGTATAGCAACGGCCGTTTTCGGGTGACATCAGATGTGATTTCGTCCGCAGAAACGCTTTTGACGCCATGTCCTGGATTCGCGCCGACTCACGTGCGATGGAGACTGATCCGTGCTCGACAAACAACAAACCTGGATCGAGAAATATAGAGCAGCACTCCTCGAAACCAATCCAACCAAACAATTGGAGCGTATCGAAGAAGCCTATAGTGCCATTCAGGGGCATGCCGAGGAATCGCGCGCCCAGCGCTTTGAAAAAGAGGCGTTGGACGATGCCAGGCTGATTCTCCGTCTGCTCCGCGAGGAAAGTCTCGGGCGCGCATCCTCCCCATGGCTCTAACCCGGCACCTTTAACTTTGCGGAAGAGCGCTCACCCCTTCATTCGGTCAATGGTCGCATCGTCACAGACAAGCGAACAAAGGCCGAGAAAGTTCCCATTCTCATTTCCTTTTCCTTGACTCCAGAATCGCCTGACGAAACGTATCAGGATTGAATCCGGCGAGATCATCTTTAAGCAACTCCTGCAATACCTCCGCCACACCCGCTCCATGTGTCGCCCTGGTCACAATGTCCGCTCGTTCCTTTAGCGCGGGCAGTGCATTGGCAACCGCCACAGCGCACCCGCAGGTAGCTAAGAATGCGTGATCGTTTTCTGCGTCCCCAAAGCCGACCACATCGTGCGACGAGACGCCCAGTTCTTCCAGCGCAGCTTTCAGGCCGGTTCCCTTATTCACGCCGGAAGGGAGCACCATCACGGCACCCTTATTGAAAATGACATGAAGTTCGACGCCGAGGTCGTGGATCGCTTTTAGTACAACGTCCTGGTTAGGTTCCCACGTGGCGACAATCCCCTGGCCGACCGAGAAAGGTACTTCAAGTTCCCGCAATCTAGCAAGAAATGTTTCGGGCGGTGGCTCGCAGAGGAGCTCTTCCTCGCCGGAGTCAGGCCGATAAAGCAGAGCTCCATTTTCAGCTACGACGAGGTCAAAAAGATCCAGCCTGTTGAAGACACAGTTCAGGTCAGGGAGACGGCGCCCGGTAACCAACACGAGCTTCCGGCCCGAGGGGCGCACGCGTTCCAGAGCCGCCAGCGTGCTTGCGTCAACCCGGCCCTGAGATGCAATCGTTCCGTCATAGTCCGTTGCAACCAGCAGGAATCTCATTCGTCTGTCATTTGGATGCTTTGACAACGCTAAGGTTGTGCTGCATACGAGGATCCCAATAGACCACGCCACGCACCTCAGGCAGACTTTGGCGCTTACTGAGCTTATCAAACGTCTCTTTCTCCAGAGATCAATAGCGTCATTACGATCGGCGATCGCTGCTTCTAACCGTTGTGGCGCGCCGAGAAGAGCGGTGGTTCCTATTGCGGCTCCCTGGTAAGCTCCGGATTCGGTAATGGCTCCGAACCCAATTGCTTCTGCCGCTCAGTCCGGCTGGCGTTCAGCATACGGGTGGCAACGTCCAATTCTTCGCGTCCTTCTTTGGTGCGGCCGAGGCGCAACAGCACTTGCCCGCGCAAGTAACGAATAGTGTAAGCATTGGGATCCATTTTCGCCGCCAGGTTCAGTTCAGCAAGGGCTTGCGCAAATTTACCCTGACGCTGGTAAAGCTTTGCCAATCCTAAGCGAGAACTTATCAAGTTCCCGTCGAGGCGTAACGCATGCTGATAACTATTTTCCGCTTCACGATCCTGCTGCAGCAGCGAATACACCGAACCCAATTCATCGTAGTTATAAGCAACGTCCGGCTCCACCGCGACGTCTTTTAAGAATTCTGATTTCGCGCCCGGGTAATCCTGCTTGCGTAGGTAAGCGAGGCCCAGATAAAAGTGCACAAAGGGAAGCGCTGGATTCTTCTGAGCGGCCGTCTGCAATTCCAAAACTGCTTTGTCGTACTCCTGGCGCTGTAGATGCGCTTTCCCAGTGAACAAGTGAAATTCGGCGGAATTCTCTCCCACCTCGACCATGCGTGCCAGTGCGCGATCCTCAAGCGCGGTGAGGTGGGCGTTGCCAGCGGCAATATATAAAACGTAGAGATAATTGAGTTGGTCTGACTCCTTTCCCCAAAGCGGTTCCAGCATCTTGGCGGTGTCGGCCCAACGCTCGGCAAAAAAATAACAAAGTCCCAGCAGATGGCGCGCTTGGAGGGAGTCAGGTTGATCGCGCACCACCGATTCGAACGGCGAAATCGCAGAACGAAAATCATTTTGCCGGTAGTACGCAAGTCCAATATTCAGGCGAATGCCGGGAACCTTCGGGGCCAGTCGTTCAGCTTTGCCAAGCATCGTCAAGGCTTTGTCCCACTGTTTCCGCCGCATATAGATCACGCCCAAATTCGCGTAGGCTCCAGCGACCTTCGGATTTAAAGCCAGGACGCTTTGAAAGTTTCGCTCAGCCCCGTCGAGGTCTCCACTACGAAGCGCCGATTCTCCCTGGGTGAACAACTCCTGCGGATTTTGGTCGCCTGGCAAAGCAGCGCCAGGCCGCTGTTGGCCAACACCCGGCGCACGGGCATTCTGCATTGGCGCCGCAACACCCGGGGCTGTCAATAAGAGGACAGCCCCCAATCCAATTCTCCTCGCGATGCTTGACTCCGGTTTCACTCTGCTGTAGTGTCCGCCAGCATCAGCCCGAATTCAAGGGCGGTACGATTCGCATATGTAACGTAGGCCTCGTGATTGGACGACAAAGTCTGTCCACCTTCGCGGCCAAGCGGACTCCTGCGAGAAAATTATCTGTGACTCGCAATGCAAAGGGCTCGATGATCACCATTCGCGACGTAGCGAAAGAAAGCGGTTTTTCGTCCACCACAGTTTCCATTGTGCTCAACAATGCTCCCCTGGCTCGCTACATTCCTGCTGTGACCAAAAAGCGGATCGAACGGGCAGCAAAGAAGCTGGGGTACCGTCCTAATCTCTTCGCACGCTCGCTACGCAGCAAACGAAGCCATACCGTTGGCGTCATGGTCTTCGACATGACCGATCCCTTTTGTACTTTGATCCTGCGGGGCATCGAGAACTCCCTGTACCAATCTTCATATCTGCCCATTCTCACCGACGTGCACAACGAAGGAAGCAGGTTCGAACGATACCTGGAGATGCTGCTGGACCGTCGGGTAGAGGGCCTGATCGTGCTGGCGAACTGGCTTTTCCTCGATATCAACCTGCTCGCCGATCTGGAAAAGAGCAGCATTCCCACCGCGATGATTGGCTGTGAGCTGAAAAATGACTCCATCAGTTCCGTCATGGTAGACAATGAATTAGGTGCGCACCTCGCCCTTGAACATCTGTATACGCTGGGGCATCGCAAGATCGCTTTTATTCGCGGGCCTAAGACCTTAGCCGATAGCGCTCCGCGTTGGAAAGGTGTCCGCTTATTCGCGCAAGCCAGTGGGCTGGAACTGGATCCTAAGTTGATTGTGGACCTGCCGGAATCGCGAGACCCGATTTCAGGTTTTGAAGATGGCTACAAATTAACGGAGGATTTGGTCAAGCGGAAGCGGCAATTTACAGCAATCATGGCATTTGACGACATGACGGCGTTTGGCACAATACGTGCACTCGCGAAAGCAAGTATCCGTGTGCCCGAGCAGTGCTCGGTTTTGGGTTTTGACGATGTTGCACCATCGGCCCTTTACACCCCGTCTCTCACGACGGTTCGGCAGCCGATGGAGGTCATGGGAACCATGGCCGTAAGCATCGTTGTTGAGGGGATCAACGCCCTTCTCGAGAAGAGGGAAGTGGGCGCTGTACATCGCAAAGTGGCACCGGAGTTGGTGGTCAGGGAATCTACTCGAAGCTTGTTGTAAGGAGCCACGCTTCATAAAAGAACATTTTTATGCTTGACACAAGTGAGCGTGTACCTCACTATTCATACGTTTTAATGAAAGGTTTAAGCCGAATTCTATCACCCGGTCTTGCCGCCGCTTCCACCCACGAGGTGGCTCAGCGTTGGGATTCGCGCCGCCGCAGTAACCTTATCGGTTCGCGTATTTGTTGTGCCGGTCCGGTTTTGGATTATCATGCTGGACCAAGTTTCCATCTCAGAAAACTCAGTGCTGCGTTAGGAAATACGAAGGGAGTAGACCAATGAAATTCCGTTTCCTGCTGCCGTCAATCCTACTGTCGATCTTGGTCGCGGCCACTGCTTTCGCTCAGGACACCGCGTCGATCACTGGAACAGTTACCGACCCCAGCGGCGCAGCTATCGCCAAAGCACAGGTTACGGTGAGCAGTCCGGATCGGGGCATAGATCGGCCCACCTCCACCAACGATAGCGGTGATTACCTCGTTGCTGGACTGCCACCGGGGCCGGTCAATGTTGCGGTCACAGCGCCGGGCTTCAAGAAGTACGAAGTAAGGGGCGTGATCCTGCGCGTAGGCCAAAAAGCGCGCAATGATATAGCCATGCAGGTCGGAACCACTACTACTGAAGTCACGGTCGAAGGTACAAACATCGCCCAGGTGGAGACTCAATCGTCCGATCTGAGCGGGACAGTCACCGGAAAGCAGATCACACAGCTTCAATTGAACGGCCGGAACTTTACCCAGCTTGTCACGCTCGCACCCGGCGTCAGCAATCAGACAGGACAGGACGAAGGCACAGTTGGCGTTTACGGCAATGTCGCGTTCAGCATCAACGGCGGTCGTACCGAGTACAACAACTGGGAACTCGACGGCGGCGACAACATGGACAACGGCAGCAACGTCACCTTGAACGTGTATCCCAGCTTGGAGGCGATCTCCGAGTTCAAAGTGCTCACTTCCAACTACGGCGCGCAGTACGGCCGCAATGGCTCCGGCACGGTGGAAGTTGAAACCAAGTCCGGTACCACCCAGTTCCACGGCAACGTCTATGAGTTCGTGCGCAACGACACTTTCAATGCCACGAAAAACTTCCAGACGACCGTTCCGCCATACAAGAAAAACGACTACGGCTATACCATCGGCGGACCCGCGTACATCCCCGGCGTTTACAACACGGACAAGAAAAAAACCTTCTTCTTCTGGTCGCAAGAATGGCGCAAGGACCGGGTTCCGGGACAGGATTTTAATCAGGCAGTGCCATCTGTCGAAGAGCGCGCCGGCGACTTCAGTGATCAGTGCAACACGGGCGGCTTCTGCCCGATTGTGAATGGCAATCCAACACCCGACTTGACCACTGTGGGTTTCAACCCGAATGATCCCACTGTGCAGGCACTACTAACGGAAATCTCGCCGCCGAACACCGGGAGTGGCGTCGATTCCCGCTATATTGCTTCCCCGGTTCAGCCTACGAACTGGCGAGAGGAACTGATCCGGGTGGACCACAATTTCACGGACAAGCTTCGCGGCACCTTCCGCTACATCCATGATTCCTGGGATACGGTAGTTCCAGTCCCCCTCTGGACGAACGCTGGGAGTTTTCCAACGATCCAGACCGCATTCAAAGGCCCAGGCGTCAGCTTGGTCACCCGGTTGAATGCTACTTTCTCTCCCACGTTGCTGAACGAGTTTGTATTCAGCTACACCACGGACCACATCATCCTCAACAACGTCGGCAATTGGAAGCGGCCGTCGAACTTTGCCTTCACTGACATCTTCCCCGGCAACGGTGATGGCATTCTGCCCGGTATCAACCTGGTTGGAGACGCATACGACGGTGGCTTCGGAGAGGATGCTGGATACATCCCCAACGGCATATACAACTCCAACCCGACCTACACCTACCGCGACAACGTCAACAAGATCGTCGGCAGGCATAATCTCCAGTTCGGCGCCTATGCCGTTTTCGGCCAAAAGAATGAACTCGGTGGCGAGCTCGGTCCCGGATCGATTCCCGGGTTCTTAACCTTTGACGCCTCCAACAATCCGGGGACGTTCTCCACCGGAAATCCGTTCGCCGACTTGTTGTTGGGAAGAATTTCCAGTTTCGGGCAGCAGGACAGACGGCTCAAGTATTACAACCGCTACAAAATTCTGGAGCCTTACTTCCAGGATGACTGGCACGTCACCAGTCACCTGACGCTCAATTTGGGGCTGCGCATCAGCCTGCTCGGTACGTATCGGGATAAACAGAAGTTTGCCTTCAATTTCGATCCGGCTCACTATGTGTTTGGTCAGACAGTGGTTAATTCGGATGGTAGCGTGACGGGACTTGGGACAGACCCAACCCAGCCAGTGTCAGTCAGCAACCTTCCTAACGGAATGGTGCAGTGCGGAGTGACGGCTGGCGTTCCTGTGAGCTGCATGCAGGGCCACCTGTTCAATCCCGCTCCCCGCATCGGGTTTGCCTGGGATCCGTGGGGCAATGGCAAGACCGCCATCCGGGGCGGATACGGGGTCTTCTTCGAGCATGCCAACGGCAATGAGGGCAATACAGAATCGTTAGAAAACTCGCCGCCACTGGCCAATGCTGTCCAGATAAACAATATTATCGGATATACAGGAAGTGGAAGCGCATCCGGAGTATTCCCGCTGAGTGTGAACGCAATTCCGACGAAGGCGCGCTGGCCGTATATTCAGCAGTGGCACCTCGATCTGCAGCATGAGGTATTGAGAAATACTGTGGCCACCGTTTCGTATGTGGGCAGCAAAGGTACACACCTGAACCGCCAAACCAATTTCAATCAGTTGCCATCGGTGCCGCTTTCTCAAAATCCCTATGCTCCGGGCGAATTCATTGACACCGATCCAACATCGCCGACGTTCAACACAGACTGCAACACGATGACAGTAGATGGCGTTCCGGTCACCGGCCAGGCCCTCATCGACCTCGGGGTTGCGGCCTGCGGTACCAATCCCGATATCTTCCGGACGTACCAGGGCTACGGGGATATCAACCACTTGGAGTACGCTGCCTCCTCGATCTATCATGCGTTCCAAACCTCGGTGAGGCGCAGTGTGGGCAGCCTGACTCTTGGCTTCGCCTACACCTACAGCCACTCAATTGATGATTCTTCCGATCGTTTCGACGGAAGCTTCGTTGACTCATTCAATCCCGGCGCAAATCGCGCCAGTTCTAACTTCGACCAGCGACACATCCTCAACCTCAGCTACGTTTGGGATCTGCCGTTCTTCAAGAGCCCGGGTTTTGCCAACAAGGTCTTGGGCGGATGGCAGTTCTCCGGGATCACCACTTTCCAGACCGGTACGCCTTACAGTGCCGTCGTTTCCACAGACAACGCCGGTGTGGCTAACGGCTTGGGCTCCGCCGCCCGTCCAGACCTGGTGGGCGACCCGAGGTCGGGCATCGTGCAGCAATTCGTGGAAGGTTTCGGACCTGCCTTCGGCAACGCCGCGGCTTTTGCGGAGCCGCGCGGTTTGACGTTTGGCACGGCTAGCCGGAACATCCTGAACAACCCGCGCCGCACCAATTTTGACTGGGCGTTGTTCAAGCGCTTTACGATCAAGGAGCAGGTGGGATTCGAGTTTCGTGCGGAGGCCTTTAACGTCTTCAACCACACCCAGTGGGGAAACATCGCCGGCGATAGCGGCTCGGCCGGCGGCGTCGGCAACAACACGCTGGGTAGTAATGGCTTTCTGCATGTCAGTTCGGCGCACAACGCGCGCATCCTGCAACTCGGCGCGAAGTTCTTCTTCTAGCCTGGCTGCGTCGCAGTCACCCAAGCCTGGCCCTTACGGGCCAGGTTTTTCTCTGCTTACTTTTGTCTTGACTTCATTGTGGCAGGACAGCTAACAATTGTTATCGTCGCCTTGGATATTTGACAATTAAATAGCGTAAGTCCCTTTAGATGGAAGATTTTGACTTTAAGCCCTTTAAACTCTAAGATTTGCAGTCTTTTTCGCGCGCTAACTTGATGAATCCAAAAGATCGAGGGGGAAGGGGAGAGGGGAGGGGTCTGTAGCGACGCAGCTAGTTGCGTCTCACCGACAGCCCGTCGGCTTGCTGATCTCAGTTCATTCGAAAGCTCGGGTCCGCCAGGACCGCTCACGAAGGCGCGTTCGCCTCTCCGGCCGTTCCCGTTCGGCAGAGTTTTTGGGTGGCGCAACGCTTAAAGCGCTTGCGATAAGCGCTCTCGAATGAATGAGGGCTCAGCCCCTGTCGGGGCAGGGCGAGGGTTTCCCAGACCCATTTAGCATCACACCTTCACCCATCTTCGTTCCCGCGCACTGGCCGCGATAGCATCGCACAATACGAGTTCTTCATGGCCGGTTTCAAACGTGGGGAAACGGCGAGGCGCTTGGAAATCGCCGGCAGAAATATACCCGTAGAAATCGTTGAACAACTGCACAAATGTATCGGGATAACCCTCGATATGTCCTCCGGGATAGGCTGCATACCCGCGCGCCTCCGGACTCATAAGCGCCGGATCTTTCATCATTCGTTGATTTGCTTCATTACGATGCCCGATCCACAGCACGTTCGGCGACTCGGAGTGCCAGGCTAGAGATCCCTCTGACCCATCCACTTCGAACCACAGCCGCGCCTTGCGTCCGGCGCTCACTTGCGAAACCGTCATCACACCCCGCAGCGAATTTTCAAAGTGCAGAAGGACTGAACCATAATCGTCCGTGTTGATCTTTACTTCGTCAAAGGCGCCATCGCTCTGCTCTTGAAAAGTCTCGACGCGCCCGCGCGGTTTGCGCCGCACTGGTATGACAGTCGCCAGATCGGCGCAGACTTCGGTGACTTTGCGTCCCGTAATCCACGTCATCAAGTCCAACCAGTGTGTGCCAATGTCGGAAATCGCCCGCAACTCACCGCCCAGATGTGGCTCCAGACGCCAATTCCAGTCAGTGGGATAAAAAAGCCAGTCTTGCAGGAAGCTTCCGTACACCAACCGCGGCTCTCCGATCAATCCGTGTCCAACCAAGGCTCTCGCTTCCTGGCAAAGCGGGTAGTAGCGAAGGTTGTAAGTAACGCCCCCGGCTCGGTTCTGCTGCCGCGCCGCTTCGATCAACGCAGCACTCTCCTTGATATTCATGGCCAGCGGTTTTTCGCACATGACGTGCTTGCCCGCTTTCAACAGGGTATCCGCCTGTTCGTGGTGTAGGTGGTTCGGTGTGCAGATGTGCACCACATCAACTTCCTTGTCCCCGACCACTTCTTCGAGGGAACCGTATGCGCGGCTGAGACGAAGAGAGTTAGCGCCGTCCTTTGTTCTGTCTGGAGAACTCCCGAGAACTCCCTCCACCGGCACGCCTAGGCGTCGCAGAGCTTCCACATGAGCCCTACCGACAAAGCCAATCCCGATCACTGCCGCCCGCAGGTTTACCATCCGTCACCTCAGGTAGTTTTGAAATGAAGTAGAAGTGTACCGGAAGGAGAAAGACTGGGATATCGCCTGAATTCGATGGGACTGCGTGTAACGGTTCTCGCACGTGAAGAATACTGGTATTCTTCGACAGGGCGTGTCTTTTCGGAAGCTCGTACAGGATTGCAGAGCTTTCAAAGTACACTATCCAACTTGGGCATGTTGCCGGGTCGTACTTACCACGGCGAGTCCCTGTTCCAGATCAGCAATCAGATCATCAGCGTTCTCAATACCCACCGACAACCGGATCAATTGTTCCGTGACGCCCATCTTCTGCCGCGCCTCGGGCGAGATCATGGCATGAGAAGTGAGTACCGGAAGGCTGACCAGTGAGTCCACTCCGCCCAGGCTGGGCGCAAGCGTGAAGAGGTGCAGCGCCTCGGAGAGATGGCGGGCATCTTCTCCCGTGCCATCAACTTCAAAGCTCAACACGCCGCCGCCACCAGCCATCTGTTCCATCGCCAGGGCGCGTTGCGGATGACCTTCAAGGAATGGATAATGCACTCGTTTGACCTTGGGATGAGCACGGAGAAATTCCGCCACTCGCAACGCGTTTTCATTCTGCCTTTGGACGCGCACCGCCACCGTCTTAATTCCGCGCAGCAGCAAAAACGCGGCGTGAGGATCCATGCAGCTTCCCAGCACGGTCCGGCTTTCGTGAATGTTCTCAATCATGTCACGCCGTCCCGCAACGATGCCGCAGATTAGATCAGAGTGTCCACCGAAATACTTCGTCCCAGAATGCATTACCAGGTCGATGCCAAATTCCGCGGGACGCTGGTTGATCGGTGTGGCGAAAGTACTGTCAATCATGGTGATTAAGCTGTGCTGCTTTGCCAACGCCGCAGCCTTTCGCAAATCCACCACCTTCAAAGTAGGGTTGGTCGGTGATTCAAGATAGAGAAGCTTTGTATTTGGCCGGATCGCGCGTGCGTGCTGCTCGTACTCTGTCGTGTCCACAAACGTGGTTTCGACGCCCATCTTTGGGAGCCATTGGCTGAGGAACTTGGTGGCGCCTCCGTAAATATCCCGCTGAGCGACGATGTGATCCCCGCTCTTCACCAGCGCAAATATTGACGTCGTAATCGCCGCCATGCCGGATGCGAAAAGAAGGGCAGCATCCACGCCTTCCAGTTCAGCCACTGCAGCCTCGGCGACCGTATGGGTCGGATTGCCATACCGCGTGTAGAACATGTCAGTGTGCGTTGCCCGCACCTGTTGCTCACTGTCTGTCACTTCGAAAGTCGAGGTCTGATAAATCGGAGTCGCCAGCGGCCCATTCTTTTTCGTGAGATCGGTCCCGCCGCGTACGGCTTCGGTTTCCTGACGACGCTGATGCTTCTTCATACTCCCTCCTTAGTAGGCACTCACGCTTTAGCAACCGCAGTGTCGAAGGCGGGTACAAGGGAAAGCCATTCCGCCGATCGAGGGTGCCGTCCACTTGTGACTTGCTCAAAAGACTCCTGCAGTGAGCGCGCAACTGGGCCAGTCTTACCGTCGCCAATCATTCGAAAATCAATTTCCCGTAGCGCGATCACTTCAGCCGCTGTACCGCAAACGAAAACCTCGTCTGCGATATAAAGTTGATCCCGCGAGATGGGTTCCTCAAGTACGGTATCGCCCAGGTCACGAGCTAATGTAATCAAGCTGTCGCGGGTAATCCCTTCCAGAATTGAAGCCTTCGGCACGGTGTAGATCAGGTTGTCGCGCACCACGAATATATTTTCGCCCGAGCACTCGGCTACGTATCCCTGGGGATCAAGCATGATGGCCTCATCGAATCCCAGGCGTTGCGACTCCGTCTTGGCCAGGATCGAGCCCACATAATTTCCCGAGACCTTGGCCTTGGTCATCATGATATTTGGGTGCAGGCGCGTATATGAGGAAATATTGGCGCGAATACCGCGTTCCCGTGCTTCTGCGCCTAGAAACGAAGTCCACTCCCAGACGGCGATCATCAACCGCGGTTTGCCGCTGTCCACTACCAGGTTCATCGCCCCATCCAGATAGATCAGCGGCCGGATGTAGCAGGCGGAAAAGCCATTCGCTGCGACCGTCTTGTGAATCGCCTCCAGGAGTTCAGCCCGTGTGAAAGGTAGAT
>Ga0066690_10000642_pt1 | contig 11331 bp, 9 predicted proteins | sample GraSoiAngelo_139_FD_62303 | JGI IMG/M metagenome (GOLD analysis project Ga0066690, IMG submission 62303) | Grasslands soil microbial communities from the Angelo Coastal Reserve, California, USA - 14_0929_12_20cm | ecosystem: Environmental > Terrestrial > Soil > Grasslands | place: USA...
CGATCTGCCGCCGCCAGGAGCGCCCGCCGCAAAGCCGTTGCTTGTTTTCGTTCCTCAACGTTCAGGTATTGATTGCGCGAGCTGCAAGCCAGCCCGTCATTTTCGCGAACGGTCGGCACGCCCACGATGTCGATCTTGAAATTGAGATCCCGCACCATCCGGCGAATGATTGCAAGCTGCTGAAAATCTTTTTCGCCGAAGACCGCCGCATCCGGCGCAAGAATGTTGAAAAGCTTCGCCACCGCCGTACACACGCCACGGAAATGTCCGGGACGCGATTTACCCTCGAGCGTGTTTGAAAGCGAAGTCTCTTCGACAAAAACTGAACGATCGTCCGCATACATTTCGGCCGGGCTCGGCCGAAACAAAAGATCGACATCAGCGTTTCGGCAGAGCTCTTCATCCTGCCGGTCGGGTCGCGGATAGCGTTCATAATCGCTTCCCGGTTCGAATTGCAGCGGATTGACGAAAATGCTCACTGCAACCTCGCCATCGCGCCCGGCGTAATCGCGCGCCACCCGAATCAGTTCCAGATGCGCCTTATGCAACGCCCCCATCGTCGGAACGACGACGCGCGGAAGTTTGGCGCGCGATTGGGCCAGCGCTTCGGCGACGGTCGCGAGAACTTTCATGTCGATGTTGCGTCCTCCAGCCAAATCGCCTGTCGCGCAAAACGGAATTTGCGGTGGCCGAAATTTTTCCAGCCGGCTTGTCGCGCGAGCTCCGCCATTTCCGTAAAGGAAAATGCGCGCGCCGCGGAAAGCCGACCATCATATCGGGTCATCGGCTCGCGAAAAATCAGCGTGGTCAAAAAATAGACGCCAATGGTGGCGAGCAGGCCACGTCGTAAATCGGACACGAGAACAAACTTACGCGAGAGTTCGCGGCAACGTCGCAAAACGCGCACAGCGTCTTCTTCGCTGAAGTGATGGAGCGCGAGCGAACAAAGCGCGATTTCGTACGGCTCCGCCGGCCGCCACTCGAGGATGTTTGCTTCGATACAAGAAATTTCCGGGTAATCGACGCTCAATTTTACTGCTATTTCCAGCGTGGCGGCTTGTCGATCAAGCGCATCGATCTGAACTTTTGCGCCGATCTTTCGCGCAAGATCGACAATCAATCGCGGAATGTCGCTCGAGCCCGTGGCAAGATCGACAATGCGCAAGCGGTCGCCCGGTCTAATCCAGCGACGGACGAACCGGAGAACAACCGCATGGCTCCCAAAGTAACGGTTCAGCTGCCGGAGATTTCGGAGATCGCGCTCCAGTTCGGCAGAGATCGGTTGCGGTCGATCCATTAATTCCGGTTGGGCCGGATCGAAGCGTCGCTTCATTCGCAAAAACAGTGACGAGTGACCAGTGACGAGAAAAATCTCGCTAGCTCTACTTGTCACTCGTCACTTGTCACCTGTCACTAGGAATCGCTGCCAGGAGTCCGGCAGCTCGGCGGTCTCAATTTCGCTGGCAATGCGTCCCTCGAATTCCGGATGAAAGATCGTGCTGGTCCCGTAAATCATGATCCCATCTTCGGAACCTTCGACCCGGATCGCGTGCGCAACACCGGGCGGCACGACTATGCCGACATTATTCCGGCCACGGTGATTGTCGCCATCGACAAAAAATCTCATCGTGCGCGTAGGTATTCCGGCGCGGACATCACGCAAAATCATCTCCGCCCTGCCCTGCACAAAAAACATCACATCCCACTGCTCTTCGTCATAACGTCTGAGCGTATAATTTGAGGGCTCGGTCACGAACAAGCGGCGCAGCCATTTTTGCGCGGTCGTCTCTGAAGGAATGCTCGGCGGATGCACGTGAAATCCTTTGGCGCTATGCGCGAACATGCGGGCTGCCGACCATTGCTTCGGCCAAAATCCGATTTTTCCGAGGATTCCTTCATCGCGACGAACAAATTCGCCGAAAGCGCCGCGGTGGCGTTGTGAATAGATGGTTCGCGAAAAAATCTCCAGGCCGGGAATCCAGGTTTTTTTTATCTCAGGCTTGCGTCGATCGGCGGCCGCAAGCTCGCCGGCATCGACTCCGCTGTGCGCCAGCCGTTGCGAAAAGGACCCCGCTTTGTAATCGCGAGCGGCCAAGGCCGCTTGCGCGGCAGCGTTCAATCCGACCCACAAATTCTTGCCGCGCTCGCTCATGTCGATCTTAATAGCAATTCAGTTGCCTAACGAAAAATCGGCGTGTTCGCGAGAGAGATTTGGATTGTAATACGGATCGCGCTGCAACAGTTCGGGCCATCGTTCGCGCATGACGCCGGCCTCCCGCGGCTCGGAGGGCATTGGGCGGCCGGCCAATTCGTGACGATACAGTTTGGCAAAGGGCGTGTATACAATCAGGTAACCGGCGCGTCGCATTTTCAAGCAAAGATCGACATCGTTAAAAGCCATCGCCAAGCGTTCTTCATCAAAGCCGCCGACTTCGATAAAAACATCGCGCCGCGTAAGAAGGCAGGCGCCCGTTACGCAGCTGTAATTGCGCGTCACCTGCAACTGTTTGAAAACGCGAGGATCTTCCGCCGGAGATCCGCGAAACGCGTGTCCGGCAATCCCGCCGACGCCCAGAACGATACCAGCATGCTGGACTGTGTCGTTCGGCCAAAGCAAACGCGCACCGACCGCTCCAACTTCCGGACGCTGAATGTGCTCCGCCATCGCGCTCAACCATTCGCCGTCGATCACCTCGAGGTCATTATCAAAAAAAAGCAGCCAGGGACTTCTCGTTTGCTCAACCGCGAAATTTTTGACCGCCGAATCATTGCGCGGCCCGTCATATTGGAGCAGCCGGTGTTTGGATCGGTTGAAGGAAGAGCGCGCCTCCTCCGATTGGTTGCCCTGGGCGACGACAACAAGCTCGTAATTCGGATAATTCGTTTTAGTCGTGATATTCTCGATGCAGCGCGAAAGAAGGTCGATGCGATCACCGACCAGAATGATGATCGATATTTTCTTGGCTTCGGCGAGTTCGCGCTTTACCCCATAGGCGTGCGTGCGCCAGTCGATGGCGACGTGACCCCTGATGCCTTTCCGCTGGAGGTGCTCGTCAATGGCACGCCGTGCGGCTGCGAGTTGCCCTGGCTTTTGCCAGGGGCTGACGGCGCTGGAGCTTCCGCTCCTCCGCCAATGATACAAGACGCGCGGAATGTGATGGATTCGGTCGGTCTGCTCGATGACGCGGAAGAGGAAATCGTAATCCTGGGCACTGTCGAATTCGGAACGGAACCCGCCGACGCGCAAAACGAGTGCGCGCCTCACGATGATAAAATGGCAGAGGTAGTTACAGGAAAGAAAGAAGTCCGGCGACCAATTGGGCTTGAATAACGGGGCGTCGAACCCCGCCTCGGTCAACTTGTCTTCATCGGAATAAATGAGATCGGCCTCCGGAATTTGCTGAAGCAACTTCGCCATTTGGAAAAGAGCGTCGGGCTCCAGCAGATCGTCGTGATCCAGAAACCCAATCCATTCACCGCGGGCATGTTCGATACCGCGATTCAAAGCGGCTGAAATACCGCGGTTGCCCTCAAGTTTGAACACCTTGATCCGCGAGTCACGGCTGGCGAGGATCGATAAAAATTCTCGCAAAGTTTCATCGTCGGAATTGTCGTCCACCAAGATGAGCTCCCAATATTCGTAGGCCTGTCTCAGGACCGATTGGACGGCTTCCTCCAGCCACTTTACCGGCGTGTTGAATACCGGCGTAATGATGCTGATCAGCGGCTGATGAACAAACGTGCGCGTTTCATTGCGCATCACAGCAACCTGTTCCGGGGTCGCGCGATGCCGTTCGAACCAGTCCTGATATTTCACTGTGGCCGCTGAGCGTGCCGTGCTCTCGCGTGGCGGCCGGACATGACCGCTTAACGCGCGAATCAGTTTTTGCGGCAGCCGATATGGGGCCAGCAGCACCTGGCCAACCTTCCGTTCTAGCGATTTGCGCAACGCCTGTTTTTCTTTCTCGAGCTGTTTCACCTCGCGCTTCGTTTCTCGGAACTGCAGAATCTTCTCTTCAAGCTTGCCGATGTGACGATTGGCCGCGTCCAGTTCGGACACTCTTGCCCGCAACATTCGCTCAAGATTTCGCATCTGCGCATGCAAGCGGGCAAAAGCGGTTTCCACCGCCGGCACGAGTCGTGCAGCGCTCTCCATCTGCCGGCGCAGCAAGCGAATCGCGCCGGGACCGAGTTCGCCGAGATCGCAATCATAATCCGGCAGGAAACCGTAACGGCCGAAACGTTCGACTAGTTCCGGACGCACCGTTAGAACTTCGGCCCCCGGACTCGGAATGAGAAGAATATCATCTGCCTGATGCGCGAGCACTTCGACCTCGCGCTCGCGCCGTTCGTTTGTTTCGTTCGGCGGATAGAACCAAACTGCCCGCTCAAATTGCCGGCTGTCGTCGTTGCGCGCGCTCGTTCCATCGAGATCAAGCGCAGTGGGGCAAAGCGCCGCGGCAATTCCGGACGACGCGCACTGTTGCTCGATCGCACTCGGTTCTCCGCCAACGATGAGCAAGCGGGCGCGCCCAAATTTTTGCGCAAGAATGCGCGCAAAATCCCGACCGACCCAAGAGGAAGAGGCTTGCAACACTGCCACATTATATTAATTGAAGCGCGGCGCAGGCAAATTTACTCTGCGGGGGCGTGGCGAGAGCATTTGTCGCCGATCCTGCATGCTCGATTTTTGCATCTATCTTTTCTATCGCGCGGGCTTGCTGCTTCTCACGGCGCTACCGTTGCGCGCGCTTTTTGTACTCGGAGATGGAGCAGGCTTCTGCGCCTGGTTGATTCTCGGAAAATATCGGCGACTGGCGCGGCGAAATGTTTCGATTGCATTCAGAAACGAAAAATCACCGCGCGAATTGCGCCGCCTTGTCCGCCGCCATTTTCAACGATTGGGCGCCAACCTTCTTTGCGGCGTCAAACTCGCCGTTATGCCGCTCGAAAAGATGGAGACGCGAGTTGAGACGGAAAACTTTGACGTAGTCCATCGACAATTGCGCGCCGGCCGGCCCGTCGTGCTTATCCTGAGCCATCTCGGCAACTGGGAATTGTTTGCCCAAATTCTGCCACGGCTTATCGGTTACGTCAGAGACAGCACGATTTACCAAAAACTGCGGAACCGCTTTATCGATGAACACGTGCGCCGTTTGCGCGGCCGTGCCGGCGTTGAAATGTTCGATCGCAAAGACGGTTTCCAGGAAGCCATCGAACTCCTTCGCGGCGGCGGCGCGATCGGCATTCTGAGCGATCAACATGCCGGTGATCATGGTTTGTGGGTCCCGTTTTTTGGGAGGCTGGCATCGACCTCTCCGCTGCCGGCGCTTCTGGCGAAACGAACGGGCGCGGCGGTGATTGGCATGGCTCTTTACACCAGCGGCACCGCGCGCTGGCGCATGGTTGTTACCGAGCCTTTGCCGACAGCCGACCAATCAGTCGAAGCGTTGACGGCGAAAGCTAACGAAATTGTCGCGCAACAAATTCGTCGCGCTCCGGAAGATTGGTTTTGGGTGCACAACCGCTGGAAAACACCCAATCCCAATTTCCTTCTCACGCGATACAAACGCGGCGTCTATTTGCCGCCCAACATTTCGCCACGGGATTTGCAGCCATTCCGCATTCTTATTCGCGCCGCCAACTGGCTGGGCGACGGCGCCATCAGCGCGCCGGCAATTCGCGCAATCAAGAATGGACGCCCTGACGCGCACATCACCGTCGCCGCGCCATTGAAGATTGCTTCGATGTGGAAGCTGGTTGCGGGAGTAGACGAAATTGTGTCGCTACCGAACAACGCCCTTCTCGCAACGGTTCGCTCGATTCGGCGGCAGTCGAGGTTTGACGTGGCGGTTCTCTTTCCAAATTCATTGCGCACGGCGTTGGAAATTTGGCTGAGCGGAATTCCTCGACGAGTTGGTTATCGCGGTCATTCCCGCAGTTGGCTGTTGAACCAGGTCGTCCCCGAATCACGAAGACTTGGTCCCTCGCAGCATCAGGCCTTGCATTATCTTCACATCGCCCAGAGCCTCGGCACCCCAGCTGATTTGCGCGATCTTGTCCGCGTCAACGCGGTCCACCATGTCGATCTTGGCCCCGCAAAAATTGCTCTCTGTCCGGGCGCTGAATACGGACCCGCTAAACGCTGGCTGCCGGAACGCTTCGCCGAGACCGCGAAAGCAGTCGCGGCGCGATCGCCAGTGCAATGGATTTTGTTTGGCACAAAAAGCGACGCTGGAATCGGCGAGCAGATTTCCCAGGCGTTGGGCGACTCATGCGTAAACCGAATCGGCCAGACGACGCTCGATCAACTTATCGACGAATTACGCGAGTGCCGGTTGCTGCTGACAAATGACACAGGCACGATGCATCTCGCTTGGCTACTCGGCGTCCCGGTCGTCGCCATATTTGGTTCAACCGAGCCGCGGCTGACCGGGCCGCTCGGCTCCGGTCATACCATCTTGCGGCATCAAGTGGAGTGCAGCCCGTGCTTTTTACGCGAGTGTCCAATCGATTTTCGGTGCATGAAAGCCGTCAGCGTCGAGGAAGTTACCGATGATGTCTTGTCGATCTTGCCAAGATCAACATCTTCATCCGGCGCGAGCGCTTTTCCTAGCGCGAAATAATCGTAGTTTCGTTTTTGCACGATTGCCGTTGCTTTCGAGAAGGCTTTCGGAATCATTGTTGCGCGTGATCTCCACTACTGCGCCTCGCATTCGCACGGAAGTGCGGGTGATGTTCTTCGATACCGATTGCGGAGGCGTCGTGCACAACATCGCCTATCTGCGCTTCATCGAGACGGCCCGCACACTTCTGGCCGAGCAACTCGGCCTCGGCCTCGTGCAAATGGCCGAAGACAAAAAATATCCTGTGGTCGTCCGCACAGAAATTGATTATCGACGCGCCGCCAAACTTGGCGATCGGCTCGTAATCGAGGGCTGGCTCGATCAACTGGAGCGCGTGCGATTTTCGTGCGCGTTCCGCATTGTTCGACCGGATGATGATGCGTTGATCGCCGAGTGCCGTCAGATGCTTGCCCTCATCGAAATGCCAGCGGCAAAATTGCTCCGCTTGCCGGAAGACTGGGAAAAATATCGTGAGTCCACAATAAATACTCCCTCGCACGCAGTGGCGGACAGCGACCGGCCCTAGCCTGACGAACATGACCGCCGCCACTCACACCTTACGGATTGAAGAAACTCTTCTCGAGCCCCGCGCGATTACTCCGCCGCCGACGCGCCACGCTCTTTTTATTTTTCTGATCGCGCTGGCGGCGTTGTTGCATCTGGCAACGATTGGTTGGGGAGATCTCTACAGCCACACCGAGGGGCAGTACGCCGGCGCGGCCCGCGAAATGAGCGAGGGGCACCACTGGCTCCTGCCAACAAACGACGGCATTCCGCGCCTGCGAAAACCGCCGCTGCTTTACTGGCTGATTATGGCGTCGTTCAAGTGTTTCGGTGTGAACGCGGCCGCCGCCCGGCTTCCGTTCGCCCTGGGAATGATCGCGACCGTTGCCGTGACGTTTCTAATCGGCGAACGGCTGGCGGATTATTGGCGGGGTTTCCTTGCCGGTCTGATTTATCTCTGTTCCTGCGGCGCCTTTTTGCTCGGAAGGATCATTATGCCCGAGCCCGTTTTCAGCGCTTTCGTTGCCGGCGCGATCCTCTGCGGCGTATGCGGTTACCAGCGGCGGCGCTTTCGCCGCTTCTGGTTTCTCGGTTTTTGGATGTGCGCGGCGCTCGCTTGCCTGACCAAAGGCGTGCACGGTTTGCTTTATCCGGGGGCAGTGTTGTTGCTGCTGGCGTTGTTCTATCGAGAGGCGCGTCTGCGCTTCCGCCTGCTTCTGCATTGGTCGTACTTGTCGATCTTTCTGCTCGCGGTCGCTCCGTGGTACATCTGGACGGAATGGCGTTTCCCCGGATTTCTTCGGCAACTTGTTGGCCTGGAATGGTTCGGCCACTTGCACACCGCCCCCAACGCGTCAGGCAGCGATAATGGCGTTCCGCGATTGCAATTTATCGCGTTGCATTTCGCCTGGTGGTTTCCGTGGTCGGTTGCGCTCTTGCCCGCAGTACTCTTCGCGTGGCGGCGCGTGATGCGTCCGCGCGAAATTGAATTTGCCGATGCTTTGCCTCTTTGCTGGATGGGTGTGGCTTTCCTGCCGCTGCTTCTCATCGGACAGCGCCAGGATTATTATTCGATGAGCGTGTGGAGCGGATTCGCGCTCTGGGCCGCGACGACGTGGTTAAGAGCGCCGGGACAACTGCGCCTCGCCGGCGCTGGCTTGCTTGGTCTTGTCGGACTCGCCATCGGCTCCCTCGCACTGTTTCTTCCGAAATTGATCGGAGAAACGGACGGACATCGGGGCAATGCGGATACGAGTTGGACAGCCTGGCGCGCCTTGCAACGCATTCCAGGTCCAGCCTGGCTGGCCTTGCGCCCAATGTTCGTCATCATTGCCATCTCTCTCATTATCTTTTCCCTCGTCGCGATTTATTTCATCGCGACGCGACGGCCAAGACTCGCCTGCACCGCGCTTGCCGTTGCCATGATTCCGGCCGGATTGAGCATGATCGACGGTGTCGCGCGCACGGCGCCGCACTTTTCACTGGCTGGCGCCGCCCGCTTTCTCAATCCCAGGCTCACCGACAACGACGAAGTCATTTACGAGGGATCATTGGATGTCGCGAGCAGCCTTATTTTTTATTTGAATCGGCGCTTCTACCTCGTGAATCAGCCGCAAGACGACGAAATGCACACCGGCTCAAACAAGGCGGATGTCGTTTTGGATGAAGATCGCGTTCTTACAAAATGGAGTGATTCCAACGACGTTTATCTGATCGTTGAGCAGAAGCGCGTCGCGTACTGGGAAAACCTGTTGACCCAGCGCTTTCACATTTATCATCAGGTCACGGCCTGCGGCGCATACGTCGTCTTGAGTAACCGGCTATAACGGCGCCCGGGCGGACGATCTCCATTTGAAAAATCCAGGGCGCGCCTTAATGTGCCGGCTCAATTTTGCAGGGAAACAAGTTTATGTCGCAGCATCGCAGTTTAAAAGGCGCCAGCACCATCGCGGCCAAGCGCAATGTCCTGAAACGCTTTGAGCGCGTCGAACTTCTCAAGAAGCGCGCGCAGTGGAAGGAAGGCAGCAAAGTCATCGGCCTTCCCAAAACCAAACCGGACGCGTAAGGGGAACGTAAATCGCTAAAGCGTTACATCGTTAAATCGTCTGGACGAACTACGATTTAGCGATTCCATGCGCCTGAACCGCTTTCTCGCCGCCGCCGGCATCGGCTCGCGGCGTCAGTGCGATGCGTTAATCGAGGCCGGGCGGGTCACCGTCAACGGAAAGCCGTGCACCGACTTCAGCTTCCAGCCCGGCGAGCGCGATCACGTCAAGGTGGACGGCAAACTTGTCCACGTCGATCTTCCATTCACGATTATTTTGCACAAACCGGCCGGTTTTGTTTCCACTAAAAGCGATCCTCACGCGCGCGACACAATTTTCGATTTGCTACCGGGAAAATTCCCGCGGCTCTTTAACGTTGGACGGCTCGACGCCCAAAGTGAGGGACTGCTCATTCTGACCAATGATGGCGATCTCGCGCAACGCCTCACTCATCCGCGTTACAAGATTGACAAGGAATACGAAATAACGCTGGACCGGCAATGGGATCCGGCGCTCGCTGCCAAATTACTGCGCGTGATCTTTCTTGAAGGCCAGCGCGCCAGAATTTCGCGTTTGCATTCCATGACCCCGACACGTCTACGCGTTGTTTTGAGGCAGGGCATTAATCGCCAGATTCGCCGCATGTTTGAGCAAATCGGTTATGAAGTGAAACGGCTCGTGCGCATCCGAATCGGAAATCTTCGCCTCGGCGATTTGCCACGCGGTCATTGGCGCGCGCTCACCAAATCAGAATTGAAATCGCTCCAGCCACAATCCCGGTCTGTGCGATCCACGAGATGAAACTCGACAATTGCAGCGCCCTGATCACGGGAGCTTCCGCTGGGATTGGCCGCGAATTTGCGAGAAGGCTCGCGGGCCGCGCCCGCTCAATCGCGCTCGTAGCCCGGCGGCGTGAGCGCTTGGAGCAATTGCGTAATGAGCTGATCAACCGCAATCGAAACTTAAGCGTCCATGTTTACGATGTCGATCTTGCGGACAAAACGCAGGTTGATGCCCTAATCGAATCGCTGGCACGCGACAAGATCGACATCGATTTGTTAATCAACAACGCCGGATTGGGCGACCTCGGCGCGTTCGCAAGCTCCGATCCGGATCGCAACGACGCGATGTTGCTGGTGAACGTGCTCGCGCTTACTACCCTGACGCGAAAGTTGCTTCCGCAAATGATCGCGCGAAAACGCGGCGCGATTTTGAACGTGAGCTCGTTGGCCGGATTCCTTCCGATCCCCGGAACTGCGGTGTATGCCGCGACCAAGGCATACGTCAACAGTCTCTCCGAAGCGCTGCGCGCCGAATCGCGCGGCTGCGGCGTAATTGTCACCGCACTTTGTCCGGGTCCAGTCCATACCGAGTTCCAGGAAGTCGCGAGCCGCCCTGGCCGTAAAGTGAAACCCGGCCCCGGTCCTGATTTTCTTCATGTCCCGGTCGAACAGGTCGTGCGCGATGCGCTTGCCGCGGTGCAAGCCGACCGCCCGCTTGTCATTCCCGGTTTAGCAATGAAACTTGGGATGTTTCTCGTGCGACTAACGCCGATGTCGATCTTGCGGCGCGCTTGGCGGTTCTCCGCGAAGCGCGGCCGTTAATCGCAAATCAATTATACTTAATCCCGCAACCGTACGGCCGCGTGTTCGCCGTCGTCACTGGTTTACCGGCAAGTGATTCGTCGAGCGCGACTTTGACGTAATTCGTCGAACTGGGAATGTCGGCCGGATTGGGCGTGGCTTTGCTGTCGATTGCGCCTTCGTACGCGATTTTACCCTCAGGACTAATCACGACCATGTTCGGCGTGTTTTTGGCGCCGTAAGCGCGGCCCGCTTTGCCTTTCGGATCGAGAAGCAGCGCGGTTTGATGTGTTTTCCAAGCGGTCGTGACTTTCTCAGCTTGTTCAGGAGTCATATTGCCCTCGCTGCCGGGTGCATTAGAATCAATCGTCAGCCACACGACGCCTTTGCCAGTATATTCTTCTTGCAGCTTCTGCATGTTGCCGCTGCCGTAATGTTTTTTCACGAACGGGCACTCCGGATTGAACCACTCCAGCACGACGTATTTGCCTTTGTATTGCGACAGCGAATGGGTCTGTCCTTTCGCATCGGTGAGCGAAAAGTCGGGCGCGGCGCTGCCAACTGGCGGCGAAT
>Ga0066690_10000651_pt1 | contig 11298 bp, 8 predicted proteins | sample GraSoiAngelo_139_FD_62303 | JGI IMG/M metagenome (GOLD analysis project Ga0066690, IMG submission 62303) | Grasslands soil microbial communities from the Angelo Coastal Reserve, California, USA - 14_0929_12_20cm | ecosystem: Environmental > Terrestrial > Soil > Grasslands | place: USA...
CCGCCTCGAATTCGGCGGTCTCGAGCAAGTCAAGGAAGAACACCGTGATGCTCGGGGCGTAAGTCTTATCGAAATGCTGGCGCGCGACGTCCGTTTTGGTTTCCGGACTCTAAGAAACAACCTTGGCTTCACCATCGTCGCCATGCTCACGCTGGCCCTCGGGATTGGTGCGAACACGGCGATCTTTTCCGTCGTCTACGCCGCAATCATTCGCCCGCTCCCTTACTACCAGCCGAACCGCCTGATTACCCTAAGCGAAGTGCGCCCACAAGAAGGGGAGTCCGCCGAAGCGGGAAAGCGGATTTGGGACTGCTCCTATCCCGATTACGTAGATTGGACCCGCCAATCTAGATCTTTTCAGGCACTCGCCGGTTTCGGCGGCGACGGTTTCATCCTTCATGGCGCCGGTGAACCTGAACTTGTCTTTGGCGTCCAAACGACCATCAATTTCTTCTCCACTCTTGGTGTCAAGCCCTTCCTGGGCCGCGATTTCGCCCTAGGCGAAGATATCGCCGCGGGACCCAAAGTCGCCATCCTCAGTTATGGCTCCTGGATACGGCGTTTCGGCGGCGACCCTCAGATCATTGGCCGCTCGATCCAGCTCGATGACAAGAGCGTCAACGTCATCGGCGTCCTTCCCCGTGAATTTGAATTCGCGCCGCGAGGCAATGCCGAGATCTGGGTTCCGCTGCACATCGAGAAGGACTTGGCAACGCGCCGCAGCCTTCGTTGGATGCCGGTCATTGGTCGCTTAGCTCCGGCCATCACCCAGCAGCAAGCTCAGGCGGAATTCAATACCGTCACCGCGGGGCTTGCGGCCGCCTATCCGCAAGCGAACGGCGCTGTTCGAGTGGTGATGGTTCCGCTGCGGGAGCGCATTGTCGGGCAGGTGCAGCCGCTGCTTCTGATTCTCTTCGGTGCCGTCGGGTTTGTTTTGCTCATTGCTTGCGCCAACGTCACCAACCTCTTCCTGGTGCGTGCCGCGGGCCGGCGAAGGGAATTCAGAATTCGCGCCGCATTGGGGGCGGGCCGTGGCCGGTTGATCTCGCAGCTCCTCGTGGAAAGCATGATGCTCGCCGCTGCGGGAGGCGCGCTCGGGCTGCTCTTCGCCGAATGGGGAACTTTGTTGCTTATCGCGGCCATACCGGAAAACCTGCTTGCTTTTGCACCGTTCCTGCGCCATGCGCACGCCAACCTTGCCGTTTTGGCATTTCTATGCGCTGCCGTGATTTTTACCGGGGTCGCTTTCGGCCTGGCACCGGCCCTGCAAATTGCCCGTGGAGGCGAGGGTGAAACACTTAAAGAGGAAACCCGTATGTCTTCCGCTGGCGCTCGCACGCGGCTTCGAGGCATCCTGGTCGTCGCGGAAATTGCTTTTTGTCTCGTGCTCCTGATCGGCTCAGCGCTGATGGTGAAGAGCCTGGCTGCGCTCCTGCATCGTGATCCAGGCTTCGATGCGAAGAATCTCCTGGTTTTCGGGGTGAATCTTCCTTCGACTTCCTATCCCAACGATCCCGACGCTATTCGCTTCGACAAAGAGTTCGCAAGTCGCGTTCGCAGCCTTCCGGGCATTGTGGGAGTCACTTCCAACAGTGTCGTTCCCCTCTCCGGCGGCGGGGCCTCGATCCGCTTCCTCATCGAGGGCCAGCCGGTGGCGACGGGCCAGGAGAAGGAATGCTACATCCGGGAGGTCTCGACCAACTATTTCCCGGTGATGAAAATTCCTCGTCGGGCGGGCCGCTTGTTCAATGACTCGGAGGACTCCGAATCCGCGCCGAGACACATTATCGTCAACGAGGCCTGGGTGAAACAGTATTTCCACGGCCAAGATCCTCTGGGCAAGCGGGTCAAATTCACGTTTTCCGCGACCGAGCCCTACCGCGAAATCGTCGGCGTGGTAGGCAACAACGCGGAGACGGGGCTGGACCGTCCCGATGAGGCAAGCCTCTTCCTGCCCTTTCCGCAGGACACCAACTCCTTCATCAACTACATCATTCGCACCGACGGCAACCCCGCCAATTCGGTAGGCGCCTTGCGCACGGCCCTGCGTGCTTTGGATCCGCAATTGGTTCTAATCCAGCCGCTCACCATGGAGCAGATCATCGCGCAGTCTCCCTCCGTTTTTCTGCGCCGCTACCCGTCCTATTTGATTGGCAGTTTTGCCGCGCTCGCGCTGGTTCTCGCGATGGTTGGATTGTACGGGCTTATCTCTTACTCCGTTGCCCAGCGCACGCGCGAACTGGGCATTCGCATCGCGCTCGGGGCCCGGCGGCAGGATGTGCTGCGCCTTGTCCTCGGCGAGGGCGCGCGGCTCACGATGCTCGGCGTGGTTTTCGGCTTGGCTGCCGCCTTCGGTCTCACGCAGCTCATGAAGAGCTTGCTTTTCGGCGTCAGTACTGTGGACCTTGGTGCTTTCGCTTCCGTCACAGTGGTGCTCGCTCTTGTGGCTATCGCGGCGTGTTACATTCCGGCCAGGCGCGCCATGACTACGGATCCGGCAGCTGCATTACGCTACGATTGATTGCCATTCGTCGAACTGCGATCGCCAACGTTCCTCCTTCAAGCGCTTGCCTCGGCAGCTATCTTGAGCTGCGCTCGCCTGCGCGCCAGCTCCAACAAAATGCCTATCGCTACCAGGACTAAAAGCACGATCTCAAAAAAAAGGCACGCAGAGAAATTGCCCCTGCGTGCCAGGCTGTCTTGTTTGCTTACGCCAGATCAAACAGCAGCACTTCCGCGTCTTTAACTCCTGTGATCTGCACCGCCTTCTCGTCCGAGATAGCCGCGCCATCCCCCTCCTCCAGTTTGGTACCGTTCAGCGTCACGCTACCGCGCGCCACCTGCACGTATGCATGGCGCTCCGGCTTCAGTTCATGCTTCACCATTTCGCCGGCGCCCAACACCGTCGCGTATAGATCATTGCTCTGCCGGATCTTCACCGAGCCGTCGCGTCCATCCGCAGAAACCAGCAGCCGCAGCTTTCCGCGCTTCTCCGCTTCGCTGAAATTTCTTTGACCGTACGTTGGCTTGAGCCCCTGTTTTTCCGGGAACATCCAAATTTGGTAGAGGTGCACCGGCTCGGTTTCCGATCCATTGAATTCGCTATGCGTAACGCCCGTGCCCGCACCCATGTATTGAATGTCGCCCGGTTTGATGACCGAGCCGTTGCCCATGCTGTCGCGGTGCTCCAGCGCGCCTTCCAGCACGTAAGTCACGATTTCCATGTCGCGGTGCGGATGCATGGGAAAGCCGCCGCCTCCGGCAACTCGGTCGTCGTTCATGACGCGCAGCGTGCGAAAATGCACGTGCTCGGGATCGTAGTAATCGGCGAAAGAAAAGGTGAAATGCGTGTCCAGCCAGCCGTGGTTGGCGTGGCCGCGCTCATCGCCCTTGCGAATCTGGATCATGGTCAGCCTCCTGGGTCCATCGGGCTCCATAATACTTGTTATAACGACTATTGTCAACAGGCTCATCTACGGTTCTTCGGCGCGCCCAGCGCTTCTCGCTCGAGCCGCTTGAATCCACAAACCTTGCAATTTGTCAGCCGGTTCGGTTTTCGCCCTACCCCCTTTGGGTGTAAAGTGATAGGGAAAGAAGGCGAACGCTTCGCTGCCTCTGAGGACTTGCGAATGAGCTCTCCACTCTCTGCAACGCAGACGAGAAAACCTGACGGCACTGCCACGGCCCGCGAAACTCTCACCATCATCGACAATCGCACCGGCAAATCCTACGAAATCCCCATCACTCACGGAACCGTCCGGGCTGCCGACCTTCGCCAAATCAAAGTCGACCCCAAAGAATTCGGCTTGATGAGCTATGACCCGGCCTTCAACAACACCGCTTCCTGCGTCAGCCGCGTGACTTACATCGACGGCGACGCCGGCATCCTGCGTTATCGCGGCTATCCCATCGAGGATCTCGCGGAGAAGAGCACCTATCTGGAAACGGCTTACCTGCTCCTGCACGGAGAACTGCCGACGGCCGCGCAGTTGAAGGATTGGACCTACCACATCACGCACCACACCTTTATTCACGAAAGCATCAAAAAATTTCTTGACGGCTTCCACTACGACGCCCATCCGATGGGCATGACCATCTCCACGATCGCCGCGCTCTCCACGTTCTATCACGATGCAAAAGACATCTTCAGCGCGGAATCACGCAAGAAGCAGACCTACCGCCTCATCGGCAAAATGCCGACCATCGCCGCTTTTGCCTATCGGCACACCCTCGGCATGCCTTACGTTTACCCCGACAACGATCTCAGCTACCCCGGCAATTTCCTGAACATGCTGTTCCGGACCTCGGAAGCCAAGTACCGGCCCAATCCCACGCTCGAGCGCGCTCTGGACATTCTCTTCATTTTGCACGCCGACCATGAACAAAACTGTTCCGCGAACACCATTCGCAGCGTCGGCAGTTCGCACGTCGACCCCTATTCCGCTACGGCTGCGGCCATTGCCGCCCTCTACGGCCCCCTTCACGGCGGCGCCAACGAGGAAGTCCTGCGCATGCTCCTTGAAATTGGCTCCGTGCAGAACGTTCCCGCGTTCATTCAGCGCGTCAAGGCCGGGGAAACAAAGCTCATGGGATTCGGCCATCGCGTGTACAAGAACTACGATCCGCGGGCGCGCATCATCAAGCACATCGCGTACCAGGTATTCGATCTGATGGGGAAGAACCCGCTCCTTGAAATCGCCCTGGAGTGCGAACGCATCGCTCTGGAAGACGAATACTTCATCAAGCGCAAACTCTACCCCAACGTAGATTTCTACACCGGGCTCATCTATCAATCCATGGGCTTTCCCATGACCATGTTCCCGGTCCTGTTTGCGATTCCCCGCACCTCCGGCTGGATTGCGCAGTGGGAAGAGATGCTTCTCGACCCCGAACAAAAAATCGCGCGTCCGCGCCAGATTTATCTTGGCCACGACACGCGGCAGTACGTTCCCATCGAGGAGCGCGGCTAACCCACTGAAGTATCCACTTGGAAAACCACAGTTCGGGATGTTTCTCCGCGTCCTCTGCTTAGCGGTATAGTGGAAGACAGATACGAACGAGGGTTCGCATGTCCCAAATCTCCTCACCCCACGCAAGTACAGGAGCGCGGCGCCGCAGCCAGCGCGTGCTGATGCAAGTCGGCATCCGCGTTCGCGGCAAGGATGCCCAAGGCAAGGATTTCGAGGAGATGACCGAGACTCTCGCCATCAACGCGCATGGCGCACTGGTACTGCTTAATGCGCGCGTGATCAGCGGCGCGGTCGTCCACATGAAGCACAACAAGACGGGAGAGGAACAGGAATGCCATGTGGCGTTTCTCGGCCCCGTGCGTGGCGGTAGGGCGGAGATCGGAGTGGAATTCTCTGCGCCCAACTCGAACTTCTGGCGTGTAGTTTTTCCTCCCGAAGACTGGTCGCCCAAGAGCCCCGAGGCCCGCACCGCCGCGAAACTTCGCATGCAAAAGTAAGTTGTCTCCATCAGCACGAATTCGCGGGAGATCCCGCGACCACCCTTTCCGAACGAACCGGCTCAAGCATCCCGGTCGATGATCACAAACATCCGTGACCTGCATCACCGCGCCTGGTGCGCTGCAAAATCGCCAGCCGGCGGCCGTCCGCGTCGCTGCTGGAAAGGCCGCGCTCGAAGCTACGCTCGGAACTCCGCATCTTGAATTAAGCAAATGTTCGCGGTGGCCGGAAATGGCCAACTGCGGTCAGGCGTGTCTTTCGCAAATTCAGGAGGCGCCCAAGGCTGGCCTGGTCTCCAACATCGTCAACCGCTGGTATGAGGGAAGGATGGGTACTGCCACCAGCGGTTTGGCCAGATTCACTGGCACGATCACCCTCCCGCGCTGGTTGACGAGCACGGCAAGACCATGCAGTGGAACGAGGTTCCGCTCGAAAACCTTTAGCAAACCCTGTCCACTCACTGGCCGGTTTGCTGGAATTGCCGTATGGGCGAGACTTTCCGGCGTCGGCACCCTGAACTCGTCACTGACCGGCCGCCGCACTGAGCGGTTGAAGAGCGAATAACCAGCCTACTGTCCGCCAGGCGCACTACTTTTTGCCCATCAAGTAGCGGTCGAACCAGTCAATCGTGCGGCGAATGGAATCAATTTGGTTCTCGCGCTTCGCGAATCCATGACCCTCGTTGGCGTAATAGTGCGCCTCGACCACTCGGCCTTCCTTCTTGAGGATCTCCACCACTTGCTGCGCCTCTTCCTTCGGAACGCGCGGATCATTGTCGCCTTGCAGCACCAGCAGCGGCACTTTCTCGTTGCGGATGTACGTGATAGGGGAAGCCGCCTCATAAATCTTTTGGTTCTTCTCCGGGTCACCCAGAAGCCCTTTGAGATATTCGTTCAGCGAGGGATCCGAATTCTTCAACATAGTCGACCAGTTGATGATCCCGTAGAGTTCGACTGCCGCTGCCCAAACATCCGGCGTCTTGCCAATGGCCATCAGGGTCATGAAACCGCCGTAGGATCCGCCGGTGATGCCGACTTTTTGGGGGTCCACATAGCCCGTGGCCTTCAGAAAATCCACCGCGGCGATTTCGTCTTTCAAGTCGCCGCCGCCAAGGTCCTGAAAATTGGCTTTTTGAAATTCCAGTCCATAGCCCGTGGAGCCACGGGGATTCGGTGCAATGCAGATGTACCCGCGCGTGACCAGCGCTTGCACTTCCGGGCTGAAATAATCGACTCGTTGACCGGTTGGTCCCCCGTGCGGAATCACCAGCGCGGGATTGCCGCCATCGCGTTTCAAATTGAACGGCATCCACAAAAGCGCGGTGATGGTTTTCCCATCGAAGCTCTTGTAATGAACGATTTGCGAGGCCGGCAGCGGCGTCGCGCGCAAGCTGGCGATGGGAGAAAAAGTGAGCTGGTCGGCACGGTGCTGACCAATGTTGTAGACCCAAAAATCTCCCGGCTGATTGGAAGCTTCATGGGATACGATGACGCGGTCGGCTTGCGGAGAAAATTCCGTCGGGTTGCCGGAATATCCGTTCAAGCCATGAGGCAAATTCAGCTTTTCTGCCCTGTTCGTTCCGCGATCCACCAAATAGGCATCCGCCAGTCCATCTTCATTCAGCGTGTAGGTGAAACCCTTCCCGTCCGGCGAGAAATTGCCGGAAAAGACTTCCCATTTTGTGTCCGTGACCCAACTGAGCTTCCTCGTGGCCACCTCGAGCAAGGCCACATTCATGTAGCCGCCTTTGGCATCACAGCTCAGCAGCAACGTGGCGCCGTCCGGGGAAAGCGAGGACGCCAGATAGCGAACCGTTCCCTGATGGGGCGTGAGATTTTCTGCGGCACCGGTTGCGACGTTGACTTTGTAAACGTCCGCATCTGTGAAAGGCGGATTCACTCGCGAGGCATAGATGGTCTTGCCATCCTTGCTCCACGCCACCACGCTCCAAAAGTAACCAGGCTGTTGCTCGTTCGTTAGCTTGTGGACCTTGTGAGTGGCCCAATCCAGCAAGGCGATGTCATAGGTGGTTCCTTCTTTTGGCTTATAGGCAAAGGCGATGGTGTTCCCATCGGGCGACCAATGGGGGTCCTGTTCGCGAATTTCCGGTGTGTTCGTCAGGTTGATCGGTTCGCCGCCATCACTCGGAATGGCATATAGGTCGTAGAGTTCATTTCCGGCATGGTCTTGTTGGTAGACAATCCACTTCCCGTCCGGCGACCAGATGGCCCCTGATTGCACGTCATCGGATTGGATGAGTTGGATCGGCCATCCGCCGGACGCTCGCACCTTCCACAAATTGAAGCGCCCTGACATGTCGCTGCTGAACAGGACTTGCTGCCCATCCGGCGACCACGCCGCGCCAAACACGCTGCGCGTGTAGTAGAGATCCTCCACGGGCACGGGCCGCGCCGCGGGATTCGCCGCGGATGCGACGGATTTGGGATCGGTGATGCCGCGGTCGTCGGGCCCCGTGGAGCCAGCCAAGGGGCCGCAAAGAAATGCCAGAATAATAGTCAACAGGCCCAAAGGGCGACCGATTCTCATGCTGTCCTCCTGGTTAAGCCTAGGACTCGGAAATTCTTGGGTGCCTGGTTGTCTTCAGCCGAAAACTTGCGCAGCTTGATTCGAGCGATGGATTTTTGGAAAACCGTCCGTGCGGCAAAACTACTTCGCACTTCCTTTCTTGGCCATCATTGCGGAAAGCAGCCATTTCCGCAGCACCATTAGGTAATACGGCCGCGTTTCCGTGAACATCAGTCCCATGCCCAATTTTTCCTGCGTGTAGATGACCGCGGCCTGGCCTTCGTAAAACTCGGTCGCAGTAAAGACCTTCACCAACAGCGCACTCCCCTCGGGATACGGGCTTTCCGTGCTGACGTAACACCCGTTGAGGCTGAGCCCGGTTACGCGCGCGGTTCTCTGGTCTTGGGATGTCCCTACGCGCATCTCGATGGACGCGTCGAACGGGTAACGAGGCGTGCGCCGGCGCTCGTGCTCCATATCCCCCCAGGGCAGCGAAACTGCGGAAGATTCTACGCTTGAAATCGCCATCCGGCGCACATATATGTTTTAGGTTTGATTAATTGCACGCAACAGCGCTTTTTCCGCTTTGCGGGACCGCGTGGGTGCCGCGGGTCAGCTTTTCGCGGAGCCGGCGCCGCGCGCGGAAAAGCCGCAGCCGCACCGTAAGCGACGACACTCCCAGGCGGTCGGCCACTTCTTGCGTGGAATACTCCAGGACGTCGCGCAACAGGCACACATACCGCAACTCCGGAGCAAGCTGCCGGATGGACTCCGCCATGCGCTTGCGCATTTCCCGCCGCGCAAAACGTTCCTCGGGATTGTCATTGCGCACCGCGATGCCGCTTCCGACCGTCTCTAGGCCTTGGCCGGTCGGCTCGTCCATGGAGAGAATCTTGCCGTCACGCCGCTTGCGGAGGACGTCAATCGAGGTGTTCGCACCTATGCGCGAAACCCAGGCGTGCAGCCCGTCTCGGGTTTCATCCCTTGTCCCTTTGCCGGAGAACTGCTCGAGCCGGCCCATCACCTTCAAGAACACTTCCTGGCGCACGTCTTCCGCGTCCGCCGGATTGCGCGTCAACCGCAGCGCTCCGCGATACAAACCGGCCGCGTACGGCAGGATGAGTTTGGCCAGCGATTCGCGATTGCCACGTTGTGCCTCGCGAAGTAGCGCGGAACGAGTCACAGCTTCGAAGCCTAGGGATATGGTAGCCATGATGAAAAGAAGAAAGGCAGGCGAATCGCCAAGCGGCAATTCAATACAGCATAAAGAAACTAAAGAACTTAGCTTCACAAAACCGGATCCTGTGCGAAAATGGAGTGCTCGCTTTTGGGACGCCACGTGGGCGATTCCGGGCAGTCCAACCAGGCCACGGTTTTTCTGGGAGAGCGGCTGTGGAAGAACCTTTACAACGCCACAAAAGAACGGCTTACCGAGCCGGAACTCTCCAAAAAAACTGCGGGCCGAGGATGGGGGTCTGTTGTGGCGTTCCTCGCGATCATCCTATTCGACCGGCTGGAGTTTGCCGCCGTGCATTTCCCATTCAATGCGCACAAGAAAATCAAAGTGCATGCCTTCGGTTTTGAGCCAGCCTTCGAGCGTCTCTCGCGATTCCGCGCGAAACTCCACGAACATTTTGCCTTCCAGCATGTTGACCAGCACGCGCTCGGCGCGCGCCCTGCCCCCCGCCTGCAGGCGCTTCGCCAGTGCTTCTGCGCCCTGCCGCGTCAGGCAAGCGAGCGTGTGCTGCGTGAGATAGCGTGGCATCGGAACTCCTGAGAAAAAGTCGCAGTTCAAGTATTTCACAAAAGCTCAAGCTCCGTTGTTTTTCCCGAAACACTCGGAAACATTCCGGTGCGCCGCTCGTCTTTATCGTCATGAGCTTCCTCAGCGATCTGCGGCACTCCTTCCGCCAAATCACGAACAGTCCCGGGTTTTTCGCCGTAGCCGTAGCCGCCCTCGCTCTGGGCGTCGGCGCGAACACTGCCATTTTCAACGCCGTGGAAGCTGTGCTGCTCCGGCCGCTGCCTTACTTCCAGCCGGACCGGCTGGTGATGGTCTGGGAAGACTCCTCTTTCATCGGTTTCCCCGAAAATACGCCCGCGCCGGCGAATTACGTGGACTGGAAAGCGCAAAACACAGTGTTCTTGAACTTGGCCGCGACGCGCGCCAGCACCATGAGCCTGACAGGCGACGAACCTCCCGAACAGCTCTATGGACAGCGCGTAACGCCCAATTTTTTTGACGTGCTTGGCGTGCAGCCGGCATTTGGACGCATCTTCACTTCCGAACAAGACCAGGCAAAGGAACAGGTGGTCCTGTTGAGCTATGGCGTGTGGCAGCGCCGTTTCGGCGGTGACCACTCCCTTGTGGGTCGCGCCATTCTGCTGAACAATGTCCAGACGAAAGTCCTGGGCGTGATGCCCGAAGGGTTTTTCTTTCGTGAGAAAAACGTGGGCTACTGGACGCCGCTCTATTTGACTCCGGAGCAGTGGGCGCAGCGCGACAATCATTTTCTGAATGTCGTAGCGCGGCTGAAGCCTGGTGTGACTCCGAAGCAAGCGCAAACCGAAATGGACACGATTGCGGCGCGGCTGCAACAGCAGTATCCGGAAACCAACGCGAAAGTCGGCGCGACCGTGGTGCCCATGCAGAAAGATTTTGCGGGAGACACCAGAGACGGCCTGCTCGCGCTGCAAGTGGCCTCGGTGTTCGTGCTGCTAATCGCCTGCTCGAACCTGGCAAACCTGCTGCTGGCGCGGTCAACAGCTCGAAAGCGCGAAATGGCTGTACGCATCGCCTTAGGCGCCACGCGGGGCCAAATCGCCGCACAAATGCTGTCCGAAAGCGTGCTTCTGTTCTTTGCCGGTGGCGCGCTGGGGCTGGCCATCGGCCAGGCCTGTTGGAGTGCGTTCGGCTCGCTGGTGCCTCCGCAAATTGGCCAAGCAGGGTTCCAAATCGATTGGCGCGTACTGCTCTTCGCGGCCGCTATATCCCTTGCTGCGGGCGTTTTGTTCGCCATCGTGCCTGCCCTGCGCGCTTCGCATGTTTCATGGCAAGAGGCGTTGCAAGACGGGGGCCGTTCCGGTGAATCGCGAAGCGGCATGAAGTTGCGTGATGGGCTCGTCGTTAGCCAGTTCTCTCTGGCGTTCGCTCTCCTGGTCTGCGCGGGACTGATGATCCAGACCATCTGGAATCTGCGGAGACAGGATCTCGGATTTCGCGCGGATCACCTGTTGACCATGGCCGTTCCGTTGCCCGATCCAAAATATGACACGAAAGAGAAGCGCCGGAGTTTCTACAACA
>Ga0066690_10000654_pt1 | contig 11284 bp, 11 predicted proteins | sample GraSoiAngelo_139_FD_62303 | JGI IMG/M metagenome (GOLD analysis project Ga0066690, IMG submission 62303) | Grasslands soil microbial communities from the Angelo Coastal Reserve, California, USA - 14_0929_12_20cm | ecosystem: Environmental > Terrestrial > Soil > Grasslands | place: USA...
CTCATCGCGGCCTCCTCCCCCGGCCCACTGCTATTTCACTGCGTGGCAGGCAAGGACCGGACCGGGCTCGTCGCGGCGGTGATGCTGGCGCTTGCGGACGTCGTGCCGGATGCGATCGCCTACGACTACGCGGTGAGCGGCGAGAATCTGCGCGAGGCTTACCTGCGACGCTACGCCAGCAGCGACCCGGCGGAGATTCTCGAGGTGGTGAGATGTCCCGAGCAAGGGGTGCACAACATGCTCAGGTACCTCGCGGGGGTCGGCGGAATCCGCGCTTACCTCGAGCAGATCGGTCTGCGCGCAGCCCAGATCGAGAGGTTGCGAGCGCGGCTGCGGGACTAGCGCTTTTCAGGTCTTGCCATTCACTCACGGTTCAGCGCCGCTGAGCGAGACTGTCCACTGCACCGGACTGATCGCGCTCCCGAGCGGCGCTATTTGAGACGCGCACTATTTTGACCACGCACGGATTTGAGTCGCGATCATTCGGGTGCGCTCCTCGTCCCGGCTCGGCTCGCGCACTGTCGCTTCCCGGCGACGCCCATCTCAGTCGCAACTCTCCCCGCAGCTGCGGCGCCGTCAGCGATGCTACTTCGGCAGGAACTCAATCTTGGTCTGCCAGTGCGCAACGGCGGGGTGATCAGTGTCGATGACGAGGTTGCCATGCGCGCGCTGCGCGGTGGAGGCCACTCGGACTTCAGTCGGGGTGCCGCAGGGCACATCCACCGGGAATGAGCCGACCACGGAGATCGGCTTGGCCGCGGCAACCTCGGCGGGATCCTGGCTGAGCGGTTCGATATGCGCAGCCGTGATGCGGGTGTTCGGTGCCGTGGCGATGCGATAGGGCACACCGCCCTCCCAACCACCCTTGGGCATCTTCCCCGCGGTGTCGATGCTGACTGCGCGCGTGAGCGGGGGCTCGATCAGCTTGACCTCGCGCGGCTGCGGCGGCTCGAGCTTTTGTTTGGTCGCGAGCCCCTGGAGTTTCCAGACCGCGAGGAACTGCAGCGGGAAGCTGCTGCGGCAGCGGACCGAATACAGCCCGTGCCACTCGCTGCCGTCGCGGTTGGGGGAGAGCTCGACGCGCTCCTTTCCCCCGAGAGCAAACATGAACACCGAACCGGGAGTCACCAGGGCATCGCGCGTGACGGCCGCCTTGATCTCGTACATCCCGATATCGTGGTTCGCCGGGTATTCGGTCGGCGTTTCGTCGTGCACCTGGACATCGCAGCCGCCGAGCGCAACTGCAACAGCCATGCATGTGAGCCGGATCAGCTGCGACATGCCGCCCCCCTCATTGATCCGTGACCAATACAGCTTGTCGATCGTCAGCTCGGCAGTGTGACAAGTCGTCAGCCGTCTGACAAGTCAGGGGCCATGCGCGCACCCGCCGCAGACTCGCGAGCTCGCTGCACAGGACTGAAGCGCCGGCGCCACGCGTGGGCGCTCGCAACGCGGTAAGCGAAGCAGACCGGGCGCACCGCTTGCGCAGCGGCCCGCCCGAGCCTGTATCTAAGGAACGCTCGCGGTTTCCTACTTCTTCTTGCGGGCGCCGGATCGCTTCGCCGCCCTGAAGGAAATCCCTGCCCGCATGGCCTTCTGCTGGACTGCCGCCGCAGTACGCCCGAGCTTCTTGGCAACCTCGCCAGTCGGGGTACCCGCCTTCGCGAGTGCCTTGAGAGTTCTCAGCTCACCGGCGCTCCAGGAGGCGCCATCATTCGGGGGACGCTTCGCCATTATTCGTTACTCCAGATTCACCCAACCAGGGGCGGACGGGGATGATACACGCATACGAGGGGAAACGCGCGCCTAACATGGTGGATTGACATGTTGGAAGCAGCGTTTTTACGGTCCTGTCAGAGGTGCCGTCAGCCGCCCCAACTTGTAACTTTTGCAACACCCGTGCCATTCCGGGCGGAGGCGGACCGAAAGACACTAGATATTTCTTCAGGTTGGTTACGGGCGCGCCCGCTGCGCGAAGCTGGCGCGAAACTGCTGCAGCTCGCCCCGATCGAGGTCGGAGATGGCGCAGAACTCGAGGCCTGCCTGCGTCCAGCAAGTCAGGCTGTAGCCGTCCTGGCGCAGGGAGGCAGGACCTGCGGATCCGGCGACCCCCGCCGGCCATACGAACAGGTTGATGACGTGTTGCCGCCTGCGATACACGATGGCGGCAACGACACGGCCGTGGATGTAGTCGAGTCGTCCCCCGGCGAGCGGGAATCCGGCGTCTGCGAGCTCGATCACCGGCGGCGCGAAGTCGACCTTACCGTTGAACCACGGCTTGACCACGTGCCGGTCGGAAGCCTCCACGTCGATGAGGTGAGTCGCCAGCAGCGATCTTACATGGCTGGCGACCAACTCGTCCGCGAGCCCGGGGCTCGACCAGTAGACCAGCATCAGGGACACGCATACGGCCGCCAAGGCGGCGACTGCGGCCGACGCAGCCCAGATGGAGAAGGATCTCGCGGGCCGTTGTGTCAATACTGCCGCCGCGGTGTCTGGCGTGCGGGACGGCTCGAGTGCCGCTGCAACGCGCGCGCGCAGAGCCGGGGAGGCTGCAAACCTCACGGCGGGCGCTCTGAGCGCCGTGCGCAGCGACTGCAGCCGCTGAAACTCCGCGCCGCAGCCCGGGCAAACTCGCAGATGCGCCTCGCACGCCAGTGTGTTGACGGCATCGAGCTCACCATCCAGCAGACCATGCAGCTGCAGTTCCTTGTCGCCGCACGCGCTCATCGCCTGGGCTCCAACTTGTCGCTCAGCATCTGTCGCGCCCGCGCCAGACGCGACATGACGGTGCCGACCGGAGCGCCGGTAATCTCGGCAATCTGCTTGTAGGAGAGCTCCTCCAGCTCCCGCAGGATGAGCGTCTCGCGGAACGGGTCCGGCAGCTTCTCGATCATGGCGCGCAGCTGCTCGATTTCGCTGCCACGCACCAGCGAGCTCTCGGGGGTTTCCTGCAGCGGGTCGGCCAACTCATCCGGGTCGGGTGCGCTGCCGCCGACGCCCACTCTGCTGGCCTTCGCCCAGCTGAACGAGCAGTTGCGCACGATCGCGAGCAGCCACGACTTGGAATCGCCGCCGCGGTAGCTGTCAAAGGCGCGGAACGCGCGCAGGAAAGCCTCCTGCACGATATCGTCGGCTGCGACCGGATCGCGCGACAGGAATCGCGCCAGGTTGTACGCCGCGTCGAGGTGCGGAAGCACCAACCGCTTGAACTCCCCCGCGTGCGCCGTCGCGGTGCCGTGCGTCGCTTGTCGACCCAAGCTAATCCCGTCCGGCGATCGCCCTGCCCGTCCGCATTCGTATACTGCTCCGAGTGTTGTAGCCGCCACAATCGCAAGACTGTGGGGACCGTGCGTTTATTCCCGCGGTCCTAGTTAATTGGAAAAAGTGGCCTGCGGCCCTTTTTCGGAACCGTGGCTGCGTTGCCGGCCGCAAAAGGCGCGACTTTTGCGGCCTGCACCATAAGGGCCGCGCAAGTCCGACAGGCTCCTAGTCTAGCCGGCGGCGGCCGCTCTGTGGAACGCGGCGTCGACGGCATTCGACAGCAGCATCGCGATCGTCATTGGCCCCAGGCCGCCCGGAACGGGTGTGATCCACCCGGCCCGCTGCGCGGCGCGATCATAGTCGACGTCTCCCACGAGCTTGCCGGAGGCGGTGCGGTTGATTCCGACGTCGAACACCGCCGCCCCGGGGCGGATCCACTCTCCCGGGATGAAGCCCGCCTTGCCGACCGCCGCCACCAGCAGCTCGGCGCGCTCAACCTCCGCCCGCAGATCGCGCGTCCCGGTGTGACAGACCGTCACCGTGGCCCCGGCGAGCAGCAGCTCCAGCGCCATCGGGCGACCGACGATGTTCGATGCGCCGACCACCGTTGCCCGCATCCCGCGCAATGCCATTCCGTACTCGCTCGCCAGGCGGATGACTCCGAACGGGGTGCACGGCCGCAGGCGGGGGCGCTTCTGCGCGAGCAACCCCGTGTTGACGGGATGGAATCCGTCGACGTCCTTGGCGGGGTCGATCGAATCCATGACGCGATTGGTATCGACACCCTTGCCCAGCGGCAACTGCACCAGGATCCCGTCCACGCGCTCGTCGCGGTTGAGTCTCTTGACGAGATCGAGCAACTGCGCCTCGCCGGTGGCCGCCGGCAGATCGTGCGCGAAGGACTCGATGCCGACTTCCAGGGACGCCTTGCGCTTGTTGCGCACGTACACCGAGGACGCCGGATCCTGGCCGACCTGCACCACCGCCAACCCCGGCCGGCGGCCGTGTCTGGCGGCGAATTCGTTGGCGCGCGCCGCGACCGCCTGCTGTACCCGGGCGGCGACGGCCCTGCCATCGAGCACCACGGCCGTGCCGGACGGAGGAGTGGGCGCCGGCTCGCTGCTGGTGATGGACATCTGTTGCTCAGTACCGATAGTGGTCAGGCTTGTAAGGACCCGTCTTGTCGACGCCGATGTAGCGCGCCTGGGTATCCGTCAGCTCGGTAAGGTGCGCGTTGAGCTTCCTCAGCTGCAGCCGCGCGACCTTCTCATCGAGGGGTTTCGGGAGCACGTGCACGCCGAGTGCGTACTTCGCGGTGTTCGTGAAGAGCTCGATCTGCGCGATCGTCTGGTTGGCGAAGCTCGAGCTCATCACGTAGCTCGGGTGGCCCGTGCCGCAACCCAGGTTCACCAGGCGCCCTTCGGCCAGCAGAATCAGCCGCTTGCCGTCGGCGAAGATGATGTGGTCGACCTGCGGCTTGATGTTCTCCCACGCATACTGCTTGAGGCTCGCCACGTCGATCTCGTTGTCGAAGTGGCCGATGTTGCACACGATCGCGTTGTTCTTCATGCGCAACATGTGATCGTGCGTGATGACGTGGAAGTTGCCCGTCGCCGTCACGAAAATGTCGGCCTTGTCCGCCGCGTAGTCCATCGTCACGATGCGATAGCCTTCCATCGCCGCCTGCAACGCGCAGATCGGGTCGATCTCGGTCACCCACACCTGCGCCGACAGCGCGCGCAGCGCCTGGGCGGACCCCTTGCCGACATCCCCGTAGCCGCACACCAGCGCGATCTTGCCCGCGATCATCACATCCGTGGCGCGCTTGATGCCGTCCACCAGCGACTCGCGGCAGCCGTACAGATTGTCGAACTTGCTCTTGGTGACCGAATCGTTCACGTTGATGGCGGGAAAGGCGAGCCTGCCCTCCTTGGCCATTTGGTACAGCCGCTTCACGCCCGTGGTGGTTTCCTCCGTCACGCCTTTGACGTGCTTGATGCGCGTGGAGTACCACTTCGGATCACTCTTGAGCCGCGCCTTGATGGCGGCGAACAGCGCCGCCTCCTCTTCGCTCGCCGGCTTGGCGATGATGCCCGGGTCGGTCTCTGCCTTGGTGCCGAGGTGCAGCAGCAGCGTCGCATCGCCGCCGTCATCCAGGATCATGTTGCTGTAGCCGCCGTCCGGCCAGGCGAAGATGCGGTGCGTATACTCCCAGTAGTCGCTCAAGGATTCGCCCTTCCAGGCGAACACCGGCGTGCCGCGCGCGGCGATCGCAGCCGCCGCGTGATCCTGCGTCGAGAAGATGTTGCACGAGGCCCAGCGCACCTGCGCCCCGAGTGCCTGCAGCGTCTCGATCAGCACCGCCGTCTGGATCGTCATGTGCAGCGAGCCGCTGATCCGCGCGCCCTGCAGGGGCTGCACCGGCGCGTACTCCTCGCGGATCGCCATCAGCCCCGGCATCTCCGTTTCGGCGATGAGGATCTCCTTGCGGCCCCAGTCGGCGAGGCTCAAATCCGCGACCTTGTGGTCGAGCGCGCCGGCGGCGCCCTGGGTCGATTTCAGGTTGGCGTTCATGCTTGGCCGTACTCCGTAAACAGAACGAGCGCCGTGTTGATTACACGCTCACGCTTCCGAGCCTGGCAGGTGCGGCGCGCACCTTATTGTGCGCCGACCCGTCGCAACGCTCCTCGGAGAGCGCAATGCTGCCGCGCCTCGCGGCATTATGTTATGCGGCCCGAACAGCCCCCTTGGCCTCGTCGGCCAGGGCGTGGGCCTTGTCCGTGCGCTCCCAGGTGAACTCCGGCTCCGTGCGGCCGAAGTGTCCATAAGCGGCGGTCTTCTGGTAGATCGGACGCACGAGGTCGAGCATCTCGCGCAACCCGTAAGGTGTCAGATCAAAGTGCTTGCGCACGAGCTGCGTCAGACGCTCGCGCGACAGGCGGCTCGTGCCGAACGTCTCGACCATGATCGAGGTCGGCTCGGCCACCCCGATGGCATACGACACCTGCACCTCGCAGCGCTCGGCAAGACCGGCTGCCACGATGTTCTTCGCCACGTAGCGCGCCGCATAGGTCGCCGAGCGATCGACCTTGGAAGGGTCCTTCCCCGAGAACGCGCCACCGCCGTGGCGGGCGTAGCCGCCGTAGGTGTCCACGATGATCTTGCGCCCCGTGACCCCGCAGTCGCCTACCGGGCCGCCGATGACGAATCGGCCGGTCGGGTTGATGTGGAACTTGGTGCGCTTGTCGACCCATTTCGTGGGCAGCACCGGCCGCAAGATCTCCTCCATCACGGCCTCACGCAGCGCCTTGGTCGAGATCTCGGGGCTGTGCTGGGTGGACAGCACCACCGCCTCGAGTCCCACGGGCCTGTCATCCTCGTAGCGCAATGTCACCTGACTCTTCGCGTCCGGGCGCAGCCACTCGAGCTTGCCGGACTTCCTCACCTGCGCCTGGCGCTTGACCAGGCGGTGGGCGAGGGTGATCGGCGCCGGCATCAGCACGTCCGTCTCGTTGGTCGCGTAGCCGAACATCAAGCCCTGATCCCCTGCCCCTTGCTTGCGCTCATCCTTGCGGTCGACGCCCTGCGCGATGTCGGGGGACTGCTTGCCGATGATGTTGACCACCCCGCAGCTCGCCCCGTCGAAGCCCATCTCCGAGGAGTTGTAGCCGATCTCCAGCACGGTCCTGCGCACCAGCGCCTCCACGTCCACCCACGCCTTGGTGGTGACTTCGCCCGCGACCACGACGACGCCCGTCTTGACGAGCGTTTCGCAAGCGACGCGGCCGCGCGTGTCCTCCTTGAGGATGGCGTCCAGCACGGCGTCCGAAATCTGGTCCGCCACCTTGTCCGGATGGCCTTCGGAGACGGATTCGGAGGTAAACAGATAGCTATTGGGCATGTCGGTGATCTTCCGCGACTGACAAAGTCTGTGGGTTGCGTGCGCTAGAGTCTCAATTCAGCTTCGCGGCCCGTTTGCTCGCCGCCGGCGCGGGCGCGAAGCTCGCCTCGAGACGCTGTGCGAACTGCGCGGGCGTGAAGCGGTGGTTCTGCGTGCCGCGCGCCTCGATCTTGATCGCGCCCATCAGGGAGGCGATCCGCCCGGTGCTCTCCCAGTCGAGGCCGCGGAGCAAGCCGTGCATGAGCCCGGCACGGTAAGCATCTCCGCATCCGGTCGGATCGACGACGGCCTTTGGCTTGGCCGCCGGAATCTCGAGCGTGTGGTCCTGAGTGTAAATGACGGATCCGGCCGCGCCACGGGTCACGATGAGTGCCTCGACGCGCGCGGTGACATCGGGCACGCTCCAGCCGGTCTTCTGCTGGATGAGCTGCCATTCGTAATCGTTCACGGCCACCCAGCTCGCGAGCTCGAGGAAGCGGCTCAAGTCCTGAGCGTCGAACAGCGGCAGGCCCTGGCCCGGGTCGAAAATGAAGGGAATGCCGGCGGCGGCGAACTGTTCCGCGTGCTGCACCATGCCCTCGCGCCCGTCGGGCGCCACGATCCCCAGGGCGATGTCGTTCGCGTCCGCGACCTTGTTGGCATGCGAGTGCTGCATGGCGCCAGGGTGGAACGCGGTGATCTGATTGTCATCCAGATCCGTGGTGATGAAGGCCTGGGCGGTGTGCTCGGACTCGATGACCCGGAGGTAGTCGAGCGGCACGCCGGTCTCGGTCATCCAGTCCCGATAGGCCCCGAAGTCCCGCCCGACGGTCGCCATGGGATAGCCCTCGTCCCCGAGGAGGCGCAGGTTGTAGGCGATATTGCCGGCGCAGCCGCCGTATTCGCGGCGCAGGTGCGGCACCAGGAAGGACACGTTCAGCATGTGGATCTTGTCGGGCAGGATGTGATTGCTGAAGCGGTCGGCGAACACCATGATGGTGTCGAACGCCACCGAGCCGCAGATCAGCGCTTTCTTCATGGGTGCAGCAAACTAGCGCGGGTGGCCGCGAACAAGGCTCTCAAGGATCTCATCCGAGGCGGTGGCGCGTCGAGCCGGATCGGTCGCTGGGCACATATTTTTCATAAAGCGTCGGCCAGGCCGCGCGCACCCCGGCGCTCGGCTCACGGCTTGCGGCGGATGACAGTGAAGGTCTCATCGTTGAACCACAGCCCGCCATGCTTCTGCAGCACTGCCTGGGTCGCCTCGAGATAGCCGCCGGTCTGCACCACCGGGTCGAGGCGCTCGTCTTCGATCTGGTTTACGTAGATCGCCGCGTTCCACGCCGCGAACAGGGTGGAGGTCCCGATCCGGTCGCAGATCTCGGACGGCAACGTGTGCATGTCGTAACGGAACACCGCTTCCTCATCCGGCAAGTCCGTGAGCACGAAGTCGCGCTGCTCGGGACCGAGTTCCGCCCTGAGCGCGGCCAGCAACTCGTGGCGATCGACCTGGAAGGGGTTCTCGCCGGGCCAGAGCCTCTGAATGATCTCGAGGCCCGGGTCCTTGCCGTAGGACTGGATCACCAGCATGCGGCCGCCCGGGATCAGGCTCCTCGCCAGCGGCGCTAGCACTTTCTGTGCCTTGAACAGGGCGGACATGCGTGCACGCCACGGCTGGGAGGCCAGGATCAGATCGTACGTGTGCAACGTGTGGCCGGGCCTCGGCACGACGGCATCCAGCAGGAACTCATGATCTTGGCGATAGATGACCAGCACGGACGGCCGCACGTAGGTCGGGTTTCCCGTCCTCGGGCTTGGCTTCGTCTGCCAGCCGTGTGCGAGGACCGGTCCGAGCTGCTCGATCTGCTCGGCGTATTCGTGGGCGGAGTTGCCGGTCAGGCGAACTTCCTGCCAGTTGACGGCCGCAGCCGACGGTGCCTCGCGCGGCATGAGGCGCGGGGCTTCCGCGTAGTGCAGGTTGGTGATCACCAGCACCGTCGCGGGATGCTCGTGAAAGCGGTCCGGCATCTTGTCGAGTCCGAGGCGCACATCCTCGAGGCTGATCTCTTTCGCGACCACCAACAGCGGCACGGTGGGAAACATGCGGTGGGTGCTGCGCAGCAGGCGCGCCAGCACCGTCGCATCCCCCATGCCTGCGTCGAACATGCGCAGCGCGGGCGGCGCGGGGCGCAGGTGGCCGAGCTCCTGCGCCGCGCGGCGCGCGATCGCAGGCTTCTCATTCACGGTGTTGACGAAGGCGAGGTACTTCTGACGATTGTCGTAGAAGCGGAACGGCGGTGAGGGGCTGCCGCCTGCCTGGGGTGCCGCGGCCGCAGCCTGCCGGGGCTGCGCGGGATGACGCGGCTGCGTCATCGCGCGGAATCGGGTTTTGGACTCACGCCCGCGGTCTGCGTGCCTGTTGCCTTGCTCTCGGCCGCGAGCTGCGCCACGGCTCTCTTCGCCAGCTCGACCAGGCCTGCGCCCTGGCGCTGCTCATAGTAGGCAATGATCTGGACGCGCATCCGGGGCTCCCAGTAGCGCTTCAGATGGTGAGCAACGCTGCGGACGGCCTGGTCCTGGTCGGTCTCGACGGCAAAGAACGCGCTGATCTCGTTGACCATCTTGATGAGCAGATCGATGTTCATGCAGTTCCCGGTTCGTTGTAGCGACCGCCCGTCATCTCAAGCGCTGCGGGTGCGCATAGACCACGTGCTGATCCCGACGCGCGAACGCGACCAGCGTCAACCCGGTTTTCTGCGCCAAGCGCACGGCGAATGCCGTAGGAGCCGAAAGCGCTACCAGGAAGGAAATGCCGACTGTGGCGCTCTTCTGGACCATCTCGTAGCTCGCGCGGCTGGTGATGAGCATGTACCCGGAAGAGAAATCCGCCCGCTCGCGCACCAACGCGCCGATCGTCTTGTCGAGCGCGTTGTGACGCCCAACGTCTTCGCGCACGAGGTGAATGCCTCGCCCCGGCACAACCCACGCCGCGGCGTGCACGCTGCCGGTACGGGTGTTGATCGGTTGCATGGAGCCGAGCTGCTCGATGGCCGCGTGCAGATCTGCGATGGCGACCGTCGGGCCGGGTCCCACCGGGCCACACTCGCGGATAGCTTCCTCGGCGGTCTCCGCTCCACACAGGCCGCAACCGGTTCTGCCGGTGAGGTTGCGCCGCCGGTGCAGCAACTCCGTAAAGCGCTCCCAGGCGACCGCAACGCGCACGTCGGCGACCCCTGCTCCGTAGGTCACCTCCACGGCGCGGATTTCGTCAGGACGGGCGACCAAGCCTTCGCTCAGCGTGAAGCCGACTGCATAGTCTTCGAGGTTCGCCGGCGTGGCGAGCATCACGACGTGGGGGACGCCTTGGTAGATGAGCGCGACAGGAATTTCCTCGGCGACCTCGTCTGTCGTATGCGCCGTAGTGCCGCGGGCCCAACGGTCGATGCTGACCTCGGCACTCACCTGTGCCGCACCCGGCGTCTGCGCACCACCGTCAGCAGCGGCGGCAGCGGGCTTGCCCCGAACGACCAGATCCTCAGCTGACATCGAGCCCGCCCGTGGATGGTGTCAGGCGGGCGCGCGATCCGGCTTGCGCCGACGTGCAGGCCGCGGCAGCGCGCGCTCGGCCTGCGCGCGCTTCTGCCACGCGTCCTTCTGGTTGACCAGCACCACCTCGACTGCGGTGACCTTGTACTCCGGGCAGTTGGTCGCCCAGTCTGAGTTCTCGGTCGTGACGACGTTGGCGTTGGTCTCTGGGAAATGGAACGTGGTGTACACCACACCCGGCGCGATCTTCTCGGAAACCTTCGCGCGCAGCACGGTCTCGCCGGCGCGGCTGGTGAGGCCCACCCAGTCCCCGTCGCTGATGCCGCGCTCCTCGGCATCGTGCGGATGGATCTCCAGCAGGTCCTCGGTATGCCAGACCACATTGTTGGTGCGGCGCGTCTGCGCACCGACGTTGTATTGCGTCAGTATCCGGCCGGTGGTGAGGATCAGCGGGAAACGGCTGGTCGAGCGCTCGCTGGTGGGCACGTACTCGGTCGGCCAGAACTTGCCCTTGCCGCGGACGAACTGGCCGACGTGCATCGTCGGCGTGCCCTCGGGGGCGGCGTCGTTGCACGGCCACTGAATGCTCCCCAG
>Ga0066690_10000656_pt1 | contig 11263 bp, 9 predicted proteins | sample GraSoiAngelo_139_FD_62303 | JGI IMG/M metagenome (GOLD analysis project Ga0066690, IMG submission 62303) | Grasslands soil microbial communities from the Angelo Coastal Reserve, California, USA - 14_0929_12_20cm | ecosystem: Environmental > Terrestrial > Soil > Grasslands | place: USA...
AGGCGGCCAGCTGCTCCTTGATGTCGTCGCGCAGACCCGCCAGCAGCGGCGTGTCCATCAACCCCGGCGCGATCGTGCAGACGCGGATCTGGAGCGAAGCCAGGTCGCGGGCGGTCTGGATCGTCAGCCCATGGATGGCGGCCTTGGAGGCGGTGTAGGCCGCCTGCCCGATCTGGCCCTCGAAGGCGGCGATGGAGGCCGTGTTGACGATGACTCCCCGCTCACCCTCGACCGGTTCGCCCGCGCTCATCCGGTGGGCCGCCTTGGAGAGCACGTTGAAGGTGCCGATCAGGTTCACCTCCAGCACCTTCCTGAACTGGTCGAGCGGGTAGGGGCCGTCCTTGCCCGCGACCCGGCCGGCGCTGCCGATTCCCGCGCAGTTCACCGCCACCCGCAGCGCGCCGAGCTCGGCGGCCACGTCCAGGGCGCGGTTCACGTCCTCCTCGCTGGTCACGTCGGCAGGGGCGAAGCGACCGCCCAGCTCCTCGGCGACCCGCTCCCCATCGGAGCGCGCCAGGTCCACGATGACCAATCGCGCACCTCGGGCGGCGAGCTGTTCCGCGGTGGCCCGGCCGAGGCCGGAGGCGCCGCCGGTGACGAGGGCGACCGATCCTTCGATTCTCATGCCCGGTATTGTCTTTGGCGATGGGGGTGATCCGTCGGGACGACCGGTTGGGCGGCGAGGTCGCCAAGCCCCAGGGCGGCTTCAGCGGTGATGCCGACCAGCGCACGGTTCACTCGCAGACCGAGCCGCGCCCGGTGCGGGTGAGCTTCGTCCGCTTTCAGCCCGGGACGATCACCCACTGGCACAGTCACGGCGGCGGCCAGGTCCTCCACGTGGTAGACGGACAGGGCCGGACCCAGAGCTGGGGCGGCGAGGTCGAGCTGCTCGGGCCGGGCGACACGGTCAGCGCCGCCCCGGGAGAAAAACACTGGCATGGCGCCGTCAAGGGCTCGGAGATGACGCACCTGGCCGTGACGATCGGCGAGGTCAACTGGCAGGAGCCGGTCGACCAAGGCTAGTTGCGCGCAATCGGGTGGGGTCCAGGGTGTAGAGCGCGTAGGCCCGGCGGATAACCGCTTGGGCGACGTTGCGGACCGGGATCCCGCCGCTGGTCTCCCCTTTTTCGACCCCGCCGTGGGCATGGCCGTGGAGCACCAGGTCCGCGCCGCCCTGGTCGGCCGCCTCCTCGAGCAGGTAGCTGCCCAAAAAGGCGTGGATCTCCAGCCGTTCGCCCCTGAGCGTGTCGGGAATCGGCGCGTAGTGAAGGAGGGCGATCTTGAGGTCGGCCTGGAGGCTTTCCAGCGCGGACTGCAGCCGCCCCGCGGACTGCCGCGTCGTGTTGACGAACATCTTCATCAGCGGCTCCCCGAACTCGGTGGCGCAGGCGCCGGCGAAACCTCCGCCGAAACCCTTGACGCCTGCGACTCCGACGCGCGCGCCGTCCAATTGGATGACCGCGCCGGTCCCCTCCAGGACCCTGATCCCCGCCCCTTCGAGCTCAGCCGCCACGGCGGCCTCCTCGCCCAGGTGGTAGTCGTGGTTGCCGAGCACCGCCAGCACGGGCACCGGCAGGGCGTGCAGCTCCGCGGCCAGGATCCGCGCCTCGGCGGCCGAGCCCGACCGGGTCAGGTCGCCGGCGATCAGGAAGAGGTCGGCACGCTCGCCGAGGTGCTCGAGGTCCGGCCGTAAGGTGCCGGCCGAGTCGGGCCCGAAGTGGACGTCGGCGGCGGCGGCGACCCGGATCAGGCGACCGTCTCCGTCCGCCCGTCCTCGGCGGGCCGGATCACAGCCACCTCGTTGACGATCCGCGTGCTCGGGAACAGCTCCGCGGCGATGGCGGCCACCGTCTCTCGGCGCTCGGGCGTCGCCACCCGGCCGCGGAGCACCAGGGCGTCGTCCTCGAAGGAGGCCTCGATGTTGAGCTCGTTCGCGCGCGGGTCCTCGGCCAGCCGCTCGCGCAGGTGAGCGAGCATCTGGCGGGCGCCGCCCTGGGCGGCGGGCGGGCCGTCCGCTGCCCGGTCTTCATAGATGGAGTCGAACAGGCTGCGGATCATGCCGTGGGGCACCACCATGTCGTCGGCCTCCGCGTGCAGGAGCAGGGCGAGCACGCGGCGCGGCCCGATCCTCGCTCGCCGTAGCAGGTAGTCCCAGTCCAGCTCCGTACCGGCGATGATGCCGAGCGCGTCATGCCAGTAGCCGGGCGTGTCCTGGTCGGAGGCGATCGCCTTCATCACGACCAGGTCTTCGGGTGGTACGACCCGCAGGGAGAGGCCGCGGTAGGCCACCGGCCGGATCCGCGCCAGCATCTCCTCGTCGAGGTAGATGCCGCCCTTGGCGGTGAAGATCAGGTCGACCAGGACACGGTCCTTGACGCTCTTGCGAAGCCAGTTGTGCTGGCTCGGCTTGGGCTCGAAGCCGGCCTCCGCAAGCAGGGCCTGCGCCGGTTCCGCGTCCTGGGGGCGGATGAAGATGTCGACGTCCAGCGTGGAGCGCGGGCGGCCGAAGACGGCCGAGGCGATACCTCCCATCAGGCCGTACTCGATGCCGGCGCTCTCGAGGCTGCCGGTGGCCTCTCCCAGGACCCGCAGGAAGGTGGCCTCGCCGACCTCGACCCGCTCCACCTCCTCCCCCGGATAGGTACTCATGGGTATCAGAAAACCGTAGCTGCACCATATCAAATCAGCTGCCAACCGAACGGTTGGAAATGCATTCCAGATGACGGCGTCGCGACCCCGAGTTGCTGGCGGAACGTCGGCGGCTTCGACTGCAATTCAGGGTCGAGTGTCAATGAGCGCGACCTTCGGCGCCGTCAAACGCCTCTGCAGCTTCGCCCACACCTCGAGGCGCTTCTTCTGGTCGGCCGCCCTGGCCTGCCTGCTGATCGTGGCGGCGTTCCTGGCCATCATCACCCTCGGCCTGGGCGGCGAGAAACTGATCACGTGGATGGACGACATCGGTGAGGCCGTCGGCGCAGCCGTCGCTGCGCTGGCCTGCGCCGTCGCCGCCTGCCGGACCCAGGGCAGGGTTCGGTCGGCCTGGGCCCTGATCGGCGCCTCCGCCCTTTCCTGGGCGGCCGGCGAGACCGCCTGGTCGGTCTATGAGGTCGGGATGGGCATCAACGTCCCCTTTCCCTCCGCCGCGGACATCGGATTCCTGGCCGCCATCCCCTTCGGCGTCGCCGGCCTGCTCGTCTTCGCCGGCTCGGTGGCGACCCGTGCCGAGCGTGCCCGTCTGCTCTCGGACGGGCTGCTGATCGCCTTCAGCCTGCTCTTCGTCAGCTGGGAGCTGGTCCTGAAGCCGATCTTCGACGACAGCTCGCTGTCGGCGGCGGCGCGGGTGATCAGCCTCGCCTATCCGATCGGCGACGTGCTGATGTTCGCCATCGTCGTGACCATGCTCAGCCGGGCTCGCGAAAACCGCGCCGCCCTGGTCCTGGTCGGCGCCGGCGTCGCCTGCCTCTGCGTGTCCGACACCGCCTTCACCTACCTGACCGCCGCCGGCACCTACAACGGCAGCCAGCTCGACACCGGCTGGCTGGCCGGTTACCTGCTCATCGGCCTGGGCTCGCTACGCGCGCGCTCGCAGGTCGTCTCCGCACCCGGGGCTCAGCCCGTCGGTGTCGCCCGCATGCTGGTGCCCTACTTCGCCTTCGGCATCGCGATCGCGCTGGGGACGGTGATGCTCCTCAGCGGCCGCGGGCTGGACAGGGTCGCCTTCGCGATCGCGATCTTCATCGCCAGCTTCGGCCTGGTCAGCCAGTTCCTGGTCCAGTTCGAGAACCTGAAGCTGCTGCGCGCGACCCGGGAGGGCCAGCGGGTGCTCAACCAGGTCATCGGGAACGCACCGGTGGCGCTCTTCTCGATCGACTCCGGCGGGCATCTCACGCTGGCGACCGGAAAAGCCCTGCACCGCTTCGGCCAGCGGGCGGAGCAGCTCGTTGGCAAGCCGGTCAAGGACTTGCTGGCCGCGCAGCCGGCCTTTCTTGCTGCCATCGACGAGGCCCTCGAGGGCAGGGCGGGCCAACTGGTCGCGAACTTCGACGGCGGGGACCTCGACATCCGGCTCCTGCCCGTGCTCGAGCACGGCCGGGTGACCTCCGTCAGCGGGATCGCGGTCGACGTCTCAGAGCGGCGCCAGGCCGAAGAGGCGCGCCGCGAGAGCGAGGCCAAGTCCCGGTTCCTGGCGACCATGAGCCACGAGCTGCGCACGCCGCTCAACTCGGTGCTCGGCTTTGCCGAGCTCCTCCTCGGCCAGCGGCGCGGGACGCTCAACGAGGCGCAGCAGCGCTACGTGGAGAACATCTCGGCCAGCGGCAAGCACCTCCTGCACCTGATCAACGAGGTGCTGGACCTTTCCCGGGTCGCGGCCGGAGAGGTGGAGGTCGATCTGCAGCCGATCGCCGCGACCGACGCCATCGCCGACGCGGTGGCCAAGATCCGGCCCCTGGCCGACAAGAAGGACCTCCGCCTGCGCACCACCGGGGGCTCCGGCGTGGTCCTGGTGGCCGACCCGATGCGCTTCCAGCAGGTGGTCCTGAACCTCCTCTCCAACGCGGTCAAGTTCACCCCCGACGGCGGCCGCGTGGAGATCTCCATCCGGCGCGAGGCGCACCAGGTCGAGATCCGGGTCCTGGACTCCGGCATCGGGATCGCCGCGGAGAACCTGGAGAAGATCTTCGACGAGTACTCGCAGGTCGACGACAGCCGCAGCCGCAACCACGAGGGCACCGGCCTGGGCCTGGCGGTGAGCCGCCGCCTGACCACCCTCATGGCGGGGACCTTGACCGTCAAGAGCACCCTCGGGAAGGGCTCGGTCTTCAGCCTCCGCCTGCCGGCGGCCCAACGCGCCGCGAGCGAGGCGCCGGCCGGCGAAGTCGGGACCGGCCCGCGCCCGGAGCTCCTGCCAGCCCAGGTGGCCGGCGAACCCGCTAGCTGACCAGGCGGCGAACCAAGGCCGCCTGCTCCTGCAGATGCCGGGGAGCGAGGAAGCGCTCCGTGACCCGCTCCCTGGCGGCCTCGCCCAGCTTCTCCGCCGCGGCGGGATCGCAGAGCACGCCGCCGACGGCCCGCCCAAACTCGTCGAGGTCGCGGGGATCGTCGACCAGCACGCCGCTGCGACCATCCTCGATCTGGTCCCCGATGCCTCCGACGCGGCTCGCGACCACCGGCTTCCCCTTCCACATCGCCTCGGCGACGGTGAGGCCGAAGCCCTCCGCAAGGCTCTTCTGGACGACGACCCGCGCCTGCCGCTGGAGGGCGTTGACGATGACTCCGTTCTCCTCCTCGTCGTCCATCGGGAGCTGGGCCACGTGCACCCGCCGCTGCAGGTCGGGCGGGAGCTTCCGCCAGCGCGTCTCGAGCTGGGCCAGGATCTCGGGCTGCTCGGGGTCGTCCGTGACCGAGGTGACGGCGGGACCGGCCAGCACCAGCTGGCCGTCGCTGTTCGGCGCCACCTGGCGGGCGAAGGCCTCCAGGACGCCCACCGGGTCCTTCAGGGGATCCCAGCGCGAGACCTGGACCACCAGCGGATCGCCGGCGGAAGGCAGCACGTCCTGGAGCAGCTTCGCCTGCCTTTCGACCTTCGAGTTGGATCCGTCCTGGCGCACGAAAGAGGCGGCATGGCCATCGTGGCCCGGCGCCAGGAGGCCGCCGGCGCGGAGGATCGCCTGCACCATCTCGGCGTCCAGGTCCTGGTTCTTGGGTGTGAAAGCGTCGATCGCCGGGGCGATGATCACGGTCCGGTCTTCCGGCAGGCCCTCCCAGGCGTAAGCCTGGCGCGAGAAGACGATCGCGTCGGCTGAGGCGACATAGGGCCGGAGGAAGTCCCAGGCGTGGCGGGCGCGGTCGTTGGGCTCGTCGACCCCGATGTGGCAGCGCCAGATGACCCGGCAGCCGTGGCGGGCGAGGGCCGGCGCCAGCCCTGCCGTCTGCGGGTCGTGGAGGATGACGACGTCGCCCGCCTCGACGAGCTGCCGAACCGAGTCGGCATTGCCCGCCAGCGTCCGCTCGTACACCGCCTGTTCCTCCCCGCTGATGTCGTCGCCGTCGGCGGCGACCCCGTGGAGCAAGCTGTGGAGGCGCTTGGTCACGTTGAAGAAGGGCGCCTCGGCCTCGATCACGGCCCAGCGGGCGTCGATCCCGGCGCCCCGTTCGTACGGGATCAAGGCGGCCAGGAGCTCCGCGACCCCGCCTCCCCGTGCTGTCGAATTGAGGTTCCAGACGACCTGCCCCCGGACCGCCTCGGCGAGCCCTTCCAGGGCCTGCCTGAACTCCTGCCAGCGGCTGCCGCCGACCAGCGGGCGGTAGCGGTCGAGCGGCGCCGGCTCGACCGCCACCGTGCTCAGCTCACGCGGCATCGGCGCTGACCTCGAGCTCCGCCGAGCCGGCGCCCGGACGCGGCCACTGGTAGCTCTGCAGGAGGCCGAGCTTGGCAGCGTCGACGGTCTTCCAGTCGTCCAAGAGCACGCCTCCGGTGTCCCCCGAATCGGGGTTCCACGCCCAGTACTCGTAGCTGAGCCCGCGCTCCTTCAGGAAGGCGACCAGCCGCCTCTGCCAGGTGCCCTCAGGGTCGCTCCCGACGGAGCGGCCGCCGAACTCGCCGACCAGGACCGGCGCGATCCGCTCCGCCGCCAGGTAGCCCCAATGCCGCTCCCAGACAGCGGCCAGGTTGCGAGGGAAGTCGGAGGCCTGGAACCAGGGCTGCGGGTAGACCTGGGGTCCGTAATCGTGGGCGGAGTAGACGAGCTTCTCGGGGTCCGAAAGCCGGACCGGCGCCGACCGCGCCCCGGCGAGGTTCCCACCCCACCAGTAGGAGTCGGAGCCCTGGCGCTCGATGCCCTCGACCACGATCAGCCAGTCGGGGTTGGCCGCCAGGATCGCGTTGCCGGCGCGCTCGGCGGCCAGCCGCCAGTCGGTCTTCGCGTTGCCGTCGCCCCAGCTCGCGGGACCGTGTGGCTCGTTGTGGAGGTCAGCGCCGACCACCGCGGGCTGCCCCCGGTAGCGGTGCGCGAGCATGACCCAGTCATCGATCCAGCGAGCCTCGCTGACGCGGTCGGTGTACCAGAGCTCGCTCTGGGCGTCGGCGGAGGGCCGGTGCCGATCCAGCACCACCCGCAGCCCACGCGCGGCGGCGCCCGCCAGGACGCGGTCCAGCAGCTCCAGGCCGCTCAGGCCCTTGAGATCGGGGTTCTTGGCCAGGTCCATCGAATTGGGGACGCTGCCGGCGTCGAAGAGCTGGTTGCTGAAGGGGAGGCGGAGGCTGTTGAACCCTGCGCCGACGACCTGGTCGAGCATCTCCTGCCAGGCGCGGCTCCAGAGCCCGTGGGGCGCGAAGTTCGGCGTCTCCAGACCGAACCAGTTGACCCCTGTGAGGCGCACCTCCCGGCCCAGGCGGTCGACCAGCTTCGCCTGCCTGGCTCGCAGAGGTCCCAGGGCCGAACCGCCGCTCGACCGCGATCGCGGGGGAGCGGCCTGGGAGCCGGGCCCGCAAGCCGCCGCGACCCCGACCGCCGCCAGCCCGGCCAGGAAGGTGCGTCGGGTCAGGCGCCGGCTATTCGAAGCGGGCACCGTGCCGGGCCAGGATGGCCCTGCCGCTCGCGTCGTGCTGGGTCGTGCTCCGCACCATCACCAGCGAGCGCCCCTTTCGGAGCTGGTCCTCGTAGTCGGCGGGCGAAGCCTCGGCGGCGTGGAGGCCGAGCACGGTGCCGAGCATGCCGCCGACCACGGAGCCGACCGGCACACCGATCAGCGCCGCGCCGAGCAGACCGGCGCCCACCACCGGCCCCACCCCCGGCAGCACGAAGGCCGACGCAGCGGCCAGCAGCCCGGTGAGGCCGGCCGCGCCCACCGCGCTGCCCGCCGCCGCGCTGCCGAAAACGGTTCGGGGAGCGTGCTCGGCGACCTGGTGCGGCGCGAGGAAGCCCACCTCGGCGTCGCTGTAACCTGCCTGCTCGAGGTCGACGACCGCTTCCTCGGCATCCTCGCGGGATTCGAAGACCCCCATCAAAGGCGCGCTGTTGGGCTCAGTCATAGTGATATTCAGCCTATAAGGTTCGCCCGCCATTGGTGGGAGCCGGTGCGAGCGGCGAGTTTGGACGCGCGCGCGAATGGGCATCCGTGACCCTCAAGTGGCGATGATGCATGGCGGCGGCGGCCCCCCGATGTGGATGTGGGGCGGGCGCCGGCGCAAGCCGGACAGCGGGCCTGCCAACAGCGGCATCACGGGCGATCCCGGGCTTGAAGAGCCGCCTGAGCAGGAGGGCCCGAAGGACCTTCGCGGGCGCTGGCTCAACTTCAAGCAGTCGGTCACCGGAACCCTGGCGGCGCTGCCGCAGGTGACCCGCCTGGTCTGGGAGGCCAGCCCCGGCACCACCCTCGCCCTGCTGGGCGCGACAATCCTGGCCGGCCTGACCCCGGCCGCCTCCGCCTACACCTCCAAGCTGCTGGTCAACGCGGTCGTGGCGGGCATCCAGATCCACGTCCAACACCTGCCGGATCGCCTGCCGCCCTTCACGGCCGGGCCCCTCCAAACGCCGGCTTTCAGCACGGTCAACGGCATCGTCTTCCTGGCCGTCCTCCAGCTCGCGATCTTCGCCTTCACCTCCCTGCTCTCGACGGTCCGGAACATCGCCCAGCAGCTGCTCCAGAACTCGGTCACGGTGACCATCCAGCTGATGGTGATGGAGAAGGCGGCCGGCCTCGACCTCGCCTTCTACGAGGATCCCAAGTCCTACGACCTGCTCCGGCGCGCCCAGAACGACTCCGTGAACCGGCCGGTGATGATGATCTCGACCGCCTTCGGCCTCCTCCAGACCCTGCTCACCTTCGTGACCATGATCGCGCTGCTGCTGGCGGTGAGCCCGCTGCTGGCCTTGATCGCGCTGCTCTCCCCCATCCCCGCCTTCATCGCCGACACCCGCTACGGCTGGCGCGGCTACAACATCGCCCGCTGGGGGTCCCGGCTGCTGCGGCGGATGAACTACCTGGTGCAGCTGGTGACCACGGACAGCTTCGCCAAGGAGGTCAAGCTGTTCGGCCTCGGCCACTACTTCATCGATCGCTACCACCTGATCGCGGAGGCGTTCTACGGCAGCCAGCGGCGGCTGGTGGCCCGTCGCTACTCGGTCGGCTTCCTCTGGGGGACGCTGAGCACCGCGGCGACCTCGGTCACCTACCTCTACGTCGCCCTCCAGGCGATCGTCGGCCGGCTGACGCTGGGTGACCTGACCCTTTACACGACCGCCGCGCAGTCGGTCCAGGGCTCCATCCAGGGCATCCTCGGTGGCTTCTCGAGCATGTACGAGCACAACCTCTACCTGAGCAACCTGTTCGAGCTCATGGACACCAAGACGGTGCTGCCGGCGCCGGTGGAACCGATCCCGGTGCCGGTGCCGCTTCGGGGCGAGATCAGCTTCGAGCACGTCAGCTTCGCCTATCCCGGCGCCGAGTCGGAGGCGCTGACCGACCTCAGCTTCACGGTCCGGCCCGGGGAGACGCTGGCGGTGGTCGGGCGCAACGGCGCCGGCAAGACGACCCTCTTCAAGCTCATCTGCCGGCTCTACGACCCGACCGAGGGGCGGATCCTCATCGACGGCCACGACCTCCGCGACTACGACCCCGCCGAGCTCCGCGCGCAGATCGGGGCCATGTTCCAGGACTACGTCACCTACCAGGCCACGGCGTCCGAGAACATCGGTCTCGGCAACCTGCCGGAGCTGAACGACCGCGAGTCGATCGTCACCGCCGGCCGGCGCGGGGGCGCCGACGAGCTGATCTCTGGCCTCCCGGCCGGCTACGACACGGCGCTCGGCAAGTGGTTCGACGCTGGCGTCAACCTGTCCGGCGGCGAGTGGCAGAAGGTGGCGCTGGCGCGCGCTTTCATGCGCGAGGCGCCGATCCTGCTCCTCGACGAGCCGACCGCCGCCCTCGACGCCCAGGCCGAGTACGACCTCTTCGAACGGTTGAAGGCGCTGACCGCCGGCAAGACCGCCGTCTACATCTCGCACCGCTTCTCGACCGTCCGGCGCGCCGACCGGATCCTTTTCCTGGAACATGGGCGGCTGGTGGAAGAGGGTACGCACGAGGAGCTGATGCGGCTGAACGGCCGCTACGCCCGGCTCTTCCGGATGCAGGCAGCCGCCTACACCGACGACGAGGTTGTCGATTTCGACTCCGCCGCTTCGTCGTAGGCTTCGAGGCGGCGCCACCGGCGCCCGGTTGGAGGTAAAGAGACGCGAGATGAAATACATCCTTCTTTTCTGCGGATCGGACGAGCGCTGGGACACCATCCCGGAAGCCGAGCGCAACGCGACCTACGAGCAGATCGGCGCTTGGTGGGGCAAGGGCACGGCGGCCGGCAAGATCGTCGGCGGCGAGGAGCTGCAGCCCGCCCGGACGGCGACCACCGTCCGCTTCCAGGGCGCGGAGACGGTGGTGACCGACGGCCCCTTCATCGAGGCGAAGGAGTCGGTCGGCGGCTATGCGCTCGTGGACGTCGCCGACCTCGACGAAGCGCTGGAGCTGGCCAAGGGCTGGCCGGCCAGAGGCGTGGTCGAGGTCAGGCCGCTGGTCGAACACAGCGGCGGTATGTGACCGAGGCGAGGGCCGCCGAGGCCGCCACGGAAGCGGCCGTGGCCGCCGTCTTCCGGGAGGAGGCGGGCCGGCTGGTGGCCGGGCTGGTGCGCTTCCTGGGCGACTTCGACCTCGCCGAGGAGCTGGTCCAGGAGGCCCTGCTCAGCGCGGTCGAGACCTGGCCGGGGAGCGGCATCCCGGACAACCCGGCCGCTTGGCTGACCACGACCGCCCGCCGGAAGGCGATCGACCGGCTGCGGCGGGATTCGCGCTACCGGGAGAAGCTGGTGCTGCTCGCCGGCTCGCCGGTGCCGGCCGCGTCCGAGCCCGACGATCGCCTGCGGCTGATCTTCACCTGCTGCCACCCGGCGTTGGCCAGGGAGGCGCAGCTCGCCCTGACGCTGCGCGCTGTCTGCGGTCTGACCACGACCCAGATCGCACGCGCCTTCCTCGCCACCGAGACGGCGATGGCACAGCGGATCGTCCGGGCCAAGCGCAAGATCGTCGAAGCGGGAATCCCCTACCGGGTGCCGGCTCGCGAGGAGCTCACGGGGCGCCTGCGCGAGGTGTTGGCGGTCCTCTACCTGCTCTTCAACGAGGGCTACCTGGCCAGCGGCGGGCCGGAGCCGGACCGGCGCGACCTGTCGGCCGACGCGGAATGGCTGGCGAGCCTCCTCGCCGGGCTGCTGCC
>Ga0066690_10000671_pt1 | contig 11189 bp, 15 predicted proteins | sample GraSoiAngelo_139_FD_62303 | JGI IMG/M metagenome (GOLD analysis project Ga0066690, IMG submission 62303) | Grasslands soil microbial communities from the Angelo Coastal Reserve, California, USA - 14_0929_12_20cm | ecosystem: Environmental > Terrestrial > Soil > Grasslands | place: USA...
AACACCGCCATGGTCGGTGGATACCAGGACAACAATAGCGCTGGGGCAGTGTGGGTCTTCGCAGCGGCTTCATCGGGAGGCCGACGGCGAGCCGCGGCGCAGCACTGACCTGCGCGAGGCGCACTATCGTCGCCAGTCTTTAGTATCGTCCCGTCCCACACCGTCCCACCAAACACGCGTGCGTGGATGGCCTCGTCGAGCCCTTCTGCTTCACTTAAGCCAGGAGGCAGACTATGAGCCTAGTCGGGTTTTCACTCGAGACGGCATTTCTCAGTCGTGGTTACGAACGGACACTCTTTAGAACATTCAGCGACATTCCGGCCATGGCAGTGGCCGCGCGGCCAGGCGTTCTCCGTCGACTCCTCACCTGCTTCGAAATTGCTGACACAAACTCTTTGACGACCAGTTGCCCTTGAACCACCTCCCCAACGCTCCGCTTCCGCTAAGCCCCTAGATCTCGCGCTTCGCATCTCGCGACAGGACTCGACTTGCGGCGTTACCGCTGCGAAGTCGTCTCGCAGCTGAGAGTTCGCGCTGCGTCGCCCAGGATCACCGCTGCACAACTTCATCGTCCCCGACGCTATGGAATGACGCGTCGCGTGGCCGCACCGTGGGCTCCAGGAGGTATCACCACGATGGCAGAGCCACTCGAAATCACGCTGAAGTTCGGGGACAAGATTCACCCCGTCACCATCAAAGACGGCGACACGGAATCTGCTGCGGAGGCGAAGCAGGCGATCGAGTTCATCATCGATCTGTTCGTCTCGAGCAGCGATCGCAAACGCGCGCAGCCGAAGGCGCCCGTCATTGCCCCGAAGACGAGCGCGGCGCCCACGTCAGGTTCTACGAGTCCGACGACGGGAGGTGCGAAATGAAGCGCGTCGCGGTCGTTGGCGTCGCGATCATCAGTCTCCTCTCGCTCGCCGGATGCGGCGGGGACGCGCAGCATCCCTCGTTCTTCACGCGCGTCGGGCGCTCGGTCGGACTTACGGATCCCGCCCCGCGCCCGACGATCACGCTCGACATCGTCTGCGACCCGTCAAAGGACGGCACCTGCACCGCAGATTCGCTCGCGGCCACGCTCGCCGCCACGCTTCCGGTCATCGCCGAACGCCCGGGAAGTGAACTTCGCCTCTGGATCATCGGCCCGGACCTCGCGTCGATGAAACGCATGCCGCCCGTGAAGGGCACGGTCTCGAACACGGGCAATGCGGCGACGGTGAAGGCGGCGACAGCGCGCTTCGTCGAGGGCGCCCGGAGTTCGTGCATGACGGCCGCGCAGCCCGCGCTTGTCGCGCCGGTGAAGGGCGGCTCACCCATCGCAGAGTCGCTCGCCATGATCGCGATGGCGCCTGTTCACACGGATCTCCGTTCCATCATTGTCATCTCGGACGCGCGGCAGGTCTCCGCAATCGGCGGCGACTTCGAGTGCGACGACCCGCTCCCGAGCCCGCCGAGCTTCGTGAAAGCACTGCAGCGCGCACGCGTGCTGCCGCCCGGGAGCCTCGCCGGCACGCGGGTCTTCTTCACCTTCATGACGATCACAGAGATCAGCCGGAAGGGCTGCGCCGAGACGCTCGACCGGCTCGCGACCATGCGTGATCTCTGGACGGCAGCCATCGAGGCAGCCGGAGGAACCCCGCAGTTCGACACCGGTGTGATCGACACGAACGCCATCGCACCGAAAGAAAAAGGAGACAACTAGATGTCCAACATCACCTTCGTCGTCCTCTCCCCGCTCCAGAAGCTGAAGATCCGCCTCCGCGCCATCAAGGATGCGCGCGTGGACCACAACGCTGTCGAAGATCTGAAAGTCGGAATGATCGGGCCGCGCCCGACACCCTTCGTGCCCACGGAGGACGAGCGGCACCGCCGCCTCCAGCACCGCCGCACCGACATCGCGAAGGCCGAGGAACTCGTCGCCGACCGGCAGCAGAAAGAGGAAGCACACAAGAAGAACAGCAACCCGTTTGTCATGTGGTGCATCGTCGCGGTGCTCTACGTGATCGAGTTCGTGAGTGCCGGTGACGTCCTCCGTCGAGCGGGCTTCGACGGCGCGGCGGTCATCGGCTCCGCATCGCTTCTCACGACCGGCATGTTCATCACGGCGAACAAATGTGCGAGGCAGAAGCCGGGAACCGCAGCCTTCTATGTGTGGCACGCCATCTTTCTCGGTATCGGCCTGTTCGTCGCCGCGATCCGTTTCTACACGCTCGTCGCGCGTGAGGACGCCAGTCTTGGCGAGAGTGTGTCGCTCGCAGGGCTCATGTTCGCGATCACGGTTCTCCCCGCATTGTTCGCGGAAATCTTTATCCGCCACGCCCTCGCCGGACGACAGACCGCCCGGGATCTCGCGCTGACGAAGCGCCAGCTGAAGAACGAGCAGAAGGCGATTCAGGCAGCGCATACCGACGTCGAGTCGATCAACGACAAGGTCGCAAGGTACGACCACGTCGCGGGGCTCATCCACGCCGAATACCGCCGCCACTGGGAGTACGAGCGGAAACGCCTCACGGGCGGCCATCCCACCACCATCAACCGGGTTCACGGCGACCACACCGACGCCGCCTGACCCACAACCGCCGGGGGCGAACGCCCCCGGCAAAGGAGGATCCACATCATGAAGAGACGCGAAGCGGTAATCATCGCGGCCCCCACCAGCTACCTCGACCTTGGCGGCCTCAATCGCGGCGGCCGGCACGCGATGGGAACGATCCATGACATCAACCTGGCATCGTCCACGGTCAGACTAGGCATCAACGGCTTTGACCTGAATCCGAACCATATCCAAGAGGCCGACGCCTTCGCCGCGCAGCGTGGCCTTCGGCTCGAAACACACCGGGGCCGCGTGCAGGACTCCGTCGCTGAGGAAGGAGCGAACGCTGCGGATCGCCCGATCATCATCGCGGTCGACGACGCCCGGTCCGGAGCGGAGGTCTGCGCGCTGTGCGCGTCCTTCAACCGCGCGATGCTCCTCTACCTCATCATCCGGCTCCCGAACAAACAGCTCGTCGGGCTCACCGCGGTGCTCCGGAAAGAGGATGCGCAGGAGAAGCTCGCGCTCGCCGTGTTCCTGCTCGCCCTGTCCGAATGCACCGTGAGGAAAGGTCATCGCGCTGTCCTCGGGGATGATGGTCTGCCGGAGCATGTCTTCCAGGAACCCCACTACCGGCAGCTGTTCCGCGCGCACCTCGCCGACAACTTGCCCCGCCTCCTCTGGGACCTCGAGCCCGAGGCCGCACCCGTCGAGGTGACGTTCAACGGCGACGCGCGCATGCCGCTCCTCATCGAGGACAGCCGCGCAGGTTGGCGTGACGCGACGACGCTCGCGCAGGACGTGCTCGCGCGCCCGTCGGTTTCCATCGCACCGGGCAAGGACCTCTGCATTGGTGAAGTCGGGCCGGACGGCATCCGTCTCCACACCGCGCGGTACCGCGCCTTAGATCGCGGCCTCTCCGTGAATGCCACGTCGGTCATCGATGCGGCAGCGCTCGAAGAGGCGTTGCGTCGCGCCGAGCGGCACACGATCAGCCGCACGTATCCGGTCTACACGACGGACTGACTAGCACGTCCGGGCAGCAGTCGTTGCCCGGACCTTTCCTGCTGCCGGTGCCCGAGATCGTTCACCGGCAGCAGGGAGGAACTTTTTATGATCATCGGACTTCTCGTCGCAGCGGCCGTCACGCTCTTCTTTGCCTCGCTGCCTCTTGGAGGCACGGTCGTCGGGGCCACACTGAAGAAATGGGCGCTCTTCGCGTTTCTCCTCGCCCTCATCCCGAGCATGTGCTTCGACATGACCCGCCTCGCGCTCCGAAACCACCCCGCCTGGACGCCCGGAACGGTCGCGCTGGAGGTCCTGATGGTCCTCGTCGTCTCGGCGATCGCGTTCGTCGCGCTCGCGGTCCGGAAAATGATGGCGGCGGCGCGGAAGAACCCAAGAAGCGGCTCAGCACGAAGCAGCCCATGACGCCGCCCGGCGCGCGCTCGGATCTCTTCAGCATGCTCCGCGACGAGCTGCGCGGCGGCGACGATGGCGAATAAGGGCGCATTCCTTCTCGACCTGTGGGCCAACCGGGACCGGCAGCGGGCGCTGGCCTACGAGCGCGAGCGTCGCGCAGGCGCCGGGATCTCGGCGGCGCATGCGTACGCGGACGCATTGACGCGTCTCCTTGCCGAGCCGTCGATCACGATGGGGATGCTGCGGCCCGACGGCGGCGCCATCCGCGTTGCCGAGGAGATTGCGCTCGCCCACGCCATCGTTGTGGGCTCGACCGGATCGGGGAAGACGCGGTTCCTCATCGGGTTCCTCCTCGCACAAATCCGGCGCGGACTTGCCGGCCATCGGAAGCATGGCGGGGGACTCGCCATCGAAGCGGAAGTGATCGACCGCGAAAGGGGAGACGGCGCAGCTGTTCATGCAGTACTTAGCCGCGCTCTGGCTCGCGGCCGATGATGCGACACGCGAGGTGCTCGCGTCGGCCGTCTACACGATCGACTGGACCCCCGACTACATCACGCCGAGCGCACCGTACGACAACCGCGCGCAGATTGTGAGCGACGCCTATCTCGCGCACCTCCTCACGGACGTCACGATCGAGGCGAGCAAAAACGATTACAGCGAGACGCTGCGCCAAGTCCTCTTCATGTGGACGTGGCTCCTTATCGACCTCCGCTTCCCGCCGAACTTCGCCTTTGCGAAGCGGTTCTTCCGCGACGGGCCGTACCGGAAGACGATCCTCGCGAAAGTCGGCAGCCGCGAGGTCCGAGAATACTTCACGGAGATCGAGTCGGTCGTCGCTCGGCAGACCCAGGACGCGTTCCTCCGTCGCCTGCAGGGCGACCTGAGCTTCCCGCAGAACCGCTTCGCCATTGGCGTGCCGCCAGAGAACCTCGATGGCCTCCAGTCGGTGGACGACGCGCGCCTCGTCATCGGCAACTACGGCTGCTCGAACACGCTCCCGCTGTCGCTCGGCCTCAGTCGCGCGACGTGGCGGGCGATCCGTGTACTCCTCGACGCGCCGCGGCGCCGCCGGAGGACGCAAAAGACGATCGTCTTCGAAGAACTCGCGCTTCTCCTCTCGGCATCGACGGAACTCATGGAGATCCTCATGACCGGGCTGCGCACGCTCCGGTCGGTCCGCGTCGGCCTGCTCCTCGCCTCGCAGGACCTCGCGGGCTCGCTCCCGAAGAACGCGGTCCGGAACATCATCCTAAACACCCGCTGGTTGGCGACGTTCCAGTCGCGGCGCGACGAGGCCGAGCTCCTCTTCCCGCACGTCGTGTTCGACGCGACCGACCGCCGCACCCAGGCAGACCGTCATCGCGAGTTTCTCCGCGACGTCGAGACGATGCCGCGCCAGGATTTCTGGTTGACCGTGAAGGGCGGCTACCCGGCGCTTCCTGCGCGCGCGCTCGATCTCCCAGACCCGCGGGCATTCGCGAACGGCCCGTCCGACGACGAGCTCACTGCGATCTTTCATCGGGAGATCGGCCGCCGCTCGATGCTCTCGACGAAGCAGGCCGACGACTACATCGCGGCGTGGGAAGCGCGCGTGGTCGCAAAGGAAGAAATGGACGCAACGAAGAACACCCCGCATCAACAGACCGCCCACTCCCTCCAGGGCCTTCTCCAGCAGATCGGACGTACAACGGACACAGGACACGATGATGACGACGACGAAGCGTGACGACGGCCCGGGCGACATCCTCCGCTTCATTGCGACGGCGCTCCTGCACCTGCTCGCACTGCCCTTCGTGCTCATCGCCGGGATCGGGAAGCTCCACCGCTTCGCGAGGCTCGCCGAACGTCTGAACGCCGGCGTCATCACGTGTCCGTATTGCGCGGCGGTGAACCCGCTGAACCTCATGACCCGCTGCCCGACATGCGGCGCTGTCGAGCCCGGGAACCGTCTCCGCTGCTCGTTCTGCGACGCGGTCTACGACGTCATCGCGTGCGGCGGCTGCGGCGCGACGCTGAGGGTTCTATGAACACGCTTGAGCAACGGGCGACCGGCATGCCGTCCGTCCTGGGGCCGGCAACTTTCCGGTCCTTACCCCCCATGTTTTATGAAACGCACTTCGAAGAAACGACGACCGCGGCCGTTCAGCCTGCGGAGGACGGTTCGCGCGATCTGGCGCTTTGCGATCGTTGTGCTCTCGGATGTCATCGAGGAACCGATCGTCTGGCTCGCGATTGCGGCAGGTCTGTTGTATCGCTTTGGTCTTCCGTTCTGGCCCCATCTCGCTCGGTAACACGCGTCGCGCATCGCGCTTCATTGGTCCCAACAGGAACGGCCATGCCGCCGCTCCGCGCTCAAGGTCGCCCGGGCGTTGCCGACGCTTCGAGGGAACGAACGACCGCTGTCCCCGCGCCCTCACTCCGTGATGCGCGTTCGACCGCGGGCGATCCGGACGTCCCTCCAAGTGCGGCGCGCCCGAGGCGATGTTCTCCGCAATCCATCTTGGGCGGACCGACCGGTCCTGCCGTGGCACCCGTTCGCACATTCCTAACCCCTACTTTGTATGAATCAGCGACGTTCATCCCCCCACGCGAGGACACGCCGACGGCGTCGGTCCCCGCACACCGCGCTCGTCATGCGACTCACCGAGCGCATTGCGCTGCTCATCACCGAGGAAGTGGCCTGGCGCACGCTCGTGCTGCTCTTACTGGTCCCGACACATTTCCCGGGAAGTCACGGCTGACGGACACACCGTCCGCCGCGCCGCGGAGAGCCATCGGTCCCGGCCCAAGTCCGTCTGCACCGTTCCGGTCGCCGCGAGGTACGACGGCGCCGCTCGCCACGTATGCATCGTCTGCATCCCGCGCGCGGTCTGCGCCCGACTTCCTCCCGGTGCCGGGCGGTGCAGCGGCTCTTTCGAAAGACGTTTCCCATCTATTCACAGAAATCCATCTTGAGGCACAGGAGGCGTTCGACTTCCGGTACTCCACCCGGCGATCTTCCCCATCCCTACCATCCACCCCTATGACGAAGACCTTCCTTATCGTGATTCCGCAGACTTCCCGTAGCGAAGCCTGTGAGATTCCCTTCTCGGCGTGGCTGCCCGTGCGGCGAATCGTGCGCGAAGACTGTCATGGAACCATGACGGTCCACGACCACGGTGCCGCCGGCCAGTTCCACGCGTTTCCGTACGTCCCGGAGGCACATTACGCACTCGAGATCACGGTTGACGAGAACGAGGCGAAGCACGTGCTGCTCGCGATCAAGCCGCTCATCGAAGACATCGTTGCGCGGCATACGCGAAGGGTCGCCGTTCCGGCGGAACACTGATGAAGATCGAACGCTCTCATTGTGCACTCAGGTTGTCCGCGGACCCGCCGGCGGGCGTTCCGCGCGCGATCGACCGTGCCGCGCTCTCCTTGCACACCGTGCCGGAGATCGCTGGCCCGACATCGGGACCGCGCGCCGCCCCCGGCGGGCTCCGCAGCGACAACCACGAACCGTTTACCCGAATCGACATTCAAGGCTTGAGCAGAGGAGGGAGTCATCACGCAGTGCAGTCGTACCCAACCCATCACCACACCTCTATGAACAGCGTCAACAAGATCATCCTCGTTGGAAACCTCGCGGCGGATCCTGAGGTCCGTCAGACCTCGAAGGGCGTCACCGTCGCCACGTTTCCGGTCGCAACCAACCGTGACTTCACGTCGAACGGCGAGAAGAAGAAGGTCACCGATTTTCATCGCGTCGTCGCTTGGGGAGAACTCGCCGAGATGTGCGGCAAGTACCTCGAGAAGAACCAAGCGGTGTATGTCGAGGGCCTCGTCCTCAACCGTGCGTATGAGAAGGACGGCGAACGTCGGTATGTGACCGAGATCCGGGCGGACGAAGTGAACATGCTTTCGTTCAAGGGCGACCGCGAGCAAAAGCAGGTCACGCTCCACCCGGTCGACAGCGAGTCTGCTATCCGCTCCAAGAAGGACGCGAACTAATGCGCCGAACCCGAACAGCAGGCGCGAACACACAGAGTTCTATCCGGTGATGACCTCCCTCTCTCCCGCTCAAGGACGACAGCTCGCCGGCATCGCCGACGCGCGCACGGTCGTGGACAGCAGCCGCTGGCTCAGCGCTCCTTCCGCGAACTCCCGGAACCGCGTCGAGGTGTCGGCGAGCCCGTCGTCTTCTTTCTCGCCCTTCCCCCCTCGGCCGAAAGGCCGACCAACCCCGTCTCCCATCTCTCTCGGAAGGAGGATGTCGTCCCCGCTCGCGCTCCTTAGTACTTCACCCCATAGCCCCATGCGACCAACCGTGCATCTTGATCTCCTTGTCCCGCTTCGCGACAACGACGGCGTGCCGTTTACCGACGTCGACTTCGAACGGCTCGAGGACTACCTTCTCCAGTTGGCCGGCGGCTTCACGCGCCGCGCTGACGTCGAGGGCGTCTGGCGTTCTCCGGAGGGTGTTGTCATGCGCGACCGTTCCCGTGCGTATGCCCTCACGCTGCCGAGGAAAGTCGCCGATCTGCAGATGTCGCTGCTCACCGTGTACATCCGGAAGCAGTTCCGCCAGGAGGCGGCGTTCGTCGAACAAACACCAACGCTTGCGAGTGCTTTCTAAATGACGACATCCTCTTCTCTCCGAGTGAGCGCTTGTCCTGGACGTCTCCGCACTGACGGTCCCGCGCCCCGTGTCTGCCATCGCGCTGCCCGACGGCTCTGGATCACACCGAAGGCGCGGAGCGTCCCGGGCAATGTGTTTTCCGACCACTCGAATCCGATACCAAGCTTGCCGACACGAAGGAGGACACGTTCCGTCACCCCTAACCTCACTGCCATGCCAAACGATGAACCGAAATCGGACCGCGCTGGACGGAATCCGGCCGCCGCGGACCGTTTTGATCCGATCCATATCCTGATTCAGCACGCCGATGCGCCTGCTTTCTACGACGATCCCGAGCGCTCCGCGAAGCATGTCCTTCGCGAACTCAATGATCTCTGGGAGGCGCTGAACGACGCGATCGCCGAGCAGGACGAGGACACGCGCAACGCGATTTCCGACGCCTACAGGCTGCACCCGCTGTACGCGAAGTATTTTCCGGACGATCACGCCGCCGCGCTCGCGGAAGCGGAAGGCGAGTCGCACTAACTCATGACGACGGAATATGACCTTCAAGGTGACCCGGCAGGAAAACCGGAGCCGCTCCGCGCGAACAACCTGGACGACACGGTCCTCGACCACGCGGACCTTCCCGCCCAGGATGATTCTGGGAACGCGGAGCGGCAACGGCGATACGTGGCACGCTACGACCCTCGGCGCCAGCCGCAGGTCACCGACCGCGACATCCAAGCGCTTCTTTTCATCGGGCGTGGCCACGAGGTCGCGCAGTACCAGGTGCACATCGCGGTCTTCCACGGCCTCTCGGAAGGGATCATGTCGCGGTGGACGCAGCGGATGCTGAAGCGCGGCGCGATCGCGGTGGAGCGTTGGGCAAAGGTCGGCATCAACCGGCTGCGGCTCACGCCGAAGGGCCGCGAACTCCTCGTATCCCGTGGCGTCGCCGTCGATGACGTCTTCACACCGCGCACGCCGACGGCGCTCAAGGATGTGCAGCACACGCTCTGGATCAACGATCTTCGTGTTGTGCTGCCGGCGCTCGCGGTCGCGCCGGACGTGATCGCGCCGGCGTGGCTGCTTCAGCGACGCCTCGGCACGGTCGTGCCCGACGTGCTCGCGATCCGTACGCCGCTCGCCGAGGACAAAGGATTCGCGCTCGCGGTAGAGGTCGACCTCGGCGCGGAACGCTTGAAATCCGTGTTGCTGCCGAAGCTTGCGCGGCTCCGTGACCAGCTTGCAGAGTGGGCGGGTGGAGCGCCAGCCGCGGTCCTCGTCCTCACGCGCGGGGAACGCCGGATTGCGGCGATGCGAACGGCGCTGGCGCCGGGGGCAGTGCCGGTGCTCGTGGAAAGCCTTCCGGCTATGACGGGCCGGCCCGGACTGCGCGCGTTGGAGGAACTCCTCGCGGGCGCAACGAAGAGGGGATAACCGGGCCAGATCGCTGCGAAAATGGCACACGCCCGCCGGCATTCGGTACCGCCTGACTCATTTTCTGGCCCGCTCGTGAGAAATGCCGGTCCGCTCGTGCGAGCGGACCGGCATCGTTTTATCGCGGCACCTGAGACCACTCGACGCCGTCGAGGAGTCTCCCGACATCTCGCTTTCCGACATACTCGCAGCGCTCGTCATGCGCGCCCCACTGCTTGAAGAAGAACGATGCACCGGCGGCAACGCACTGGTCGCGCAGGTCGCGCGCCCATGCGGGGTTCATCGGCCGAGGTTGGTGACGGATCTGCCAAGACTCGCCGCCGGCGATGACCCAGTGAATGTCGCCACGCGCCAACCACGGGGTTAGGTCGACCGCGGAGAGCAGCGGCTCGGCGGAGACGAACCGAACGCGCGCCGGAATGGTTGTCGCGACGTCGATCCGGGGCACGCTCGTGTGGATGCCCACCGTGACGCCGAACCACCAGTTCGGAGGGAACTGCCCGGTTGCGTCCACGAAGCGCGCAAGGTAGGACGCCGCCTTCTCGGGCCGCTTGGTGAGAAGCAGCCAATCAAGATGCGGCGTTGCGCCGATGACCTCCTCGAAGAGCCGGTCACGCCAGCTGTCGTCCACCTCCTCGTCGAAGACGTCGGCGAGGGAAGCGCAAAACACGCGGTATCGCGTACCCTCGGCTGCCGCTTTGCGTTCCCAGCGCAATGGCTCGCGCCAGTTTGCCGGCGCGGTAAGGATGCGCGCGGCGCCGCGGCCCCATTCGCAGCGCTTCAGACGCTCAGCCATGAGCACACGCGCGTAGCATGCGGCGCATTCCGGGCTCACTTCCGTGCATCCGAACCAAGGATTGAAGGTGTGATGGGTCCACTGAATGTGCGAGTACTCCATCAGCTCACCTGGTTGAAAGCACGAACCGGCCATTGAACCGGAGTGTCCGGCACCATGCTCCGAAAGGTGATGGAGAACCGCTCGCCCTTGATGCCATCCACCTTGTGCTTCCACTCGTACCGCGCTTCGTCCCGGAGAATGTAGAGAGAGCCCACTTCGAGATACTGCTGCACCTTTGTGCCGGACTTCTCCATGTGCATGACGGCCGGCGAGCCGAGCGAGACGCCGCAGACCACGGGTCCGAACGCCCTGTTGTCGACGTGCCAGTCGATGCCGGCCTTCGGCGGAAA
>Ga0066690_10000678_pt1 | contig 11153 bp, 6 predicted proteins | sample GraSoiAngelo_139_FD_62303 | JGI IMG/M metagenome (GOLD analysis project Ga0066690, IMG submission 62303) | Grasslands soil microbial communities from the Angelo Coastal Reserve, California, USA - 14_0929_12_20cm | ecosystem: Environmental > Terrestrial > Soil > Grasslands | place: USA...
CGGGGAATCAGTTTTGCAGATACAGGGTTGCTTGATGAACTCGGCCTGGAAACGCTCGCCCCTACGCCTGCGAAAGGCCAATGAGTTTATGGAAGAGAAGACATCATTGATTCCCGTCGGCAGAATCGGCCAACTCATTTTCCTCGTGCGCGGCCATCGGGTGATGCTGGACCGCGACCTCGCGACCTTGTATGGGGTGGAGACGCGGGTATTGAACCAGGCGGTGCGCCGCAATCTGGAACGTTTTCCAGATGATTTTATGTTCTCCCTCACGCGACAGGAGGTCCGGAACATATCACAAATTGTGATATGTTCGACCTCAAGCACGCCCGCAATGTCTTTGCCTTCACGGAGCAGGGCGTGGCCATGCTCTCAAGCGTGCTGAACAGCCCGCGTGCAGTCCAAGTGAATATTGAGATCATGCGCGCTTTTGTGCGCCTGCGGGAAGTGACGGCCACGAACCGGGAACTGGCCCAAAAGCTCGCGGAACTGGAGCGGAGAATTGCCAGTCACGACGAGGAGATTCAAACGATCTTCGAGGCCATCCATCAACTGATGACGCCCCCGGAGAAGCCCCGCAAGGAAATCGGTTTTCATGTCAAAGAAGACGGTGCGCCTTACCGCATCACGAGAAAGACTGTCCGCCAATAAATTCCGCGGCTAGGCTCGCGCGTTTCGTAGGATTGATCTCGCCTGATGGCCGCGTGATCCCTCATCAAAACTCGTCGAACGGACCTAAGCCTTCCACGCCGTAAAGTTTTTCGGCTTCCCAACTGACGGCCTGTTCCAGCACGGCGAGGCAATCGCGCGGCGTTTCCAACAGGATTTGCTGCGCCGTGGGATGAAGGTAGGACGGCGCGTGGTCGCGGAGTTCGGCGGTAATGGTACGCGTCCGGGCCACGAGCGGATTCGGCGGTGGCTGGTTAGTAAAGTCGGCGCGCTTGGCTTCGATGCACAATTGCGCCAGCCCTTTCAAGCGCGTGTGTTGCGCGCGAGTGGGAATGACAACCGGCATCATCCGCATGTCGTTAATTTCAATGTCCTGGTTGTGCTTGATGAATTTTTTCAGGAAGAAGCTGAACACGTCGGAATTAGCGATCGCGACGAATGCTTCCGCAGACAAGCCGGGGATAATCGGTGTCAGCCGCGAACTGCTTGCATCGAAAATGCAGGCTTCCTGGTAGCGACACTTCGCAGCGACGTGATTCGCGTGAAGAGACCAAGTCACGCCCGCGGTGAGATACAAGACGGCATTGCGGATAACAGGCATGTTGGGTTCACGCCTGCCACTATTCTCGAACATCCAGTCGGCAACCCACGCAGTCCACTCTATGAAAAGTGGTTCATTATCCAACCATCGGCTGCCTTCAGGATCGCCTTTACGGAAGGGAACGAATTGACCGCGCCCGGAGAGGCCGTTGTAAATCGTGGCGATGCGCGGGCCGTCGGCGGGATCGTTGTAATCCTCGCTGGAGCGCAAGCCGATTGCATCTCTGGAGATGCGCAGTTCGGGCCGCCTGCTTGCGTTTTCGCGGGCGACCCAAATCTGAATGTGCTGGCACAGTTCGCAAAAGTCTTCGTCCGAAATTGCGGTTGCGCGCTGAAACTGCCCGTGCGAGCAGCGCTGCCCGTCCAGCTCCAAAGTATCATGCCAGAAGGCGTCGAGTTCGCGCTGTTGCTGCCAGTGCCGCAGCAACTCAACCTTGCGCTGATCGAATGCGAAACGGAAATCGGCGTCTGTGGCGATGAGATTAGCCGGCGCAACGCGAAACAGGTCCATCCTGCCGAACCGGAGTTTGTCCGCTGAGAACCGCTCGCGCAGTGTGTGGACGGCGCTCTCCCATGCTGCGCGATTCGCGGTGGGTCTGGCCGGATCGCCGCCGGCATTCGCGATGGCATCGTGATAAATCGGCGTGATTTGCCTGTCGGCAAGCCAAAGCGTGTTCCACTCAACGGCTTTTTCTTCCAAAGCTCTTGCCTGCGGCGTGCCTTCGAGATAGGCAAGAAATCGCGCGTTATTGGCGGTGCGCATGCCTTGGCCGCCTTCGGCAATCAAGCCAACGAGCGTCACGTCGCCGGGCCGGAGTGTGCGGTGATAGGTTTTGAGCGCGGGAAGATTTGCAGCGAATGCGCGCGAGTCTTCGATGCGCTCCCACCATTCAGCGACGAGTTCTTTCACGCTGTCGTTGAAACGTTCGTAAAGCGCGAGTGTGCCGGAGCGAGGCTCGAAGAAGGCTTCCTTGTGGGCGTTCAGGTAGAGCGAGAGCGGCGCGTTATGGACGCGCAGTTCGTATGCGTCGGCATGTTGCACGGTGGAAGCATTGGCGATAGTGTGTGCGGCTCGTTCCACGTTAGCGCGGCAGGTCGCGGAAGCAGCTCCAGCTTCTTTTCCGGGTCGGTTTTTGTGTCGTCAGCTCGCCGGAGTGGCCGGGCTTGAACGAAGTTCAGACGCGCATCTTCCGTTGGAGTCTGATTGCGCGCGACAAAGATTGCGGCGTCCACTGTCGCGTCAAACGGATCGCACTGGCCAATCCATTCAATGGTTTTCGACTGGAGCAAGCGGCGCATCGGCAGTTTGGAGGCGAGTGTGAAAAACGTGTCGGAAACGATGAAACCGAAGCCGCCGCCCGACCGCAGCAATTGAAATCCGAGATCGGTGAAATGAAAGTAAAGGTCCTCGAGATAACCAGCGCGGCGCTCCAGCACGTCGCGCCAGCCCTCCGTCATGCTGGTGTGCGTGGAAATGTAAGGCGGATTGCCGAGGACGGCGTCAAAACCGGCGTTCGCCAATGGCTGACCATCTTCTGAATAAAACACGTCCGGGAATTCCAAACGCCAGTGGAACGGAACAAGAGCGTTCTTTTTGTCCTGCAAAGCGTCGGCTATGGAATCGAGGAAACGACGCGCGTCGGGCCTGGTTTCGTTGTCGAGTTCGTTAAGCGTGACGAGGAATCGCGCCGCCTGGATGTAATTGAACTCGTCCATTGGCACACTCGCGAGACCAGCGAGCCAGACATCGGCCAGGTCGAGAAACGGCTTCAACTGCGCGCGAGCCTGCCGCCACTGGCGCTCTTTGCGTTTGACAACTTCCATTTCGGTGCTGACCTCGCCTTCGATGGCCAACGCGTTGGAGATGACAGCGGCGAGTGTTCGCGGCAGATGGTCGCCAGCCTCGAACGTTTGGTGTTCGGTCTCGGTCAGCACCGGAGCGCGACGGAGCTCAGCGGGAGAGACGGAGAGCAAAGCGTTGCCGTGGCGCAAATGGTGATCGAGGAAATTCAGCGGCTCATCCACGGCAATGCAGGTGAGCCAGAGTGAAAGTTTCGCGAGTTCTACGGCCATGGGATTGATGTCCACGCCGTAGATGCAGGCTTCGACAACGCGGCGACGCCAATAAGAAACTTCCGCCTGTTCCTGCGAAACGCCGGGCGGCACCGGAATTTTGCCCCGTTGCAAAATTTGTTCGCGCGTGACCCGACGCTGACCTTGAGGGACGACCTGCTCTGTCATTGGGCGAGTGGTGGGATGGCGCATGATGCGCGCGGCCAGCCATTCGGTGGCGCGCACGAGGAAATGCCCGCTGCCCATCGCGGGGTCAACGAGGTTCAAACCGAGCACCGCCATTGCGAAAGCATTGTTACGCTTGCCTTCCTCGGAGCGAGCGGCCAGGGCGCGCTGAACTTCTTCGGAATGCTCGATTTCGTCCAGCAGCGGGGAAAGAGTTTCCCGGATCAGGAATTGGACAATCCAGTCCGGCGTGTAGAAGATGCCGTGGCGATGGTTTTTGCCGTTCTGATTGCGAAGTTCCAGGCGCTCACCTTCACGGACGAAATGGGCGCCGAGCAGCCCTTCGTAAATGTCGCCAAGTTGGCGGACTTCCAGTGTGCTGTAGTCTATCGCCTCACCGGTGCTGAGTTGGCCTTGCCGCTGGCCCGGACGAGTGGGCGGTTGCGCGAAGATAAGTTGACGCAGCACGTTCGCGAGCGAGGCGTCGCCGACGCGCCATGAGTCGAGTTTGCGGTGCAGGTCAGGATTAAACAGGCCGCCGTTGTAGCGAGTGACACCCAAAGATTCATTTTGGCGCGGGTGTGTGCCGTTGATGAGGTGAAACAGCAGAAGCAGTTCCTCGTAAAGGCCAGTGAATGCGTCGTCCGTGTAGAGCGTGCGGTCGCGCAGGCGCTCGACGAGACGCCCAAGGGAAAAGTCGTTCAGATAACGCCGGTTTGCGCCAGCGCCGTGCGACTTCACCGGCAGCAGCCCGCGGCTCTCGGCATAAAGAACAAAGAGCAGCCGGTAAAGAAACGTGAGCGCGTTGTCATAGACTTCCGGAAAGTCACCTTCGCCGAGATGATTGTCCTCAAAATCAACAAAACCAGTCCCCAAGTCTTCCAGCACGTCGAAAATTCGGTCTCGTAGATTTTCTTCAAGCTGAGCCTGGAAGCGTAACGACTGCTCGCGAACAGAATCGAGGAAGCACGAGCCGGTTTGATGACGCTCGAAAGCTGAAGCACGGAAGAGTGTGACAAAGGTTCGGAACTCTTCGAGCGAACAAAACTGGTTGCCCTTTACCAGATGGAACGCGAAATACGCGCCCACGGCTGAACGATCCGCGTAAAGCCGCCACACCGAACCGTTCGTGAGAATCGCCCAATTGAAGAATCTGCGTCCGCTGGTGTCCTTGGCATGGTTGAGGTAATCCTGCAGCTGCTGACTTGGAAACCAACCGGGCGTTTCTCTGGTGGAGATTTGATCCAGCGAATGCTTGTACCGTTTCGCCTCAAGAACCGTCGCGCTGAGGCGAAAGAGCACCGAGGCGTCTGCCTCAGCGGCGGCAAAGTAGTCGGTCTCGGAAGTAAAGAGGCAATAGTCGGGCTTCTTACGAGTTGTAAGATTCGGCATCGTTTCCTGAGGAATGCGCCGCCAGCCAAGGCGATCGAGGATTGGCTCAAGCAACGTAGAGCAGGTGAACGCTTCATTCCTTCGCCGTGATGACAATGCCGGGAGATGACGATGCCAAATTTCGCCGATCTCCCGGTGAATGGCCCCACATTCCGCAGCGCTTGCGAACTCTGAAGCGATAGGGAGATGGCGTGAAAGATAGGCCAGCGAGAAGACGCCGCGAGTTTCGAGAGCGCCTTCGAAGCCCTCGCCTTGCAAGGTGAGGCCCAACTGATCTGGATTGCTGGCGGTTCGTCGTTGCCGTGGCATCGCTGCGCGCGAGGGTACGAGAAACCATCGGCTCAATCACGGAATTTTTCACGTGGCCCTGTTGCTTCAGACTTCCCCAGGCGTGTCAGCGGTACGTCACTTCGGCCATTCGCTGACGCGCTGCCACCAGTGTTCAAGCCGCTTCAAATATTTGCTCGGATTCCGCATCCGGTCGGCCAGTGATTGGCTGCCGAGGGATTTGTCCGGCCAAAGATGGAGGTGTTTCTCAATCCGGAGTTCCCTGGCCAGTTCCCAAACGGTGTGCAGCGCGTTCACCGCGTAGTCCTGCCAGCTTTCGCGCGTGGCAAAAACATCGGTGCGCAGAATTCGACTCCTCACCCCATCCCTCTCCTCGGTCGAGGAGGAGAGGGTGTCGCTCTGCGCGAATTTCCTCAACGGTACCAAGCCCAGCGCCTCGGCGTACCGTTCTATGCGCGCCACGTTCTCGGCGCGGATGTTGATGGGTTCGTGGAAAATCGTGATGGGGTCGAGTTTAGCCACGGCTTGAAGCGTCGAGCGCAAATCGGCTTCGTCACATTCGGGATACGTCGGCGCGAGGGCCACATAGACGTGCAGACCGGCTTCCTTCGCGGCGCGCAGCGTGGCAAGCCGTTGCGATGGCGCGGGTGCTCGCGGCTCATACACCTTGGCCAAATCGTTGCGCAATGTGGGCAGGCTCATGCCGAACACCAAACGTTTCTTGAAGCTCTTGAACAAATCGAAATCTGCCCGCGCCAACGGACTGCGCGTAAGGATGCGAACGTTGATCGTGGATTCGTCCCGAATAAGTTCGAGCGAGCGGCGCACGAGGAAACGCGCGTGCCCGGCCAGTTCGCGTTGCCGCGCCGGTTCGGAGTGGCGGACGACTTGATACGGGTCGGTTGTGCTGCAATAAATAACGGCGCGATTGCCGTCTGGCTTCAGGTGCTTGCGCGGCGTGGTTTCCGCCGCGCGCAACGACGCGAGGAACTTCTGTTCGTCCCACGGGCGGAGCAGGACATAATCGCCCCACTCGGCATCCGGATCTTTGACGCCGTATTCCGCCAGCTTCGGCCCTTGTTTGATGGTCGCCGCGCTGGGCACGTAACAAAACCGACACGCGTGAGAGCATCCGACCGCCACGTTGAATGCCCAATTCGACAGGCTCTTGTAAACGAAATGGTTTTCGGCGATGATGGCGGGCGCGTGCCACAGACCAACGCGCGAGTCTTCCGGACGCTGCAATGGCCGGACAACTCGTGGCCGAATCTGAACTGGTCTGTCGAGAACGAGGCTCATTGTTCTTCCCGGGGTATCATCGTCTGCTCAGTTTCCAAATTCGAACTCCATTGGGAGCACGGCTTTCATCGCTTTGTCCCAAAACTCCTTGCCCTTGGGATGTTTGCTCGCGTAAAGCAGCAGATAGAGAGGAGTATTCTGGTCGTTCGTGATGAAAACCTCTCGCCCGATGAAGCTAAAGCCAAGCCCGTCGAGCTGCTTTTTGTAGAGCTCAAGAACAAGGCGAAAGAACTCACGCGGGTCGTGCCGTGAAATCTGCTTCCACGAATTGTTGCCGAGGAACTTGGTAAGGGCGGATTGTTCGTCCGCATCGGGCGTGTATTGGTGGATGTTCATTTTGATCCCCATCCCGTGCTGAATATTGATCAGCAGGTCACACCGCGTTTTGCGATGGAGAGTCTCAATGAGCGAAAACGGCGCGTGCCCGATGCCGGTGGGGTCGATGAACGCCAACGTCAACGAGCCTGCCGGAATCAGAATCTTCTGGACGGCCTCCGCGCAATCACCGCACCAGATTTCCGTGTACGCGGCGTTGTCGAAAGGCTCAAGCCGTTGAGCTAGGGCTTCCGCCACAGGCAAGCTCATCTCGGTGAAAATGAATTTGGTGAATTCATGTTCGATCACCTTCAGCGGTGAGCCAAGGTCTTCCTTGCCGGTTTTACGAATCAGACAGCGGCCTGGCCCGGAGAACAGCTCGAGATAAACCCGGCTCTTCCAATTGTACTTCATTCCTGTTGCAAAGAGGTGCGCGTAGTACGTCAGCAAGCGGTGTTTCGTTTCGATCCACGCGCCGCTATCACGAATTGGAAGACCATCTGTTGCCGATACATTCTCTTTCCAGAGAGACTTGTCGGCTGAGTCGAGCGTGTGAAAGGCTGTCTTCATTCGCGGCGCAGTTAAACAGGTCAGGCCCTCTGCCTCAATCATTTCCGGGAATCGTAACAACAACGGTAGGACAAAAACCGTCCAACGGGTTCGGAATTTGAGGCGTGGCTTTGGTGTGATTCCACGATTTTTCAAAGAAGAATCGCGAATCCGCATCCATCAGCGTTCATTATTTTTTCAGTTCTTTGCGCCCCTTTGCGGCTCAATTGAATCCGTGTTCATCTGCGTTCGGAATTGGATTCAGAATTCCTTTCCCGGCGCATCGCGCAGCGGGTGGACGTTGCAAATGCCGAAAGGCCGAAGCTTAGCCCGCGCCAGTTCCGCCGCCTTTGGAACGTGAGTTGAGAGTTGAGAGCCGGAATCGACACTTGACCCCGGCACCCCCTTCCCGGGGACACCTCATCCGGCGTGCGGCCACCTTCTCCCCATCCGATGCGGAGAAGGATATCGAGGCGGAGAGAGGGAAGTTCTTTGGGCGTCTTGCGTTTTTTCGCAGCGATTGAATCCGTGTCCATCAGTGTTCATCCGTGGTTGAGAAGTCCCGCTGCCTGCACCGCGTCGTTGTAGCGGGCGCGCGACTTGTCTTCCCAGTCCGCGAAATGTTTTAATCCGCCGTGCGAGCGGTAGTTCAACGAGTCGCGGAAGCTTCGGTCACCATCAACGGCCAAATCCGTGGCGCGATTGAAACGGGCCTGCTCCTCCTGCTGGCTGTCGAGGAAGCCGACACGCCCGAAGACATTGAATGGTTGAGCGGCAAGATTGTTCGTCTGCGCATTTTCAATGACGACCAGGGAGCCATGAACCGTTCGGTGCAGGAAGTCGGCGGCGATATTTTGCTCATCAGCCAGTTCACCTTGTTTGCCAGCACGAAGAAAGGAAACCGTCCGTCCTACAGCCGCGCGGCCCGACCGGAAATCGCCGTGCCGCTTTACGAGGCGTTCACCCGCAAGCTGAGCGAAGACCTGGGCAAGCCGGTTAAAACGGGCGAATTCGGCGCGGACATGAAAGTGAGTCTCGTCAACGACGGCCCGGTGACCATCGTCATTGACTCGAAGAACAGAGAGTAGACACCAATTTCACGAATGAGCACAAATTCGCTTTCAGCTGGCAACATAGACCAATTGCCAAAAGAAATTTCCGAAATGAAGCGCTTGTCGAATGTCCAACGGCTCCCCTCACCCTTCCCTCTCCCCTCATCGGATGAGGGGAGAGGGTGGCTTTAGCCGGGTGAGGGGAGTGCTCGCACACGACATTGATCGGAAATTACTTTTGGAAACCGCTATAGACGCACTTGGTTTTCTTTGTGTGAATTCGTGAAATTCGTGTTCCTCCTACGGCCGCACTTCCAGGCGATAGAAATAACTCGCGCCGGGCGTTTGCGGCGCAAGGACCACCGACGAGGTTGTCGTGGTGGCGGGAATCCAATCGGACAACGGCGTCCAATTGACCAAGTCGGTGCTGGCGGCCAGCCGATAGGCCCGGCCCGGAACGGACGGCCAGTCAAAGCGCAGGCTACCGTTCGGCTGCGACGCTGGCGGCATCAGTTCCAAAACGGAATTCGTATTCTTCGGGTCCGTGCCGGCGATGAATTCAGCGTAATCGGTCATCCCATCGCCGTCGGTGTCGGTGGCTTTTGTGCGGTCCGGCGAAACGCCGCCAAAGACCTGTTGTTCCCACGCGTCCGAAATACCGTTGTTGTTCGCGTCGGCGAACGTGTATGTGCCTTGGAAGAGAACCGGCGTCACCGAATTCACCGAATTCGTCTGCGGCGTGGGAGTCTGGTAGTAGGGCACCGCGCCGAACGTGAGGACGTATTGGCCGAGCGGCGCGTTGCTCAGCGTCAGGCTCCAACCTTGGCCGGTCTGCGAAATCGGGCCGCTCAGAGTAAAGCGCGCTTCGGCGAGATTGTTCGTGATGACAATCGTGCCGCGCACCGCGTTGCTGATGGTGACCGAGACGTCGTCAATGAGCCAGCCGGGGCGCGGCGCGCTATCAACTGAAAACTGCTGGTAGTGCCATGCCAGATAGATGACGTTGCCGACATAAGGCGTCAGTTCAATGTCCTGTTCCTCCCAGCCATCGGAGAAATCAGTGTATTGCACAATCGTGACCGGGTTGCTCACCTCGTTCGTGAAGATGAGCAGCTCGCCGCCTTCCAGAATGTCGGAGGCCGTCCGCTCGGTGAAATCATAGCTCTGCCAGAAACGCAGCGTCGCCACGTTGCCGCCGGTCAGGTCAAGCGCCGGGCTGATCAGGTAAGTGTCGGCGTAATCCAGCGCTTCGCCGCTGAGGTTGCTGCCCCAGGCGTTCGGCGGCGAATGAGCGGCGGCTTCCATGCCGTTGTTCGGCACGCCCAGACGCCAGGTCGCCTGGCTCCCGTCCGCGTCGAATGTCGTCCAGTTCGTGCTTGACCCGCTGTGGTCGAGGTCGTCCGACCACGGCGGCGTGACCGGCTTCAACGTGCGGAAGGTGTAAAGTCGCCCCTGGTTGTCGTCGCTCGTGGTGTTGCCGGCGGCGTCGCGGCTGACGACCTGATAGAAATAAACTTTGTTCGGCAGCAACCCGTTCAGCGTCACGGAATGACTCTCCTGCAGATCGGCGCTGTAAGCCGTGCGTCCGAGCAGCGGCGATTCGCCGAATTGCACCAGTGAATCCGCCGCTTTCGACGTGTCCCAGGCCACCTCGGCGCTTTGGTAATCGGGACTCGCGACGATGTTCGTGATCGCGGGAGGCACGGTGTCCACTACTGCCACCGCGGGCAGGATGCGGTCTGAAGAAGCGTCGTAGTAGTTTGCGATGATGATGTCGCCATTTGCCACGGGAAATCGCCCCTGGGCCGGACGATTCGTCGCCGCCACCAGCGCGATGTAACCGCGGAACAGCCCGCTGCGCGCCGACTCGAAAAGCGTGACCGTCTGGCGGTTGGTCGAAGCGTAACTTTGGAAAGTCACCGTCGTCTGGCCCTGCCCGCTCAGGTCCGAGTCGCCAACCTCGATGGCCACGCGCGAGGGAATTGTGTAGGCCGAACTGTCGAGCGTAATGGTGCCGAGTCCGTTGGCGCCCGGCGCGAGGAAAGTGAGAATGTTGCGCAGGAGCATGGCGCGATTGTTCGGCACCGGATCGGCGGTTGAAACTGCATCGAATGGAAAGGAGAGAAACACGACCCGACCGCTGTTGTCCTGGTCGATGCGCGGGTAGCGCAGACCCGCTACGTTGCCCGAAGCCGAGTCGTAGAAAATCGGCGCGGCGTTCGTTGAAATGACAAGGGTGTCCGACACGTCCGGGCTTTGCCCCAGCAACTGAAGAATGTCGCTGTCGTAAACCGAGTAATCGAGCGGCAGAGCCATTCCGCTGCTGATGAACTCGTTGCCCGATCCGTCCGCTTCTTCGACACCCGCGTCCTCGTTGAAGGCCTGGACTTGCAGCACGTTCGTGCGGAAGGGAACGTCCCCGAGTCGCGAAAGCAGTTCCATCGAAGAGATGAAAATCGAGCCGCCACTTTTCACGTAGTTCTGCAACGCCGCTTGTTGCGAAGGGTCCAGCGTGTCGGCCGCCAGCGGGTTGTCGTTCAACCGCCAGATTACCACGCGGAAGGGTCTCAAATCATTGGTGCCGGGCGACCCGCGGTTGCTTACTTCCCAGACTTCATAACTCAGTCCGGACTGATCAAGCGCGTCCGTGTAGTCGGTGACCGGAATCTCCGTCGTGCCGAACTGGGTGTCGGGCGTGTAGGCGTTCACCAGCAGCGCCGTCTTCGCCGCCACGGCGACAAAGCTGAACCG
>Ga0066690_10000679_pt1 | contig 11152 bp, 8 predicted proteins | sample GraSoiAngelo_139_FD_62303 | JGI IMG/M metagenome (GOLD analysis project Ga0066690, IMG submission 62303) | Grasslands soil microbial communities from the Angelo Coastal Reserve, California, USA - 14_0929_12_20cm | ecosystem: Environmental > Terrestrial > Soil > Grasslands | place: USA...
AAGGAATTGCGCGAGGAACTCACTCGCAACGGCTTTGAAGTGGCCGTCCACGATTTGCACCATGACGGCAAGCTCTACCGCAGCCGCAAGGATTTCATCGCGAAGGCCGCTCGCATAAACCAATACCTTAGAGACTGGGGCGCGGTCGGATTCCGTTCGGGCTTCATGCTCCGTAATCTGGCATGGCTGCATGATCTTGATGTCCAATACGACGCCTCGACTTTCGACACCGATCCTTTCGAGCCCCAGCCCGATGGTGTGGGCACGATCTTCCCATTCTGGGTCCCCCGTCCGAGGGAGGAGGGGCGGGGTGCGAGACTGGAACGCAGAGTACGGAGCGCGGAGTGCGGAACCGCCGGCCCGCAATGCTCGGCCTCCAACGGTTCAGAGGGAGGCTACGTCGAGCTTCCCTACACGCTACCCCAGGACTTGACGCTTTTCGTGATCCTGGGTGAGCGGACACCGGATATCTGGTTTCAGAAGCTCGACTGGATAGCGAAGCACGGTGGCATGGCGCTGCTCGACGTGCATCCGGACTATATGCGGTTTAACAGCGAGTCATCCTCCGCGCGCACTTTCCCCGCCGATTTTTACGCCCAGTTTCTGGGATATGCCCGCCAGAGATATGGCGATTCCTTTTGGCACCCACTGCCGAAGGAGCTCGCTGCCTTTGCTGCCCCACTCAAGCTGCCGGTTCGCGGGAAGCAGAAGCCGAAGATCTGGATAGATCTTGACAATACGCCGCACGTCCCGTTCTTTGAACCGATCTTGGAGGAGCTGGAAAAGCGCGGCTTTCCGGTGCTGGTTACGGCTCGGGATGCCTTTCAGGTCTGCGACCTGGCGCGGAAAAAGAGGATCCCCCATATCAAGGTTGGCCGCCATTACGGCCGACATCGTCTGTTGAAGGCCACCGGATTAGCCTATCGCGCTTTGCAATTGGCGCGTATCGTCCTTCGTGAAAAGCCGGCTTTGGCGGTTTCTCACGGCGCCCGCGCCCAGATTTTGCTCAGCAACTGCCTGCGGATTCCCACACTCTTGATCGAGGACTACGAGTATGCCCAGTTCCCGCCGATGATGCGGCCCAGGTGGCTGATGGCTCCGTCGGTGATTCCCGACGCGATGCTTCTTCATAAGAACTGCAAAATTCTAAAATATCCAGGCATCAAAGAGGACGTCTATGCGTGGAAACTCAAACCGGACCCTGGCCTTTTGAAGGAGCTGGGGCTCTGCGAATCGGACGTAATCATAACCGTGAGACCGCCGGCGACGGAGGCACATTACCACAATCCCGAAAGCGAGAAGCTGTTTGAAGCCTTTATGGAACGCGGCCACGAAACACCGCAAGTGAAGATAGTCCTCTTGCCACGCAACAAAAAGCAGATTGAGTTCATCCGGCTGCGATGGCCCAAATGGTTCGACCACGGCAAGACGGTTATCCCCAAGGGGGCAGTCGATGGATTAAGTCTGATCTGGCTCTCGGATCTGGTAGTTAGCGGAGGGGGGACAATGAACCGCGAGGCAGCGGCATTGGGAGTGCCAGTGTACAGCATCTTTCGCGGCCACATTGGTGCGGTGGATAAGCAACTTGAGGCGGAAGGCCGTCTGGTGTTGGTCGAATCGGTCCAGGAGGTCCATCAGAAAATAATCCTGGAAAAACGAATGGTTAAATCCCTTGCTGAGGTCACGTCGAAACGGACGCTGCAACAGATCGTCGATACGATCCAGGAAATCGTGGAAAGCTGCTGCCGCAAGGGAAGCACAAACGGCTGAGACCACCTACTATCGCCACCGCATGTCGAGTTCCTTGCTTAAGTTTCTCATTGTCGCAGGCGCCAGGCCCAACTTCATGAAGGTCGCCCCGATCATCAAAGCGGCTCTTGCCCACAATGCCCAATCCCGGAATAGTGGAGTCCGCCTGGACTGGCGTCTGGTGCACACCGGACAGCACTATGATCAGAAAATGTCCGAAATATTTTTTGAGGAACTCGGCATTCCCACCCCGGATATCAATCTTGGTGTTGGGTCCGCTTCGCACGCCGTGCAGACGGCGACGATTATGACGCGGTTCGAGCCGATCTGTCTGCACGAACAGCTGGACTGGGTGATCGTGGTGGGAGATGTCAACTCATGCGTGGCTTGCGCGCTGGTAGCAGCGAAGCTGGGCATCAAGGTGGCGCACGTCGAGGCAGGTCTGCGCAGTTTCGACCGCACGATGCCGGAGGAACTCAATCGTGTCGTCACGGATGCGTTGGCTGATTTGCTTCTGACTCCCTCCGAAGACGCCAATGAAAACCTCCGGCGTGAAGGCGTGCCTGACGGAAGGATCAAGCTGGTCGGCAACGTCATGATTGATGCGGTAATTCAGAATGTCGATAAAGCCCGACGGCGGAAAACCCTCCGGGAGCTAGGCTTGGAAGGAAAGCCCTTCGCGTATGTGACGTTGCATCGTCCGTCGAACGTGGACCACACCGAGAGTCTGAGCGCCATTATGGGCGAACTGGTGCGGCTTGCACAGGAGATGCCGGTCGTCTTCCCCGCGCATCCACGCACCCGCAAAATGCTTTTGGAATTCGGGATCTCCGCCGAGAATGGCCAGGAACTCAAGATTCTCGATCCGATCGGTTATCACGATTCGCTCTGCCTGACTGAGCGCGCCCGCCTGGTTCTGACCGATTCCGGCGGCCTCCAGGAGGAGGCCACGTTTTTTCGCACTCCTTGCCTGACCTTGCGTCCGAACACCGAGCGCCCGGTAACCGTCAGCCTGGGCAGCAACCGGTTAACGTGCCCGTCACGGCTTCGTTCGGATATCGAACAAGTGCTCCGGAACGGGGCTCGGGCCGGAACCGTCCCGCCGCTTTGGGATGGACACACCGCAGAACGCACGGTGCAAGCAATCATTGCTGCGTCGGGCAAGTGAAAATGCAGCTCGACGATCCCCACGTACTTTGACTATTAGACCCTGCCGCTGCGGGATGGTGAGCGACCAGGAACACTTGTCGGTTTCCACCGTTTCTTTTTGCTTGTGCCGATGATCAGGACGGGCGAAATATCCATCATGAATCCTCAGGACGCTGTTTTGGGGCTTCTGGCGTATTGCAAGGCCAACGATTGGGCTGGCTATGATCCTTACGACGCACTGAACAGCCGGCTTTTTGAGGCTCTCCCCTTTTTGGACGCGAAGCTTCCGCGTCTGGCGCTTACCCAAGCGATGAAGCGATTTCCCTTCAACTTGCGCCCGCTTCTGCTGGTGCCCAAGACTCAGAATCCCAAGGCGCTTGCGTTGTTCCTCCAGGCGTTGTTGAAACTGTCCAAACTAGGCCTCTTGGAGGAAAAAGAATGCATCGACATCCTGGCCCAAAGAATCAGCGATCTGCGCTCCCCGGATAAAGTGTTCTGGTGCTGGGGCTATAGCTTTCCGTGGCAGACAAGCAAACAACTGGTCCCCCGTGGAGCCCCCAACCTGGTCTGCACCGTCTTCGTCGCCAATGCCCTGCTCGATTTGTACGAGCACTGCGGCACCAAGGCTCATCTGATGATGGCGATCAGCGCCGCCGAATACATTCTCGACCAACTCTATTGGACCGAAGGGCGGTCGACCGCTGGCTTCAGCTACCCGCGGCCGCTCTCGAGAGATCCGGTTCACAATGCCAATTTTCTCGGGGCGGCGTTGCTTTTCAGAGTTGGCAAACATTCTGGTGAGGAGAAATTTTTCGCTCCAGCCCTGAAAGTGACGCGTTATTCGGCGGGCAGACAGCACCCGGACGGTTCCTGGGATTACGGGGAACTGCCCACCCAACGTTGGATTGACAACTTTCACACTGGCTACAATTTATGCGCCTTGCGGCGGGTGGGCGAGCTTGCGGGAACCGACGAGTTTGATCATTCCGTCCTCCGCGGCTTCGAATTCTATCGAGAGCATTTCTTCCGCGAAGATGGAGCGCCAAAGTATTTCCATGATCGGGCTTACCCCTTGGATGTCCATAGCGTCGCCCAGAGCATCATCACGCTCCTGGAGTTCCAATATCTGGATGAGAGCAGCCAGGGTCTGGCTGAATCAGTGCTCCGTTGGGCATTGGCCAACTTGTGGGATGAAGAAGGGTATTTCTATTATCAGAAACGGGCGTATGGCAGAATCAAGATCCCCTATATGAGGTGGGGACAAGCGTGGATGCTCCTTTCCATGGCCACTTTTCTGGAACACTTGCGTCAGGCCTCACCGGTCCCGGCACACGGCCGCGGTGGCCGAATGCAGGAGACGCCAAAATGAACACCCCCACTGGTAGTTACGTGGTCATCACCGCCGCCCGCAACGAGGCGGCTTTTATTGAGTTGACGCTCAAGTCAATGGTGGCCCAGACCGTCAAGCCGCTCAAGTGGGTGATAGTGAGTGACGGCTCGACCGATGGAACAGAGGAGATCGTCACGAAGTATGCCGCCCAGCACGGCTGGATCGAACTGCTGAGAATGCCGGATCGCAAGGAGCGGCATTTTGCCGGCAAGGCGCATGCCTTCAACGCTGGCTGCTCCAGAGTCAGTGGCTTGCAGTACGACATCATCACAAACTTGGATGCGGATATCTCCTTCGGCGAAGACTATTTTGAATTTCTGCTCGGCAAGTTCGGCGAGAATCCCAGGCTTGGAGTGGCGGGGACGCCGTTCAGCGAAGTCGGTGAGACCTATGATTACCGTTTCGTGAGCACGGAGCACGTCTCTGGCGCCTGTCAGTTGTTCCGAAGGCAGTGTTTCGAGGCCATCGGGGGATACGTTCCCGTCAAGGGCGGTGGAATTGATCTGATTGCCGTGCTCACGGCTCGAATGAAGGGGTGGAAAACCAAGACTTTTCTCGAGAAGACTTGCCTGCACTCCCGAAAACAAGGATCAGCTACACACGGCGCCTTGGGGGGATGGTTTGACACCGGCAGGAAGGACTACGTCCTAGGGGGGCATCCGCTTTGGGAGGTGTTCAGGTGGGTTTACCAGATGAGCAAACCACCGTTCATTGTGGGAGGTTGCTGGCTCGTTGCCGGATATGTTTGGGCAATGGTCCGCCGCGCCGAGCGGTCCGTGTCCCCGGAGTTGATGAAGTTCCGAAGAGTTGAACAAATGCAAGGGCTCAGGCGGTTTCTAAGCCGCCTAGTTCTTTTCCGGAGAGGAAGTTCAAAGGAACCAAACAGCGCTGCCGAACCTGCGGGTGCGGCGAACCTATCTCCCCAGAGTAATACCAGGCGCGCGTCCGATCCATGCCGTGCTGCATCGTCCGGAGACTAGGTCAATGCTCATTATCAATGCCGATGATTGGGGGCGCTGCCGGGCCGAAACCGACGCGGCCTTAGCGTGCTACTCCGCCGGGCGAATCAACTCGGTAAGCGCGATGGTTTTCATGGAAGACTCGGAACGAGCGGCCGACTTGGCCAAGGAAGCCGGATTGGATGTGGGGCTACACTTGAACCTCAACCAAACCTTTACCGCTAAGGTGCATTCGCCGCGGCTCGCCGATTATCATACGGGTATCGTCCGCTTCATGGTCATGAGCAAGTACGCCCAGCTTCTTTACAACCCTAGACTCCGCAAGGCCTTTCAATTTGTTTACCATGCGCAGATCGAAGAATTCATCCGCCTTTACGGCCGCCCGCCTTCGCACACTGACGGACATCAACATCGCCATCTGTGCTCCAACATGGTGCTGGATGAAGTGATTCCCCGAGGGGAGAGAGTTCGCAGGAATTTCTCCTTTTGGCCCGGCGAAAAAGGTCTCTTGAATCGGGCGTACCGGCGGCTGGTGGACAAACGGCTTGCCCGCAGGTACCGCTTGACCGACTTTTTCTTTTCGCTCTCGCGGTGCCTTCAGACCAAAACACTTGAGCGCGTTTGTCATCTAGCCAGAGCTTCCACCGTGGAATTGATGACGCACCCCGCTGACCCCGCGGAATACGCCTACTTGATAAGTAACGAACACCTGCTGTGGTTATCTGATCTGCCGTCCGCCAGTTTCGGCCGGTTGTAACCGAGAAGCCTGGCTCAGGCATCCCGTGCCGGAGGCTGGATCATTGCTATGGAAAAACCCTCTGTGATCCCGCACATTGCCGTTTGCGTCTGCACCTACAAGCGGTCGCGTTTTCTCCAACGCCTGCTGGACGAACTGAACCATCAGGATACCGAAGGCCGATTTACTTACTCGATCCTGGTCGCCGACAATGATCATCTGCGGTCCGCTGAGCCGATAGTCCTGGAGATCGAACGAAAATCGTCCATTCCAATCAAGTACTGCGTGGAACCTCAGCAGAATATTGCCCTGGCGCGGAACAGGGCCATCGAGAATGCCAGCGGGGATTATGTTGTTTTCATAGATGACGACGAATTTCCAATGCAAAGATGGCTACTGACTCTCTTCCAGACGTGTGTTCAGTACGGCGTGGACGGGGTGCTTGGTCCCGTGAGACCGCACTTCGAGGTCAGACCCCCCGAATGGGTTGTCAAAGGCAAGTTTTACGACCGGCCCACCTACCCTACGGGATTCGTCATCGACTGGCGAAAAGGAAGAACCGGGAACGTGCTGCTGAAGAGACACCTGTTTGTCGCAGGCGAACCGCCATTCAGGCCCGATTTTCTGACGGGCGAGGACCAGGATTTTTTCAGAAGGATGATCGAGAAAGGTCATGTCTTCGTCTGGTGCAACGAGGCGGTCGCCTACGAGATCGTTCCGGCCATTCGTTGGCAGCGTTCGTTCATGCTAAGAAGGGCGCTGCTGCGCGGAAAAATTTCTTTGGTCCACCCGACCTCGCGTCGGATCGAGATTTTGAAGTCGGCTATGGCGGTTCCGGTCTATGCGGTCGCCTTGCCATTTTTACTATTGCTGGGCCAGCACCAGTTTATGAAATACCTGGTCAAGACTTGCGATCACGCCGGCCGGCTTTTGGCGTCGGTCGGCATCAATCCGATCAAAGAACAGTACGTCACCGAATAACGGTCCCGACCGATTTCAAGAAACGAGCAAGCAGAAAGCGGCTGTGACATGGAACCGACGGATGCAATTATCAGGCCTGATGCTGTCATTCTGGTAACCGGAGCCTCAGGATTCATTGGCCCCAAAGTTGTCGAGAGTTTACTGGGCCACGGATTCCGCAATTTGCGCTGTCTGGTCCGCCCTTCAAGCCGCATTGGGAAGTTAGAGACCATTCAGCGGCGTTGCCGTGAGGCCGCGCGCCTTGAGATCGTCAAGGGAAACCTCCTCGCTCGCGAAGATTGCGTGACCGCCACGAAAGATGCTGCCCTCATATTTCATCTGGCCGCAGGGCGGGGGCAAAAGTCGTTTTCGGACGCGTTCATGAACTCAGTGGTTACGACACGCAATCTTTTAGAGGCCAGCAGGCGTCACCAATGCCTGAGGCGTTTCGTGAGCATCAGTTCTTTTTCGGTCTATAGCAACAGGGGCAAGCCGAGGGGGAAGCTTTTGGACGAATCATGCCCGATGGAAGATCATCCTGAACTCAGAGGGGACGCATACACGTTTGCCAAGGTGAAGCAGGATGAGATGGTGGCGGAGTATGGGAGGAACTTCGGCATCCCGTACGTCATCGTCAGGCCGGGGTTTGTTTATGGGCCAGGGAATGAGGGAATCACAGGCCGGGTAGGCTTGGCTACTTTCGGCATCTTTCTGCATCTGGGCGGCGCGAACCACATACCATTGACCTACGTTGACAACTGCGCCGAAGCGATCGTGCTTGCCGGTCTGACCGCAGGAACTGATGGAGAGATTTTTAACGTAGTGGATGATAATCTGCCCTCCAGCAGGCGCTTCCTGCGATTGTACAAAAGAAACGTGAGGCGCTTCCGTTCCATTTACGTTCCTCACGCGCTCAGCTATCTGTTGTGCTGGCTCTGGGAGAGATACTCGCATTGGTCGGAAGGACAACTACCGCCCGTTTTCAACCGCAGGGTGTGGCATGCGTACTGGAAAAAGACCTGCTACAGCAATGATAAACTCAAGAGCCGGTTGGGATGGAAGTCCTGTGTATCGTCAGCAGAGGCGCTAAAGCGATACTTTGAAAGCTGCAGAGCGAACGGGTCCCATGCTTAAGGTGGCCATCATCGGGTGTGGCAAAATAGCGGACTCGCACGCGTCGCAGATCCGACGGATCAAGGGCTGCGAGATCGTCGGTGTCTGTGACCGCGAGGAGCTGATGGCAAAACAGTTATCCGAGAGGTTCCAGGTCAAGCGCTATTTCAGCGACCTGACCGAACTCTTCCACCAGGCCCGTCCCGATGTTGTTCACATTACGACGCCTCCCCAAAGCCATTTCGAACTTGGGAAGCAATGCCTTCAACGTGGATGCCACGTGTACGTGGAGAAGCCATTCACGTTGAACACGAAGGAGGCGGAGGAACTCATCGGACTTGCGGAGCAGGAAGCGCTCAAGATAACTGTGGGGCACGATGATCAATTCCGTCACGCCGCAAGACGCATGCGTGACCTGGTGCGGAGCGGCTACCTCGGCGGGCCTCCGGTCCACATGGAGAGTTATTATTGCTACGAGCTTGCTGGCAGCGATTATGCAAAGGCCCTCTTGGGAGACAAACACCACTGGGTGCGCCGGCTGCCCGGCGGGTTGCTGCATAACATCATCAGCCACGGCATTGCGAGGATCGCGGAGTTTCTCACTACCGATGCCCCGGAGGTCGTTGCGCACGGTTTTGTGAGCCCGCTTTTACGAGGGATAGGTGAAGCCGAAGTGGTCGATGAGCTGCGAGTCATTATCGCTGAAGCAGAGGGAACCACAGCCTATTTTACCTTCTCCTCGCAGATGCGTCCTTCGCTGCACCAATTCCGCATTTACGGACCCAAAAACGGGCTTCTTCTTGACCAGGACAACGAGACCCTCATTAAGCTTCGAGGTAAAAGATATCCCAGCTACCTCGAACACTTTATTCCGCCTCTGATTTTCTCAAAGGAATACCTCGGGAATTTGGCCGGAAACGTGCGCCTGTTTCTGGCACGGGATTTCCACATGAAGTCGGGCATGAAAGATCTGATCGAGTCGTTCTACAAGTCGATCCTTTGTGACACGCCACTGCCGATACCGTACCGGCAGATTCTGCTTACCTCCCGGATCATGGACGCTATCTTCGAGCAAATTGATTTGAGACGGGAACAATCGGTCTCTGACTCGTTTGGAACCGGTCGCACCGAATTTCGTACGCCATTGTACCCGCACCCCGCGAGTTGATCCGCTACTGAACCGGAGCGCTTCGATATGCGTTTCCTTTCATCGCACGCGTTGAAAGCATCCATCTCTGACCTTTGGGCCATTTGACCTAACCGAGCATAACTTCATGCCACCAACAGTTGCATTGGGCCTCTGCATTCTCCTTGTAATCTTTCTTTTAAGACTTGAAAGAAAGCAGAGTCGCAGCGTGTCTCTTAGCCTGTGGCTGCCCACGATTTGGACCTTTTATTGCGCTTCCCGGCCGGTTTCCGGTTGGTTCGTTTCCGGTTCGTTGTCCGAGGGACCGAATGCCATTGAGGAAGGCAGTGCGCCCGATCGATTCTTCTTGAGTGCGCTCATCGTTTGCGGCTTTGTCGCACTCGCCAGAGCAAAGCTGAAATGGTCGGAGGTTCTGAAGGAAAATCGTTGGCTGGTACTGTTATATGCGTACATGGGTGTCAGCATCCTGTGGTCTGACTATCCGTGGATATCATTCAAGCGATGGATCAAGGTATTTGGCTCTCTCCTGATGGCCTTGGTTGTTCTTGCCGAAGCTTCGCCACTTAGCGCACTAGAAGCCATCCTAAGAAGGTCGGCGTATGTCTTGATCCCTTTTTCTCTGCTCCTCACCAAATATTTTCCGGACTTGGGGGTGCAATATGACCGCTGGCTGGGCAAGAAAATGTGGGTTGGGGTCACGACTCAGAAAAACTGTCTTGGACGCCTGTGCCTTATCTCGATCTTTTTCCTCCTTTGGTCGTTGTATCGAAAATGGAAGAGTGGGGCACTGCGTCCCCTTAAGCCCCCCATACTGGCGGATGTGGTGGTGCTGCTCCTGTCGATGTGGCTTCTCATGCGGCCATCGTTATTTGCGATTAGTGCAACAGGGATTGTTTCACTCGGCCTGGGGATTTCGATGTTCATTTTGATGGCTTGGATCAGACGCTGGCGGCACCCACGGTTTAACTTCATTCGGGCAATCGCCGTCGTTGGAATGGGTTTGGGGATCGCCATTCCGCTTGTGGGCGGGTCAGACTTGGAAGGTCTGGTTTCCCTGCTTGGCAGGGACGTAACTTTCACTGGCCGGACCGACATCTGGGCAGTCCTTGTTCCTATTGCCTGGAGGCATCCTCTCTTTGGACTCGGCTATGGTGGCTTCTGGGTCAACCCCCCTGTTCCTTGGGCGTGGTTGAACGAATCTCATAATGGCTATCTGGAAGTGTTTCTTGAACTCGGTATCGTTGGACTCTTTCTGCTTCTGGGTTTCCTGTTCTCCTTCTGTTCAAACGCCCAGCGAGCACTGGCTCGTCATTTCGACTGGGCTGCGTTCGGGATTTGTCTCCTGCTGATAGCATTGTTCCACAACATAACCGAAGCGTCATTGGTCAGAGCCTCGAGCCATCTGTGGACTATTTTGCTTTTTCTGGGAGTCCTTATGGCGCGACTTTCTCGGACAACGCCGGCCCTCAAGGAGAGTCCGGCACCACTTCCACGTTCGAGGGTCAATCCGGCATTAACGGAAAAAAACTTGAAGGCGCCTGCCCTACACTCGAGCGGATAAGTGCGTGATCCTTTGTGTTGGTGACGGTCTCCCAGAGATTCAGCAGCCCGTAAGGTACGACCGTGGTTTTCGATCTGATTAAGAATGGCCTGGCTCCGGCGCTTTTCGCGAGGCTTCCTTGGAGCGTTCTGGGAACGTTGGTCAAAGTAAGTCCGTTGATCCCTTACTATCATATCGTCAGCGATAGCGACGTTCCGCACGTTAAGCACCTTTATAGATTCAGGAACGTTGACCAGTTCAAGAAGGACATCGACACATTTCTGCGGTCTTACAATTTGCTGACCCTGGATGACTTACTGGAGGCCTTAAGACGCGGTCGGTCTTTTCCTCGACGTGCGTTCCTGCTCACCTTCGACGACGGGTTCAGGGAGCTCTACGACGTAGTGGC
>Ga0066690_10000685_pt1 | contig 11109 bp, 7 predicted proteins | sample GraSoiAngelo_139_FD_62303 | JGI IMG/M metagenome (GOLD analysis project Ga0066690, IMG submission 62303) | Grasslands soil microbial communities from the Angelo Coastal Reserve, California, USA - 14_0929_12_20cm | ecosystem: Environmental > Terrestrial > Soil > Grasslands | place: USA...
GGCCGCCGACCGGCTGAAGGAATAGATGAAGTCCGAGGCTTTGACCGCGTGGCCATTCCAGAACTTCGCGTTGGGGTTGAGCTTGAAGGTGTAGGTCAAGCCATCGGACGAGATGTCCGGAAGCTTGGTGGCGATGTCGGGAACAACCTTCAGGGTGTCATCGAACTTTAGCAAGCCGTCGAAAAGGTTCTGGTAGAGCTCGACATCGGTCTCGGCGTTGATCTGGGCCGGGTCGAGCGTGCCAATGGGACTGTCGCTGGGGAACCTCAGCGTCTGGTCAGCCGCGAGACCCGTGCCGGCGGTAGAGGTTCCACCGCAGGCGGCGACCAGGACGCCGATCGTTCCCAAGACTGCCAGCGGCCGCACCACGCGGAGCTTACCTACAAAAAGGTCACTCATAGACCCTCCCTTTTTCCCGTTCCTTCCTCGCCAAGAGGACTGTCAAAACAGTAGCAAATAGAACTACACCTGAATTGTTAGAGGCCTGTTAGACCCTGTCTCGACTCACGCTCGCGGCGGCCCTTGCCAGGTCGGCGGCGGCAGCCTCCAGCTCGGACGCGGCGACCGTCCCGTTGACAAAGCCGGCTGCCGCGGCTTCGGTCGCCGTCATCAGCCGCCCGGTCAGCATCAGGTCGAGTCCGAGCTTGCGGTTAACACCCCGAAAGATCGCCGGCATGATCGTCATCGGCATGATGCCGAGACGGACCCCGGGCAGACCGAAGCGGGCGGTCTGTGCGGCGACCGCCAGCGGACAGGCGGCGACCAGGCCAAAACCCGCCCCCAGCGCGTCGCCGTTGACCGCGGCGACCAATGGCTTGGGGTAGACATCAATCATCAGGAACAGGGCGCCGAGCTCGCGCCGTTCGAGCGCCTGGTCGAGCCGCGGGCGCCCGCTGATGAACTCCTTCAGATCGGCCCCGGCGCTGAACGCCTCCCCGGTGCCGACCAGGGTGACGGCCTGGACCTGGGCATCGTCGCGCGCTCGGGCCAGCGAGCGATACAGCGCCCGTACCATCGACGGACTGAGCGCGTTGCGGGCCTCGGGCCGGTTCAGCCGGAGCGCGAGGATGCCGTCGGTCCGCCGCTCGAGGAGCTCGCCGGCCGCTAGACGCCCGCCACCACGACGCTCTTCTGCTCGGTGTAGAAGTCGAGCACCTCGACGCCGTGTTCCTTGCCGAAACCGCTGTGCTTGGTGCCGCCGAAGGGGAGCTCGTCGTAGGCGACCTGGATCGTGTTCACCCAGGTGTACCCAGCATCCAGCCGGTCGATCGCCTGCTGAGTCCGCTTGAGATCGCGGGTGAAGATCGAGGAGCCGAGCCCGAACTCGGAGTCATTGGCGCGGGCCAGCGCCTCATCGAGATCCTTGACCGGCGCGATGGGGAGCAGCGGACCGAAGGTCTCCTCGCGCCAGACACGCGCGTCCTGGGGGACGTCGGTGATGATAGTGGGCTCGAAGAAGAAGCCACGATCGAAGGGCTCGCCCCGCAGGCGGTGGCCGCCGGCCACGAGGCGCGCCCCGCGGTCGAGCGCATCCTTCAACTGCTCCTCGATCGTCTCCCGGCCACCCGCGGTGTGCATCGGGCCCATCTGCGAGGAGGGGTCGGCTCCGGGCGCCACCTTCAGCTTCTTGGCACGGGCGGCGAGCTTCTCGATCAGTTCCTGGGCGACGGCCTCGAAGACATACACACGCTTCACCGCGAGGCACGCTTGGCCGGCGTTGAAGAACCGGCCGATGGCAATCGCCTTGCTCGCCTGCTCGATGTCGGCGTCATCGCAGACGATGGCGGGGTCACTGCCGCCGAGCTCGAGCGTCACGTGCTTCAGGTCGGAGGCGGCCTCTGCCATCACCTGCTTGCCGGTCTTGGTTTCGCCGGTGAATCCAATCTTGCGGACCTTGGGGTTCTTGATCAGCTCCTGGCCAACCACCGCGCCGGGTCCGACCACGACGTTGAGAACACCCGGCGGAAGACCCCCCTCGTTCATCAGCTCGACGAGACGGATGGTGGAAAGCGGCGTGCTGCTGGCGGGCTTCGCGACTACGGTGTTCCCGACTGCGAGGGCGGGCGCGATCTTGTTCGCCAGCAGCGTCAGCGGGAAGTTCCAGGGAATGATCGCGCCGACGACACCCAGTGGGCGCCGGACCACCATGCCGTAGGCGCCTGGAACGGAGAGCTGGACGTGCTTGCCCCGGATCGCGCCGGACGCGGAGAGCATCGCGTAGAACTCGATGTTCTCGACGAAGCGCTCGGCCTCGATCTTCGAGTCGCGCATCGGCTTGCCTTGCTCGCGGGTGAGGAGGGAGGCGACCTCGTCGAGATGCTGCCGTGCCAGTGCCGCGCCCTTCATCAGGATCTGCGTGCGCTTCTGTGGCAATGTGTCGGCCCAGCCGCGGAACGCTGCGTGGGCCGCGTCGATCGCCTGTCGGGTTTCCTCTACGCCGGCCTGCGGAACGGTGTCAACCTTCTCACCGGTCGCGGGGTCGTGGATCTCCACGGTCGCGCCGGAACGCGCCGACGCCGGCTTGCCGTCAATGACCATCGTGCTCATGTATTACTCGTCCTCCAAATGCCGGTGCGAACTAGACTTCAGGGTACACAACAGGCGGGAAATCCCGCCGCCCTAACAAGGAGGGATTGATGGAGCAAGCGACCACCTCGGCCAGGGTTGTGTCGGTCAGCAAGGAAGCGGGCGGCGTGGCGCTCATTCACCTGAATCGCCCGCCGGCGAATTCCTATGACCGGCGGTTCATCGATGACCTCAATGGAGCCATCGATGAGGTCCGCTTCGACGAGGCGATCGGCGCCGCCGTGCTGATGTCGGACCTTCCCAAGTTCTTCAGCGCCGGCGCCGACATCGGCATGTTCCGCGCCGTCACCCCAAAGGCGCGCGCGATGACGATCCTGCATATGCACGAAGTGCTGCTCAAAATGGAGCACACGCCCAAGGTGTTCATCGCCGCCATCGGCGGCCACTGCCTGGGCGGCGGCCTGGAGATCTCGCTGGCCGCGGATTTCCGCTACGCCGCGGAAGGCGAATACCGGCTTGGCGTCCCGGAAGTCACGCTCGGCCTCCTGCCCGGGAACGGCGGCACGCAGCGCTTGCCGCGCCTGATCGGCCGGCAGAAAGCGATGGAATTGCTCGTGACCGGCAAGCCGCTGGACCCGCAGACCGCGGCGGAATTGGGGATCGTCGATCGGCTGGTCGCCCCCGACCGGCTGCTAGCAGAGGCCATCGCCTTCGCGGCCAGCCTGGCGGGCGGTCCCCGAGTTGCCATCGGGGAGATCAAGCTGGTGGCGAAGCAGGGGCTCGAGATGTCGCTCGAGAGTGCACTGGCGCTGGAGCGCGAAGGCATCTTCCGTCTCTTCGAGACCGCCGACGCCAAAGAAGGGCTCGCTGCCTTCGCCGAGAAGCGCAAACCCAGCTGGAAAGGCGAATAGCGACAGTTGCGCGCGTTGGACTCCATGCGCTAAACCGTTCTAAGGGTTCAGCTCGCTCGCGGGATCAGCCGGAGGGAAACCATGCGGCGGACGGCCATCGTGCCGGCCATCGTGCTGGGTCTGTCGTCTTTTGCCTCGGCCGCTCCGGCACAGGCAACCGGCGGCGTTCCCGGGCTGGACACCTGTGGCCAGTTCCCAGACGTTCAAATCTGCTCCGGTGAGGTCACCAGCTGGGATGGCTCCCCGCTCGATGTCGACCTGACACTTCCGAAGTCGGGAGTGGGCGATCGTCATCCGCTGATCGTCATGCTGCATGGGTTCGGCAACAACAAGCACGAGTGGGAGTCGACCACTGACGAGGGCGACAACGCCGACAAGTGGCGTTGGAACAACCATTGGTTCGCCGAGCACGGTTTTTACGTGCTCACCTATACCGCCCGTGGCTTCCTCGACCTGGGCAGGGACTCAAAACGCACCGATCAACCGGATACGCCGGCCGGTCATTCGCCCTGCAGCCTGCCGCCGGACGAGCCAGGGTCGTATTGCCAGCCGTTTGGCACGATTCATCTCAAGAGTCGCGATTACGAAATCAAAGACACGCAGTGGCTTGCCGCCGAGGTGGCGAAAGCCTTCCCGGACGTCGACACGAATGCCGTGGCCGTGACGGGCGGCTCCTATGGCGGCGGAGAGTCATGGATGCAGGCGAGCCAGCCGGTTTGGGACGCGTTCAGCGCGACGCACCCTGAGCTTCCCGTGCTCCATCTCCAGGTCGCCGTGCCGAAATATCCGTGGACGGACCTTGGCTACAGCCTGGCGCCCAACGGCCACAAGGGACCATTCGATGGGACGATCTACTCGTCATCGTCGGGCAGTCCCACCTCCGACACGGGGGATGGCAACCCGGTTGGGGTTATCAAGGACAGTTACGCGACGGGTTTCTTCTTCCAGGGGCTGGCCCAGGGTTTTTTCGAAACGACGCCAGAGAATCTTCCGGGTTGGTTCAACGACGCGGTGGTGGTGGGCGATCCTTACGATGCAGGATCAGCCGGAACGGATCGCCCGGTCTACATCAAGGAGCTCCGCCGCGGCCTGACGGAGTTGCGCGGCGCCTTCTACCAGGATGAGTTCTGGGCGCCCCAGGTCGCCAAGCGCGAGGTGGCGATTTTCTCGGTCTCCGGGTGGACCGACGATCTCTTCCCTCCGGTCGAGGCCTTCCGGCAGTTCAAGTACCTGAAATCGCTCGACCGGCTCTGGCCCGTCGAGGTGGCGGTGGCTGACGTCGGGCACCCTCGGGCACAAAACCCCGCCTTCGAGTGGCACCCGCTGAACGACCGGGCTTGGGGATTTCTCAAGGAGCAGATCAATGGGAGTCATCGCCAGCAAACAACCGTCCTGACCATGCCCACGATCTGTCCGCCGGCGGGCGATGAAACCGGCCTGGTTCAGCACCTGACCGGCCGGACGCCTGAAGAATTGGCCAGCGGAACCCTGACGGTGCAGTACGCGTCGCCGGGCCGCCTGCGAAACACCAAGGCGACGCCGACCGAGGATCCCGATAATCTGCAGACCGACCCCGTCACTGGCTTTCTCGCCGGCGCACCGGGCTGCCGAGCATCAGTGGCGCCAAGATTGGTGGATGAGACGGCCCGATACACCGCCTATTCCGCGCCACTCGATCGGCCTCGCGTGTACATCGGCCTTGGGGAAGTCCACCTGACCTACACCCTGATCGGGGCAAACACGGCAACGCTGCTTGCGCGCGTCTGGGATGTCGCGCCTGATGGCACCGCATTTTTGATGACACGGGGGGCCTACCGCATCGACGGCAACCTCGGGCCGCCGCCGGCCGGATTCGATTCGCTGCCTTCAGGCACGCTCGATCTCCCACTCTTTGGCAATCACTGGATGCTGGCGGCGGGTCACAGGATGCGGCTTGACCTGACGCAGGTGGACTTCCCAACCTTCTTGCCGGGCAACTCCATGGATGCATTGATTGCGTTCCCATCGGCCGACCTTGTTCTCCCGACCCGAGAGGCGACAACGCTAACGCTTCCCGGCGCCTGACTAGAGACTTATTTCAGCCAGCTGCGCGACAGAGGCGGCAGCAGGACCAGAACGCTGGCTGTGGCAAGCAGCAGATCGAAGGCACTCCAGATGCCAAAGTCACGCACGGATGGAACGGGACTGATCGCCAGCACCGCGAAGCCCGCAATCAGCGCCAGAGCCGATGCGGCGATCGCCGGCCCAACGCCGCTCGAGGCGCGGCTGGACGCTTCTGTGGGGTCGAGCCCGTCGGTGCGCCAACCGCGATAGCGCGCCAGCCAGAGGACACCGAACTCGGTGGCGAAGGCGACCACCACGCCGCCCAGGAGGATGGTGATCGGACTCGAGCGCTGGCCGGACAGGGTGCCCGTGAGGAACAGCAAACCAGTGGCGGCCCCCGCGGCGACAACGGTGGGGAGGATGGCAAGGATCGCCGTTCGTAGCCGGCGGTAGGCGACCAGAAGAACCAACAGGATCAATCCGATTGACAGCCCGGTGAGCCGCAGCTGCTCGCCCTGCAGCTCGCTCAGCGCACGGTCGGCGACCACCGCCAGTCCGGCAGGGAATGCGCGGTAGCCGGCTGGTGGGGTGCCGGCGTGGTCGAGCGTCGCGACCAGCGCGTGGTCACGCTCGACCGAGGTGACGTGCGTCAAGCCGAAGATCGCCAGCGCGAGGCCCTGCGATTTGTCGTACACGGCGCCGCTGAAATAGCTCGGGATGCGGCTCAGGATCAAGGCAGAGTGCTCGGGATCGGGCAGGGCGCCCTGGTTGAACCCGGCCAGGAATCCGGGGAGACTCTCGACCTGCTTGAAGTCGCCGCCAGATTGGGCGGCGGCCTGACGGCTGGCCTGGTCGAGCCACGTGACGGCGGCCGGGGCGGCCGGGTCGGGTCCCTGGACGAGCAGGTCGATCTCGCCGGTGAGCCCGATCTCCTGGCGCACCGCCTGCGCCTGCTTGAGCGCGGCGTCGTTCGCGGGGACGAGCTGGGCCGGGTCGGTCTCGATCTTGATCAATGGAAGCGCGGCCCAACCGGCCAGGCCGATGACGACGAGGGCCACCGCTGCCGCCGGCGACAGCGACCCGATTCGAGCGATGCGCCGGCCCGCCGCGGCGCGGAAGCTGCCAGCGGCGAGCGCCCGCGGTAGGCGGCGGCCCAGCAGGAGGAGCAATGGCAGGCCGACCAGGTAGTTCGCCAGGTAGGCCATCACCACTCCGAGCGCCATGAAGAGCCCGAATTGCCGGACCAGCGGGATCCCCGAGGCGACGAACGCCAGCATCCCGGCGGCGGTCGCGACGGCGGCCAGTCCCGTGGTGGGAAGGATGCGGCGTGCCGCCAGCACGAGGCGCTCCTCGAGCGTTCCCTCGCTCTCCATGACGCGATTCACCGACTGGATCAAGTAGTCGGTGGCCAGCCCGAGCACGACCGGCAGGACGACCAGCGTCGCGGGTGTGACCGGCAGGCCAACGAAGCCGGCGATCCCCGCGGTCCACAGCGCGCCGAGCGCCGCAACCAGGATGGTGAGCAGCATCGAGGCCCCAAGGGCCAGCAGGGCGACGACCAGGACCGCGACTAGCGCCAGCGGCACGAGGAGCGCGAGGGAGCTGAAGACGGAATCGGCCACCGAGAGCGTCAACGCCGGCGAGCCCGACGCGATGAATTTCAGATCGTGAAGCTCCCTGAGGTCCCCGCTGCTCGAAGCACCGTTGACGACATCGATGACGTGGCGCACCTGGTCGAGGGAGGCATTGCGGTTGAGCCGGACGGTGATGACCGCGTGCTGCATGTCCGGCAGCGCCCAGTTCCAGAAGGGGCGGACGTGCTGGCCATCCGGCTCGAGCAGCACGCCCTCGATGAAGGTTGGGTTGTTCACGGCGGGCACGCCCAGCGAGGGAAACGCTTTTGCATAGCGCTGAGCACAGGCGCTCACCGCTTGCTGGAACGCCTGCTGCGCGGCCTGGTCCTGTTGCGCCGCGGTCTTACCCGCCGCGATCGCCTGCTGACGGGCGGCGGCCTCCGCGGCCTTCCCCTCCTGGGCGCAGGCGTCGAGCAGGATCGTGGTGGTGCTGATCGCCAGCGTGTTGACCAGCGTTCCCGGCCCGTACACTTTTTTGACGCCGGCGGCCTGGTGAAGCTTCCCCTCGAGGTGGGACAGGCCGACGATGTGATCGGGCGTGATCAGGGTGCTCCCGGGAGCGGGCTTCGCCATGACCACGACCGGGTCGGCGCCGAAGGTGTCGGCGAAGAGCGCCTGGTCCTTGAACGCCGCGGCGTTGGGGTCGATGAGGAGGTCGACGCGCGCGTCCGGGCGCAGGCGCGTCAATCCGACCGCGCTCCCAGCTGACAGAAGGAGCGCCAGCAGCAAGAGAACGAGGGGCCAGCGCGAGGGAATTGTGAACAACGACAGAGGCAAGCGCGACGTAGCCCGCGGCGGCGAGGACGCCACGACCCTAGTGGCCAAGGAAGAGCGCAACAAGGTCCTGATCATGGAGTGGAGGCGTTTGCGAGGTGGGAGATCCGCCGCAGTTGGGCAATGGCGCGTTGCCGCTGGTCGCCACCACCTGGACGCGGACATAGTGGCCGTTGCCGTCGCTCCCGCCGAACGCTGACTTCGTCTCGAGAACGGCCTGCATCAGGCAGGGAAGGGCCGGGTTGACCCCCACGATGATGGCGTCGAGCTCGCTGGCAACGGTCCGCAGGTTGGCGACGGTCGCCGGTCCCCTGGAGAGGACGTGTGCCAGGTTCTGCGAGTTGCCGCTCAGCACCGTGTCCAGTTCCTGGGTGACCGCCGCCGTGTGATCGATGCCCGAGCCGATGGAGTCCTCAACCTTGACCAGGGCGCTCAGCACCAGGTCGGTGTCCGCGATCTGCCGGTCGATCGGCGCATTCTGCAAATCGCGATCGAGCTGTTCGCTGGCAACGATCAAGCCGGCGAGGTCGTCGGCCCGATTGTGCAGGACGCCGGTGGTGGTGGAGACGTCGGCGGAGGATTGCCCCAGCGCCTGGAAGGCGCCGTTCATGCTGGCGCCGCGCCCGTCGGCGGCGCGGCCGAGCTCGACGAAGATGGTCTTGAGATTCGCGCGCACGTCAGGCTGGAGTGAGTTCAAGACCTGGTCCAGGTCGGTCGACACCGTCGTGCGCGAGAGCGGGATGGACGCGCCGTCGCCCAGCTGGCCGGTGGTGCCGCCCTGCAGGGATACGAACTTGGGGCCGAGCAGGCCATGGGGCCTGATGGTGGCCGTGGTGTCGGCGTGCAACAGGCCGGCGAAGCGCGGCTCGATTGACAGGCGGATCAAGGAAAAACCACTGCGCGACTCCACGCTGTCGACCGAGCCCACCCGCGCGCCGTTGAGTTCGACCCAGGCGCCGGTGTTCAGCTCGCCATAGGCTCCCGCCTGCACCTGCAGGTGCAGGCCACGGTTCCATGGCAAGGAGAAGGGGAGGAAGACCACGACCGCGAAGGCCGCCGCGGCGACGGTTACCAGCAACCCAACCAGTCGAGCACCGCCCGGGCGCCGGGATCTCATTGCGGTGCCCCGTAAAGCAGGATGCTCAACCAGTCGGGAAGAATGCCCAGCGGCGGGACCAACCCCGGAATCGAGGGGCAGACGGAGAGGCTCGGGCTCGGCGTGGGCAACTTTGGCGGCGGCGGTGCCGGCACGCAGGGCGGTGTCGGGACGGCGGGTGGGGAAATCGTCGGGCAGGGGAGCGGCGACAGCGTCGGCGTCGGCAGCTTTGGTGGCGACGGGGTCACAAGACACCTGGGCAGCGGCAGGCTCGGCAGCGCCGGCAGCGCCGGCGGAGTCACGTTCTGCGGCGCCTGGCCCACGCCCGTCTGACATTGCGGGTTGGGTTGTGCGCTCACCTGGTCGCAGGCTGGATTGACGACGTAATACTGGCGGAGCAAGTGTTGCCCCGCCGCATCCGTCTGCGAGACGGCACTCACCAGCTCCGGCTGCAGCACTCGGTTGTTGGTATTGATCGCGGCGATGCCACTGTGGGTATCGGCCGCGACGATGGTGAGCGTGCCGTTCAGCTCGGTCAGGAGCGGATCCAGCGTGACGACGGTGGTGTGGAAGTTCTGCTCGTTGCCGGCGAGCGTGGCATCGAAATCGCCCATGACGTTGCCCAGGTGGGCGAGGAGGGCGGCGAGCGCCTTGTCGTTCTGCGCCAGCGTGCCGGTCACGTCACCCATGCTCGCGACCAGGTCACCGAGTTGCTGGTGGCTCTGCGACAGCCGATCGCTGGTTATTCCAAGGTTGGCGACGATGCGGTCCAGGTCGGGATCATGCTGGTGAAACGTGCTCAGGGGCGCGACCGATTCCTGCGAGAGACCGTTGAGCTGTGACAGCAGGTCATTGATGGTTTGCTGTTGCCCCTGCAACCCGCCACCCGCCTGCTGGATCAGGGTTTGCAGGCGCGCGCGTGTGTCCGGATCGAGCGCGCTGAGGAATTGGTCGAAGTCCACCGGGCTCAGCGTGTTGTCGCCCTGGATGGTCGAGCCACTGTGCAGCTCGGCGCCTCCGTCATGTGGCGCGATCTCCACGTACTTCTGCGCCAGCAGCGTGGAGTAGCGGATGCGCGCCGTGCTCGACTGGTGAAGCGGCGAATAGCGCGACGCGACGCGCATGCTGACGACCGCCCGCGCCCCGGAAAGCTCGACGCCCGTCACCTGGCCGACGCTGTGACCGGCGATGACGACGTCGGCTCCGCGGTTGACGCCGTTGGCATCGGTGAAGGCGGCCTTGACGGTGTAATCCTGCCCGGGCGGCAGCAGGCTCAGATTGAACGGAAGACCGAAACTGACGTTGATGGCGATGGCGATCAGGATCAGGATGAGCACGCTCGCCAGCGTCTTCACCCCTGCCCGCAAGCCGTTCTTCGGGCGCATCAATGGCCTCCACTGCAGGCGATGCGAGCAGGATTGACGGGCTCGGTGCCGGCGAAGACGTAGGGATGGACTCGCAGCAAGTTGCCGTTGGCGTCGCGATAGGACGTCGCGCTGCGCATCTCGGCGAGCGTTGCCACGATGTCGGCCATGCAGGGGTCGAGGATGGCCAGTGAGGTGGCCGAATGGTCGGAGAGCTTCTGGAGGGCGTCGAGGACGGCGGGCAACTGCCGCAGCATCTGGTTGAGGTCACCCTCGTGGCCCTTCAGCCCGGCTGCCAGCGAACCGAGGGCGCGATCCGCGTAGACGAGCTCGGCCTTGAGCTGCGCCTCGTGCGCGGCCGTCAGGTCCAGCAGACTGGCGCCGTTGGCGATGTCGCGACGGAAGGCCTGGTCTTCGGCCGCCATCATCTGCGCGATGCGGTCGAACTCGACGTCGAGGGCGCTGAGCTGCTGATCCTGTGCCGCGATCTTGCCGGTGACGGTCGAGGTGTCCTGCAGGATGGCGGGCATCGCCTGAAGGAAGAGATTGAGATCCGAGCCACGGTCGGCGAGGGCGGCGCCACCTTCCCGCGTCAACGTCTGGATTCGCGCCCGGGTCTGCGGATCGAAGAGGTCCATCACCTGGTCGAGGTCGACGGGGGAGGCGGTGTCCTGCAACGGCAGCGTGCCGCCCGACGGGATGGTAGCGGCGCTGGGCGGGCCGGCCGTTAGCTCGACGAAGGGATTGCCGAGCAGGCCCTT
>Ga0066690_10000688_pt1 | contig 11094 bp, 11 predicted proteins | sample GraSoiAngelo_139_FD_62303 | JGI IMG/M metagenome (GOLD analysis project Ga0066690, IMG submission 62303) | Grasslands soil microbial communities from the Angelo Coastal Reserve, California, USA - 14_0929_12_20cm | ecosystem: Environmental > Terrestrial > Soil > Grasslands | place: USA...
TTGAACTGGAGTACCGGGAAGAACGGTGCATACGTGTAGCGCTGCGCCGTCCGCTTGCCCGCCCGAAAGTGTACTGTCCCGGGATAAGCGATCATGGTCAGATTGACCGACGGGATCGGTCCACTGAAGGCTACATACGGCATGTGGCAGGAAGCACAGGCTACATTCCTGTTGGGTGAAATGTTGTGATCGTACTGCATGAGCTCGCCGAGGGTTTCGATTGCCTCAGTCCCCGTGCCCTTCAGTATTGGCGGCTGACCAGTCAGAGTTGGGGGCGTCAGAGCTCGCCACCGCGCTAATGCTCGCTTCTCAACCACGCGAATTTCACGCAGCACCCTTTCCACTTCTGGATTCAAATCGGGCGGGAGAATCCCAGGCGGGTACGGGTTGTAGATCGCCCCTTTGGTATGAGCGTCTGGTTGATTCTGATCCTCAGGGTTGGATATGTTCTGGTCCGACCCTGATTGCGCGACTGCGTTCTGGGCGGACACCTTTCCTGCGGGCAGCGAAATGCAGAGCGCTATCCCACAAAGTACAACAATCGATATTGTCGTCAACCTTCGACGATTCATACACGCCCCTTTCGTGGGTCATCGTTCAGGGTGGATACGATAGGCGGCACACTCTCGGGTATCTTTAGTTTTGCGGTCCAAGATAGGTCCGTCCAAGGTTAATGAGAATTCTCCGTGCCGTTAGATATGCCAAACACCGAACCCTAGCGGCTTACAGACGAAGTGACGATTGCCTGGGCTAAGAGTGTTGCCACCACTATGTGACTGTCAACCGGCTTGCGTTAGCATCTCCTGCTATTTGTTAGCAGATGCCGCTACGCCGCTCGTCTTGGCTGATTGTTGCGGTAGCAGGTGGGTGAGAACCCGAAGTGAGTACCGAACGCGCGTACGAAGCTGGAGCAGTGGCGGTAGCCCACTGCGTATGCAATTTCCTTAACTGGCCTGTGGGTCCATAACAACATCTCGGCGGCCATTTGTAGTCGGCAATCCAGTCGGTAATGCTTCACATTGACGCCGATATCGCTTTTGAACAGATGACTTAGTCTCGAGCTGCTGATCTTGCAATTGTCTGCGAGCTCCGGGAGTGTGCGAAATGGGTCCTCATTCAGGAACTGAACGGCTCTCTGAATACGAAAATCTCTCTGACCGGACAGTCTATCCATGGCCGTGAGCCTCCCCACTCGATGGCTCAATATAGGTGGTACGGCGGCATCGAAGATTATCGCGAGCCAGAAAATACTGGAGGGCGAAGAACACCAGCAGCACTTGGCCGCCAGCAAGGCATTACACATTACAGAGGTCGGAAATCGAGCACAGCCCCAAGTGACCGATTGTGCGTCCTCCCTAAGAAAACATTCAGGGCGGTAAGGTTCGGCCAAGATGGCGCAATCATATCCCCGTCGCAAAAAACAGAGCCATACATTTAAAACTGTAGAGGAGCATCGATCGTAAGCAAATTGGTGCGAGCCTGCATAGCCTTCCGCCAACTGGGCTGAACGTCCTCTTCTAGCTGAAGGGACCCTTCAAATCGGCTTGCAGATACATTCCCAAGAGCAGGTGAAATCGGCCGACGCAGCCCTCGTCCGCCGATTGACAGGGCGACCCTATTCGGACAGCCCTTCATTACATCCACCGGGTCGCGCACTATGGCACAGTCCGGTGAGAGCACATTGACTTTGGCATGCAGCTTGCTGTCTAGAGTGGCGAGTCAGCAATCGTTCCAAGCTGGATTTTGAACCAGGGATGAGGCCATGCAGACATTGAGTAGGCGCGATCGCACGCTTTATGCGGCAATTGAGACCCGTCGTGGTGACGGGGCAACCGAGTTTTTTGTGCTGGCGTACACATGGGAACAGTCTTTGCGAGAACTCGTGGCCGCACCGAGCATCGTGGCTAGCGGGTGTCTTACGCGTGAACATGCCGAGGAAATATGTCGTGGAGAAAAGACCGCGCGCGATCGGAGTGAACGGCAAGCGTGTCACGTATCTGGCTTGAACACTCCCCGGTTTGCACTCGACTACGGGCTGGGTTCAGGGATAAGGAGTTTTTGGACAATGTTCCTCATTTTTGTCGATGGGTGTTTACAGAGGAGCCGCATCTTGTGGGCGTAACAGCTTGACAGGCTGCCACGACTCGTGTCGGTGCCACACGCGTCCATGTTCTTGAGACGCTTCCAAAAAACTATGGTGCGTTCGTGTATTCTCACCTCGTTTTGTGGCGCGACTGAAACCGGACTTGCTACGAACAACTGCGGAGAGAAAAACTGTGGCCAAGGTTTCGATTGACGGCATCGTTCGAGAAGCCGAACCCAATGAGCTCCTGATTGATCTGCTCAACCGCGCGGACGTCACGGTTCCTCATGTTTGCTACCACCCTCAACTCGGCCCTGTTCAGACGTGTGACACCTGCATGGTAGAGGCAGACGGCCGCCTGATCCGGGCATGCGCGACCGAGGTTGCCGATGGAATGAACATCTCCACGAAGTCGAAGAAGGCTGCCGCTGCCCAGGTGGAAGCTTTCGATCGCATCCTCAGCAATCACCTTCTCTATTGCACGGTGTGCGACAACAACAATGGCAATTGCACTGTCCATAACACCACAAAATTACTTGCCATTGAGCATCAGCGTATCCCTTTTCGATCGAAGCCGTATGAGGTTGATAACACCAATCCGTTCTACCGGTACGATCCGGATCAATGCATCTTGTGTGGCCGCTGCGTCGAGGCGTGTCAGAACGTCGAGGTTAACGAAACCCTTTCCATCAACTGGGAAGATCCGAACCCGCGTGTCCTGTGGGACGGCGGCTCGACCATTGGTGAATCGAGCTGCGTATCGTGCGGCCACTGCGTCACGGTGTGTCCCTGCAATGCGCTAATGGAAAAAACCATGCTGGGTCATGCCGGCTTTTTCACGTCACTGCGGAAATCCACCCTCTCCGGCATGATCGAGGTAGTCAAGGGTGTTGAACCAGAGACGGGCTACGGCACTATTCTTCAGGTCTCCGAGGCGGAAGAGGCGATGCGGGAACACCGCATCCGGAAAACGAAGACGGTCTGCACGTATTGCGGCGTGGGATGCAGCTTCGACGTCTGGACGAAAGATCGGCACATTCTCAAAGTGGCGCCGGAACACGGCCCCGCCAACGGGATTTCTACTTGTGTGAAGGGAAAGTTCGGCTGGGGTCACATCAACAACGAGGACCGCCTCACTACACCACTGATTCGCGAGGAAGGGAAGTTTCGCCAGGCCAGCTGGGACGAGGCTCTCGCCCTGGTTGCCCGCAAGTTGTCAGACCTTAAGGCGAAGAGCGGTCCAGACTCAATCGCATTCATTTCTTCGTCCAAATGCACGAACGAAGAAAGCTATCTGATGCAGAAGCTGGCGAGGGCCGTCATTGGCACGAACAACATCGATAATTGTTCCCGTTATTGCCAGTCGCCCGCGACCGTGGGCTTGTTCCGCACCGTGGGCTATGGAGGCGATTCCGGTTCCATTTCCGATATGGAGAAGGCTGATCTGGTTCTCATCGTTGGCAGCAATACCGCGGAGAGTCATCCGGTCATTGCGACGCGGGTGAAGAGCTCTCACAAACTGGACGGGCAGAAGCTCATTGTCTCTGACCTGCGTGAGCATGAGATGGCAAGACGCGCAGACCTCTTCCTTCATCCCAAACCTGGTACGGATCTGGTGTGGCTGAGTGCAATCAGCCGCTATCTAATTGACAACGACCTCGCTGATACCAAGTTCCTCGATCGATGGGTCAATGGATTGGCCGATTATCGAAAGAGCCTTGAGCCTTTCACTATGGAAGCCGCCTCCCGTATTTCTGGCGTGCCCGAGGAGACTCTCAAAACTGTTGCCCAGATGATCTCGGAAGCCGAACGGATGTGCATCCTCTGGGCAATGGGAGTAACTCAACATAGCCAGGGTTCTGATACCTCCACGGCTATCTCCAACCTGTTGCTGATCACCGGCAATTACATGCGACCGGGCACGGGCGCTTATCCGTTGCGCGGGCACAACAATGTGCAAGGAGCGAGCGACCATGGGGCCATGCCGAACATGCTGCCGGGTTACCAGTCGGTGGATGATCCCGAAGTACGCCAGCGTTATGAGACTGGTTGGAAGGTGAAACTGCCTGCCGCAAAAGGACTGGACAACCACCAGATGGTGGAAGCGATTCATGAGGGCAAGCTGAAGGCGATGTATCTGATCGGCGAGGAAATGAGCATCGTCGACTCCAATGCAAATTATGTGGGGGACGCATTCGCAAAGCTTGAGTTTTTTGTCGTGCAGGACATCTTTTTCAGCAATACCTGCCGCTATGCCGATGTTGTGCTGCCCGGAGCACCGAGCCTGGAAAAGGAAGGCACCTTCACTAGTACCGAGAGGCGTATCCAGCGACTCTACCAGGTTCTTGAACCACTCGAGGGTTGCCGGCCAGATTGGAAGATTACCCAGCAGATTGCCAACCGGTTGGGTGCAGAGTGGCACTATCAACATCCTTCCGAGATCATGGATGAAGTCGCCTCTCTTACCCCGATGTTCGCTGGGGTTAACTACGAGAGGCTGGCAGGCTACAGATCTCTGCAATGGCCGGTCGCCGCAGACGGGACCGATGAGCCCCTGCTTTACACTAAGCGCTTTGCTTTCCCCGACGGAAAGGCGAGGTTGTTCCCGGTCTCTTGGATTGGCCCCACGGATCTACCGAACGCTGAATTTGACTTGCACTTAAACAATGGGCGGCTCCTCGAACACTTCCATGAGGGGAACTTGACCTACCGCACAGAAGGGATTCGCGAGAAGACTCCTGATACTTTTGTGGAAGTCTCCCCAGAACTTGCCGAAGAACGCGGAATCCAAAGCGGGACATGGGTGCAGCTAATCTCGCGATATGGTCAGGTGCGGGTCCGCGCGTTGGTGACAGACAGGGTTCGAGGGCAAGAGCTCTACATGCCGATGAACTCAATTGAGAGTCCTGTGAACCGATTGACCAGCAGCCACACGGACCCTGTGACCAACACGCCAGCGTACAAAGAGACCAGCGTTCATTTGAACGTGTTGGCCGAAGTCGGAGAGAGTCCCTTGCCGCGTATCAATTTTCGCTTCGGTCATCCGACGCCACAAAACGGGGTGGAAGTTGAGCGTAAGTGGAAGCGACCGGATTATGCCCCTCCGGGAAACGGCTTAGTGCAGTTGCAGACGAAGAAGTAACCAAGGAGAACTAAATGGCTCAACCAATTCCTCTAGAAATTCCGCCGCGCAACCCACGGGCTGAGTTTCGGTCCCGATTGGAGGACGCTCCGGAACAACATGCTGAAGCTGTATTGGCTGCATACGAAGTACTGCAGGAGTTGCACGATCGCGGCGTGCTGGAGATCGTGCGCGGCGCCCTGGCGGCGAGCGACGACATTCTCGAGAAGGTTGTCGACAATACCAAAACGCCCGAAGCCATTCGGGCTATCAGGAATCTGCTCTTCTGGCGTCAAATCCTTGGCAGCATCGAGCCGGAATGGTTTAAGGGAATCTTCCAGGCAATACCAGAGGGAATCGCCCAAGCAACAGCGCAGCGAGAACAGCCGGTTAGCTTCTTTGGTTTGCTTCGGAGACTCACGAATAAGGATAGTCTCCGTGGCCTCGCCGCAGCTATTGACTTCTTACAAGCCTTCGGACGTCACCTGCACTCTTTAAAGAGTTCGACCTCACAAGTTTGAGATTCTCTGAGCCGGTCACTTATACGCCTTGTAGATGAAGTTGGCCGCGCGATTACTGATCTTCGGATCTCGATCTGCGTTCAGCTCTCCAAACGTCGCCATGGCGACAGGGCAAAGCTCTGGTAACTGAACATCGCCACCATACAGACTATAAACCATCACAGCGTCGACATGCGGACAGTAAGTCAGCAAATCGACGGTTCGGCCTTGCAGTTTCTCGGATTGTCAGCGGGACGAACTCGCAAGCTCTGCATCAGTACGACAAATGCGTTGTTCTGAGTGCCAACGTGTTTGGAAATGGAAGTGCACTCCTGACATCTGAAAAGGAGGCTTAAATGAAGCCTATAGGCCGTACAGCAGTTTGCATCGTGCTTTTCCTGGCCGCGCTGGGAACCGCATTTGCGCAGCAGGTCAAGACTGACTTTGATCACCAAGCCAATTTCTCTCAGTACAAGACTTATTCGTGGCAGGACATCAAGCCAGCGAATTCGCTCTGGGACGCCAGAATAAAAAGTGCGGTCGACGCCCAATTAGCAGCGAAGGGATGGACACAGGTTGCCAGCGGCGGGGATGTAGCCGTCGTGGCAATTAAGACTACTCAGACTCAGAGATCACTCCAGACGTTTTATGACGGCTTTGGTGGAGGATGGGGCTGGCGAAGATTCGGGGGCGGAGGGTTCGGCGAGTCGACGACGAACGAACAGGACTACAAAGAGGGAACCCTGGTTGTTGATCTATACGATGCAAAAACCAAGCAGCTGATTTGGCGCGGCAGCGCCGAGGATACTCTATCCAGCAAGGCCGAGAAAAACGAAAAGAACCTGGACAAGGGTGTCGCCAAGATGTTCAAGAAGTTCCCTCCCAGCTCGGAAAAAAGCTAGACACGAGCCTTCACACCGAGTCGAGCGAGGCGTGTTATTTCGGAATCTAAGAGGAGAAACTATGAAACTGCAGGAGACAGGAAGATACCAATTACTGGCGCTGTTCATCGCGTTAGTTGTCGTCCTAACGATGCATCCAACCAAAGCACAGGCACAGGTTGTCGGAAACCTTGAAGTCGACATCCCATTTCAGTTCCATGCGGGAAACGTCAAACTTCCGCCTGGTAAGTACACCATCCACATGCTGGAAAACACCGATCTGACGGTTATGGAAATCACCAGCCTGGACGGTTCAACTTCCGCTCTGTTCGAAGTTGGACGCGCACAGGCCAGCTCCGCACCCGCCAAGAGCGAATTGATCTTCAACAAGTATGGGAATCGCTACTTCCTTGCCAAGGTGTTCGATGAAGGAAACCCAAGCGGTAGTCAGGTGCTCGAGTCGCGGTATGAAAAGAGGATCGGCCAGGCGGCAACAGAAGGCCAGGAACATGTGCAGGCACATCATCGGGACCAACAGGGGAACTAGCGGTTCGCTCGGAAAAGCAGCGGTCTGTGCGCCCTGGGGATGGGCCGCAAGGTTCGAAGAGGGCGGCAAAGATTAGGTGGTCGCTGCTAACCGGTCGCTCGGAACTTTGAAAGGAGACTGAGATGCAAATGCGCAAGCTTGGCAACTCTGACCTGCACATTACTCGAGTGGGCTGCGGAGCCTGGGCCATCGGTGGCTCGGGCTGGCAGTTCGCTTGGGGATCGCAGGACGACAGTGAATCCATTGCCGCCATTCACCGTGCGCTCGAACTCGGCGTCAACTGGATCGACACAGCCGCTGTCTACGGTCTGGGACACTCCGAGGAAGTGGTCGGCCGTGCTCTGAAGGACTGGCGCGGTTACAGGCCTTACGTCTTTACCAAGTGCGGCCTGCGCGCGGATGCCAAGGGTGAGGTGCAGAAGGTACTGAGCGCTGATTCAATCCGCGACGAAGTCGAGGGCAGTCTTCGCCGGCTTTCTGTCGACGTCATCGATCTTTACCAAATCCACTGGCCTCCCGATCCCGATTCATCCGCACTGGAAGAAGGATGGTCCACGCTCACCAACCTGAAGCGCGAAGGCAAGGTACGCTGGATTGGAGTCTCCAACTTCAATGTCCAGCAATTGCAGCGCGCCCAGGCCATCGCCCCAGTGACTTCTCTGCAACCGCGGTATTCGCTGGTGCATCGTGAGATCGAAGACGAAATCTTGCCCTACTGCTTAAGTGAAGGAATTGGGGTCATCGTTTATTCCCCGATGGCCTCCGGACTCCTGACTGGCGCAATGAGCCGCGAGCGCGCGGCGAGGCTACCGAAAGATGACTGGCGCCGACTGCATCCCGATTTTACGGAACCAAATCTCTCTCACAATCTGGCGCTTGTCGAGCGCATGCGAGAGATAGCCAACTGCCACAACCGTTTGGTTGGAGAAGTCGCGGTCGCCTGGACACTGCATCATCCCGCCGTGACCGGTGCCATCGTCGGGGCCCGCAATGCGCGCCAGGCAGAGCAAGTCATGCGCGCGGCGGAGTTGCACCTCACCGAAGAGGAAGTAAACGAGATCGAAGCCTTTGCCGAGACCGCGGCGTGGAATGACATACGGAACCCAGGAGAGCGGTTGCGAACGGGGTTGTGATCAGGCGAAGTGCCAGCCATGGGGTCTGCCGCCGTTGAAAGGAGAACAGAAGTGCAACAGATTCTTCAGAAAATGAGGCTCGCCTTCGCCTCTATTCCGCCGATTGTTTTGGTCTTGGTGACAACCGGAGCAGTCATGCCGGCAACGGGACAGGTGGGAACAGGCGAGACCGTGATCCAGAAAGCCACTGAACAGTTTGAGAGCACCCCTCTGAAAACCATCTCTCTGGACAAAGGCATATGGATGTTTGGCGGGGACGGAGGAAACGTTACGGCCATAGTCGACGACGGCAGCACATTGCTGATCGACAGCGGATTGGATTCGCGAACGGCTGAGCTAACCAACGCGGTCTTCCAAGCAACGTGGCACCCGGTCACACGACTGGTCAATACACATTGGCACTTTGATCACACTGGGGGAAACGTGTACTTCGGCTTGGAAAGTGTCACGATCATAGCCCAGGAAAACGTTAAGCAGCGTTTATCGTCGGTGCAGAATGTGCCTTTCATTGGCCTGCGCGATGGGCGTTATCCAACTCTGGCGCTGCCAACGCTGACTTATTCAAGCAGCATGACATTAAGCCAGGGCGATCAGCATCTGACATTGGTCAACTACGGTCCTGCGCATACCGATGGAGACACAATTGTCTACATCTCGCCGGCGAACGTTGCCGTGATTGGGGACATTTTCTCGAATCACGTCTATCCGATCATCGATCTGGCGTCAGGAGGATCAATGGATGGCATGATTCATTCCCTCGATCAAATTCTGGCGCAAACTGACGACCAGGCAAAGATCGTTCCAGGGCATGGTCCAGTAGCTAATCGTTCAGACCTCCAGAATTATCGTGACATGCTCGCGCAGGTTCGGCAGCGCATCAAGGTTTTGGTTGGAGCAGGAAAGACAATGGATGAAGCAGTGGCCGCAGCGCCGACTAAAGACTTCGACGCCCAATGGGGTCAGGGTTACGTATCTCCGGATGTTTTTGTAAGAATGGTATTCACCAGTCTGACTGACAGCGGCAACGCAAATCGGTAGCAACATCACTCTCCGGTGCAGAGAATAAGAGTCATCGAGGGACGGAGTCGTGATCAGCTGTGGTGGTCTTGTTGGAGCCATCCTCGCGCCCTTTCATCGCCGACTTGAAACCACGGATACCCTCTCCGATTCCTTTTCCGAGCTCAGGAAGTTTCTTAGGTCCGAACACGAGCAAGGCGATTCCAAAGATTACCAACAGATGTGTAGGCTGTAAGAGTCCTTCGAACATGACTTTCTCCTATCATTAAAATTACAAATTATGGCAATTGGAGAGGCCGCTGCGTGCTCTGAGACGGCAGGTCCTATCGCTCTTTTCGCCAACGAATCGCTATCGCGGCAGGATCTCCAGGTTTTCTGCCGGAATGGTGTGGATCGCATTGTTATCAAGCTTCAAATGCGAAGTAACCATTTCGGGAGGAAGCCGTCGAATCCACTGGTTAAGGGAGAAGTCCAAAACCTCGCTAGCCTTGAACATCTCCAGAAACACCAGGTCAGTATCGCCTGTGTTTTCGACGTAATGACCAGCATTGAATGGAACGAAGCCGACATCGTTGGCGTTGAAGTCCATGGTACGTGCCGAGCCAACGGGCATGAACACCGTCATTCGCCCCTTTCCAGCCATGTAGAACTGCCACTCAGGGGCATTGGGATGCCAATGGAACTCGCGCAGGCCTCCGGGCTTGATGATGTCCAGAGCAGCAGCGATATTCTTTGCGACCGGAAAGTTATGCGAGTCGACGATGCGTATTTCGCCCCCAGTACTTCGCTTGGTCGGCGCCATCGCTTCCATTCTGAAGGTGTACTGGATGGGAGACTGCACTTTCTGTCCGCCAACCGCTGCCCTATCCTCCGCCAATGACCCCAGGCCCTGGATAGAATGAGGAAAGCCGGCCGGAAAATACCACAGATCGCCCTTGCTCACGTCGTCGATAAGGATCGTCCCATCAGGATTCAGTACCGTGACCCGGGCATTCCCATAGAGCATGATGGACCACTCATCGGCGGTATGCCAATGCAGTTCGCGAAAACTGCCAGCCGTCAGGCGCATGTTGACGCCGGCTATTTCTGTGGAGGATGGCAATTCGCGCTGCGTCACCTGGTGGGTCCAGCCGCCCTCTTGAATTCGCTTGTGCGTCAGATCGTACGAGTACCAGATCGGGCCGACATCTCCCTGATCCGTTGGCGGAGGCGTGTTTGAGTGGGGATTCTCGGCCAGAAGTGGCTTGTTCTCCTGTCCAGGGTTACTGGAGGAATGGTCCCCTTCTGCTTTACGTGTACCTTCCCTGGTTTGCGCGTGGGCACTTAATTCTCCGAATGCAGCCGCAGCCAACGCAGCGGAGCCGATTCCCAGGACACTCCTTCTGGAAACTCCGTCTTGGATGATCTTGTCTTTTCTTTCTTCACTCATCGCGTTTTCCCTTATCCGTGGTGAATTCGACCACCCGTGCCCTGAAGGAAGCAAACCTCACAGCGCTTACAATCTGTTTGAGCGTTGTAACGGTTTGCTGTGGTGCTAGGCTGATTTGCTCGTCTGCAAACAGAACTCGATAACCTTTGCTGATTGCGTCTGAGGCACTCCCTGGTACGGTCTTTGGAAGCCTTTCGGCACGTAAAACTCGATTACCTTTGCCATAACCATCTCCTCGATCTCATCCTTCTGGGGCCGGTTGCCATCCCGCGTTCAAACTTCAATGGCTCTACCAAATCCACCCGCATTGACAGCGCACGGAATCGCTCAACCGGCGCTTGTGCAAAAGTGCCTTACAGAGAGCGCATGATCTCATCCACATA
>Ga0066690_10000692_pt1 | contig 11083 bp, 20 predicted proteins | sample GraSoiAngelo_139_FD_62303 | JGI IMG/M metagenome (GOLD analysis project Ga0066690, IMG submission 62303) | Grasslands soil microbial communities from the Angelo Coastal Reserve, California, USA - 14_0929_12_20cm | ecosystem: Environmental > Terrestrial > Soil > Grasslands | place: USA...
GCGAAAAATGAACCCTGAACGCTCAAACGGGAAAGAAATGGAACCTGATTGACTAAAAGAGAAAGAAAAGCCCAGTAAGAAAGCTGGACTAAGAACAGACTCCGAACTGGGTTACACGTTCCTTAAAAGACGCCTGAACTAAGGTATCCCTGACGAGGATTTGAAGTCTAAATCATCATGCTGGTACTGCAATCCAAGAACCAGATATGAACCAACCGCTCTTAACGCGGATCATTGTCAGTGTCTCAAGGACTGCGGAATCGAATGGTGCAAAGCCGGTATACTCGCAACGATTTCAGGGCGGAGAAAGAAGAATCAATGAAGCGTTCCCACAACAAGGGCGAACGAGGCCCACATCGACACAAGACCAGACAGCCAGCCGAAGTAATCGCCCACTGCATCATCTGCCATGGAGCATTCCAAAAACATCCTGAGCATCTTGGGCTACTTCTGCGAATACAGATGCACTATATACGAAAACCTAATCACCACTTCAGGCTCGACCCGAGGATCGTTGCCGCCCTCAGATCAGAGCCCAGAGTATAATCGTACTCCCAATCTTTCGATTGGTTTCCGTTCCATGCCTCTTACAGTTAGGCGTCGCCGGTGTACCAAGAAACCCTCGGTCTCTCGACCGTGGCCCCAACAGCGACTCGGCCTATGTGGAAACCTTTTTGTCGACTGGGAGCAAGCCAAAGCACGCGAGGAACGGTACAACCGAAACCCTTCTTCCGGGTTCAGGCCTTCCCGTGCGGTGTGTTCTACCGATGTCACTTCGGCGGGCATGGACTCCGAGCATTCTTAGCCCTGACGGGAATATAAGATTTCAGCGGGCCGGATGGTCGGCACCAGCGGTTCACGTCCTTTTCGTGCTGGCGCTCGTGAAGAATCCTGTCAAGCTCGCCAGTCCGGCCAGCTCCATGCCTCAGCCTGCGGACTCGGCGGGGCTGGCCGGTACAGTCAATGCACAATGGCGACCAGCAACGCGCCGAGGAAGAAGGCGACGAGATGAGTCCAGAAAAGATAGTTCTTCAGAAGCTTCTCAGGCTCAAACCAGGGCCGGGTATTCTTGCTCATTTCGAGAACTCTTCCATCGCGTTCAGGATCGCGTTCACCGCTCTCCAGTCAGGAGTAGGCGAGTCGTTTAAGGCGTGGTGAAGCATGACAGTCCAGTTCCTGACGAGAGCCCGGAACTCCTGATCAGTGACGTGCGAGTGATGCTCGCTCATTTCGCTCGTGTCCTCTCGAGCATTGTTGAATCGCAGAGAGGGCATCGGTCTATTCGCTCGAAGCTCAAATGCAGACAGCCCCCGCCGGCGTGATGCAGCGGCCCAGGACAGCGGTGACAAACCATACCAGCCCGAGGGCGAAGAGAACCCCGGCCATGAAGCCGGATGCGAAGAATAGAGGCGAGCGATGCTCGGCTTTCTCGCGGACAATATGGCTCATGCTTTCACATCCCCAAACTTCTCGATGAATGCTGCAAGAGTTCCCGGCACGACCGTTTTCTTGACCATGAATTTGATTGCGTGCTCAATAGAGCAAAACGAATCAGTCGAGAAGTAAGACCGCAATGTGACGATCACGCGGGACTCGGTTTTCTGGCAATTCTCGAAAGAACAGATTCGCTCTCTCATGCTCTCATCAGCTCCGCGAACCTCTCGAAGCCCCGCTTCGGCCTCGTCCTCAGAACCAGATCGCACGCTCTCGATGTGTGATCTCCAAGCCGGGGAAGAAACATAGCCCCGCAACGGTGACAGGTACGCCATCCACGTCTAACGTATCTCGTTTTTGACACTTCCTCGATAGTCATCAGAACCTACCGGATATTTAACAGTCCTGTAACCGGGGATGCGCCTCTGCCGGAACACCATGCCAGGCCAACGAGACCCGTGTGAGGAAGTCCTTGACAGAACCCGGCCTGATGCTCTCTCGGCTTATGCATCCCGCTCGATGATCAGTTCTGTGGGTATCTTGCTGACGTAGTACCTGCGCTCCTTCTTCCGTCCCTTCATCAGCCAGAGAACCAGGAAGAACCCGGTCGTCATCCATCCGAACTGCCACCAATCAACATTGCCGAGAAACGGGATAAACATGGTCCAGAGCTATCCCCGGATAGAATTTAACGTTTTACGGCGCAGCCTGCGACGCGAACTTGGGCCCCTGTCAAAGTTCCGCTGGCGACTCAATGTCTTCTCAATTTCCTGTTCCATCGGCTACCACCCCGGCGGTTGCCAAGACTTCTTTTCCATCGCTCAGGAGTCCAGGGCTTTCCTGACATTCAACTCTCCGCCAGCATGATGATCGAGTTGATGAACACGGTCGTGTTCGCGTCAGCGGCCGCCGCTCCTTCGGTGAAATGGATCGTTACCGCTCCGGTCTCAACGAACGCGGCCTCGAGGGTGAATGGTATCGAGGCGCTCGCGGAGAGGGCTCCGTCAATGACCATCGTGTTCCCTACCTGAGTCGTACCATCCTTGATCTTGAGATTAATCGACTGGTTCGTTGACAATGTCACGAAGGAGACGTATCCGGTTATTCGAACGATGATGCGAGTGTAGCTATTGGCTCCGAGGCTATATGTGGCGATATCCGTGTCCGCATTCGAGACTGTGTGCGATGACTGGGTCATACTCTGGCCATCGAGGACGAGAGCATTCTTGGTCGCGATTATTACCCGGCGCGAAGCGTAGATGTCCCTGTTACGGAGAGAGCTGGTTCCGAGATCATAAGTCGCGTCGGTCTGAGGCCGTATCGCCTGTGTTTCCCATAGACCGGCGCTTATCCGTTTCAGGTAGACATCAACCGCGGCTGCTCCACCCGGCCCGAAGTCGATTTCGGAAGCCTGCACCTGAACAGTCGGATTCGCCGCGCCGGATGTCGCGTATACGCCTATCGCCTGGCTGAGAAAAATGTTCCGCCAGCGACGGTTTGAGAGTCCGAGATTGGTATTGCCATCTCCTGCTGAGGTCGGTCGGTAAGCGCTGCCAAGGGCTCCGCTATTCACATTAGCAATCAAATCGCCGCCTGAATCGATCTGCAGAGTTCCGCTTCCAGCGCTGATCTCTTCTGCATAAAGAAACCTCCACCGCAAAGATGCTAAGCCGAGGTCTTTCAAGTTGTCCGAGATAGGTATCAATGTCGAGTTGACGGTGAGGTTGAGGCCGCCTCCCGGATTACCGATGCCGACCGCATTGATGGTACTCCATCTCTTCGCGGTCGAGCCTAAGTCCTGGACATTGTCGCCTGCGGGAAGGAACGATTCGGAGCTTGAGATGTTCGCGCCATCATCGCTGAGAGCAGAATCGCCTATCGTATTCGCGGAGAGGAATTTCGCGAGCTTGTTCGCTGTTCCAGGGCCCACGTTCGCATTGGAACCGGCTGGTCCTGTGCTACCACTTCCCATTACGAATAATCCGGCGACTCCCCCGCCGGCGAGGGCCGTCAGGAACTGGCGCCGATCGATCTGCCTATTTTCCGCCATGCCAGTTCCGTCCATAGAAATCGAACAGCGATACGAGGGCCATGAAAAGGAAGAATACGTCAACGAGAACGATGGTTGACTGAAGCATGCTTGAAAGGGCTAGAGTCGACGTCGCCAGGACCCCGCTGTTCTCGGTGATGTATTCCAAGTTCACGGTGACAAGCGGGATGACCAGGATGAAGCATCCTATCGAGGTCATCCGGCCGATCTGTTTCCGATCCATCAGGTAGAAGCCGAAGAACCAGAGTATGATCACGAAGAAGATCGTGATCGGCAGGAACGCCATTTACGCGATCTCCATCGGCGTCACCCGTACCCAGTCGTTGTACAATGGGAAGAACCGCCAGGGCTCCTCGAGGATGAAGCTCCGCGCGCCAACGTTCCAGCGCGATGATACGCTGACCCGGACGGCAACGAGTGGTTTCTGCACGTCGCGGGGCACTCGCTCAGTTTTGATCTGGTATTCCGGCGAGAGACGGATGCGCCGGTCGATGTTCTCGTGGAGAACCGTGTCGTAGTGCCATTCGATGTCGCGCTTGAGAACCTGGTATCCGAAGTAGCCGAAGTCTTTGGTCGTCTTTTTCATCGAGCCCCTGGCATCGAGAAATTCGACTGACTCGTCAGTCATCAGGTAGCAGTTGTAAATATCCTGTTCCATCGGCCGGGAGACATCGAAGTGCTCGTGGGCGAAGTTCAGGATGCAATCGAAGCGGCCCTGATCATCCTCGGGGCAGGTGCAGTACACGTCCCGGCCCCGGTTGTAGGCTTCCCAGGCAAAGATAGCGTTCATCAACGTCTTACCGCTCCGGTTAGGGCCAAGATGCTCGACCCGTATCCCGGTCATAACGCGTGCCTCCAGAACTTGATCGATTGCCCGATGAAGATCGAGAGCGCGCGAGCAATGCCGCCGGCAACATACCAGTCATAAACGCGCCAGGACAGGCCTCTCTCGTAGAACTGGTTCATCAGTTCTTCCCGCATCATCTTCTTGATCCTTCTGACTACCGGAAAGGGTCCTTCTCCCTCGACCGGAACCTATCCGGGCGCTTCTTAACCCGAATCCTGCTTCGACTTTGTCGAATGAGGGCCTCTTTCCGCGCCTCTGACAGCATCTCATTAGCTTCTATTCTCTTAGAGTAAGCGAGATGTTGAGCGGGAGTTTTCTTCCTCATTTTCAATTTCCCTGTCATCGGAACCTGTCTTTTTCCCTTGAACGGAACGGGTCGCACTTCTTGAGGGGAATGGTCTTAACGCTTTTCTTCGAGACCACGACAAGATAGCGCTTTCCCGACTTCGACTTCTCGATCCTGTCGGTGAGCGACTGCTCGCCTTTGCGGTGGGTCATCCGTGGAACTCCGGAGGTCCGCAGTGAGTCGGCGCCACGGCGCAGTAGGAATTGTAAGAGTAGTACGCGGCGACCGTGAGCATGATGATCACCAGGAAGGCGAAGAGAGCGACAAGAAGGAACGGGAGATTATTCCTTTTCCGGCCGATGCCGTGCATCTCCTCAAGGCTCTTGTTCTGCCAGGCCGCGTATACAAGCCCAGGCGAGATTTTGGGCCCGGTGTTCCAGTGCTTGATCGGTATCGCGTTGTAGTCGTCCTGGTTGAAGTACCAGGCGGGGCGGCCGTTGATCCGGGCCGCGTTCTCCTCGTTGATCGTGTAGAGCTTCTTTCCAAGCTGGAACTGCGACATCGAGTGCGTTTTGATGTCGCTCATCGGTTTGACGTGACGGTTCGGAGTTCCATCAGGACCAAACATAACCGCGCTGAAATAGTCAACACGGCTGATACGATACCAGGCCTCGGGCCAGCCCCCGAGCCGCTGCCAGATCGCGAAGGCCCCGGCCAGGACAAGCATGGCGATCTCTGTATCGATGAGAAGAGTGATCAGATCAGTCGTTTTAGACTCCGCCTGCGCTCTGGCGTTTCTCTCTCATGTCCTGCTCGTGTTTTAAGCGTTCTGCCGCTGACTGCCAGGCATCAACGAACTGGGCTCTTGACCGGCCGTCGATGCTGGGCAGGGCCCGGCAGTAGGTGAGGACCCATTCGCTTATCCAAGGGTTCGGCGTATCCATTCCAGGCGCACCGATGCCGTGGCGGGCGAGCTGCATCGCGTTCGAGATCGTGCTCACATTCTCGGGTTTGAGATAGGTTCGACCAATGATCGATTCGGCCTCTTTGATATGGGCTTCGACCAGGACGCCGAGGACCTCGTGGACGTTGCGCTCGTCGCTGGTTCCGCTGAAAATCTTTTCGAGCGATGTCGGCACTGATGCCAGGTTTGATGGTCGCGCCAGAGTAGTGGGCCTCATTCTCTGAGGGGAATCAGAGGAGGAAGCGTCATCGGCCCGCTCCGGCGATCTGGATTCAGGCTGAGGCTTTTCCTCGCGCTCCGCCTCTTCTATCTCAGCCTGGTATTTCTTGAAGAAAGCCCTTTGGCTCTGCTTTGCCATGGCTATTCCGGCGGCCTATTCCCGCGGAACATCGAGAAAGCGTACAGTCCCAGGATCACGATGATCCCGAAGAATATCGGGCCCACAAACGGGATCGTCGTCAGCGGCGAGAGGATCGTCGTCATCTGGTAGATCAGAAAGAAGCCGGCGCCGATGCGGAAGAATATACTCCCGATGGATGCAAGAAGCCAGATCACGCCGAGATAAGCCGTGTCGAGAATGTTACAGCTGCCGGTCGGCCCGTTCTGGCTGAACGAGCAGTTCGAGTTAGAAATCGTCGGCCAGGGCCCGGTGATCTGGTTCATGGTCGACTGCAAATCAGGCAGTCCGCCGCTCGTGGCACCGTAGACCGAGGCGATGGCGAAGAACACGAAAACGAACATGACCAGGAAAGACATCGTTCCCACGTTGTTACACCAAAATTTTCCCGTGGAAAATTTTCACTTTCATTCTACACCGTGGTTTGCTTGTGCCGGCCCCATATCGCCGATGTGAACATCCAGGCGACGATGCCGATGATGATCAGCGGAATATACGGTGGCAGGACCCCGGCGGCCGAGAGGAAGATCATCAGTACGACGGCGATGATAACCAGGAACTCCATCGGAAGAGCGAACCCGACGATATGGCCCTGAGAGTCATGCTGGCGGGTGACGTAGAGCATTGTTAGCCCGAAGAAGCCGAAGAGGATACCGAACGCAGCCAGGCCGCCGAGTATCCCGCCGCCCAACGCGTTGACAAAATTGGCCAGATAGCACTGGACCGTTCCACATCCGGCCGGGCCCCCGGGCGGGCCTCCGCTCACCGTGTTACCCTGGACCCAGGCGTACAATCCTGTCAGGCGATTGCCAAGGTTCGTGGGCGATGTTATCTGATTCGGCGTGCGGCCTGCAACCTGCAACAGGTTGACGTTCGTGTTCGTATCGTTCAGATCAAGCCCCGCGAACGAGCCGCTGACCGAGACCCCGATCCACTGACCGTTAGAGATGGAGAACCTGGTAAGCATGACCATGTTCCCCTTTGACGGATTGGTGAACAGTTGCGAGGACTGCAAGAATCCCGGGCACTGTGGCGTAAACGGAGTCGTCGAACAGGACGGATCGACGGAGTAAAGCCCCAGAGTCAGCCCGTTACCATTCGAGTAGGAGCGGGCGACTGGAACGGTCACGTTGACCACGAACCCGTTAACGTTCGACTGGGCCGCGTAGAACTGGGTGATCGATGTGTTCCAGTTGGTCAGATGGGTCGTGTTCGTGTTCGCCAGCGTCACCGCAGGCGATCCACAGTTACCATAGCACTGGGTCAGGAAAGAGGGCTGGGAGCCGACAGTCTGGAAGATGCCGCCGATAACCGGGCCCGGGGGTGAGCCGATGGAGCTGTACGAGCTGCCGACTGTGGATGAGCCGGCGGGAAGGGTCAGCGCGGCAACGGTGGAAATCGGGGGCGAGTTACAGGATGTGTTACAGGTGGCGACCCAGCCATTAGCATTCGAGGGAACCACAAACAATAGCCCGATCCATTGACTGTTCACGACCGAGACCGGGCTGGCGAGGGTGATCGTTTGGAAGGCGAAAGATGTCAGCCCGGACAATCCCTCGGTGTCCTGGACCATGAATGATTGCCCCGCGTTGACGTGACCGCATAGACTAAGGCATGCCCCATCAAGGGTCGTGGTCGGGGTGGTCCCGGCCGGGAACGTGGCTATAACGATGGCCGTCGGCTTGATGTTGTCAAGGTAGACGCTGACCTGGACGAGCTGACCGGTGAAAGGGGCAACGACCGCGAGCCCGGCAACGTCTCCGCTCGTATTCACAGAGTTAGCGCCAGCATTATGCTGCGAGGCAAGATAACCGACGTACTGGGAGACCCCGTTAACGGGGGCCGCGAACATGATCAGGAGCAGGAGGATCGGCGCTAAAAATAGGGGACGGAGCCTTCGCAAGGGCGAGGACTCCGGTTTATCGGCTCAGTGGATATTTGAGCCTTACTTCGAGGCTGGTCGCATGGCTGACGTGACGGTACGCCGCGAACAGGATAATGGCAACGAAGATCAGTGGTACGATGATGACGAGCGCCTGGGCTCCGCTGAACGGGGCCAACGCGGTAGACGCTGAAGTGGTGGACGTGGCGACGGTGGCAACGAGCGCAAGACCGATCACGATGACGAGCAGTGCTTCGAGTATGCCTTTGGTTCCTCTCATTTTCGATCGATGAACTCGAGGAAGCCATTAGGTAATATCTTGTTAACCATACGCGAACGTGTCAATATCCCGCGATCCCAGGACCAGAGGAACAGCGACACAAACCAGGCGGAGCCGATTATCACATACCGGGCCCAGTTCAACGGATCATGTATCGCGTAGGGATTTGTCAGGATGAAGTTCCAGATCGCCGGCTGGGTGATCGGCGGTATCAACGGAAACTTTGTCAGAATCGTCAGTGGCAGGAAGAAGAACCGGATTCGGCCGAGGATGATGAAGAGGAAGATCAGATAGTCCTGGGGTGAGACGATCAGGAAGTACATGGACATCTGGGCCACGTAACCGGTGTAGAACTGCGAATGATTCGAGGCGACCACGATGATCAGCGCCGTGTCAATGGCAAAGGTCGTGAGATTGAACGCCCAGTACCCGTACCGGGTTATCCAGTAGTACGAATACCAGAGCATCGAGTAGGGGACCGGGAACGGGATGTTCCCAACGGTCCGGTTGTCGAACGAGTATGGAGGGTACTTTGAGAACCCGTAGAACCACATGAGGAAGCCTGCGCTATTCGGCTTCGAGATGATGATGGTGAGCTTGACCAGCTGGATGACGATGAGGAAGGCGATCAGTACTGGCCGATCAAGCGGCGAGAGGATTCGATCTCTCAATGAATGAACTGGCAAACGATAAAACCGATCGCCATTGCAAGCCAGTAGAAGGTTAACGGCTGGATCATCGGAGAACCGCGAACAGGAACAGGGTCAGCGCAGAGGTCGCATACCCGGACTCGATGACTAAGAAGCGATTATGCTGGACGAACTCTTTGAACTGGCAATAGTAGCACTTGTACCATTTTCCAGCGGTTCCGCCGCCCCGGTGGCCGTGCATGAACCGAACGCCGTGCTCGGGGCACGAGGGCTTGTCAGCGTTCATGGATTCAATCTGTAAGCTTCTCAAGTATAAAAAGGGTAGAGGGAAGGGGGTCGCCCCCTCCCGGATTGCTCGAATAGTACCGGTCTCCCCGGTTCCAGGCTTTCCTCTGCTCGCACCAGTCGCACTCGCAATAGCAGTTTCCCTGTCTGCAATCGAGACGCGGATACTGCGCGTCATGCCGGAACGGGCAGGACATCAGGCGCCGGCGACTCATGCGATCTTCACCATGTAGCGGGTGTCCTTCTGTCCTTCCCCGGTCCTGATCACACGGATCGTGATCGGGGCGGCTTTGAGGAAGCCCAGCAGGTCCCGGTAGAGCGGCGAGCGGATGTTGACTGTCCATGCGTATTCCTCAGTTCCGTTCGGTTTCTTGACGACAAATGCTTTTCTCGGCTTGCCATCCTGTCCGGGGTTATCTGTGGGTATCTTCGCCTGAAGTATCAGCCTGCTCTCTCCAACCGGTAGCGCTCCAAGATATGGCAGTCCGCCTTTGGCTGTGATCGCTTCCATTCCCTCTTCAATCCCGTAGGACGCCAGGAACCTCGTATATCTATAGGTATCCCAGTGTAAATCGGCGAATGGAGCTTTGATCGCCTGCTCGCGCTGTGCCGCTATCTGTTCTAGCTCTCGGTCAGCGAATCTTGCTATTTCTTCCTGGCTCATTCTAACACCTCCTCTTACCTCTGATGAGGAGTAAGCGTTTTCTCCTTTTTCATGCGAACATACCATGTCTCGTTCTTGCGGCCGCCATGATTCGATCGCCGGTCACGGTCAATGATCTTCAGCTGCGGCGGCAGAAGGGTGATGGCAAAGTTCAGGGGCCGGCTTGAGGTTCCCCACTTAAAGAGCAACTCTCCACCGGGCTTGAGAATCCGTGTTATCTCGCGGAAGGTTCGATAGATGGCTTTTCTCCCGGCGGCCGCGTTGTCGTACCAGCCGAACCGGCGATAGATGTCCGTGTCAGCCCATCCAGTCGGCTCTCTCATCAAGAAGGGCGGATCGTACAGGATCAGGTCGGCGATAGCATCAGGGAAGGGGGACATTTCGTGGTCAGCGACAAGATGGGGTTTCTTATCACGATTCTTATCGAGGTTTATGGTGCCGCCGTTAAGCCCGAACTCTTTCTGCATCCAGCCCTGGCCGTAGGTGAAGTCGATGATGACTCGGGGCTGTTGTTTCCCATCGAGCGTGTTCTGGCCCTGGCTTGATGGCACGTTCACGAGGCCAAGCGGTTCCCAGGGGCCGCCGCGAGGCACTTTCTCGCCGGGCTCAGGAACGAGGAGCAGCTGCTTCATTTCTTTTCAGGCTTGCCCTTGGGTTCCGGTTCTGGTTCTTCCTCTAATGCATCCTCGATGATCTGTTTCGCGGTCTCGCGTGTCGCGCCGGTCTCGCGTTTGATCTTCCAAATTATCCAGTTGAACTCGGCGCCTTTCAGCGCCCATTCACGGGCCTTGATCTGGATTCCTTTTCTCCATCCGAGTCCTCGCTGGTGACCGGTTGTCAGCGGTGCTTCAGGGTGGCCATTGTTTCGGGTGAGTGCTGACTCTTCTATATTCGCCATCTGCCGTTTCAGAGTCCTGATTTCTTCCTGAAGCTCATCGTAGCTGGGCTTCGGTCTCAGATGTTCCTCGGCAAGCGGATTTGTTTTCGGGGTCAGGGCTCTTTTTTCCGCGAGTTCTTCCTGTCTTCTGAGTTCCTCGCGAAGCCGATCTTCATCATCGCTCATGGCCGTTGTGCATTCCTCGGTGTCGAACGTAGACGTAAAGCACGCCTCGTTCGGTCAGTGATTCGAAAGTTTTCCCGCAGATTTCGCAGGTAGCTCTAAAAAATTCTCCGAGTTCTGGGTCCTCGATCTTTTTGACGGTTGACATCTGCTCTCTCACGTGTGCTGGTGTGCGAGTAGTTAACATGATTAGTCAGTTTTTCTGACTTAGTTGGCTGACTTGCGCCGGGAGAGAGAGAGCGAATGCGCCCACGGGGGCGCCCACATGGGCCTGGGCCTACGAG
>Ga0066690_10000701_pt1 | contig 11048 bp, 10 predicted proteins | sample GraSoiAngelo_139_FD_62303 | JGI IMG/M metagenome (GOLD analysis project Ga0066690, IMG submission 62303) | Grasslands soil microbial communities from the Angelo Coastal Reserve, California, USA - 14_0929_12_20cm | ecosystem: Environmental > Terrestrial > Soil > Grasslands | place: USA...
GCCACGGCGTGATCTTGCTCAGCCAGCTGCTGCGTCAGGCCGGCCGCCCGCCGGCGCCGCTGCTGCCCCCGGTGGGCGGCCGCTTCCTGCAGGCGCAGGCTTACCGGGCGATCACCGGCCGGGTGCCGCCTGAGTACCTGCTGGAGCTCGTCACCGGCGGCCAGGTCGCCGACACCACCAGCCTCCTCCACGAGTTCGGCTGGCGGCCGCCTCGCAGCTCAAGGGAGGTGGCGGCCGCTTTCTTCGAGCTTCCCGCCGAGCTGGCCCGCGCCGGATGAGCGTGGCCACCCGGGCGACGACCGAGCGGCGGGAGCGAGAGCGCCTGGAATCGCTCTACCGGGACGTCGCCCTGGAGATCCGATCGCGGACCCCGGTGGACCGCCAGGGCCGGCCCCGGATCGAGCTGCCGGCGTCGGTCCGCAGCCTCCGCAAGCAAGCGCCGATGCTGGCCCTGGAAGCGGTCGGCCGGCTGGCTTCCACCCTCCGCCAGGCCACCGGCCGGGAGGTGATCGACCTCGCCGCCATGATGGCCGTCGTCCAGTTCCTCTACCAGCAGGCGGAGATGGTCCGGCGCAACGACTTCGAGGTGGACGAGTTCGGCTTCGACCCGGAGTACACGGAATCCTTCCTGCCCGTCTTCCGCTGGATCTACCACAACTACTGGCGGGTCGAGACGACCGGCGTCGCCAACGTCCCGCCCGGAGGCCGAGCGCTGCTGGTGGCCAACCACGCCGGGGTCCTGCCCTGGGACGGGGCGATGATCAAGACCTCGCTCTTCGAGGAGCACCCGCAGCCGCGTCACGCGCGGGCGTTGGTCGCGTCCTTCTTCTTCGGCTTGCCCGGCCTGTCCTGGTTCCTCCGCCGCACCGGCCAGACCGTCGGCCATCCCGACGATGCGCATCGCCTGCTCGAGCGGGACGAGCTGGTCCTGGTCTTCCCGGAGGGTGTCAAGGGCACCGGCAAGGGCTGGTCGAACCGCTACCGGCTGCGCCGCTTCGGCCGCGGCGGCTACGTCCAGACCGCCATCCGCGCCGGCGCGCCGATCATCCCCATCTCGGTCGTGGGCTCAGAGGAGATCTACCCGATGATCGCCGACCTGGGCCCGATCGCGGAGCTCTTCGGGCTGCCCTACTTCCCCGTCACTCCGACCTTCCCGCTGCTGGGCCCGCTGGGGATGGTGCCGCTGCCGTCGAAGTGGCGCATCCAGTTCCACGAACCGGTTCGCACCGACCTCTGCGAGCCGGGAGACGCCGAGGACCAGCGGATGGTGATGACCTTGAACGACCACGTGATGGAGACCATCCAGGGCGGGATCGTCGAGAACCTGAAGCTGCGCAAGGGAGTCTTCTTCTAGACGCCCGTCCGGTTTCCGCGCGGGATCAGGTCGAAAATGCCGTTCCGCGCTGCATTCCGCGCGGAAACGCGGCGTTCAGCTAGGAGGGGACGTAGCGGCGGACTCGGGTCTTGGTCGTCTCCTCCGCGTCCTCGACGACGTCGATGGAGCGTGCCTGGCTGATCCAGTACTGGACGTCGGAGCGGCTGGGAGCGCCGCCCAGCCCGATCGCGTCGACGAGCCTCGCGTGCAGCTCATCGGCGTCGGCCGCCGCCAGCTGGCGGAGCGTGGTGATCCCGAGCCGCATGACCAGCGGCAGGTGCCTTTCCAGCCCCGAGATCTCCATCAGTGCTGCCTGCTGTCCGAGGACGTAGAGCCGCTCCACGGGAATCCCGGCCCGGCGCTGGATCCGCTCCCGGTCGATGACCAGGGTGGTGGCGTGGAGCAGCTGGTTGCTGTGCCGGACGCCCAGGCCGCGAAGCGCCTCGCACTCCTCCTCGGTGATCCCGCGCAGGTACTCCAGGCGCTTCATCATTTCGCCAGCCCAAGGATATCGACACGGCTTTGCCGAATCAGTCCTCGATTCGTCGCCGAGCGCTGGCTATAATCCCGGGAACCCGCCCCCCTCTTTGGGAGAAACACACCCTTGAGCACAATCGCGACCGACCTGGAAGTGTCCGGAGCGGGTCTCGAGATCGGCATCGGCCGCCGCGCCAGGCGCGCCTACGGCTTCGACGAGATCGCCCTCGTCCCCGGGCGGGTGACCATCAACCCGGAAGAGGTCGACATCTCCTTCCGGCTCGGCGAGCTCCGCCTCGAGCTCCCCATCTGGGGCTCGGCCATGGACGGGGTGGTGGACGTCGAGTTCGCCATCGCGATGGGGCGGCTGGGCGGCCTAGCCGTCCTCAACCTGGACGGCGTCCAGACCCGCTACGAGGATCCCGCGCCGGTCATCCGGCGGATCGCCGAGGCGTCCAAGGCCGAGGTCAACGCCCTCCTCCAGGAGGTCTACCGGGAGCCCGTCAAGCCGCGCCTGATCAGCGAGCGGATCCGTGCCGTCAAAGCGGCCGGCGTTCCCTGCGCCGTCTCCACCGTCCCGGCCCGGGCGGCCGAGCGGGCCGAGGCCCTGGTCGAGGCCGGAGCCGACGTCCTGGTCGTCCAGGGGACCGTGCTCACCGCCCGCCACATCTCCCGTTCCTACCACCAGCTCTCCTTCGCCGACCTGGCTCGTCAGCTGCCGATCCCGCTCGTGGCCGGCAACGCCGTCCATTACGGGACCGCGTTGGAGCTGATGGAGGAGGGCATCGCCGGGATCCTGGTCGGCGTCGGTCCAGGCGCTGCCTGCACGACCCGCGGCGTCCTCGGCGTCGGCGTCCCCCAGGTGACCGCCACCGCCGACGTGGCCGCCGCCCGCGAGGAGCACTTCCGGCGGACCGGCCGGCGGGTCGCCGTGATCACCGATGGCGGCATGCGCATCGGCGCCGACCTCTGCAAGGCCCTCGCCAGTGGGGCCGACGGGGTGATGATCGGATCGCCCCTGGCAGGCTCCGCCGAGTCCGCCTCGCGCGGTTTCAACTGGGGCATGGCCACGCCCGACCCCAACCTCCCGCGCGGCACCCGGATCGAAGTCGGCGTCAAGGCTTCCTTGGAGCAGATCCTGCGCGGGCCGGCGACGGTCGACGACGGGACCCAGAATTTCGCCGGCGCCCTCCGCTCCGCGCTCGGTGTCTGCGGAGCCGGCGACATCGAGGAGTTCCAGAAGGTGGAGATGGTGATCGCGCCCGCGATCGTCAGCGAGGGCAAGCTGCAGCAGCGCGCGCAGCATGTGGGGATGGGCAAGTAGCCAAGCCCTTGGTAGAGGCCCCTCCCACCAGAGCGACGGTCCTCATCCTCGACTTCGGCTCGCAGTACAGCCAGTTGATCGCGCGCCGCGTCCGCGAGGCCAGCGTCTATTGCGAGCTGGTCAACGGCACCACCCCGTGGTCGGAACTGGCCGAGCGCCACCCGGCGGCGCTGATCCTCTCGGGCGGGCCGGCCAGCGTCTACCAACCGGGCGCACCGCTGGTCGACCCGGCCGCCCTGAGGGCGGGTATCCCGGTCCTCGGCATCTGCTACGGCATGCAGCTGATCGCCTACCACCTGGGCGGCGAGGTCGCTCCCGGGGATCGCCGCGAGTACGGTCCGGCCGTCCTCGAGGTCGAGGACCCGAGCGGGCTCTTCGCCGGCCTCCCGGCTGAAATGCCGGTCTGGATGAGCCACGGCGACAACGTGCCCAAGCTGCCGCCCGGCTTCCGGGCGCTGGCGCGCAGCGCCAACTCCCCATTTGCGGCCTTCGCCGGTGAGGGCGGGATCCTGGGCATCCAGTTCCATCCCGAGGTCGTGCACACGCCGCACGGCCGGGAGATCCTCCAGAACTTCCTCTATCGCGTCTGCGGACTGACGCCGACCTGGACCCCCGGCTCCTACATCGCGGAGGCGGTTGAGACCATCCGCCGCACCGTCGGCGGCGGCCGCGTGCTCTGTGCCTTGTCAGGCGGCGTGGACAGTGCGGTCGCGGCGACGCTCGTGCACCGTGCGGTCGGCGACCAGCTGACCTGCGTCTTCGTCAACAATGGGCTGCTCCGCAAGGAGGAGCCGGAGCGGGTCCTCGACGTCATGCACGGCAACCTCGACATGGACATCCGCTACGTGGACGCGAGCGACCGCTTTCTATCGGCCCTGAAGGGCGTCGTCGACCCGGAGCAGAAGCGGCGCGCGGTCGGCCGGGTCTTCATCGACGTCTTCGAGGCCGAGGCGAAAGCGATCGGCGAGATCGACTTCCTCGCCCAGGGCACGCTCTACCCCGACGTCATCGAGTCGACCGCGCCGGACACCGTCGCCAGCGCGGTCAAGATCAAGACCCATCACAACGTGGGAGGGCTCCCGCCGGGCCTGCGCTTCAAGCTGATCGAGCCGCTTCGCTACCTCTTCAAGGACGAGGTGCGGGCGGTCGGGACCGAGCTGGGAATGCCGGAGGACATGGTCTGGCGGCAGCCGTTCCCCGGTCCCGGGCTCTCCATCCGCTGCCTGGGGGAGGTGACCAAGGAGCGCCTCGACATCCTCCGCGAGGCGGACTGGGTTGTCGTCGACGAGATCAAGAAGAACGGCCTCTACCGGCAGGTCTGGCAGTCCTTCGCGGTCCTCACGCCGCTGGAGACAGTCGGCGTCCAGGGCGACTTCCGGACCTACTCCAACCTGGTGGCGGTGCGCGTGGTGACCTCTGACGACGCCATGACCGCGGACTGGGCGCGGGTGCCCTACGAGGTCCTGGCCAAGGTCTCGAACCGGATCACCAACGAGGTGAAGGGCGTCAACCGGGTGGTCTTCGACATCACCTCGAAGCCGCCCGGCACCATCGAGTGGGAGTGAGCGCGCTCACTCCCCAACCTGGCTAGGAGCGTGCCGCCGAGCGTCTGCGCCACGCCAGGAGGCCGAACACCAGCACCAGCGCGAGGAGCGGGAGAATGATCAAGCCGTTGTTGCTTCGGTAGTAGGGGTTGTCCTCCGTCTGCCAGGTCCTGCCGGCCACCTGGACCACGGTCATCTGGCAGCCGGGCCCGCCCGGCTCGGACCGATAACAGCCATATCACTTATTGTGTCAGTCCTGATGTTATTCGTCCGGCCGGCTGCCGACCGCCGCAACTAGCCTCTTAGCGGAAATGAAGATCCTTGTCGTCGGGTCCGGCGCCCGCGAGCACGTGCTGGCCTGGAAGTGCATGCAGTCGGTGCTGACCGACCGCGTCTTCATCGCCCCCGGCAACGGCGGCACCGGTGGCCTCGGAAAGAACATTCAGATCCCGGCTGACGACGTGGCCAACCTGGTCCGTTTCGCCAAGCGGGAGAAGATCGGCCTCGTCGTGCTCGGTCCCGAGTCGGCGGTCGCCGCCGGGGTCGGCGACGCGCTCCGGGAGGAAGGCATCCCGGTCTTCGGGCCTGGCCGGCAGGCCGGGCGGATCGAGAGCAGCAAGTCCTTCGCCAAGGAGCTGATGCGGCGAGCGCAGATCCCGACCGCCGGCTACGGCGTCTTCACCGATACCGCCCCGGCCAAGGCCTGGGCGCGCGAGCACGACGGACGGGTGGTGGTGAAGGCCGACGGGCTGGCCATGGGCAAGGGCGTCCTCGTCTGCGGCTCCGTCGAAGAGGCGGAGCGAGCGGTGGACGCGATGCTGGTCGAGCACGCCTACGGCCGTGCCGGAGCGACGGTGGTGGTCGAGCAGCGGCTGGAAGGCCCTGAAGTCTCGCTGATGGCCGTCACCGACGGAACCCGCGTGCTGCCCCTGGAGGCGGCGCGGGACTTCAAGCGGGCGCTGGCCGGCGACCAGGGCCCAAACACCGGCGGCATGGGCGCCTACTCGCCGCCCGCCGACGCCACGGCGGAGCTGGTGGCCGAAGCGGTCGAGACAGTCCTCGAGCCGGCCGTCCGCCAGCTGGCCGAGGACGGTCTCGATTACCGCGGGCTCCTCTACGCGGGCCTGATGCTGACACCGGACGGCCCCCGCGCGCTGGAGTTCAACGCCCGTTTCGGCGACCCGGAGGCGCAGGTGGTCCTGCCCCGGCTCAAGAGCGACGCGGTCCGCCTGATGCTGGAGGCGGCGCGGGGTGACCTGGGCCCGGTCGGGGAGCTGGAGTGGGATGCGCGCCCCTGCGTCGGAGTGGTGATCGCATCGGGCGGGTACCCGGATTCCTACGAGACGGGCTTTGAGATCGAGGGTCTGGCGACCATCCCGCCGGGCGTCCTGGTCTTCCACGCCGGGACGCGTTACCTGCCCGGACGCGGCCTCGTCACCTCCGGCGGCCGGGTGCTCACGCTGGTGGCGCTGGGCGACTCCGTCGCCGCCGCCCGCGAGACCGTCCTCTCGACGGTCGGCCGGGTACGATTCAACGGAGCCTTCCACCGCCGCGACATCGCACAGGAGGCGAGCAGTGCCTGACGTCGGAGTGATCCTCGGCAGCAAGTCCGACCTGCCGCTGATGGAGAGCTGCACCACCCAGCTGCAGGCTTTCGGCATCGAGCACGAGGTCAAGATCCTTTCCGCCCACCGTGATCCCCGCGGCGTCATGGAATGGGCCGGCGCGGCGGCCGGCCGCGGCCTCAAGGTCATCATCGCGGCGGCCGGCGGCGCGGCGCACCTGCCCGGCGTGGTCGCCGCCTGGACCGACCTCCCCGTGATCGGGGTGCCGGTGCCGACCGAGCACCTGGGCGGCCAGGACTCGCTCTTCAGCATCGTCCAGATGCCGGCGGGAATCCCCGTCGCCACGGTCGCGATAGGGATCGCGGGCGCCAAGAACGCGGCCTGGCTGACGGCCCGGATCCTGGGGCTCGCCGACCCCGAGCTGGCCACCCGCCACCACGAGATGCGAGAAGCGCTGGCCGGCCGGTGACGGCGAAGGCTCGCCCGGCGCCCCGCCTGCGCCTGACCGACACCACCTTCCGGGACGCGCACCAGTCACTGCTGGCCGGACGGCTCCGCGGCGAGGACATCGTCCGCCTGGCCAGGAAGATGGACGAGGTCGGCTTCTACTCGCTGGAGGCCTTCGGCGGGGCGACCTTCGAGACCGAGATCCGTCACAACGGGGAGAACCCCTGGGACTACCTTCGGCAGCTGAAAAAGGCCGCTCCCAAGACTCCCATCCAGGCCTTGATCCGGGGCCAGAACCTGGTCGCGCACCGCAACTTCGCCGACGACGTGGTGCAGGCCTTCGTCGCCCACGCCGCCGACTGCGGGGTGGACATCTTCCGGATCTTCGACCCGCTCAACGACCTCCGCAACATGGAGGCGGCGATCGCCGCGGCCAAGAAGGCGAAGCGCAAGGTCCAGGGCGCGCTCTGCTATGCCATCAGCCCCGCCCACAACCTCGAGCTCTGGGTCTCTCTGGCCAAGGGATTGCAGAAGCTCGGCTGCGACGTGCTGATCATCAAGGACACCTCGGGGCTGCTCAGCCCGCAGACGACCTGGGAACTGGTCGCCGCGCTCCGGGAGGTCATCAAGATTCCGATCGGCGTCCACTCCCACTGCTCCAGCGGGATGGCGCCGATGGCCTATATGGCCGCCGTGGAGGCCGGCGCGTCAATCCTTGACACAGCCATCTCGCCGCTGGCCTGGGGCACCTCCCAGCCCGCTACCGAGAGCGTGGTCGCGGCCCTGGCCGGCGGCGACTACGACACCGGAATCGACCTCGAGAAGCTGATCGAGGTCCGCGACGAGGTGCAGACCCTCAAGGACGAGCGGCGCGAGTACCTGAGCCCGTATGCGGACCGTGTCGATGCGGACATCCTCCGCTTCCAGGTGCCCGGACACATGCTCGAGGACGTCCACCAGCAGCTCGGCAGGCACGGCGCCGAGGCGCGCTTCAAGGAGGTCCTGGTGGAGATCCCGCGGGTTCGCCAGGAGCTCGGCTACCCACCTTTGGTGGCGCCGATCCGGCAGCTGATCGCCACCCAGGCCGTGCTCAACGTGGTCGGCGGAGAGCGCTATGGGACGGTCACCAAGGACCTCAAGGATTACCTGCAGGGGCTCTTCGGCCGGCCGCCGCGGCCCGCCGACGCCGAGCTCCGGCAGATGGTCCTCGGCCGCGAGGAGCCGGTGACCATCCGGCCGGCCGACCTGCTCGGGCCGCAGCTCTCGGGCGCGCGGGCCGAGCTCAAGAAGCAGGGTGTCGAGGGCAGCACCGACAACCTGCTCACCTATCTCCTCTTCCCGTCCCTCGCGCTGAGCTTCTTCCGTGGCGACCTGGCCCGGAAGACGCCCGAGGAGCCGTCCGCCAACGGCGGCGAGAAGGCCGCTGAAGACCCGCCCGCCGACCAGGCGCCGGCTGAGGCCGCCGCCGAGGCTCCAACGCCCGCTCCAGCGGCTCCGGCGGCGGCGGCGGCGCAGTCGGCCGAGTTCCAGGTCGAGGTCGACGGTGAGACGTTCGTGGTCCGGGTGACCGGGGCCGGCATGGCCGTCGGCGTCGCGCCGGCCGGCTCGCCTCCGGCGGCCGCCGCCGGTGCTCCGGCCAAGCCCGCGGCGGGACCCGGCTCGGTGGTGGCTCCGATGCAAGGCCTGATCGTTAAGGTGCCGGTCAAGGTTGGCGACGCTGTGAAGCTCGGCGACGTGGTCGCCGTCCTGGAGGCGATGAAGATGCAGAACGACATCGTGAGCACGGTGGCGGGGAAGGTGAAGGCCGTGCATGTCCGGGAAGGCGAGGTCGTCGGTCCCAACCAGCCGCTGGTCGAGATCGGTTCATGAAGGTCGCCGTCCTGGGGACCGGGAAGATGGGGTCGGCCGCCGCCCGGCGACTGGCCGCCCAGGGTTTCACGCTGCAGCTGTGGAACCGCACCCGGGAGCGGGCCGAGCAGTTGGGCGTGGGCAGCGTCGCCGGGACCCCGGCGGAGGCGGTGGCCGGTACCGACGTGGCGCTCAGCATCCTCACCGGCCCGGACGCGGTTCGGGCGGTCTACCAGCAGCTGGACCCGACCGAGGACCGTGTCTACCTGGAGATGAGCACGGCAGGCCCCGAGGTCCCTGAGGAGCTCGGCCGCCGCTTCCCGCGACTGGTCGCGGCCCCCGTCGTCGCCCCGCCGGCGATGGTGGAGGCCGGCAAGGCGCAATTCCTGGCGGGTGGGCCGGAGGAGGCGATTGCGCACGCCCGCCCAGTCTTCGAAGCGCTGGGAGAGGTGCACAGCGTCGGCAGCTACCGGCGGGCGGCGGCGATGAAGCTGATGAACAACGCCATGCTTGCCATGACCCACGGAGCCGCCGCCGAGCTGCACGAGGCCGGCGTGCGGGCCGGCCTGACGCCGGAGGAGGCGTTCGAGTGGATCAAGCGCCACGTGCCGTACGCCGACACGCGCCGGTCAGGCTTCCTCGGGGGCCCCTATGAGCCCGTCACCTTCGCGCTGAAGGACATGCTGAAGGACGTCGACCTCTCGCTCTCGCTCTTCGACGGCGCCGCCTATCCGATGCCGATCCTGGACGCGGTCCGTGAGGCCTTCGCCGAGGTGGCGGGCGAGCACGGTGACCAGGAGCTCACCGCTGTCCTCGAACGCTATCGCCGGCGGCGATGAAGCACCGGCTCTTCAAGAAGGTCCTGGTCGCCAACCGCGGAGAGATCGCCGTCCGCGTCATGCGGGCCTGCCACGAGCTCGCCATCAGCACTGTCGCCGTCTATTCGGACGCCGATCGCGACGCGATCCACACGCGTTACGCCGGGGAGTCGATCCACATCGGCGGGGCGGCCCCAACCGAGTCCTACCTGGATCTCGACCGCGTCATGAAGGCAGCCAAGGACAGCGGCGCGGAAGCCATCCATCCCGGGTACGGCTTTCTCAGCGAGCGGAAGGCGTTTCCCGAAGCCTGCGCGGCGGCGGGCATCGCCTTCATCGGACCGCCCGCTTCGGCGATGGACAAGCTCGGCGACAAGCTCGGCGCCCGGGAGCTGGCCAGGCAGCACGGCGTGCCTGTGACCCCCGGTACCGAGGCCATCGGCGACGCCAAGGCGGCCCTCGAGGCGGCGCGGACGATCGGCCTGCCGGTGATCATCAAGCCGTCCGGCGGAGGCGGCGGCATCGGCATGAAGGTGGTCGAGAGGGAGGAGGACCTCCGACCGGCGTTGGAGAGCGCGGCCAACGCCGCCCGCTCGGCGTTCGGGGACGCGACGGTCTACCTCGAGAAGTACGTGCGCAACCCGCGCCACGTGGAGATCCAGGTCATCGCCGACCAGCACGGACACGTCGTTCACCTCGGCGAGCGGGAGTGCTCGATCCAGCGGCGGCACCAGAAGATCCTCGAGGAATCGCCTTCGCCGGCGGTCACGCCCGAGATCCGGCGACGCATGGGCGCCGCCGCGGTCGCGGCCTGCCGGGCGGCGGGCTACCAGAACGCGGGCACTGTCGAGTTCATCTTCAGCGAGGGCGAGTTCTACTTCCTGGAGGTCAACGCCCGGCTCCAGGTCGAGCACCCTGTCACCGAGCTGGTGACGGGGATGGACCTGGTCAAAGAACAGATCAAGGTCGCTGCCGGCCAGACCCTCGGCTTCGAGCAGGAGGACGTCAGCTGGAGCGGCCACGCGATCGAGATGCGGATCAACGCCGAGAACCCGGCCCGCAACTTCATGCCCAACCCCAAAAAGATCCTCCGCTGGGTGGCGCCGGCCGGGCCCGGAGTCCGCGTCGACAGCGGATATGGGCCGGGCAGCGAGGTGCCCGCCAGCTACGACTCTCTGGTGGCCAAGCTGATCGTCCACGGCGCCGACCGCGCAGAGGCGATCGCCAGGGCCCAGCGCGCCCTCCGCGAGTACGTGTTGGTGGGGCCGGCGACCACCATCCCCTATCACCGGGCGATCCTGGCGAGCCCGGACTTCAAGGCCGGCAAGCTCACCACCAACTTCATCGCCGAGCACCCTGAGCTGCTCGACGAGATGCGAAAGTTCGAGGGCGAGGTCTCGCCCATGGACTACAGCTCGGTCGACCCGCGCCGGATCGCAGCCGCCACCGCGGCCGTGGCCGCGGTGATTCGCCAGTGACGGGCAGCCCTTTCAAGGTGCTCGACAGCCGGGAGCTCTGTCACCACCTCCGCTACGAGCTCCGGACCGACGAGGTCGAGTGGCCGGACGGAACCCGGGGCACGTACGCCGTCTTTCGGCAGCCGGAGGCCGCCTTGATCGTGCCGCTCAGCGAGCGGGAGACGACCTTCCT